>Ga0193751_1002177_pt1 | contig 11977 bp, 14 predicted proteins | sample L1c2metaG_FD_143050 | JGI IMG/M metagenome (GOLD analysis project Ga0193751, IMG submission 143050) | Soil microbial communities from a riparian zone of the East river system, Colorado, United States - L1c2 | ecosystem: Environmental > Terrestrial > Soil > Riparian zone | place: USA: East River... | reverse complement strand
CTTCACCAGTCGAGCCTTCACTCCACCGACGGTCCCGTTCGCGACGTGCGACTCGCCGTCTTTCTTCCAGCCGTCAAAATGCCAAACGTCGGCGAGGTGGTCGATCAACCACCAGCCGACGTTGTGACGTGTCGCGGCGTACTCGCGGCCCGGATTTCCGAGACCGACTATGACCTTCAAGGGTTATCCAATAGCGGAGCCAAATCGCCCTAGATGAAGGTGAGGTCGAATTACTTCTTGCCGGACGAGTCGCCGCCCTTCTTGCCAGGCGACTCATCGCCGCCCTCAGCCTCTTCCTCGTCGCCCGGGCCCTTGCCGATGACTTCGGGTTCAGGCGCACCCTCTGCCGCGCCCTCAACTGCTTCGACGGCAGGAGTCTCCTCGATCACCGCGCGCGGCGCGGCGAGCACCGCCACCGAAGTTTCGGGATCGTCGAGGATCTTGACACCCTCGGGAAGCTTGATATCGCTGACGTGGAGAGAATCACCGATCACCATGTTGGTCACATCGAGCTCGACGTGATCGGGGATGTCCGACGGATCGACCTCGATCTCGAGCTCGCGGAGTGTGTGGTCGAGCACTCCTCCCTCGAGCCGGACTCCTTCCGGAATTCCGTTGAGGACGATCGGAATGCTGACGGTGACCTTTTCACCGGCGACGAGCGCCTGGAAATCGACGTGAAGGATCTGGCGCCTGATCGGATGACGCTGGATCTCACGAATGAGCGTCTTCGCTGTGTGCCCACCCACCGTCACCTCGATGACCGTGCTCTCGGCCTGGATGTGTCCAAGCATTTTGTCGAGATCGCGCGCGTTCAGCGACAGCGCCTGCGGGTTGCGGCCGTGGCCGTAGATCACAGCGGGAACCTGTCCCTGACTGCGAAGGGTGCGGGCGGCGCCCTTTCCGGTAGTGTCGCGAGCCGTCGCGCTAAATGAGACTACTGCCATTGTTATTCATCCCCGGGGCGCGGCGACTTTTCGCCACGCCCATTCAATAATGTCCAAAACCGCCAGCGCAAATTCCCTCGCTGCCTTCTCGATCATTTCAGCCATCTGATTCTATCCTTCGAACAGGGAGCTCACCGACTGCTCGCTGTGTATGTAGCGAATCGCTTTCGCCAGCAGATCGCCAACCGACAACACGCACAGCGTCGGAAATCTCTTCGCCTTCGGAATCATGACGGTATCGGTTACCGTCACTTCCTTGATCGGCGCCTTCGAAAGTCTTTCTACTGACTGTCCCGAAAGGAGCGCGTGCGTGGCACAAACGTAAATGTCGCGCGCACCCAGATCCTTCAGAGCCATTGCCGCTTCGGACACTGTGCCCGCCGTATCGATCATGTCGTCCGCCAGCAAGCAGTCCTTTCCTTCGACTTCGCCGACGACGTTGACGACCTCCGACACGTTTGCTTTCGGCCGCCGCTTGTCGATGATCGCGAGTGAGCCGTTCAGCCTCTTCGCGAAGCCTCTCGCCATCTTCGCCGATCCTACATCGGGTGCAACGACGACGAGCTCGTGCAAATCCTTCTTCCTGTAATGCGAAACGAACACCGGCGCCGCGTACAGGTGATCCACCGGAACATCGAAGAATCCCTGTAGCTGGTGCTGGTGAAAATCCAGACCCAAAACGCGGTTGGCTCCCGCCGTCACGATCATGTTCGCGAGCAGCTTGGCACCAATCGCTACTCTCGGCTGGTCCTTTCGATCCTGCCTCGAGTATCCGTAGTAGGGCATCACGCACGTGATACGCGCCGCGGAAGCCCTGCGTGCCGCGTCGATCAGGAGCAACAGCTCCATGATGTTGTCGGCCGGCGGATTTGTCGGCTGCACGATGAAGACGTCGTTACCTCTGACGTTCTCATCGATGCGGACGAAAATCTCGCCGTCGGCGAAGCGGTTGACCGTCGTCTTGCAGAACGGAACATCCAGCATTCGCGCGATCTCACCACACAGATCCGGGTTCCCGGGCCCGGCGATGAGCTTGAAGCCATGAGCGGGTACGGATAATCCGTCCATGCAGCCTTACAAGTTAAGTGGGCAAAGGACCTGGATCAATTGCCCCTGGTGGATTCGAACCACCATTACCGGATCCAAAGACCGATGTCCTGCCATTGGACGAAGGGGCAGCGGAGAGCGAAAGCTAGTCCAGAAGTTCCACAGGGACAACGCTCTCGGCGGTGCGGGTTACGATGACTTTCGTCCCTTCCGGAACTTGCAGTGGAGGAAGGTCCGGAGTCCCCTCGACCAACCGCGTGCGTATGCCGGGCACCTTAAACACCGTCGATCCCGATCCGCTTAACCTGTAGAAAAGTCCATAGCGATCGCCCCGTGCCATCAGCGCATCGATCGCGGGCCACCGGGGCCTGATCACGGCCTCAAAATCGTTGACCGATCTCCGCGCCGCCGACTCCCAATCACGGAACATCTCTGCGGTGAGCTCCGGAACTGCGTGTGGCATCGGGCTCCGCGACGCGTCCAACAGCGCGTAAGCCTCGCCAGTGTCGATGCCAAATGGCGGAAGGAAAAGCTGCACGTCTCTCGAGGGCAGCGGCGCGAGCTGGAGGAGTTTCTCACCGCGACCCCAGCCCAGCGCCATCACGAAATCACTGGCGAGAAATGGCACGTCCGATCCGAGACGACCCGCCAGCTCGAGCAGCGCGTCGGCCTTTACCGGATTCGGGGAGAGCGTGTTGAGAATGCGCAGCACCGCCGCGGCATCGGCGCTCCCGCCACCAAGCCCGCCGCCGATCGGAATCCGCTTCTTGATCACGATCTCGAAGCCGCCCGGCCAGCCGGTCTCGTCCGCGAAAAGCGCCGCTGCCCGATAAGCAAGATTCTCGGCTTGCGGCTGGTCGCGCATCACGCCGCACCGGAGTGTCCGCGCTTTCGCCCTGATGTGCAGCCGTACATCGTCTCCCAGGTCGAGCCTCAGAAACACGGTCTCGATCAAGTGAAAACCGTCCGGCTCCCGCCCCAGCACGCGCAGCGAAAGATTGATTTTCGCCTGCGCAAGGGTTCTTCCGCCTCGCCCGATCATCCCGCGGCATCCGGCGCCGGCTGCAAATCTCGAAGCTTTACGCCGAGCCGGGCGAAGTAATAGGCTCCGATCAGAGTGATGGGAATGAACGAAAAGAGGTGATATCCGATCGCCCAGGTCGCTGCCTGTTGCTGGCCCACTCCGTAAACCGCGAGCCCCTGCACCGACATGTACTCGAACACACCGAAGAATCCGGGGAGCGCGGGGACCGCGGTGCCCAGCGCGATGAAGGCCTGGAGAAAGAGAGCGGCAGATAACGGGGCGCTGATGCCCACCGCCTTGAAGGCGAGCCAGAACCCAAGGGCATTGAGCAACCAGTGCGCGAGCGTCCATCCGAATACGGCCGCGAACCTGCCTGGGCTTCGAAGCACCCTCAGGCCGTTCACGAACGTTTCCAGCACTTTGCGTCCTCGCACTTCAATCGCTGGTGACACCCGTCGAGCGAACAGCTCGAACAGTCGAAGGAGCTGATTCGGGAAGAACACCAGAGCGTAAAGCCCGAGCACGAGCAACAGGACGACTGTTCCTGCTCCCACCGCAAACGACGTGAGCGGCCGACCCGCGAGCGTATCGGTGCTCGAGAGGGCTGGATCGAGCAGCGCTATCGCCGCGAGGATGAGCAGCACGATCGCGTCGAACAGGCGATCAACCGCAAGAGAAGCAAGCGACGCGGCGAACGGCACATCCGCCTCCTTCGTCAATGCGTACGCTCTTGCAATCTCGCCGGCGCGAGCGGGGACTACGTTGTTCACCATCATCCCCACCGCCGTCGCGCGCCAGAGGGGGCCGAGTGGAAGCTTGCCGGTCACGGGCTCGAGAATCGTCTCCCACCTGCGCGCGCGCAGAACGAAGATCGCCGTCGCGCAGAACATCGACGCGGCGAAGAGCAGCGGATCGGCTTCCGAGAGTCTATGCGCTACTTCAGTGGGAGAGATTCCGTGGAGGGTCCAGTAGATTAGCGCGGCGCTCAGCACTGCTCCGAGTGCGGCGCGCCATCCGGGTCGCAACTGCTACTCTGCGGCCGCGAGCTCCACCAGATCGACGAGCTCGTCCACGAGCGCGCGTGTCGGCGGAGTTCCGCTCTTCTTGAGCGCGCGACGAATCTCGGCAGCGCGGTCGATCGCGCTTTGGCCGCGGTAAAGCAGCTGCTGAATCGGGACGAGCTCGGACGCCGGCGGCTGTGGACCCGAATGCCGATTCTCGAGTGAGCGCATCGTCGCGAGGCTCGAATTCAAAACATCGCGCAGCTCCTGCCCGCGGGGCGGAGTCCTGGTCGGCGAGGGTGGTACTTCGCGCGACGGGGTTGGGACGCGCTTCACTTCCGGAGACAGAGTGCCCGGACCTATGCCGCCGCTCTGCTCGCGAAGCTGCTGCTCGTAGTGGGTTTTGGGGTTCGGCGCGACGTAGATGATGTGCTGTCCGTCGTCGTTGAAAAAAAGCTGCGAGATCGGCACGATCACGTCATCCCGGCGTTCCTCGCGTGCGGGCGCGAACCTGGTGAGCACCCGCAGGCTCTCCTCGACGCGCGCATCCTGATCGGCGCCCCAGGTCCGCACTGACCGGACAAGCAGCTTCAGATCATCGATCGCACCAACGAGAGCGCGTTGAAGCTCGGGCTCCCACGGCGTTGCACCCCGGACGACGCCCGACGCGATTCGCTCGACCGTCATCGCGACCTGAACGATCCCGCCCGCCTTTGCCATCGTTGCGCTTCCGCGCAGACCGCGCGCGGCAGCGGCGAATTGCGTTGCGTCTGCGGGCTCCATCCCTTTTTTCGTGGCCAGCGACTCGAGACGCGTGAGATACTCACTCGCCTCCAGGGAAAAGAAATCCAGCAGCCGGCCCGGCATCGTCATCAGTGCGTTCTCCAGATCATCCGAAAGGTGGGCCGTTTGCGGCTCACAGTCAAAACTCGCTTCATTATGACGACCGAGCCCGGCGCATAGCTTCGCGCATCTCCTTAACCGCCTGGTCAAGACCGACGAACACGGCCCGGCTGATGATCGAGTGGCCAATGTTCAGCTCTTCGATTTCTGGAATCGCGGCGACCAGTCCGACATTCTTCACGGTGAGACCGTGGCCCGCATGTACCGCCAGCTCCAGATCAGCACCTCTCTGCGCCGAGTCGCGAAGCGCGCCGATCGCTTCCTTCGACCCCGGCTGATGAGAATACGTTCCCGTATGCAGCTCGATCGCCGCGACGCCAAGCTTCTTCGACTGCTCGACCGCGGCTCGCGTAGGATCGATGAAGAGGCTCACTCGAATACCTGTCTCGGTGAGCGCATCGACCGTGTCCCGGATGCGCGACGGGTCGCTGATGATGTCGAGCCCGCCCTCGGTCGTTATCTCCTCGCGGCGCTCCGGTACCAGTGTCACCTGCTCCGGCTTGATACGACGCGCCAGCTTCAACATCTCGGGCACGCACGCCATCTCGAGATTGAAATACGTTCGAACTTTTTCTTTGAGCCGCACGACATCGGCGTCCTGAATGTGGCGCCTGTCCTCGCGCAAATGCGCGGTGATCCCATCCGCGCCGGCGGCTTCGCACACTGTCGCGGCTTCGACGGGGTCCGGCTCAGCTCCGCGTCGAGCCTGCCGCAGGGTAGCGACGTGGTCGATATTGATATACAACCGTTGTTGCTTTGCGCGCATTGCTCCAGTCCCTGAGTCGCAGCTCTATCCAGTGGAGAATTCTATCGTGTCATTCAGAAAGATCGCCGGCTTATTCCTTCTTGCCGCCTGCTCGAGCGCGACCCAGAAAATGGGCAGCAACGGACAGGTCACTGGCGCGCCCTCGGCGCAGCTCGCCGTCAATCAGTTCCTGCAGGCCGTGAATGCGAAAGACCTTCAGGCAATGTCCACCGTTTTCGGCACCAAAGACGGCCCTGCCCGCGAGACGATGGATCGTACCGAGCTCGAGAAGCGGGAAGTCATCCTCGCGTGCTACTTCAACCACGATAGCGCCCGCGTTCTCGGCGAGCAGGCAGGATCGCAGGGACACCGCGAGATTCGCGTCCAGCTGAACAAGGGAAATCTGTCACGGGAAACGACCTTCTATGCGATCAAGGGCCCTGGCAGCAGGTGGTACGTCGACAACATGGACATCGCGGCAGTGAGGGACTTCTGCGGCAATCCCGGAACTTCGACACGACGTCAGTGATCTGACAGCTCGACCAGAACTCCGGCGGTGGATCTGGGGTGCAGAAACGCGATGCGCTTTCCTTCCGCGCCGATGCGCGGCGTCTCGTCTATGAGCTGAACGCCGGCACGGCGGCAACGCTCCAGCATCGCGTCGAGATCGTCAACCGAAAAGCAGATGTGATGAATGCCCGGTCCGCGCTTGGCGAGGAAGCGCGCGATCGGCGAGGCTGGGTCGTCCGCCGCGAGAAGCTCCACCAGTGGCTCGCCGGCGCTGAAGCCGACGATGCTGGCTCCATCAAACTCGTCAAGCGCAACCTCAGGTAAACCCAGTATGTCCCGAAAAAAGGGAACGCTCTCGGCGAGGGCCTCCACGGCGATGCCGATATGCGATACACGGGTGCCACGCGGGGTTGATGGGGTCATTAAGTTTAAAGATGAGGGGGGCAGCGTCCCCGCAGCAAACTAACTGACGAAGCCCCGCGGGGTATCCTGCGGTTGGAGATTACAAAATGTCGAATGCAGTTGAAGTGAATGACTCCGATTTCGAGATGCAGATCGAGCAGCACAAGGGCCTCGCGGTCGTCGATTTCTGGGCGACGTGGTGCGCACCGTGCCGCATGGTCGCTCCCGTGCTGGATCAGCTTGCGATCGAATACGAAGGCAAGGCGAAGGTCGCGAAGGTCGATGTGGACGTGAACATCAAGACCATGACCAAATTCAATGTCCGGTCCATTCCGGCCATTCTCTTTTTCAAGGACGGCAAGCTCGTCGACCAGATGATCGGATTCATGGGCAAGCCCGCGCTGGCGGAGAAGTTCAAGCAGCACGCCGCCGCGTAACCAGCGGAGTCTGTCGCCAGACGACTCATGAGCTCCGCAACAGCGGGGACTCTCTTTCTGGTGAGCACTCCCATCGGCAATCTGGGAGACATGTCACATCGCGCGGTCGAGGTTCTTTCCTCGGCCGCGCTTGTCATTGCGGAGGACACGCGTCACTCGCGGCGCCTGCTCGAACACTACCGGGTCTCCACTCCACTCAGCTCGTACCACGAGCACAACGAGGCGAAGGAGACTCCCAGACTCATTGCGCGCCTTCGCGCGGGTGATTCCATCGCCCTGATATCCGATGCGGGCACGCCGCTCATCTCCGATCCCGGCTCGCGCCTTGTCGCTGCCGCGCTCGACGCCGAAGTGCCGGTCGTCCCGATCCCCGGGGCGTCTTCGGTTATGGCGGCGCTCGTCGCGTCCGGATTGCCGCTCGAGCGATTCACATTCTTTGGATTCCTTCCTCGAAAGGGAAGAGAGCGCGCCGAGATCATGACCGAGATCGTCGAGTCCCGTGGGACGGTGGTGTTGTTCGAAGCACCAAATCGCGTCGCCGCTACCCTCGATGCGCTGGTCGAGGCCGGAGCAGGCGAGCGACAGGCGGTCGTCGCCAGAGAGCTGACCAAGCGATTCGAAGAGTTCAAACGTGGCAGCGTCGCCGACCTGGCGAGCATATACCGTAAGGCGGATCCGAAGGGCGAAGTGGTGCTGGTGATCGCGGGAGCCGAAGAGCAGGAAGTCAGTGAGACCGATTTGAACGACGCCGCAAAGAGATTACGCAAGTTGGGAAAGTCGCCGCGCGAAGTGATGGATCACCTCGTCTCTGCCCTCGGCGCGTCGCGAAACACGGCTTACAAAATCGCTCACGAGAGCGAGCATGAGAGCGCATGAGGGAATACAATCGAGCAACCAAAGGTCTTCTACGAGTGACCAACTGAGATGCCTGCCAGGAAAATCCGTCCCGGAAAAATCGTCTGCGTTGGCCGCAATTACCGCGAGCACGCAAAGGAGCTCGGAAACGAGGTTCCAAAGGAGCCCCTCATCTTTCTCAAGCCGCCTTCGAGCGTAATTTGGGACAATGATCCGATCGCGCTGCCAACCGTCTCTTCCAGGGTCGAGCACGAAGGCGAAATCGGAGTGGTGATAGGGAAGACCCTGACCCGGGTGTCTGAAGGTGATGCGGTGCTTGGAATCAGGGCGATCGTCGCCGTCAACGATGTTACGGCTCGCGACCTCCAGAAAACCGACGGACAATGGACTAGAGCCAAGGGATTCGATACCTTTTGTCCTCTGGGAGAGGAGTCGTCAAAGCTTCCGGACCTCGACAGTCTCACGGTCGTCACCAGAGTGAACGGCGTCGAGCGACAGCGGGGGAAAAGCAGCGAGATGGTCTTCTCGATCCCATCCCTCCTTGCCTACATCTCGCGCATCATGACTTTGGAGCCAGGGGACCTTGTTGCGACTGGAACGCCCTCGGGCGTAGGTCCGCTCGTCCCCGGTGACATCGTGGAAATCGAGATCCCCGGTGTCAGTCGCGTGAGCAACCCTGTTCAAGAGAGCCGATAAGTGCCCGCCTACACAGACCGCCTACTCAGCCTTCCCGAATACCCACTCGCCGGAATCCCCGAGAAGAAGCGCGAGCTCATCGCTCGCGGCGTGGATGTCATCGACCTCGGGGCCGGTGACGCCGATCTTTCGCCGCCGCCCGCGGTAATCGAGCGAATCTCCGCGGCTGTGCGTATACCTACTATGAGCCGCTACGGATTCGCTCTCGGTCTCGTAGAGTTTCGCGAAGCAGTCGCGCGATTCATGAAGCGCAGGTTCGGCCAGGATTTCCATCCGCTGAAGGAAATCGTCCCTCTCATTGGGTCGAAGGAAGGTCTCTCCCACCTCGCGTTCGCGTACGCAGCGAAAGGTGACTACACCATTTTCCCGGAGCCCGGCTACAACTCTTATGTAGGCGGAACGCTTTTGGCCGAAGCGACGCCCTACAAGTACCCTCTCCGGCCGGAAAATGGATTTCTGATCGACCTGGACAAGGTTCCGAGCGACGTGCTCAAGAAGGCCAAGATTCTGTACCTGAACTATCCGAACAATCCGACCGCGGCCATCGCTCCGAAGGAGTACCTCGAGGAGATGGTTCGGCGCTGCAAGGAACTAGATATCCTGCTGGTGTATGACAACGCCTACTCGGAGCTCGCCTACGATGGATACGTGCCTCCGAGCATCTTCGAGATCGAGGGCGCGCGCGATATCGCAATCGAGTTCCACTCGATGTCCAAGACGTACAACATGACGGGCTGGCGGTGCGGGTGGGCGTGTGGCAAGCAGGAGTTCGTCGGCGGGCTGGCGAAGGTGAAGTCGTTCATCGATACCGGGACTTTTATGGCAATTCAGGCAGCCGCGGCAACAGCGCTCGACGAGTGCGCCGATTGGATTCCGACGAACGTCGCGGAGTTCAAGAGGCGTCGGGACGCGGCCGCCGACGCTTTCACGGAGGCCGGATTTCCCGTCCCGAGGCCCAAGGCCACCATGTACATCTGGTGCCCCCTGCCCAAGAACATTCCGAGCGCGGTCTTCGGCGAGCGCCTGCTGCAAGATGAGGGTGTGGTCGTCCTTCCCGGCTCGGCGTTTGGACCGGGTGGCGAGGGATTTTTCCGTGTATCGTTCATCACCTCGCCCGAGCGGCTTCGTGAAGCGGCGACGCGTGCCGGGCGCGTGTTGAAGCGCTTGCAAGGACAGACGGGAGAAGAGGCCCGCTCGCCGGCGCGCCGGCCAGAAGAGCGACAGGGGATGGCGCGAGCCTGATGATTTTCCGCCGCGTCGCGTCCGAGCCCGAAGCGCCGAGGAGGAAGGTATCCACTTCCTTCCTCGTGTCGCTCGGCGTGCACGTGGTCGTCGCGATTGCATTCATGCGGATGCTGATTTTGAATGCGGACTTCTCAGCGAATCCGAAGCGCGCGTCAGTCTCCGAGCAGCGCGTAGGATTCGTGAGGTTGGCGCGGCCGGGCGAGAAGCCAACGCCGGGAAAGCGGGGAGGGGATGGGCGACCCGAGAAGTCTCGTGAGATTCACGTGACGCCGCCCAAATCGGTCCCCACAACGATTCCGGCTCCATCAAACGCGGTGACGAAGCCGACTGAGGAAGGCGGAACCGGTCCGCTCGTTGGTGGTGGCGGTCCGGTGCGCGGGGTGCGTCCGTCCTATTCAGATGGACGCCTCTGGGAACCCCCGTCGCCGATCATCGCGCCTCCGAAGACCGTCGCGCAGACCATCGATAGTCTGATCGCGGATGCGATCGCGCCGTACAACGATTCGATCGCGGCGGCGGCGAAGGGACGAGATCCGACCGATTGGACCATCGAGAAAGGCGGGTACAAGTGGGGAATCGACAAGCGCGCGATCAGACTCGGGCCTGTCTCGATTCCAACTGCCCTGCTGGCGATGCTGCCGCTCAACATCACCGGGAATCCGACAACAATGGAGCGCGATCGCGCGTACGCCGCGATGAATCGCGACATCACCTGGCACGCGCAGCAGGCGATCAACGATGCGGATTTCATGAAAGCCGTCCGCAGCATCCGGGAGCGAAAGGAGCGTGAACGGGCCGCCGCGCTGGCCGCATCCTCGAAGGACGGCCCGGCGGATAGTCCGCACGAATAGGCCTGGCAACAGAACGGGTGCGAGCTCTCAGTAGCGTAGCTGGCAGTTCTTAGTTCAAAACGCCCAGACTTTACTATCGCAATTCAGAGCGCAAGCAGGTGAGTTCAGGCTCTCTCACGCCACCGGGGTAAGTCCGGGCGTAGTAAACCGGTGACTGCCATCTACGCCACTGATGGTCTGGCACCCGTTCTTTTGTTGTTTTTCTTCTTTTTGTCTTGTATTGAGTTTTACGAGAACTGCGCGAACCCCACGGTATTCCCCCCGGGCTCGCGAACGTATATCTCCGTGCTCCCATAAAACGTTTCGTGCCGCGGCTTCACAACGGGCGCGCCCTCGAGAGCCTTCGCCACCGGGTCGAGATCCGCGACTGTGATGAAAAGAGCGACCGAGTGTCCCATTAACTCGCCGGCAGACCCGGGCTGTTCGCTGATCACGCTCGCTCGCGTCTGATACATGATCTCGATGCCCTCCTTCTCAACGCTGGCGAAGATCAGTTTTCCGTCGGGGTCGGGAACCTGATTCGTGACAGCGAACCCGAGGCGATCCGTCCAGAACTTGATGCAGGGCTCGACGGCGTCCACGATCAGTACCGGGGTCAATTGCTTGAGCGCGGGGTGAGCAGCTGCTTCTGAGGAGTCGGATTTCGCTTCAGCCATCATTGCACCTTGGATGAGTTCTCCACCTTAACGAAAAAGCGGCCGGCCTGCGAGGCCGACCGCTCAAGTCGCCAGTTTTGTTCCAGCTATGACTGCGTCCCGTTGTTGGTCTGGTTAGCGTCGAACCCCGGACGGAAGACTCCGCAGATGACGCCGAGGATTCCGAAATCCATGCCCGGCTGTACCGAGATATCCCGGTCGGCAGGATTCGCCGCCTCGAGCACCACCGATCCGCCGCGACGAGTATAAGTCTTTACCGTCGCTTCCTCACCAAGACGTGCCGCAACGATGTCCTGATCGCGGGGATCCTGCTTCGGGTTGACCATGACGTAGTCGCCGTTGTTGATGCAGCGGCCGACCATGCTGTCTCCCTTGACCTTGAGGAAGAACACCTCGTCGGACGGGACGAACCGTCGATCAATGGTTATGAATCCCTGCCTGTGCTCTGGAATGAGCGCCGGCTCGCCGGCGTGAATCCGCCCGTAAAACGGCACGGGCTGGGTGCGCAGTGCAGCGCCGAAGCCGAGGAGATTGACGCCACGCGATCTGGCGGGATCTCTCTCGATATATCCCTTCTTTGCGAGCGACTGAAGCAGGTCGGAAACGGTCTTCGTCGACTTGATCTTGAATTGCTTACCGATGTCGCGGATGCTGGGCT
>Ga0193751_1002176_pt1 | contig 11980 bp, 9 predicted proteins | sample L1c2metaG_FD_143050 | JGI IMG/M metagenome (GOLD analysis project Ga0193751, IMG submission 143050) | Soil microbial communities from a riparian zone of the East river system, Colorado, United States - L1c2 | ecosystem: Environmental > Terrestrial > Soil > Riparian zone | place: USA: East River... | reverse complement strand
GGGTGGCTCACATCGGGCGGCGATCAGTGGCTCAAACCGCCCGACTATGCCCGGCTCAAACGACCCGACTACCAGTGGTAAACATACGGGCGGTCAGTGACAATCGTGAGGCGGCAGAGCGCGTCTGGAGCGAGCTCGGCGAGCTGGCTTCGCGAGCCCGCGACACCAAATGACCGTTCGAGCGAAAATGCCGGCGCTTACCCTCGCTTTCTTGGACGGGCGCTTCGACGACGCTCTGTTGCTCTACGAAGAGGTCTCCGCCCTAGGCGAGCAACTGGGGGTTCGACTCGAGCCTCTCAGTAGATTTCAGGCGGCCAGGCGACTCATCTACACCGGCGACGCAGCGCTAGCCCTCCAGTCACTTCCAAGCTCAAATAACCGTCCCATCCTGGCGCATAGGGCCGTGTGCCTGGCGCACCTGGATCGTCATGACGAGGCTCTGGCCATTCGGGAACGATTCGGAGACGTCGGATCCGAGGAGGACGAATCCGGATTACACGTGCTCACCTGTCTGCTAGAGGCGGCGGTTCTTGGACGTGACCGCGAAACCGCTGAAGCACTGGTGAGGCGGCTCGATGGTATGGCAACATCAGCGCTCGAGATCGCTACTCTGGTCTGCATCGCCCGGTTGCTTGGAGGCGCCGCGGACCTTCTCGGAGACGCTGCTGCGGCACGAGGCTACTACGAGCAGGCGTTGGAGGTGGCGGGCAAGATCCGCTTCCGTCCGGAGATCGCGCTCACCCACTTGCAACTTGCCGAGTTGCAGCTGAGGGGAGCGGTTCAAGCGGAGCGCGGCGAAGCCCTCGGTCACCTCGACTTCGCCATCACCGAGTTCCGCGAGATGAAGATGCAGCCGTCGCTGGAGCGGGCGCTGCGGCGCAAAGAGGTGCTGAAGGCATGACCGCGACGCATAACACCTATTATCTCTGGTCCTTATAGTGCAGTTAACAAGAGAGGCAACCAGTTTCAGGTCCTCACTAACGGCCGACTAAGTGGCGCCCGCATGCACCTGCTTGGCTTCAGGCGCCGGTGGCCGTCGGGGCCGTGTCGTGCGGCACGTAGGTACGGGTGCGCAGTTCCTTCGTCGCCTCGAACCAAGGCACATTGCGTGGCAGCACAACCTCGCCCGAGCGCTGGCGGTAGGCTTCGGGGCTGTCCACGCCCGGCGGCACGATGTCCTGCTCGCTGAGCGCCTTCGCCGTCTGGATCATGCGGCGGCGCATGCTGATAATCAGCGTATCCGTCGTGCCCAGGTGCTCCTGCGACCGGTCGTAGATCGGGCCCATCGTTTCCGTCATGGCGCAGTCCTGCAGGCGCCCGTTGGGGATGCCGGTATAGCTCTTCCAGGCCTTCTGCGCTTCGAAGTCCATCTGCCAGTCGTTCTCATAGGACGCGATGCTCCGGAAGCGGCCGCACCAGTCGGTCGTGTTCGGCTTCAGCTCACGACCATCCGAGAAGAACGCCGGCGTCGGCGGCGCGTCGGCCGGCTCCGTCCCATCGAGCCGCGCATGCGGGATGGAGATCTCCCAGTGCATGTGGTTGTAATCGTCCAACGGTACGTAGATGCCGATGCGTACGCTCTCGCCTAACGGGCCGCCCGGAATCATGTTGTAAAACGGGAACAGGATCTGGGTGATGCGGTAGTAGAGCGCGTCCTCGCCCGCCGGCCGTGAGGCGCCGTTGCAGCAGCCGTAGTCGGTGTCGACGGTCATGAACTTTGCGGCCCGATTCAGATACTGGTAGTAGTTGAAAGAATTGGGCTCCTGCTCCTCGGCCTTCGCTGCACCGGAGTGCAGGAACGCAGCGTGGACCGTATCCATCTCGCCTTCCCATCCCTGCATCCAGTTGCACGGCCGGAACAGCAGCGAGATCTCCGCTGGCCCCTTGGCGAGCATGTTCGCCTCGATGTCCGGAAGCGGCGGTGGCACTTCACGGGGCCCCATGTAGGCCCAGATAATCCCGTTCCGCTCCCGCGTGGGATAGGCCTGCGCCCGCACTCTGTCTTTGAAGTTGCTCTCGGCCGGCTCGTTGGGCATATCCACACAGCGACCCGTCACGTCGAACTTCCAGCCGTGGTAGACGCAGCGCAGCCCAGACTCCTCGTTGCGGCCGAAGAAGAGCGAAGCGCCGCGGTGGGGGCAGTTGTTCTGGACGAGCCCGACATCGCCAGAACGGCTCCGGAAGCCGATGAGGTCTTCGCCCAAAAGACGCACACGCAACGGTCGGCCGTCCGGCTCGACTTCATCCGAACGGATAGCGGGAATCCAGTACTGGCGAAAGAGGTCGCCCATCGGCGTGCCCAGGCCGACCCGACACAGGTACTCGTTGTCCTCAGCGCTCAGCATGCGGTTCCTCCTTGCTCCAAAACGAATCTAGAGAGTTTGTGTCGCGCCACGGTGCGAGAGCACGGTGGAGGTAGAGGGCCTGTAGGCTGCAGGCGGCAGAAGTGGTTCCGATAACCACGGCCTGCATCACTTATAGGGAACCACGAAACTGCCGTCCAGATTCGGCGGTTGGGGCAAGTCGTTCCGAGAATCCTCGTTATCAGAACGATATATGGGCCCTGTTCGTCTCGTGGGTCCGTTAATGATCGATTGCGGAGTCTGGCACCTCCTGAGGGCTTATATCCTCTACCGCGTCGTTTGGTCTGTCCTTTCTGGTAACGGTGCTGGTCCACTGACAGGCCCTTGAACCGCTGTCGTGGCAGGCGCGGGGACATTGGATGAGGGGATCAGACTCACAATGCTGGCGGGCTGTTCCGCTCGGCTGAATCCCGCTTCACGCAACTACGGGCGTTGTTGGGCGGCGAAAGGCGGCTGATCGTCGGTGAATTCTGTCAACGTCGGCAAGCGCTGAAGCACGACGCCGATCCCGGCCAGCGGACTTGAATGCCAGGGAGAAACGCTTGCCACTAGCTCGACCGTGACTGAGGTGGAGATTATCGAGCACCTGAGTTGAAACGAAACGAACTGATGCTTGCAGCATTTAGACGGTCCCAGGACTGCCACATCCGAACTGTCCGCAGACCTGCGTGGCTGTACAGCATCCAGTCCCGAGCGCGAGATCAGTTGGACAGCAGTTCTGGCCCAAGGGACAGCAGGTTTCGGACGCGCCAGGTGTCCCATTCGGACATATCTGCCCGCACACACCATTGCAGATAATGCCTGTCGGACAGCAGGTGCCGTTGTGGCACCCACCGGGTGATGGGCAGCAGTGCCCGTCTTGGCAGCAAGTCCCGGGGCAGCAAGCGCTGTCCTGACCGCAAATGGTGTCGTTGGGACCACAGCACGCCTGGTAAAAGTGAGGAAACAGCTCTGCACGACAGGTCTTGCCTGGGGCGCAACAGACGCCGCCACAGATCTCGGGGCTCAACAGCGTCGAATCACAGCAGCCCCAGGGGAGATCCCCGATCCCCGCGCCCGGCGTGCAGGTCTGTGTGAGGCCGCAGCACGTATGCCCATCCGGGCAGCACGTCCCGCCACAGCAAGTGGTGCCGCACTGCGTCGTGAGGGGTGGACAGTTGAGCTGGCACTGGCCGTTGGTACAGGGCACGTTGAACCCGTTAACCACAGGACAGTCAAGGAGCGTGCAACAGTTGTTGACGGGAATACAGGAAACGATTTGACCATTGATGAGGCCACAGGGTTTGAAGCCGCTATTGCAGGTGAAGCCGCAGACACCGTTCGTGCAGGCCACGGTCGCGTTCGCCGGCGGCGCCGTGGGGCAGTCTGTCTGCACGGAATACCAGCAGCATTCAGCACAGGCAATGGCTGGAGGACTGATACTCGTTAGACATACATGCATTTGCGGCGGGCAGGTCGGGACGCACTGGCCATTTGTGCAGGTGGCACTGCCTCCAGCCGGCACAGTGCACGCGCTCCCGCATGCCCCGCAGTTGTGCACGTCTGTCTGTAGATTGACGCAGGCCTGAGCCAGGCCGCTTCCGCAGCGTGTTGTTCCACTCGGACATGCGACTCCACACCCCCCATTAATGCAGGTCGCTTGGCCGGCCAGCGGGATGGGGCATGCGTGGCCGCAGGCCCCGCAGTTGTGCAGGTCCGCCTGTAGATTGACGCAGGCCTGAGCCAGGCCGCTTCCGCAGGGTGTTGTTCCACTCGGACACGCGACTCCACACTGGCCGTTGATGCAGGTCGCTTGGCCGCCCAGGGGGATGGGGCATGCCTGCCCGCAGGCCCCGCAGTTGTTGACGTCGGTCTGCTCGTTGACGCAGGTCCCGGAACAGTTACTCAGGCCTGAATCGCAGCAGACGCCGTTGACGCAGATGCCGCTGAAGCAGGTGATGTTGCCGCAGCAGGGCTTGCCGCTAATCCCGCAGGAGAAGCTGCCGGCGGCAAGACACGCCCCGCCGATGCAGGCGAGCGTCGAGGAGTTGCACGGAGCGACGCCCACCGTAGTGCAGCAGGGCTGGTTTGAGCCGCCGCACGGCGGCTGACAGGTCCCGCCCAGACAGACGAGCGAGAGGTTGGGATTGCAGATACCGCCGGAGCAGCAGGGCTCGCCGCTGGCGCCGCAGGGCGGAGCGGAGCCGCAGATCCCCGTCGCGAAATTGCAGGTGAGCCCCCCAAAGCAGGTGTTGTTGCCGCAGCAGGGCTTGCCGCTAATACCGCAGGAGAAGCTGCCGGCGGCAAGACACGTCCCGCCGATGCAGGCGAGCGTCGAGGAGCTGCACGGAGCGACGCCCACCGCCGTGCAGCAGGGCTGGTTTGAGCCGCCGCACGGCGGCTGACAGGTCCCGCCCAGACAGACGAGCGAGAGGTTGGGATTACAGATACCGCCGGAGCAGCAGGGCTCGCCGCTGGCGCCGCAGGGCGTAGCGGAGCCGCAGGTCCCCGTCGCGAAATTGCAGCTGAGCCCCCCAAAGCAGGTGATGTTGCTGCAGCAGGGCTGGTTGGTGCCACCACAGGGAAGGGCGTAGCAGGTCCCGCCGAGACAGGACAGCCCCGAGCCTGAGCAGGTGTTGTTCGGGCAGCAGGGCTGGCCCGCCTGCGTGCCGCAGGCCGCGACGCCGGCCGAGGCGGGCCTGACGCCGAGCAGACCGGCAACTCCGCCAGCCAGCACGCGGAAGAAGCCGCGGCGCGAGCCTGCGGAGCCTAAGGCCTTGCTGAACTCATCGAAGCGGCGCCCGTTCATTGCTTCAGCTCTCTCGACGAAGTAGCTTCATCGTTTGGGGCGGACACCGCCGAAGTATATAGGATGCGGAGGTAGGACACCGTCCAACCAACCTCTCGCTTTCTGTCGCCGCGTTGGGCGACAAATGGGCGGCAATTGTTCATTGCCCCATCCCGCGCAGCATCATCGTCCCGCTTGACGTGGTCAACCAGTACTTCCCCGAAGTCTCCCAAGAGGCCGGCACGGGGCCAAACGCGACGGCCGTCGGTAACCCCTCAGCGGAGCGAGGTGGTTCCCGGATTCAGTCTCCTGTCCGCACCCAATTTGGGCGATCAGGCGTTCGCCGGCACCGTGACGCAGGGCGCTGAGACACACGTTGGACTGGGCGCGCTGCAGGACGCGTTAATCATGTCAGCGGCGGCGGAGCTGATGCGCGAGCGACGGAGCAGACGGGCGTTGGCTGATGCAGCCAAGGGCAATAGGGGAGGCCGGCGAGGTCCTGCCCGGCAGGCGAGAGTGGGTGGGCGCGCAGCGTGGGCGGACAGCCCCTGAAGGGCTCGGAGCGCTGAAGCGGAATGCGCATCGACCGCCGCGCCGGCTCGTCAGCGGCTTACCCGCCCGCCTGGGCCGTAACGGTGCGGCCACTCCAGTCCAGGACGGACAGGTCCGCCGATTGCCGTGGCTCGGGGTAGTTAATGCGGGTCGGGGGGATGCCGGTGCGGACGATCAGGAACTGGCTCCCGACGCGGCGCGCCGTCCATGTGGCGCCGGCCGCATCCTTGTACGCGATCGACAGTGTAAGCACACCGGCGCCGTTGTCGGTGCCCGCCCGGTCGGCGATCCACGGGCCGCTGCTCAGGCGGAAGGCGCGCGGCGAGCCGTCGTCGGCCGTGTACTGGACCCAGTCGACCGGGCTGCCCGCCACCAGGAGCTGCGGGTCCCCCGGCTGGGCGGCTGGCGCCGGTTCGGTGCCTGGATAGTCGGGCAGGGTGGTGAGCACGAGGTTCGCGAACAGCTCTTGCTCCGCATCGCGGCGCAGGTCCGTGCTGGTCGCGCTGACGCACCCGCTGACGCAGGTCTGGATGATGTACTCGACATCGTAGCCCCCGGCGCGGTCGACCAGGGTCTGCAACTGGTCGGGAAGAGCGGCCTCGCGGGCAAGGGTCAACGAGGCGGTGACGGTGGCGGACACCGTCGCGACCAGGACCGTTACAATGCCGCCCACGGCGGCGGCTCCGGCTCCGGCGATGCCACTGGCAGAAACAATTGCGCTACCAGTCGTTCTGCCAGCGAATAGGAAAATCGCCTGAACCGCGCTGGCCGGCAGCGCGGCGCCGACCGCCGCGCCAATCGCACCGGCGTAGCCCGCGGCGGCGGCGCTGTAGCCGAGCAGCGCGGCGTTCGAGGTAGCCCAGAACACGGGCGACGCCGTGGGGTCGTCCACACTCGGGGATACGTATCCTGCCGTGGAGCCGTCCGGCGGGGGCGCGTACGCCCTCTTGATGCCGTAGGCCACGAAGGCCTGGAGGCCTGGCGACTCCGGGGTGAACGCCCGCGAGGCTCCGATGCACGCACTCGCGGCGCTGTAGGTAAAGCCCGGCGGCGGCTCGTAGCCGCACGGGTCAGCCGCCCATCTGCGGTACTCGTTCTGCGCCGCCCTCATCGCCTGGACGTGCTTGTCGCGCATCAGCCGCCTGTACACGTCGACCAGCAGCTGCTGGTCGGGACTGCGCTCGGCGGGAATGGTTTGGAATGCCTCCTCTACATCCCCGAACAGGGCGGCGCGCACCTCGTTGCGGGCATAGCGCAGCACGCGCGGCCGCTCACTGTCAGGCAACTGGTACTGCTGGAGGACGCTCGCGATCGCCCGGGCCTCCAGCCGCCGCTCGGCCTCCGGGCGAAGATCGCCAGGTTGCGGGGCCAGCGGGCAGCCCTGGAAGATATAGTCCGGGCTATAACAGCTGGCCACTGTGATCGTCGGCGTGCGCGCCAGCTGGGGCAGCCCCAGGGGCGACGGGGTGAGGTTGGCCGAGATCGACCCGGCGTTCGTCAACGTGATCGGGATCGGGGTCGGCGTTGGGGTCGGGGTCGGGGTCTGCCCGGAGACGAAGCTCGCGGCCGGCACCGCCGCTTGCGGGGCAGCGGCCGCCCTCGACAGAATCGGACCGCCCACGACACAGGCGGCGAGGACGAGGGCGAGCACGCGCGAGCCGGCTGCGGATAAGTCGCGAATCATTCGTGCCGCCTCCGTTGCGCCGCCCAGCGTACAGGGTAGTGGCCTCGCGTGCACGTTTCGCAGCGAGATATTCAGCCAGGTTACTGCCCGGAGGTGACGCCCTTCAGCAGGCCGGCCACTTCGCGCAGCTCACTTTTCAGGACGTCGCCGATCTCGGAGGCACATCGCAACGACCCCATGCAACCCAGGCTTGCTGCCCGCACCAACGACCCATCATCCATCGCCTACGGCCCCGGCACAAGTGGCCAGGCTATTGGGTAGCTATTGCGCTGGCACGCCGTCAATGATTACGTCATCCCGGGCTCCCTCGGAGCCGTCGTGCAGCAGACAACAGGTAGCCCAATGTGACTCAGGGAGGTTGAGCTTGCCGTACATGTGGTCGTTTCCGTCCGGGTGGAACTCTATCCGCCCTTCGATCGCCAGAGTTCTGTCCGGGAAGGAGAAGACGCGTCGCTTCGAGGTCGGATCCCCAGAAGAAAGAGAGCGTGAATACATATGCGCCGACCAAGCCCACTTTGTCGTGCGGAAATCGCCGTTGGAAGAGTAGCTTGCCGAGATCCAAGCCGCCCAGCGCCGCAATCGAGGAGGACGGGGATGGCTGTGCGCTCGCCGGCGGCGCGCTCGCTAGTGGCGCTGACACGGCTGGCTGTGCGCTGGGTGCGCTGGTTGCGCTCGGCCGGCACTTACCCGCCCCACCGACCGCGAACATGCTCGCCACCTCCGCAGCCGACAGCGCTCGGTTGTAGCGCGCAATCTCGTCCAGTAACCCGACGTAATGGGCGCTGGTATCGTCCCCGGGCCCGCCGAAGGCCAGACTACCATACAGTGCCCAATTCCCGCTATCGTATGTCGCGCCAACGTGATACCAGGTGACGTTCGTCGGGAGGGTCGTCGAGCTGATACTAAAGCCGTCGGCTCTCGTCTTGAAGTCGCCAGCATCAGGCGCGAGGGAAACCGACCATGCTCAAGGAGAAGCGACGTGCTAGGCGGCAATGTTCTCGTAGGTGACCTTTACGACGTCGGGCTGGGCTGTCGGACTTGTTGGCTGGGGCGTGAAAGTCACGAAGCCGGTCCCAGAACATGGCACCTGTAAATGCGCGGGGAGGGGTGCCGGGGTGTCATAGCTGCTCAGCACCACACGGGCGGACGGGTCATCGCTAAAGCGCACGGCGACGCGTCGGCCGCGGCTACCGGTGAAGCCGGGCCCAGCGAGTGCCGCAGACGGCGATACCGATACCGTCTGGCCGCTGACGGCGGGACCGGTGCGACCCGGCCCGCTTGGCCCTGCGCACGCGACCTTGATAACAGCATCGGTGTGCTGACCGTTGACCTGTCCGACGAAGGACTGGTTCGGGCCTATGGGTGTCGCTGCCCTAGCGGACTGGCTGCCTTCGACAAAGAGGAAGCAACTGAGCAACGCCAAGACAGCCACGAGCGTGAGTCGATGGAGCGAGGTCATCACTGGTGCTCCTTTGGGAATTCGCCAAGCTGAGCCTTTACTGATAAAGACGATACCCGCCCTACAACTCCGCAGCTACCCCCAACCGAACTACGCATTGCCGCCCCGCGGGGTAGGTCACGTCCCGCCGGCCCAGCGCTCGGCCACGTTTGGACATGAAGAAAACGGCATCCGTGTAGGATATTGGCCGATAGAGTCGATATGAAGGACGGAGGAATTGGCGTGAAGCGTGTATCTCTTTCCATCGCGATGGCCTTTGGACTCGCCCTCCTCGTGACCGTCTCCGTCTTCGCATCGCAGGATCGAATTGAAGGACGACCACTATCGTTTCGGACGGGGTCTCGGGCGGGAGCCTACTTCTGGCATGACAATCCGGTCGGGCTCAGCCTGCGAACGACCGACCAGATCGGCGTGCACCACGAGTACACGGGCACGATTACCACTGACGGGACATTTATCAACATCTCCCCGATCCAACTCGATCCAGACGACTCGGTCAGCCTGGACGGGAGCGGTCAGATCCTCTCCTTCGACTTTCACACGTTTTCAGGTGTCGACGGCGTCGACTTCGAGATTGCGGGCGGCACGGGTCAGGAACTGTACATCCAATGGGACGGGCGTGATATTCCGGTAGCCCGTGTCTATCTCGGGCGGAACAGCGTACACCCCCTCTACGACCCGATGATGTTCTGCCGCGACGACAACGACGACTGCCGTGGCAATCTCCCGTGATTTGAGCCTGCGCCAGCATCCAAGCCCCTGATGGTGGCAGCCTGACTGAACCTCATCGTCAGCTGTGACCAACATCTGCTCCTGGAAGACGGAGTCATTGGGTCAACCAGCACGGGCGTACCGCAAGGCGGAGCAATATCGCCCTTGCTGCCGAATATCCATGGGCATGTGCTCGATGTGCTCACGGAAGAGGAAGCCGGCCATTTGGGCAAGCTCATCCGGTACTCGGCTGACTTTGTGGTCCTGTGCCGGACGGAGACGCAGGCGCAGGCGCAGACAGCCCTCGGGCAACCATTGGGTTGCACTGTGCCTCGACCCTCCCTGCTAATATGCAATCTGGAGGTTGCACATGAGCACCGACCGCATCGACAAGCAGATCCTTCTCCACGCACCGCTCGCACGAGTCTGGCGCGCGCTGTCTGATTCCACCGAGTTTGGGACCTGGTTCGGCGTGAGGTTCGATGGCCCGTTCGCGCCCGGCGCCGGCATGCACGGGGTCATCGTACCCACCACAGTCGACGTCGAGGTCGCCGGCGCCCAGAAGCAATACGAGGGCCGGCCGTTCGATATCACCGTCGAGCGCATGGAACCAGAGCGACTCTTCTCCTTCCGCTGGCACCCCTTCGCCGTTGAGCCCGGCGTCGATTACTCCGCCGAGCCAACGACACTGGTCGTCTTCGCTCTGGATGAGGTGGCCGACGGCGTCATGCTCACCGTCACCGAGTCCGGCTTCGATCGGATCCCGCTCGAGCGCAGGGCCAAGGCGTTCACAGCAAACGAGCAGGGTTGGGGCATGGTGATGACCCTGATCGAGAAGTACCTTGTCCAGTCCCCGTAGCTCGCGGGCGACCGCCGAGTTGACCGCCGAGTTGAAGGACTCTGCGCCGCTTTTTGCTGCCCTCGGTGACCACACCCGTCTACGGCTTGTCACCCGTCTTTGTGATGGCGGACCGGCTTGCATCGTCAGGCTCACCGAGGGCTCCAACGTCACGCGTCAGGCCATCACCAAGCACCTGCGCGTGATGGAGGATGCCGGTCTCGTGCGTAGCGCGCGGCGCGGGCGCGAGACCGTATGGCAGTTGGAGCAGCAGCGCCTCGAAGATGCACGCCACTATCTCGACCTGATCGCAGCTCAGTGGGACGGCGCCCTCGCCCGGCTGAGCGAGTTCGTCGAGGACTGACAGGAATAAGGCACAAGAGCGATGTCATCGTTCGGATGCGGACTCCGAGGCTGCCCACGGCCGCCACATCTTCGTACTCGCCGTAGGGCCGCTGGTGCCAGCGGTCATCGTCGTGCGCGACCGCGTGCACGTTCGACATAGCCGCCCGCTTGGCTGCATCGCGATCGGCCGCCAGTGCCTCCACCGCATCGGCCTTTTGCGCCCGCAACCTCGTCACCAGCGACAGTCCACCGCCTTGACCCGCGCCGTGTAATCGATGGCGAGAACCGCGCACGTGTACGCGCGGCTGAAGAGGACCGGGCATGCAGCTGCACGAAGGCACCCCCCACGACGCTGGGGTTTCAGCACTCCGGGGTGAGCGCATCCGCGAGCGGGCCCAGGAACGGTGCCTTTCGCGCATGCGTGCGATCGCCCGAGCGTATGTAGGGCCAGGGCGTCTCGATTGTGGACCGCGGCGTTTGCCTCTGTCGTTTGGCCTGCTGCTCACCGCGGTCCTGTCCGTGCTGGCCGCAATGACCCTCTGTTGCAGCAGCACCAAGAAGGCCCCCCCACCGTGCCGACCGCGACGAATCCCAGCGTTACCACCGCGACTGCCACTGCACAGGTGTCGACCGCCGGCGGACTCTCGGGAACATGGTCGGGGCAGTACAGTGGCGACTTCCAAGGTACGTTCACCCTCACCTGGCAACAGTCGGGGTCGAACCTGAGTGGCACCATCACGCTCTCGGCTCCCGCCCTCACCACCAGCATCACTGGGACCGTGGAGGGCGGCGCCATCCGTTTCGGCACAGTCGGCTCGCTGGCGATCACCTATTCTGGGTCGGTCTCCGGCAACTCCATGTCCGGCACCTACCAGACCCAGACCGGCAACGGCTCGACTGCCGGCGGCCCGTGGAGCGCCACCAAGGCGTCCTGACAGGACATGGCACGACGGCTGACAGCGGCGCCGAAAGGACAGCAGCTCGGTCGCAAAGCATCGGTGGGCGCCGAGCCGAATCTCATTTTCCCGTCGTTAAAGAGACGGCTTTCGCTCCAGCGACATTGCCTGGCCAGGGGTAGCTTTGGTATTTTGAACGCTGCTGGGCGAGCATCTAGAGCGACGGGCCGCTCCCCTGCGTCACGCGTTGCTGCAGCGTGCGGATGCCCTCCGCCGTGATGAGCCAGGCAACCACGGCCTCGGCCAACGCGTCCATCCCATCTACCACAAGCCGGAACTCTTGGCCCAGACGCCCAACGAGCTGT
>Ga0193751_1002175_pt1 | contig 11983 bp, 10 predicted proteins | sample L1c2metaG_FD_143050 | JGI IMG/M metagenome (GOLD analysis project Ga0193751, IMG submission 143050) | Soil microbial communities from a riparian zone of the East river system, Colorado, United States - L1c2 | ecosystem: Environmental > Terrestrial > Soil > Riparian zone | place: USA: East River... | reverse complement strand
CGCGGGCAGGTAGTGCGTGGCGCCGACGGCAACAACCTTTCCCTCTCCTTTGAGGTGTTCCAGGTTGCGCAGCTGCGCCGGCCACTTCACGAGGTTGTGCACCTGGTAGATCTCGACCCGACCGAAGAGGCTCAGCGCATGCTCTGCTTGCTGGCGTCCCTCCGACTCGCTATCCGTCCAGATCTTAGTGGCGATGATGGCCTCGTCTCGGCGGCTCCCGAGCGCGTGGGCGAGCGCGTCTTCGGCCCGGCCATACATCGGCGACGAGTCGAAGAGATTGATGCCGGCCGCGAGGGCTTCCTCGACGATGGACGTGCGGTCGGCGGCCGTGTCGAAGGTCTGCCAGGTGCCCATGCCGATCACCGGCACCTGGAGCGCGGTGGTGCCGAGCTTACGTCGTTCCAGCGGGTTGCTTCAGATTGTCGATGGCTACGGGCTCGATCGGGTCGGCGAGATCGAAGCCGAAAACCCGCGAGTAGAAATAGAGTTCGGCCTCGAGCGCGCGCTTGATGTTCTTCGCAATCCTGAAGCCGTGCTGTTCGCCCTCGAACGGAATGTAGGCGACCGGCAACCCTTTCTTGCGGAGCGCGTCGACGATCACTTCGGCCTGGTTCGGTGGCACGACTTTGTCCTCCAGACCCTGAAAGAGAATGACCGGGGCCGTGATCTTGTCGACCGACTGAATGGCGGATCGCTCGCGATAGATGTGCCGCTCCTCCGGCCAGCGACCGATCAGGCCCTGGTCGTACATCGACTCGAACTTGTGGGTGTCGCTGTGAAAGATCTCGAGGTCGCTGATGCCGTAATGGCTGGCGCCCGCCTTGAAGAAATCCGTCGTGGTCAGGGCGCGTAAGACGGTGTAGCCACCGGCACTGCCGCCCGTAATCGCGATGCGATTGCCATCGACCCGTCCACGCCCGGCCAGATAGCGGGCCGCATTGACGCTGTCCTCGACGTCGACCACGCCCCATTTGCCGTTGAGCCGCTGGCGGTATTCGCGTCCGAAGCCGGCGCTGCCGCCATAGTTGACCACGAGAAAGCCGAAGCCGCGCGTGGTCCAGAACTGGTCGCCCAAGTCGAGGGCGTTCGAGACCGCTCCGGTCGGGCCACCATGCACGTACACGATCAACGGCGGCAGTTCGCCTGCCGGCGGTTCGTAGTCGGGATTGCGGGGCGGGTAATAGAACGCGTGCGCCGTGACGCCGCCTTCCGTCGGAAACTCGATCGTTTCCGGGACGGAGATGTACGCGGGATCGACCGCCAACTCCGCCGACCGGCGCAGCACGTCGACGCGGCCGGTCTCGAGGTCGACCGCGATCACGGCAGGCGGTTCGGTCGGTGAGCCCGCGATGGTGATGGCGCGACCCACCCGCGCGCCGATGGTCGGCGAGAATGCGGTGTACGGTGTGTCGACGTTCTGGAGGCGCCCGACCTCGGGGTCGACGGTGGCCAGCCGGCTTACGCCGCCGGAGCGGACCTGGCAAACGATCCGTCGCTCGGAATCGAAGGCGTAGGTCGACAGCCCGAACACCCATTGGGTGGTCCCGAGCTCGGCCGGCATCTCCATAACGGGCTTGATCCGCTCGCCCTGCCAGCGATACAGGTTCCACCAGTTGGTCCGGTCCGACGTGAAGTAGAGGACGCCCGCAGGCGACCAGGTCGGCTGAAAGATCGATTCCTCCGCTCCGCCGGCCACCTTGCGCGGCGCGCGAAGGCCACCGTCATCGGTGATCTCGGCAACCCATAACTCGGTGCCATCCCACGGCATGTTGGGGTGGTTCCAGGTCAGCCAGCAGAGATGCGACCCCGACGGACTGATCCGGGGCGTGGAGTAGAAATCGTTGCCCTCGACCAGGACCCGAGCGGGTGCCTCGCGTGTCGCGTCGAGAGCGACGATGCTATTGACCGCCCAGGTCGACCCGCTGGAATGGTACTCGCGGACGGCGATCAGGCGTTGCCGTCGCCGGTCCAGCACCATGTCGGCGTGCCGAATGTCTTTCGCCGGTGTGATCGCGACCGGTGGACGGCCGGCATCCTGCCAATTCAGGCGTTGGTCCTTGAAGTTGGCAAACCAAACGGTGCCGTCTTCAACCAGGTACGCTCCGCCGCCGTATTCGTGGACGCGCGTGCGCACGTTGTATTCCGGCGGGGTGACGTCCGCAATGGTGCCGTCAGGGCGACGCCGGACGACGACGTAGCGACCTCCCTCGGCGGGCCGCTGTTCCAGCCAATAGTTGTCATCGCCGTCCTGCTGGAGTTGACCGAGGCCGATCACGCCGGCCACGATGGCGTCAGCCGTCACCGGAGAGCGCCAGGCGCCATAGGGGCGGGTCCGCGGTTGCGCCGTCACCGTCTTCTCCACCTCGACAAGGCTACCGTCTTAGACTCATCAGGGTGCGGATCGAGAGCCCGGCATTTACCGAGCGCGAGATGCGCACCTTTCTCGACGAAGCCGTGGATCACGAGCGGGGTCGGCTGGCCGACCGCCTGGAAGCCGATTCCGCAAGGCTTGCGGACCTCGTCCAGCGCATTCCCTCCCCCGCCGCGGGAACGACGCGGTCGGGATCGGACTGGAGCGCCCACGACATCCTCGCCCACATCGTGGTGCTCTCCAAGTTCTACGGCACGGTCACCTACCGGGTCGGCTCGGGCAAGCTTTCGCAGATCGAGCTGCTCGAGGCGGTGCAGAGTCGTGACCCGGCCGGGGAGCAGCTGAGCTCGCTACCGGCCGCCGAGCTGCTCGCAATGGCGCAGCAGGATCACCAGCGAACGATCGCCTACCTACGGTCGGCCGATTCGGCGGCCATGCAGCGCCGGGCCGTCCTCTACGAGGGCTTTTCCATGAGCGCCGCAGAGATCGCCCAGCTGCCGCTTTGCGCCCACCTCGAGATTCATCTCGACCAGCTCGAAGGAGCCTTGCCCCGCTGACGCGCTACTACGAGGACTTCCAGGTCGGCGAGCTCGGCAGCCTGCCGGTCAGCCAGGCGGAGATCATCGGCTTCGCCCAGCAGTACGACCCGCAGCCGATGCACCTCGACCCCAATGCGGCGAGCTTCACCATCTACGGCGGGCTGATCGCGAGCGGCTGGCATACCGGCGCCCTGTTCATGCGGCTCCTCGTGGGCAACCTGATCGCCGGAACGAGCAGCCTGGGCTCGCCCGGTATGGAGGAGCTGAGCTGGCCGGCGCCGGTACGTCCCGGCGACACCCTCACCGGAAAGATCGAGGTGCTGGCCACGCGAACCTCGAACAGCCGCCCGAACATGGGGATCGTTCGGTGGCGCGGCGAGATGCGCAACCAGCGCGGCGAGCTGGTGATGGGCGCCGTCGGCACGAATTTCTTCGGCCGGAAGCCCTCCGACTAGCCCGCGATCCGGGAAAAGAACACGTCGGTCGGTCCGTTCCGGCTCCGCGGCCTGGCCTGTACGAAGACGCCGGCAAAACCATCGGGAAGCCCGACCAGGCCCATGTAGTCGCCGATAAATGGCCCGTAGCGGACGGCGGGCGCCGACCGCAGGTCGAACGGGCCGGCGGCCCGGCGCTCCGTCCAGTGCACGCCGCGGTCGCGCGAGCTACTGAACCACACCTCGGTATCGAGCGTGGGGCTGCCCGGCTTGAAATCGCGGAAGTCATACCAGAGCATTCCGACGGTGGCATCGCCGGCCACGGCGAGCGTCGGCAGAAAGGCCTCGGCCTTCTCCCGCACCACGCGCTGGGGCGGCCGCCAGTGGACGCCCGCATCCTCGGAACGGGCGAGCAGGACGGTTGAGAAATCCGTGTGGTCCTCGAACCAGGCGACGTAGACCGCGTTGCCCGCCGACGCGGCCGTGATGTCCTGGCCGAAGAAACGAAGCTGGCCACCGGTGCCCGGATCGACCGCGTTGGTGTAGGTAAAACCGACGGCATCGATCGGCGCCGACCAGGTCTTCCCCTGGTTGGTCGATCGGACGACGCGGATCTTGACCGGCAACGGCGGCGGATGCGGCGTGCCGGGCAGGGACGAGCCCTCGACGAAGACGTCGAGCAAGACGCCGCCCGCGGTCATCAACAATTGATTCTCTTGGGCTTCATCGTTGCCGCTGTAGATGGCGGCCGGGGTCGACCAGCTGCGGCCGCCGTCGCCGGTGTGCGCGAGCATGACCTGGGTGACCGAGGGATCGACGCCGGCTATGACCTGGTAGTCCGCCCACACGGCGTAGGCGGTGCCGGGCCGTCGCGGGTCGGCCAGGATCGCCTCCTTATCGGGCTGGCGCGGTGGCGCGATCGCCGTCTCGAGCACGACGGGGGCCTCCCAGCTCCCGCCATGGTCGCGCGACGCCGTCACCACGATGTCGTGCGCGGTTGCGGCACTCGTAGCCCGGCGGCTGCCGAGCACCGCCACGTACGTGATGCCGTCAGCGCCGATCGACACCCAGGGATCGCTGATGTGGACGTAGTTGCCGCCGGCACAGGTCAGCAGACCCGGCAGCACGGAGCGGCTCCAGGTCTGGCCGCCGTCGTGGCTGACCGCGACGACGGTACCGCTGTCGTTGATGGGTCGATTCTCTAGCCAGCTCGCGACCAGCTGCCGCGGATCGCGTGGATCGGCCGCGAGTGACGGCTCCGCGGGTCGCCCAGGTGACGGCGCCTGGCCGGCGCACGCGCCGATGGCCGACAATGGGCCGCTGATCAGGCGCGGCGGTGGCAAGCTCGGCTCACTCGGCTGGGCGCTGTTGTCGCAACCGGCTAGTGCGAGCAACGCCCCCAGCGCGGCCGCCCGGCGGGCACGCATAGGGGCGCTAAGTTAGCAGATCAGGCGATCAGGCGGTGAGCCGCCAGCTCGGCGGGAGCTGCCGGCCGCTGCCGCTCTGGATGCAGGTCGCCAGCAATGCGTCCATGCCTTCGAAGTCCAGCGGCTTTGACATGTAGAATCCCTGACCCGCGAGACAGCCCATCGCGTTGAGCGCGGCCAGCTGCTCCTGCCGCTCGATCCCCTCGGCGATCGTCATCAGACCCAGGGTATTGGCGAGTCCAATCATCGCCCGCAGGATCGCGCCGTCAGCCAGGCCCTGCCCGATGCCGGCCACGAACGACTGGTCGAATTTCAGGATGTCAACCGGGAAGTCTCGGAGGTGGCCAAGCGACGAGTAGCCGGTGCCGAAGTCGTCGAGCGCCAACCGGAAACCGAGGCTGCGGAGCTCTTGCAACGTGCGGGCAACCGGCTGCGTGTCGGCCAGCAGGACGCTTTCCGTCAGCTCCAGGATGAGCGACTGTGGATCCAGGCCCGCGGCATCGACCGCTTCGACGATCTCTTTGATGACCTCCGGGCGCTGCACCTGCCGGCCGGAGAGGTTGACGCTGACCTGCATCGGCGGCGTTGACGGGTAGCGCACCTGCCAGCGGCGCCCGTCACGAGCGGCCTGCTGCAGGACCCAGCGCCCCAGCTCCACGATCGATCCATTCTGCTCGGCGATCGGGATGAACTCCTCCGGCTCCAACAAGCCCCGTCGAGGATGATTCCACCGCACGAGCGCCTCGACGCTGTGGATGGCGCCTGATTCGAGAACCACGACCGGCTGGTATTGCAGCACGAACTCCTTTTGCTGGAGCGCGGCCTGCATGTCATGCTCGAGCTCGAGCCGCTCAACCGCCGCGCTGGCCAACGAGGCCGCGTACTCGACATAGCGCGCCTTGCCTCTCGACTTGGCGATATACATCGCGACATCCGCGTTGCGGATGAGCTCATCCGCCGCCTCCTGTCCCGACACCAGGCCGGCGATCCCGATACTGGCTTGCATCGAAATCTCCGTGCCGCCGATGGAAAACGGCGGGGCGAGCTGCCGGGTGATCCGCTCGGCGACGCGCGCCGCGATCCGCTCGTCCTCCATGTTCTTGAGCAGCACCGCGAACTCGTCACCGCCAAGACGGGCGACGGTGTCGCCGGGTCGCAGCGTCGACGCGATCCGGGCGCCTACGGCAGCCAGCAGCTGATCGCCGATGTCGTGGCCCAGCGTGTCGTTGACCGCCTTGAAATCGTCGAGATCGAGGAAGAGCACCGCCATCCGCCGGTCGGTGTCCTCTTGCAGGGCATGATCCAGGTTGATGCGGAAGGCGGCCCGGTTCGGCAGGTTGGTGAGCGAGTCGTGGAAGGCCTGGTGCGTGAGCTTTTCTTCCAACGCCTTTCGCTCGCTGACATCGCGCGTGTTCAGGACCAGGCCCCGCACCGACGGCAGTTCCAGCAGGTTCGTGATCGTGACCTCGGCTGGGCAATATGAATCGTCCGCACGGCGGAGCCGGCACTCCACGGCAATCGGCGGTCCGATGATGTTGATCGCCTCGTCGACCTTGCGGAGCGTGTGGACGCGGTCGTCCGGGTGGACGAGATCGCCGTAGGGCTGGCCGATCAATTCGGCCTCGCTGTATCCGAGGATCCGCTCCACCGATGCGCTCTGGTATCGAATCACCGCGTCGCGCCCGATCAGCGTGATCACATCAGACGAGTTCTGGACCAGCGACCGGAAATGCTCCTGGCCCTTGGCGAGCTTGGCGGCGTTCGCCTCCAGCTCGCGGTTGAGAATCAGGTTGTCGCTCAGGGTCAGGAACTGGCGGACCACGACCAGCACAATCACGGCCAGCAGGCTCCAAAAGATGACCGGGTCCAACTCGCCAGGCCGAACCTCCTCGATCCCCGCCACGAGCGCCGCGGCGACGACGGCCAGATAGGGCAGCAACAGGCCGGCGCGGCCGGGCGGGCCGTCTGCCGTTGCCGTCAGCGCCGGTGTCGAGGCTGCCCGAAGGGCGGCGATCGCGATCAGCAAGTAGCCGGCGGCCCAGCCAACGTCGATGACGTTGCCGGGACCGTACTGGCTGACGGTCGTGAGGTAAGCGAAACCGCTGTCGGCCAGCAGGTTGGCCGCCAGTCCGCCCGCGAGCAGATACAGCGGGAGGCGGCCGGCCTTGGGAACCCGCATCGCGAGAATGATGAGCATGGTCCCGATTACGACGTCGCCCGCGGGATAGGCAAGACCGATCAGCTTGCTCAGCAAGCCCGCGGTGTCAGCCCGATAGACCACCCCGAGGACGGTCGACCAGCTGACGATCAGGAGCGAACCCGCGATCAGGAGCCCGTCCAGGATCGTCCGCGCCAGCGACACGGCTCTGGACGGCGCCGCCGGGAAGCAGAGCACCCCGACGATGGCACACGGCACTGCGGCCAGGTAGCCGAGGTCGGCGTAGGAGGGGAACGGCGCCTGCTGATTCTTGAGCAACTCGAAGTACGACCAGGCGACTTCACCGGCTCCCCAGGCGAACGCCGAGGCCGCAATCAGCACCCAGGCGGTACGGGTGCGTCCATGATGGCGCATCGCGGCAAAGGCACAGGCAGCGGCCGCCAGGAAGGCAACCACGAACTCGCCGATATCGTCGAATTGCTGGGTGGCCTTCAGCCCGCCCCAGTTGAAGAACAGCCAGGCCGTGAAAAACAGGGAAAAACCGGCCCATGCGATGAGCGCGGTCAACAGGCGGCGATTGTTTGCCATATTTGGTTTGGTCGGCTATAGAGTCAACCGGCCGCCTCGCCAATCCTGAAGGACTTGCGACGCTCGTTAATCGGACTGCGACAGCGCCGTTTCCGAGCCCCCACCCTGCCCTCCCCCGCCAGCGGGGGAGGGAGAGGTTGGGTTTTACTTATCGGCCGGCTTCGCCGACCGTCACCTTGAGCTCCTTGAGCTCGCCGGCGCGCACGACCTTTATGGTTTGGGAGGCGCCGACGCTGATCTTGCGTAGCCCGGCATAGAGGTCTTCCAGGCTTTTGGTCACGGTACCGTCGAGGGCGACCAGGGTATCGCCCTGCATCAGACCGGCTTTATCGGCCGGGCTCTGCGGCTCGACGGCGACCACCAGCAGTCCGCTGTCCTGACCGACCTTGGCCTTGACGGCATCGGGGAGTGGCACTTGCTGGGTGCCGATCCCCAGATAGGGGCGCTTGATCCGGCCGTCCGAGCGCAGGCTGGCGATGACGCGCTCGGCGACATCCATCGCGATCGCCCGTCCGTCGCCCCGGCCGAAGACCCAGCTGTTCATGCCGACCGCGCGTCCCTCGACATCGACCAGTGGGCCTCCGCTGAAGCCGGGGTAGAGCGGCGCATTGGTCTGGATCAGGTGCTCGATGTCGCTCCCACGCCAACCGCGCGGGGACGACGAGACGGCGCTGATGGTACCGAAGGTTGCCTTGAGGCTGCCCGGCCGGCCGATCGCCAGCACGATCTGTCCCGGCTTGAGATCCTGCACCTTGCCACGCGGCATCGCCGGGGCCGACAGGCCGTCGACCTTGAGCAACGCCAGGTCAGTCGCCGGGTCGCGGCCGACCAGCGTCGCCTTGAGGGTCTTGTCGTCGACCACGACCTCGATCTCGTCTTCCTGTTCGACGACGTGGTTGGCGGTCAGCACCAGGCCGGTGTCCCAGATGATCCCGGTGCCGGCACGGCCACGGCGGGCATCGACGCGGACGACGCTCTCGCTCGCCTTCTCGACGAGCGCTTCGATTTCTTTCGATAGATCTTTCAGAGTTGCCATGAGGTTCTTTCTCCAGCTAGGGGTTTTTCGACTCCCTTCACGATATGGCCGGCGTGGTGTCGCTGACTTCAGCCGGACGGCGAGGCCCATACCCGGATCTTCGGCCAGGTGTGCTCGAGGTCCCCCTCCCCCTTCCGGCAGGTACCTAAGGCGAAAGCCGGTCGGCGAGGTACTTGATCGCGATCGGATAGCGGTACTCGATCGCATCGTGGGTCGCATCGAAGAGCTCGAACAAGACGTCCGTAACCCCAATCGCTTCCAGGGCCCGGCGGAACGCCTCGGCACCGAGGTCGAGGAAGAACTGGTCGCGTTTGCCGGCATCGATATAGATGGCTCGCATCTTTCGGAGCGCGTCGGCGTGACGCGGCACCATCCGCACGGGATCCCAGTTGAGCCAGCGGTCCCACACCTCCGGGATCAGCTGGCCGGTGGCGGTGTCGTAGGGCAGGCGGACGGTCCCATCGTCATCGGTCGAATAACACGCCGCCATGCACCAATCGTTCAGCAGCTCGCCATCGCCCTCCTTGGTGAACGCGGTGCGGCCGCGAAAGTCCTTCCAGAACTCCTCGAAGGAGCCGTGATACTGATCGCGCAGCGTTCGTACCGACTTCGGGAAGAAGTGCGCGTACGACATCTCGAAGAGCGCGTCGCCGGCGTGCGTCGCCAGGCCGCCGAAGAGATCGGGCCGCAGCATGGGCGTAATCATGGCGCCGTATCCGCCGCTCGACTTGCCGGTGATGCCGCGGTGCCGGGCCTGCGGTAGCGTCCGGTAGCGGGCGTCGACCCAGGGGACGATCTCATCGCAGAGATAGGTGTGGTATTTGCCGGTGCCCGGCGAGTCGACGTACTGGCTCCCTCCTAATGAGGTCCAGCAGTCGACGTAGATAAGGATGCAGGGCGGGGCGCCACCAGCCGCGAACTGGGCGTCGGCCAGTTCGGGGAAGTTCCGCCGGAACGACGGGCGATTCCGCCACATATCGACCTGGCCAGTCAGCCCCATGATCACGTAAATGCTCGGATAGCGGCGCTCCGGTTCGGTGTCATAGCCGGGCGGCACGTAGACCCGGAGCGGCCGGCGATTCGGATCCCCGAGGGGATTGCCTTTGAGGACCTCGCTCTCGAAGATGTGCTCGTCGTAGCGACCCCTCGGCTCGAAGAACCATGGCGGAAGGTCGGGCACGATGCGACTATAAGGTGTGGCGATTCAGCGGTGCGGCTGGGCCGAGGGCGACCCGTTGATGCTCGACTACCACGACCGCGAGTGGGGCGTCCCCGTGCATGACGACCGCCGGCTCTTCGAGTTTCTGGTGCTGGAGGGGGCGCAGGCGGGATTGAGCTGGATGACGATCCTGCGCAAGCGCGAGGCCTATCGCCGCGCCTTCAAGGATTTCGACCCGACGGCCGTCGCCCGATTGCGCGAAGCCGCCGTCGCCCGCCTAATGGCGACGAGCGCGATCGTTCGGAACCAGCGGAAGATCGAGAGTGCGGTGCGAAACGCCCGGGTGGTCCGAGCCATCGTCGCCGAACAGGGCAGCTTCGATCGCTACGTGTGGTCGTTTGTCGGCGGCCGGCCGCGGCGCAATGCGTGGAAGACCATGGGAGAGATTCCGGCGCAGACGGCCGGGTCAGTGGCGCTCAGCAAGGACCTGATCACCCGCGGGGCGAACTTCGTCGGGCCAACGATCTGCTACGCGTTCATGCAGGCGACCGGACTGGTCAACGACCACCTCGTCGGCTGTTTTCGCTACCGAGAGGTCTGAGCGACTAAGACCAGGGCGTAATAGGCTTGGGCTGCAGCTCGCCGTCGACGTAGACGGCGTCCACCTTCTCGTCGTAGAAGCAGAGCAGATTCTCGATCTTCGGGCTTTCGGGAATCGGCGCCGGGTAACCCCAGACGATGTCCTTGAACTCCTTGCCCTTCACGTTGACCGTCCAGTAGGCGGCCTTTCCCTTATAGGGGCAGCGCGTCGCCGTACTCGTAGGCGTCAGCAAGTCCAGCCGGACATCCAGCTTCGGGATGTAGTAACGCGTCGGCAGCCCGGTCTCGAACAGCAGTCGCGGCCGGGTCGTCTCGGCGACCACCTCGCCGCCGACGATCACCTTGACGTGCCGCGAGCTATTGAGCACGGCGACGCGGTGATAGGGGTCGCGCGGATGCACGAACACCTCGTCATCCTCCTCGAACCAGGCGTCCATCTTGTCCCAATAGAATGCGATGTAGTCCTTCAGGTCGGCTCGCTCGGGTTGCAGATAGCGCCAGGCTGCTTTCTCCGCCGTGTGTTCTCCGACTTTGACGGAGTAGAAGCTGGCTTCGCCCTTGCCGGGATGGTTGCTTTTGAAACTGGTCGGGACGAGCAGGTCGGCTTGCACGTCGCTTACAGGGAAGTAATAGATCGCGAGCCGCCGATTCTCGAGCATGAGCATCACCTTCCGGCTGTCCGCGATCGTGACCCCGCCGAACATGACCCGCACGCGCCGCCCGGACGGTTCGAAGAGAATGGCGTCGCCGGCGGGGCGCTCTACTTGGTCGATGATCCGGTCTTCAAGAGCCTTTGCCATAATGATCCTCCCGAGTTTGACTTGGATTCCGTCCCAACGCCACCCGTCTCCGCAGGCTCGTCGGTGCGCAGCCCGATATGGCAACTCGCCTGCCCGCGCTTTTCCAGGTACTGCTGGTGATACTTCTCCGCCGGGTAAAAGGCCGACGCCGGCGTGATCTCGGTGACGATGGGCTTGCGCTTTTGACCCTGCTGCGCCTGACGCGATGCGGTCGCGGCGGTCTGCTGGGCGGCGTCCACGAAGAAGACTGCCGACCGGTACTGAGTGCCCAGGTCCCAACCCTGACGGTTGAGTGTCGTCGGGTCGTGGCTGGCCCAGAAGACGCCGAGTAGCTGCGCGTAGGTCACCTTCTCCGGGTCGTAGTCGACCTGGACCGCTTCGGCGTGGCCGGTGCGGCCGGTGCAGACTTGCTTGTACGAAGGGTCCTCCGCCGTCCCGCCCATGTAGCCGACCGGGGTCGCGGTGACACCGGGAATTGCGCGAAACGCGGCTTCAACGCCCCAGAAGCAGCCGGCGGCGAAGATGGCCGTACTCACGATCAGATCAACCCTGGCGCGACCCGGGACATTCCATCTCGAGCGTTAGTCGAGGGCCACGACGAGCAGGCCACCAAGAATAGCGCTGTTCTTCAGAAACTGGGTGCGATGCATCGATCGTTGTTGAGGGTCCTCCATCTCCCAGAATCGGTGCGCGGCCAGGGTGGTCGGGACGATCGAGGTCGCGAGGGCAAGCGCCGCGAGTCGAGACATGATGCCAGCCGCCAATAGGCCGCCGGCGCCGATGTGGACCATGGCGTTGAGCTTGACGGCGGTGACCGGATCGCTGGGCGACATCGGCACGACCGCCGCGACCCTCTCGACGACCGGCCTGG
>Ga0193751_1002174_pt1 | contig 11983 bp, 10 predicted proteins | sample L1c2metaG_FD_143050 | JGI IMG/M metagenome (GOLD analysis project Ga0193751, IMG submission 143050) | Soil microbial communities from a riparian zone of the East river system, Colorado, United States - L1c2 | ecosystem: Environmental > Terrestrial > Soil > Riparian zone | place: USA: East River... | reverse complement strand
TGGCGGCGTGCGAACAAAAAACCGAAACGGTCGCACCGGCCGCAAGCGCTTCCCCGGAAGCGACTACCGGAACCACTACGACCACGAGTCCCGCGCCAACACCTTAAATAATTGGTGCCCTAATCCGTCCAATGCCTACATGAACAAATACATCTGCCTCTTGACGGGTGCCGCGCTTCTGGCGGCTTGTGAGCAAAAAGAAACAACGGTAACGAATCCGCCGGCGGAGAAAAAGGAGAGCAACACTACGATTGTGAACCCTTCGCCAGCGACTTCAACAAAGACGGAGACCAAGACGGACATCAACGTCAATACGTCTCCTTCTCCATAGACCGGCGCCATCGAATTATTTGCGGAGTCTTTCGTCCCGCGTCTGCGGGACGAAAGACTTTTGCTGTACCGGCAAGTTGTCATTCCGAGCGGAGTCGGATCTCGCCGCTAACGTTGTAGCTGCCGAAATGCCCGTCCGGCTCGGACTCCTCATCGGCAGTCTGTTGTTTAATTAAATCTGCCGCCGGAGACGGTGGCAGCTACAATTAACGGAACCGGTATGCCGGCAAAACGCTTCACGTTTCCCAAGAGTCGCCGCCTGACTCAGTCCGCGGAATTCGCGCAGGTGAAAAAGAACGGCCGCGTCTACCGCGGCCGATCGGTCTTGCTTAGCATCCTTCGAGCGAATGACGCCACTCGTTTTCGCGCTGGCTTTATCACCTCGCGCGCGCTCGGGCCCGCGGTTGCGCGGAACCGCGTCCGCCGGCGGCTGCGCGAGATTGTTCGCAAACATCAACGCGAGATCGTTGACGGGACATGGATTGTGACGATCGCGCGCGCGCAGGCCGTCGGTGCAACCTATCAGGAGCTGGAAGTTGAGTGGTTGCGTCTGGCCAAGCGCGCTTCTATTCTAGCGACTCCATGCTGAAAATTCTCCGCGTTCTTATTCGCTTTTATCAGCTCACGATTTCGCCTTTGCTCTCGGCCCTCGGCGGTCCGGGCTCGGGATGCCGATTTGAACCCACCTGCTCCCGTTATTTTTTGGAGGCCGTCGAAACACACGGCATTATTTCAGGCGGCTGGCTCGGTTTGAAACGGCTGACGCGCTGTCAGCCCTGGGGCGGTTGCGGACACGATCCGGTCCCGAAAGAAATTTGCGCTCGAAACGTTGCCAAATCGCTGCTCTGTGAATAGCGGGCGCTGCCAATTTTATGGATCGAACCGCGTGGATTGCCGTTATACTTTGCGTCATCGGATTGGTGGCGTGGGAATGGTGGGTCGCCAAACAAACGCCGCGGCCGCGGCCGCCGACATCTGCGCAGTTGTCTCCCGCGCCAACGCCGCTTGCAGGAACTAGTCCGTCGGCAGTTCCGCTGACTGCGTTTTCGCCTCCTCCTGCTGCGACTCGAACTCCGGCGCCCGAAGCAACACCGGCGTTCGCCGAGAAAATCGAAACGTTGCGGAACGACGATGTCGAACTTCGCCTAACGAATCGAGGCGGTGGGATTCGGGAAGCCGTTCTGCTTAATCATATCGGTCAGGGTGGCGATCGCCTTGTTATTAATTCGAAAGATCAATCGCCCATCGGTGCGATGGTCGAACAACCGAATTCGCCCAAATTCGACGAATTCACGTTAATTCGAGAAGCGGACGGGAGCTTGAGATGCGAGCGCGCCGCTGAAAATGTCACGATCCGAAAGAAGTTCTTTTTTCCGCCGGGCAAGGAGAAGAAAGACAATTTTCTCGCCGAAATGGATGTCGATCTTGTGAACGCCGGCGCGCAGCCCTATTCAAATCCGGGTTATTTCGTTGCCCTCGGCGCGGCCGTTCCGATTCATCCTAAAGATTATTCATATTACACCCGCCTCGTTTGGTGCGTCGACGGCAAGGCCAAGGGAGTTGATGTCGGTTGGTTTGGAGGCGGTGGCGGAGTTTTCGGCATCGGCCAGCGTGCGCCGCAGCCTTTTTATCAACAGGATCTCGCCAACGCCGATTGGGCTGCGGTCAGCGATCAGTTTTTTACAACGCTGATTGCGCCGTTAACGGCGAAGGGCAATGGGGTTTGGGGCCGGCGTTTCGATATCTCGCCGGAACAAAAAACTTACGGACTTTCCGGCGCCTTGCGGATGCCCGCTTTTCAATTGCCGCCCGGCCAAACTTACAGCGCGAAGTTCGAGATTTGGGCCGGACCGAAAATTTATCATCGCCTGGCCCGGCTCGATCACAACGAAGCCGAGATCATGGATTTCGGAATATTCAAAATCGTCAGCCAGTTTCTGCTCAATTTTCTCAACTGGCTGCACGGCTTCATTGGTTCCTATGGCTGGTCGATTCTCGCGCTCACTGCAATTATTAAGATCGTTCTTTGGCCGCTCCAAAACAAAGCCAACCTTTCGATGCGGCGGATGTCGCTCCTCAATCCGAAGATTCAAGAGCTGCGCGAAAAATACAAAGACGATCCGACGCGGATGAACCAGGAAGTGATGAGGCTCTACAAAGATTACGGGATCAATCCGGTGGGCGGCTGTTTGCCGATGATGATCCAGATCCCGATTTTCTTCGGACTATTCAAGATGCTCGGCCAGGCGGTCGAATTGCGAAACGCGCAGTTCTTCTGGGTGCACGATTTATCCCAGCCGGACACCGTCGGATATTTGCCGGTGCTGGACTGGCCGATCAATATCATCCCGCTTTGCATGGCCGCGACCCAGATCTGGCTGATGGCGATGACGCCAAAGACGGGCGACGCCACCCAGCGACGAGTGATGATGTTCACCCCGCTGATCTTTTTGTTTATCTGTTACAATTTTGCCGCGGCTTTGGCATTGTATTACACCGCGCAAAACCTTTTCAGTATCGTGCAATTTTATTATAACAAACGACAACCGATGCCGACGCTGGAAAAGCGCGCGCCCGCCGGAAAACGAAAATGATGACGCCGAAAGAATTACTCGACACGATTCTTGGCTATCTCGGCTTCGTCGTGGACATCGAGGAATCGCAGAACGAAGCGGGCAATCTGGTCCTGCAAATTTACACCGAGGAAAGCCGTCGCTTGATTGGACGCGATGGCGAAACGCTCGAAGCGCTCCAGTTTTTGCTCAACCGGCTTCTGCAGACGAAGGATAAGGACGCTCCGAAAGTTGTGGTCGATTGCGAGATGTATCGCTCGATGCGTGAAGATCGGATCGTGCAACGCGTTCGTGGTCTGGCCGAGCGTGTGCGGGCAACCGGACGTTCGCTCCAGCTCGAACCGATGAATTCCTACGAGCGCCGCATCGTTCACAATGCTTTTAAAGACGACCCCGACATCGCAACCTGGAGTCCGTCCGATTCCGCAAGGATCAAGCAGATCACTTTACTGAAGCGCCTGGCTAAAAAAGAACCGGCCCAAAAAGAGTGATCTGTCATCCTGAGCGGATGCGAAGGATCTCTCACAAGGAGATTGATCACGCTGAATCGATTGTGTGATCCGCGCTTCGACTGTGAGGTCCCTCGCCTGCGCTCGGGATGACTGAGTTACTCGGCACGAATCGCGCCGCCTCTTTCGTCTCGCCGGATTTTATTTCCGGTCGCCAGCGAAACTTTTGCAAAAGCGGATTCGGTTTTCCTTCGACGACGTCCGCAATGAGCTCGCCCAAAACCGGCGCGAATTTAAATCCGTGCCCGCAGTCTCCCGTGGCAATGGTCAGATTCGGCCGGTCCGGATCCGGCGCGATCCAAAAATCTCCGTCGTTCGTGTCGCAATACATGCAGACGCGCGTGTAAACGATCGGCGCCTCGGCCAGACCGGGGATTGTCGATCTTAGAAATTTCCGCAAATCGCTCTCGTCTTTGCGGGTGACGACGCGCTCAGGGGAATCGGGTGACATCTCGCGGCCTGGCCCGTGGTTTGCAATTTTAACCACGCCCTGATTCAGCGGAAAACCGTAATAGCCGGTTGTCGAAATGTCCGCGCCGAAAAATGGAAAACGTTCCGGCAGGAAAAAATTCGGCTGCTTCGGTCTCAAATGAAAAACCGGATGCGCAGTCGACTGGAGAAATTCCTTCGTGAACGGCAGCAAGTGCGGCGTCCACGCCCCGGTTGCCATAATCACTGCGTCTCCGTTGATCCGATGTCGATCTTCCAAAACAATGCCTTCGACACGACGATCGCTTTCATCCAGCGCGGTGAACCTGGCATGTTCGCGTAATTCAACGCCCAGCGATCTGGCGCGTCCGATGAGAGTTGCAACGACGCGCCCGCTTTCCACGTAGCCGGCGTCCGGATCAAAGAAGCCATCTTGAAATCGATCTTCCGCAAACGCGGGAAAACGTTGGTGGAACGTAAACGAATCGAATCGTTCGAATCGATGTCCCTGTTTTTCCAGGACCCGGCAGCTTTCATATTCAAAGTCGCCAGGCTGCATCGGGTGCTGGCAAACAAACAAGACGCCCGTTTCGTGGTAAAGCTCGATCCCGAACTTGGCATTCCACTTTCGCCAAAGTTCAATGCACCGGTCCGCGAGCGCGGTATAATCTTCGTCCGGACCGTAAGCCGCGCGGACCGCTTTGCTGATATCGGTCGAAGCAGCCAGTGGATGGGGCAGGGGCCCGGGGTCAACCAGGATAACTTTGTGTCCGCGTGTTTTTAACTCTATCGCGGAAGTAACTCCGTTAATCCCTCCACCGACAACGATTACGGTCGCCATTTGTCAACCTGCGAATAGCTGGCGATAGTGACGATACCAATCGCTCTGAAAACGCCCAGCCGGATCGTATTTACTCTTGAGATCGAGAAATTTACTGAATTGCGGATAACAAGCGGTCACCTGTTCGCGTCTCGCAAAACGGTGATAGGTCAGATAGTAACTTCCGCCTCGCGCCATTGCCAAATCGATCAGTCCCCGGAAAGACTTGGCCGATGCTTCAATGCCTGCGCTGGTGTGAAGCGTCAGCAGATTGAAGATGACACAGGCATATGATTCTTTGGCCCAGGGGAGAAAACTCTCGTTATCCTTTTCGATTAAGCGCACCGTCCCGTAGATTACTAGTGTGCCATTGGAACGCAGCAATTCTGCCGCTTGAGTGAGAAACTCCGCCAGCGCCGGACGCGGAACATAAATCTCGGTGATAACAAGACTGGATTCCTCGCCGCCGATCTGCTCGCGCAATTTGCGGGCGTAATCGGGCAAATAAGCGCTCAGTTGATTTGTGTCGGACCAGTAGGTCTGACCGTTGGTCGACAGATAATAACTTGCGTAGCGTGCAAAAGCTTTGCCGCGGTCGGTGTAAGCTAGACGCAATAGGTCGAGCCAGTCGTCATTGCGCAATTTCTTCTCCGCTTCCACCAGCTCGTCGCTCGCGAATGGTTGGTAACAGGAGAAAACACCGATCCGAAGAAAATCAGCGGATTTTTCGTCAATCGAGAATTGAAAGTCGCCGTACAAAAAATTGTTGGCGATTCGCTCTTCGAAGCGCTTGGCGAGATCTTGTGCGCGAACGATTTCGACTACCCGTCGCAACTTTTGCCGCGGGATAAGCTGAAGCGTTACACGCTCAATCAGTCCAAACAGACCATAGCCACCAATTGCAATTCGGAATAGCTCCTGGTTCTCATCGCGTCGACAGCGAATCCTTTTTCCCTCCGCATCGATCAGTGTAAAGCCGTCGATATTTGATATTAGCGGTTTCATGGTGAGGCCGCGGCCGTGAACATTCGAAGACAAGCTTCCACCCAACGTAAACGTATCGGCGCCGGTTTGTTTTTGTGCGATGCCCCACTGCTTCGGGCTGTCACCCTGCGCGTTCAAGTAACTACGGATCAGTTCGGGCCATTGAATACCTGCTTCCACTTCAATCAACCCGCGTTCGCGATCGAAGGAAGTCACCCGATTTAACGAACGAGTGTCGACGCAAATGCTGTCCTGGGCAAATTGCTGACCGCCCATCGAATGTCGGCAACCAGACACCGATATAGGCAAAGTTTTTCGCGATGCGGAACGCACAATCTCCAGCAGCTCGTCACCGGTGCCTGGGATGAGCAGTTCGCGAACGCGAGTGCGATTGAGTTGCGAATGAACATCGTTGACCCAAATCTCCGCCCGGCGATGCGCGAAAGCGTGGGGCACAAGCGCGAAAAGCGCCGTGGTCCGTATAAATTCGCGTCGAGTTAGCATTCGGCGGGAGCTTGATTTCGTTGGTCAGATTTCAGCGAGGCAAATCGCCGCGCCGCGCGAACTGCCTATTGGCGAGAAGCGACCACACCTAAAGGAAATCATCTCACGCGTTGAACTCGAAAATGATTTTGCCGCTTCGTTTGCTTTGGGCAGCGTGTGCCACCGCCGCTTGCGCTTCATCAATCGAGTATGCCTTCTCGACTTTCGTTTTCAAAAGGCCGCGCCTGGCCATGTCGAACAGCGCTTTAAATGCTTCCATTCGCTCCTGCATCGTCGCGTCGTCGTACCATTTATTGATCCAGATTCCTCGGAACCGCAGGTCTTTGAAAATAAGCAGACCGGTCGGGATCTTGAGCGGCTGCAAACTCATTGCCCCGAACGACACCAGCGTGCCTCCGAAGGCAAGACAATTGGCCAGACGCAGAGCGCTCTCCCCGCCAACAGCATTTAAGCCGAGGCGGATCGCCGCGCCGCCGGTCGCATTTTTCACTTCGTCGCGCAATTTTTCGCCGTCAACCAGGACGACGTCGCCACCTTCGACCCGCAATTCGTCAACCAACTCCGCGCGCCGCACAACGTTTACCGTTTTGTAACCGAGCTCGTGTGCAATTTGAATTACAGCGCGCCCGGCAGCCGAGTTGCATGCGTTTTGGATCAACCAATCACCGCGCGCAAGATCGACATAATCATGGAGCAAGCGCCAGGCTGTCATCGGATTGATTTTCAACATCGCGGCGTGCACTGGTTCGATTTCGGGCGGAACCGCTACCAGCTCGCTTGCTTTGACCGCCAGCGCTTCGCGCCATGTGCCGATGTTGTGCGGCAGAATCACCAGCGCGCCTTTGGCAATCGTTGAGACGTTCGCGCCGACTTCGACCACCACGCCCGCGCCTTCGAATCCCGGCACTGCCGGCACTTCGCGACGGGCCGGATATTTTCCTTCGATCGCATTGATGTCCGCCGGATTGATCGGCGCCGCGCGCATCGCAACGATTGCTTCATCAACGGCGGGCTCGGGCCAGGGCTCGGCCTTAATCTGCAAAACCTCCGCCGGATTTCCGTGCCTTTCGTAAACGATCGCCTTTATAGTTTTGTTCATTCGATGAACTCGGCGTCGCATCCTCAGCTTGCCGCGACCAATCTGCAAACTGGCGCACGGCTCGCGCTGATTGGTTTGGTGGTAAACATCGCCTTTGCCATCATCAAAATCAGCGGCGGGATTTTCGGGAACGCTTACGCGCTGATTGCGGATGGAATCGAATCGGCGCTCGATGTCGCAGGTTCAATCATTATCTGGGGTGGGTTGCGCTTCGCTGCGCGACCGCCGGACGAGACCCATCCTTATGGTCACGGCAAAGCCGAACCGCTGACCGCGATTTTCGTGGCGTGCACTGTGTTCCTCGCTGCCATCGCGCTTGCGGTGGAAAGCGCGCGCACGCTGTTTTTGCCGCATTCCGCGCCGGCCTCGTTCACGTTGCTGATCCTCCTGATGGTCGTCATCGTCAAAGAGACGCTCTTTCGCTACGTCGTCCGTTTCGGTCGCTCGGTCGGAAGTATCGCTGTGGAAGCCGATGCCTGGCGCCATCGCGCCGATGTTCTAACGTCGATCGCGGCGTTCGTTGGGATTTCAATCGCGCTCATCGGCGGCGAGAAATGGCGGAGCGCCGATAATTGGGCCGCGATTTTCGTCTGTCTCGTGATCGCGAGTATTGGCGTGCGTCTCCTCCGCCCCGCGCTTTATGACCTGCTTGATACCGCACCGCGCGGTGCAATTGTCGATCGTGTCCGCGAGTCGGCGGCATCAGTTCCCGGCGTCGTCCGGATCGACAAAAGTTTTATCCGCAAAATGGGCTTAAGTTTCTATGTCGATCTTCACGTCGAAGTCGACGGCAACATTTCCGTTCGGGAAGGCCATCAGGTCGCGCACGCGGTCAAACGCGCTATTCAAGAGAACGATCCACGCATCGCCGATGTCCTGGTACACATCGAGCCCGCGAAAAATCTGTAGGGGATGCTGTTAGCGTCCCGAGGGGAAGCAAACTGCTTCCCCTACAGCTCGCGGACCAACGCGATAATCGCGTCCGTCAAACTTGCGCGTGCGCGCGCAATTTGCCGGCCAAAACGAACCAGGCGCCAGACGGAACCGGGATCTCTTAATAGATACACGAGCAGTCGGCCGAAATTGGTCTGTTGGCGTTCGACGTCGAACAGAACGGAGGGCGGCGCCGGAAACGGCTGACTCGAGGTATCACTGATAACCCGTAATGAAAGCAGTGGCACTCCATGCACCTTGCACACGTCAGCGATTGCCCCCGTCTCCATATCAACCGCCTCTGCCCCGGCCACGCGCGCGATTTCGTTTCGCTCGGCGACCGAATCGATGATCGATGTCGATGTAAAAAGTTTCACCACCCGCGGCCGGCGGTCGCCCAAAATTCGGTCGGCGTTGGCGAGCAGTCCTGAATCGGAAAAATTCTCGGCCAAAATCAAATCGCCCGCGCGCAACTGTTCAGCGACAGCGCCGGCAAAACCGGAGCTGATTACCAAGCGCGGTCGCGTTTTATGCAGAAGAATTTCAAGCCGCTCATTGCAATCTCTGGCTCCGACGCCAGTATGCAGAATCGTTACGTCGCGACTGTCGATCCTGCCGGACAGCAATTTTCCGTGATGCTGAACCGCCTGAAGTCGACGGACCACCCCGGAACTTTCCGATGGAAGCGCGAACGTAATCCCGATCATTGCGCGCTGACGATGCGCACTTGGAGAATCGCCTTTTCTCCGGCTTTTGGCTCGACCGGAGCCGCGGGAAGAGTTGCGCCGAGTTTTTTCATCGAATCGCGAAAGTCACTTAATCGTGCGGTCGGGATTTCGGCGAAAAGTAAGACGCCTTGTTGATCGGCGAGGCCTTTTGTTCCCGAGCCGCCCGCCTGCTTTGCCGCCGCGATGATTTTGTTGGCCAATTTCTCTTGTTCCGGAACTGGCGCGGTGAATTTGATTTCTTCAACATCGAGACTTGGAGGCGGCAGCGCTACGGCCGCCGTTCGGGCCAGACTTTCCGCGAGTTCGGTCCGATTTTGTTCCGTGTTCAGTTGCGTGCGCTCCTTTTTTTTCATGAACGCGATCGCATAAATTCCGAACACCACGTTCGCAAAAACGAGCACCGAAAAAGCGATCACAATCCGGCGGCCAAGCACCGCACCGCGTTCTTCAAGGGTTGGCTCTGCCACGCCAAGGATCTCGCGCGAGTTGCCCATATTGATGTGAATTTGACGGGCAACCGCCAGCTCCCGCCGCAATTGCGGATCCGACATGAGCCGCTCTTCCAATTCCGTGCGCTCGCTCGGCGATAATTTGCCCGCGAGATAATCGAAAAGCTTGTCTGGATTCATTCGACTATTGGACAAGCGTGGCGCGACCCGCGTTCGCCTGCAAGGACGCAGTGCCGTGCTCGTCCACGAAGGTCGGCTCGAACCGATCGGAGTTGATCCGCCTCTCCCCGATTGCGGGGAGAGGATTGAGGTGAGGGGCCTGGCGTTCCTCAAACAATCCCTCACCTTCGTCCTCTCCCTTTGCGAAAGGGAGAGGAGACTGCGAGTTACACTCATAATTGCCTATCAGGCGTTTCGCGTTGATTCGCGTGATTAGCGGGCTTCTTGCGCCGCGTGCAAGTCATCCGGGGCGTCCCTCAATTGGCCCGATTTGCGCTTTAGCCTCCTCCGGTAGAGTTAATCCGTCGTGGACGGAAATGGTCAGACGATTTTCCACGATGGAAATTGGCGTCGCCGCGTTTTAATCGGGCTCGGGATTTGTGGCGGACTTCTTCTCATTTTCCATCGCCCGATCTTGTTGGGCCTGGGTCATCGCATCGCTCTGCATTATGCGGCCAAAGAAAACCTGAAACTCGAATTTCAGCTCGAAGGCAGTGTTTTCACAAACCTTATCGTCAGGAACCTGCATGCGGCTTCAACCGGAGCCAGCGATGTCGAATCAATCGAGGTCGATCTTGCCCGAATCGATTACGGGTTGTTCACATTGCTCCGACACGGACTCTCGACCGCGATCAAGAACGCCGAGGTTCATTCGGCGCGAATCGTGATGAATCCGGCGAAGGATCCGCTGCGGCCACGGCCACCCAACCCGAAAAAGAAAATCGACTTGCCCGACATTTTCCCGGAGCGCCTCCACGTTGCCGACGCAACGATCATTGTTCGCAATCGTCCGTACGATTTTGTCGCCGAACATCTCGCTGTCGATTTGGATCCGGGTCGTTCCGGCGAAATTAAGGTCGAGAAGCTGCAACTCGTCGGCGGCCAGACCTGGCTGAAGTTGTCTGCCCCCGCGACCTACACGAATCGAAACCTGATCGTGCGCGAGATTGTTCTGGCGGATAATGAGCGATTTCGTTCGGTTCATATCGACGCGTCGCAGATCGCCGCGCGAAAATTGGCGATCAATTTCGATTACACCGTCGCCGGCGGCAATATTTCCGGCTCGGCCGCGTTGCACGAGGCGCAAACTTCGCTCGACACCGATTTTCGCGTTCGCGGCGTGAGGGTTCCAGTTGATGCGATTAACAAGTTCGTGGCCTTGCCCGAAGGCTGGATGCGCGGTCAGATGGAAAAGTTTGAGGTCGATCTTAGCGGCCTGGTCAGCTCGCCGGCGACTTGGAATGGAAGCCTTGCCATTGAACTCACTGATTTCCACCAGGAACAAACGGCGTTCGATCGCGGAATATTTCAAGTCACGGCAAAAAACGGCGTCGCGACTATGCAATCGGCTGACATCACGCGGGACCAAAATCAATTCCATCTTCGCGGATCGGCCGAACTACCGCGCAACATTCGAGATTTCGGTCGCGCGCCGGCAACTCTGGAACTGGCCGCGACTTTGCCGGATTTGGAGCAGGTGACGGCGGGGATGCCGCAAAAAATTAGCGGCGCGGCGAAAATCAGCGGCAAGCTCAACATCAAGGACTCGATTGTGAATGGAGAGTTCGCAGTCACGGCGCCGTCATTGGGATTCCAAGACGGTCGCTGCGAGGATTTCAGTGCCGCGATCAAACTCTCGAAGAAAATGCCGCCAGCCGGCTCCGACAAACCCTGGTTTAGCGATCTGGTTTCGCAGGCCACCATTGCCACTTCAAATATGCGGTTTCGTGATTACGTCGCGGACTCGGTGGAAGGATCGCTCCACGCGAAAAACGATGTGGTTACGTTCGATCGCCTGGTCGTTAAGCGAAAACAAAACGAGTTTACCGTGAGCGGCGATTATCGCTTGCCGAAAGAGCTGCCGGACGTCGCGGAGCAACCGGCGAAGATCGACATCTCGTTCAATGCGGCGCAATTGGCGGATTGTTGGGTGGCGGATTCGCCCGACAAAATTTCGGGACCGTTGCAAGCTAGCGGTCAAATCGAATGGAAAAAGGGAGTCGCTAACGGCCAGTTGTCGATCTTCGGCGCGAATCTTCGCATGCGAGATCTCGTTTTCACCCAACTGAACTCGCAGTGCGTTATTTGGAACAGTGTTGTTTATCTAAACGACGTCAGCACCAACCTGACCGGGAACGATTTCATCAGCGGAAACGCGATTGTCGATCTTCGCGGGTCGCATCGTTACAGCGGAAAATTCCGCGCGAATGTTTCGGATTTGTCGAAATTGCAGCCGCTGCTGCGCACTTTTGGAAATCAAAACGAGCTGGCCGGCTCGCTCGTGGTCGAGTGGGAAGGCGACGGCGAAGCGAGCAAGCTGAAAACCGGCAAACTAAGACTGGCACTGGACAACGGCCGCTACGGCACCGCGCGCTCGTTACAGGCAACCGCCGATGCGACCTATTC
>Ga0193751_1002173_pt1 | contig 11987 bp, 9 predicted proteins | sample L1c2metaG_FD_143050 | JGI IMG/M metagenome (GOLD analysis project Ga0193751, IMG submission 143050) | Soil microbial communities from a riparian zone of the East river system, Colorado, United States - L1c2 | ecosystem: Environmental > Terrestrial > Soil > Riparian zone | place: USA: East River... | reverse complement strand
GGTCATCGACTTGGGGTCTGCACCAATTCTTCCGTAGATTTGTGCTTTACCGCAATGTCAATAAAGGCGAGCGCAGCCCGGCTAAGGGCTTTGTCTTTGCGGAAGACCAGCGCCAGATCGCGACGGACCTGGGCGTCCGCGATAGGAACGGCGGCGAGAACTTTGGCGCGAACGTCGTCTTCCACATTCGACCGGGCGATGAAGCCGATGCCGACGTCGGCAGCCACGAAGCGCTTCAATAGTTCGCTGGAATCCAGTTCCATGGTGAAGTTCGGTTTCAGCCGGCGCTCATGAAACAGTTGCTCGATGGCATCCCGCGTATGTCCGGCCGTGGGAACGACCAGCGGAAACTTGGCCACATCCGCAACGGTGGCCGACTTCATTTTTCCCAAAGGATGTTGCGGCGGGGCGATGACGATCAGCTCATCTCGATGGATGAGAACCACGGTCAGGCGGTTGTCAGTCACGGGAAGGGAAATGACCCCGAAGTCCACCGAGTTGTCGATGATCGATTCGAGAATCTTGCCGTAGTCGGCCCGTTTGATGTTCACCGAGACATCGGGATACTGCTTCTTGAAGTCGGCAAACACATAAGGCAGGATGTGCAGGCAGGTGCCCTCGTTCGCGCCCACAATGATTTCGCCCCGCGGCACGCGCTCCATCTCCGCAATGGAAACAAGCATTGCCTTGCGGGCGTCGAGTGTTTCTTCGACGTACTTCTGAAACGCCTTGCCCGCGGCCGTCAGCGATACTTTGCCTCCCGAGCGATCAAACAGCTTGGCCCCAACTTCCTCCTCCAGCCCGCGAATCTGCGACGAAATCGCCGGCTGCGTCCGAAAACGCTTCTCCGCCGCGCGCGAAAACGATGCGTGCCGCGCCACTTCGAGAAACGTTTCGAGCTGGTCAAAGTCCATAAAGCAGTTGCCAGTTAACAGCTGTCAGTTGCCAGCGTAAATGTCTTCAAGAGATGGTTTCGGGAAGGGCATGGCTTCAGCCGTGCCGCCAAAGGCCACCGAAGATTCCGGGCTTTATAGCCCTGATAGCTGACATCTTCAGTATAAAGTCGCCTTATCCCCGCTATAAGAACAATCGAATTGCCTGTGTCGGTGACTGGCTTTAGACTCTTCGATCTGCGCAACGCGACCGATTGTAGCAGCCTGCCTGCCCGCGAGACTGTCCGTGATCGTTCGCCAATTTCCGAAGAGAACTGCTTCCCGCAAGGAGTTTTCATGGCTGATGCCAAGACCGTTCTCGCGTTTGCGAAGAAACACGATGCAAAAATTCTTGACCTGCGCTTCACTGACATTCCCGGACTGTGGCATCACGTTTCCTATCCGATCGAACAGTTGACGGAATCCTGTTTTGAAGACGGCTTTGGCATCGATGGCTCTTCAATTCGCGGCTGGGCCGGAATTCACGAGAGCGATATGCTGCTCAAGCCCGACGCCAACTTTCATCTACTCGATCCCTTTACCGCGGTTCCCACCCTGGTGCTGGTGTGCGACGTGGTCGATCCCGTCACCAAGCAGCGTTACGATCGCGACCCTCGTTACATCGCGAGGAAGGCCGAGATGTATCTGACTTCAACCGGCATTGCCGACACCGCTTACTTCGGAGCCGAGGCCGAATTTTTTATCTTCGACAATGTGCGCTTCGATCAGCGCGAGCAATACGGCTTTTACTACATCGATGCCGAAGAAGGTCGCTGGAACTCGGGCAGGGAAGAGAACAATCTTGGATATCGTCCGCGCTACCGCGAAGGCTACTTCCCCGTGCCGCCCACCGATCACTATCAGGATTTGCGCTCCGAGATGGTGCTGACCATGCAAGCCTGCGGCATGGACGTGGAATGCCATCATCACGAGGTAGCTTCAGGGGGTCAGACCGAGATCGACTTGAAATTCGACTCGCTGGTGCGCTCCGCCGACAAGATGCTGCTCTACAAATACATTGCGAAGAACGTGGCTAACGGTTACGGCAAAACGGTCACCTTCATGCCCAAGCCAATCTTTGGCGACAACGGAAGCGGCATGCACACCCACCAGTCGCTGTGGAAATCGGGCGAGCCACTGTTTGCCGGCGACGGATATGCCGGAATGTCGCAGCTCGCGCTCTGGTACGTTGGCGGCCTGATCAATCACGGCCCGGCGCTTTCCGCGATCATCGCGCCCACAACCAATTCCTACAAGCGCCTCGTGCCCGGCTTCGAAGCTCCGGTGAATCTGGCCTACTCGCGCCGCAATCGCTCGGCGGCCTGCCGCATTCCCATGTATTCAATCGCGCCCAAGGCTAAGCGCGTCGAATTCCGTCCTCCGGACCCAAGCTGCAATCCGTATCTGGCCTTCGCCGCCATGTTGATGGCTGGCCTCGACGGCATCGAGAATAAGATGGATCCCGGCCAGCCGCTCGACAAAGACATCTACGAACTCGATCCCGAGGCGTTGTCGACCATTCCCTCAATGCCCGGCTCGCTGGAAGACGCGCTCGACGCGCTGCAACGCGATCACGCGTTTCTGCTCAAGGGCGATGTGTTCACCGAAGAACTACTGCGAACCTACGTCGACTACAAGCGCTTGAAAGAGGTGGACGCGATCCGTCTGCGCCCACACCCCTACGAGTTTGCGCTGTATTACGACATCTAAAATGGGTTAGTCTTTACACCTAAAAGCACTTTGCGTAAAATAGTGAGATGGCTCAGTCGCTTCTTCCGTCCGATCGTCCCTCTTCCGATCGAAAGTTTCCATTCTTAGCGAGGCGTATTTTCAGGCGACTCATCCGAGGCCTGGCAGTCCTGGTCATATTAGGTCTTGTTGGACTGCTGCTGCTCGCCTTACTTTGGCGGGAACACAAAACAGAAATCACGCTGCCGAATCCCACCGGCCAGTTTGCCGTTGGGCGGACGACGTACACCTGGGTCAACAACGGCGAGACGGACGAACTATCGCCGTTTCCAGGAGCCAAGCGGGAAGTAGTGGTGTGGATCTGGTACCCGGCGGCCGCTCCCGCCCCGCCTACGGATTATCTGCCCGCCCCCTGGCGCCTCGCCCTTGAGCAGTACTCAGGCATATTGATGAGTAAATTCCTGACGCGAGATTTGTCGGTAGTCCGAACTCACAGCACATCCGATCCGGACGTCTCATCGCAGCAGCGTTCCTACCCAGTCGTGATCATGCGCGCGGGTGGCGGAGCTTTGACGACAGACTTCACAATACTAGCGGAGGATCTCGCCAGCCACGGCTACATGGTCGTGGGATTTGATGCACCGTACAGAACCGGCATCTTCGTTTTTCCCGACAAACGCGTAGTCACAAGACCTCCGGCGGACGATCCTGAGAATCTGTCACCCGATCAGGCAGATCGCCTGATCAATAGGCTTTTGCCGATGTGGACTAGCGATACAAAGTTTGTAGTGAGCCAGTTGAATCAGTTGAATGTCGCGGATCCTTCCGGCAAGTTTAACGGCCGGTTGAATATGCAGCGCCTCGGCATGTTCGGCCATTCGTTTGGGGGCGCGACTGCGTTGCAATTTTGCCATGACGATTCCCGGTGCAAGGCGGGAATCGATATCGATGGAGCTCCCTATGGCAGCGTAGTTCTGGAAGGGCTCAAACAGCCATTCATGTTTATACTCAGCGATCACAGTCGCGAACTCGCTGATCCGGCCAGTAAACAGGTCCACGCCAATATCCAATCCATTTACGATCGCCTTCCGAACGGACGCCTGTTCATTACCATCCACGGCGCAAACCACTTCAGTTTCAGCGACCAGATGCTACTCAAGAGTCATTACGTAATCGCGATGTTGCGCAGGTTTGGATTTGGCTCACTGGAGGGACGGCGCGGGCTAGCCATTACTACCGAATACGTGCACACGTTCTTCGATGTCTATCTGAAAGGGGCACCCGCTAACTTGCTGGAGTCTCAGAAATATCCTGAAGTTCAATTTGGTCTTGAATAATCGAAGCGGAGAGCTACTCGTGCCGCAGTGCCTCAATCGGATTCAGCCGCGAGGCGCGAAACGCCGGCACCATGCCGCTGATGAGTCCGACAGCGCCCAGAATAAGGGTCGATGCGATCAGCGTTCCGGGAGCAATGATCAGCCGGATGTCGCCGGCTTCCCCATTCTTGGCGAACGCACTGTACAGAGTAAGCCTCCCGATCGAAAGCGCAACCGCGTAGGCCAGTAGCACTCCAAGCAGACCGCCGATGAAAGTGATAGTCAGAGCTTCGGCAAGAAACTGCATCAGGATGTAGCGCCGCCGCGCGCCCAGCGCCTTCTGCACTCCAATCTCCCGGGTGCGTTGCGTCACCGAAACCAGCATGATGTTCATCAGGCCGACGCCCCCGATGCCGAGCGTAAGCGTGCCAATGAAGCCCATCAGAATCTTCAACCCGAGCGTGATGATCTCGAACTGATGGACTTGCATCATGAGGTTAAACACTTCCACGGCCTGGCGGTCCGTCTGGTTGAACTTATGTTGCGTCGCCAGAATAGTACGGACTGATCGCTCAAGGCTTTCATACTCGGGGGTCTGATAAGTGAACCAGATGGTGTCCAGGTAGTGCGTATTCTTCAGCTCGCTCATGGTGCTGAAGGGGATGTAGATCACACGGTTGATATCGTCATTCCCCTCCTGCATTTTTGCGCTCAGCACGCCGATGACTTCGAAGCTGAGGCCGTCCAGCCGGATGTGCTCGCCCAGCGCGTTGCGTCCGGAAAACAGCTTTTCCTTTGCTTCCGAACCAAGTACCGCGACCCGGGCGCGCTGAATCTCATCTTCTGGGTTGTAGAAGCGACCTTGTCCAAGCTTGAGAGCGCGCACGTCAAACACGTTGGGATAATTGCCGCTCACCGGCCAAGTGAACACTCTGGTGTCGTACTGGACGCTCGCCTGCTTGCTGACTTCGGGCGTGATATGAGTGATTTGAGGCAGGTTGGTGGTAAGCGTCTCGACATCATCCTGGGTAAAGCGGACGAGAACTCCCGCCTTCTGCCCACCCGCCTGCATGGCAGTTCGGCCGGGCACGACAATGACGAGCTTGGTGCCGAAATTGGCAAAGATGTTGGCGCAAGCCTGGCCAAAACCATCGCCATAAGCGAGCAGCATTACGACCGTGGCAATGCCCCAGGCCATGCCCAGCATGGTGAGTGCCGTGCGACGGCGATTGTGCCGCATGGCGCCATAGGCTTCCTGTAGCAGATCATGAAACATATCGCCTTACTTCGTCCGTTGACGCGGCATCACTCTTGCCGCAGGGCTTCCACCGGCTGTAGCATGGCCGCTTTGCGGGCGGGATAAAGACCCGCGAACACCCCGGCCAGCGTCAGGCTGCCAATCGCCAGCACGGCCGACATAGGCACTAATTTTGGCGGATCAAATCCACCCGGTCCCTGCACATTTCCCAGCATCGCCATTAGAGCTGTCGCCAGGCCCATGCCGATCAGCCCGCTCGTCAGTGTGAGCAGCAATCCTTCCAGAAAAAAATGAAACAGAATGCTGCGATTCGTGGCACCCAACGCCTTCCGCAATCCGATCTCCCGGGTGCGTTCGCTGACCGCGACCAGCATAATATTCACCACGCCGATCGCCCCAAGAGCCAGCGTGACCATGCCTACCGTCCCAAGAAACATATTCATGACGTCGAAAATCGTTCCCACCATTTTCGATTCCTGAATCGAATCCCAGCCGTCAAAGGCGTTTTCGTCGCTGGCATCAAATCCATGATTGCGGGCCACGATCTGGTGGACATCATCCTGCGCCAGCTTGTGCTCGGCGGTCACGCGCGGTTGATATTCGATAAAGGAAATAGAGTTCTGGTGATTTTCGCCCTTGAGCGGGAAATAGGTGGCCATCACCGGGAAGGGAATGTAGCCACGCATATTCAGCCAGGTATTGTCCCCCCGGCCCAGGTGAGGCATGCTTCCAATTACTTCACACCTGAGCCCGTTCAGGAGCACGAACGCGCCCACCGCAGGTCGCCCGGGGAACAAGGTTTTCAGCAGTTCGTTTCCCAGTACGATCACGTTTCGTCTCTGTGCTACATCCATCTCGTTCAGCCAGCGACCTTCCTTCAGGGGAAGATAACTAATCTGATTCAGCTGCGGCTCCACGCCCAGGATTTCGACCCCGGCCGTTGCGAATTCGCTGACCTGATGCAGGTCGGTGCGAGAAAGCATAGGACTGGCATTGCCGACGTGAGGAGCCTGCGTGCGGATATCTACGTAATCCTGATAAGTAAGCAAATAAGGCCGGGCGGAGTTCATGCTGCCCTTGACAGCCGGCGCGCGCCCAGGAAAGAGGAACATGATGTTCCTGCCGAACTCAGCCAGTTCGCGCTTATTGCCCGAACGAAAGCCTTCGCCGACGCCCACCAGCAGCAGTAAAGATCCCACACCCCAGGCGATCCCGAACATGGTTAGGAACGAGCGCAACTTGTGCGCCCATAGGTTGCGGAAGATTTGCGCGAAGATGTCACCGACCGTGCGCATGTTCTAAAGACATTGTACCTTTTCGATATGAGCCATGTTGTTTGCCGTTTTATCGAGACGCTAAATGCAGCGTTATCAACGTTGAATTGACCATCGCCTTTCTGCGGTTCTACGATTCAAACATGTTTAAATCGTCGACCGGCCACCAGAGCCGGATGAGAGCTTGGTTTGTCCCCCTGTTTTCCTTATTCTTGATAACTAGTTACGCTGTTCCACAACGCAATGTTCCCGCGAGCGATCCGAAACACACCCATCCCGCCCCGGGTACATCGATGATTCGCTTTGCTGAGATCGACGAGGGTGTTTATAAGGGATCGAAACCGAAAAATGACGCCGACTTTCGTTTCCTGCGCTCCAAGAACATAAAAACCATTGTTGATTTGCAGTTCGTTCCGGTGCTGTACCGGCGAGAGAGGGAAAAAGGGGAAAAATATGATATTCGGGTGATTCCGGTCACGATCAACGCGTCGCCGAAGGCCCCGTCAGAAGCGCATGTGAGCCACGCCATGTGTCTGCTGGCCGACAAACGCCTTCGGCCGATTTATTTTCACTGCGATATCGGCCGCGACAGAACAAGCCTCATTGCTACCCTCTACGAAGTCTACTTTCGAGGCCTGCCACCCGAGAAGGCCTTGCAAGAAATGAAACATTTTGGCTTTAAAGACGACTGGACGCTGCGCGGCCTCAGAAATTACTTGCAGAAGCACGCAAACTCTCGGTTTACGGCCGACGCTAATTGCCGCTGATATCGCGTTCATGGCTGGAGGTGTTACCCCGCTAACGGAGACAGGGAACTGGGGGATCAAAGACCGACAACTGCGCCTCGTATCCCCCGGTCGTCCTCACCCTTCATGCGCCGTTATTGATGATCTTCGCCGTCGTCCGGGCGAAACATGGGGAAAATCTGCAGCACGATGCTCTCCATCCCGCCTCCGTTAACCCGTCGGTTCGCGGGGTCTTCGGCAACCGAGGCGACCCGTGGTGTCCACGGGCCTGTCTGACCTGCCTGACCTCGGGCTCCAAGAAAAGCTCCAGTTCCACCCGCGACGATCAGGTTGGAAAAGGCGAGAGCCGGGGGCGCCCCTGGTGGCGGGGCACCGCTGAAGAGGCCGTGGATAAAGATGGTCCCCACCGCCTGTCCCCCACTAGTCAAAATCTCCAATGAACAATCGTCCACCATCGCGCGAGACGTGTCGGCGATGGCCTTCCTACTGCCCACAGTGGCGGTGGGGCTCAGGACAAACATCGTGTGGGTGCACAGTAGCGTTCCCTTCGCCGGTTTGCCTCCCACCGCGACAATGTCGCCAATGCTGATGTGGTAGTTGTAGGTCTTCATCATCGAGTGCGTAGTGCTTGGGTCGGTGCCGAACAAATTGGTGTCAAATGTGTCGTAGTTATAAAGCACGAAGTTGTTCACATCCACACGCACTTCGAGGGGCGCTTTGCGCGATTCCTGCGCTGCCACTCCCAGGGACAGCATGGTGCCAGAGAGCGCCACAAAAAGTAAACCTTTGATTCTGGACATAGTCTTACTTTCTCCTGAAAAATTGAATTTTCCGTGCGTAAGCGTCCAGCACGGGGACTGTACCCTCTTAAACAACTGATCAACAAAGCGTTTGGTTTCTGGGTGCACCCGCCATGCGCTGTCAAAGCTAAGGGCGGGTGCGCCCCGATGTGTTTGACCGCTGGTCACTTCAACCGGCTGACTGCCGATGGTGGTAGTCTCCGCAGGAGTAATTGACCAACTCTAGGTGCCTGGCTTGGGCGTCAAGCCACGGACCTCAAACGTGTTTGCCCGCTTGTTTGTGGTTGAAGTGGCAGCATCGCATAAGAGGGTTCGTGCAACATGCCATCTTGGGATTACCTGGGTTAAAGCAACATGCCATGCTCGGATCTGCAAATGAACTCACAAGACTGAGCGCCACAATTGCCGCCAGCCCTAGAATGCGTGCTGTGATGGTTTTCATAGGAAGTCCTCCAGTCAGAGTCTGAACCTCAGGTCCGGCGTATGGCCGGGACACTGCGGACTGTGCGCTGTGATCAAAAATCAATCAAGGGTCGGGAGGTTAGTTTATGGTGAGCGCCTATACCATTGATTCAGCGGGGATTGTGACCCCAAGTCTACGAGTCAGATTGCGGGTATAATTCACCTCCGGAGCAACGCCGTGGTAATCGCCTCTTCCAGCAACCTTCCGCTTCGTTTCGGCGTTTTCGAACTCGATCTCAAGACCGGAGAGCTTCGCAAATCCGGACGTGGGGTTCGGCTGCGCCCACAGGCCGCTAAGGTGTTGGGGATACTTGCGTCCCGTCCGGGACAACTCGTCACTCGCGAAGACTTACAAGGTCAGCTTTGGGGACAAGAGACTTTCGTTGACTTTGAACACAGCATCAATCTGTGCATTCGCGAAATCCGAACAGCACTCAGCGATGACGCCGCCACTCCGCGATATATAGAGACCCTGCCTCGACAAGGGTATCGCTTCATCGCCCCGGTCCACGACAGAGACAAATCGGAGAGAGATCCCACGGTCAACTTGCAGAGCCTTGCCCCCGCCACTCCAATCACTCCGGTATCGCGACGGTCTTATTGGCCCGTAGCAGTGTTCGGTGCCGTCGTCCTGGCGATTGCAATCGCGGCGGTTGTTACGAACCCGCGCGACTGGCGAGCGCGCTTTTTTGGCGGCGCAGCCGGGCCGGTGCGCGCGATCGCGGTGCTGCCTCTTCAGAACCTCACTGGCGACCCGGCGCAGGACTACTTTGCGGACGGAATGACCGAAGCGTTGACCACCGATCTGGCGAGAATGGAGAGCCTGCAGGTAATCTCGCGAACCTCGACGATGCAGTACAAGACTGCGAAGAAGTCTCTCCCAGCCATTGCTCGCGAGCTCAACGCTGACGCTGTCGTCGAGGGCTCAGTGCAACGCGCCGGCAATCGTATACGTGTAACTGCGCAGCTGGTCCGCGCGGCCGACGACAGACATCTGTGGGCTGAAACGTATGAGCGAGATTTTCGCGACATTCTCGCGCTGCAGGATGATGTGGCTTCCGCCATTGCAAAACAGGTTGAAAACAAATTGGGTGGTCCGCAGCCGCAGCCGCTTGCCAGAGCGCAGGCCATAAGTCCCGAAGCCTATGAAACGTATTTGAAGGCAAATTACTATCTGGATCAGTTCGACTTGCAGAAGAGCATTGATTATTACAACCAAGCCATTAAGCTCGACCCGAACTATGCCCCCGCCTACGCCCACATGGCCCGTGCCTACTTTTTCATGGCGTTCTTCGGCACGGTGCCGCCTAAGGCTGGCTGGAGCAAGGTCAAGGAAGCTGCGACACTGGCCGTCGAGAAAGATGACCACTTGCCCGAAGGACATGGAGCCCTCGGATTGGCGAAGTTGCACTATGACTGGGATTTTGCCGGCGCAGAGAGCGAGTTCAAGCGGGGCTTGGACCTGAATCCCAACAATGCGGACATCCGCCACGACTACGCCCACTACCTGATGGCGATGGGACGCGTGGTCGAATCGGAGGCCGAAAGCAAGCGCGCATTGGCTCTGGATCCCATAGGAGACGTTCTAAATTCGTGCCTTTGCTGGCATAGTTTCGCCGCGCGCGACTACGACCAGTCAGTCCGGCTGGCGCAGAAGTTCCTCACTTCGCAACCGGATGATCCATGGGAGCTCACGATTCTGGGATGGGACTACGAGCAAAAAGGGATGCCGGAGCAGGCGGTGGCGAAATTCAGAAAAGCGGTTGAGGTGACCAAGGACACTCCTTTCAATTCTTTCTATCTCGCCGCTCTCGGACACGGGTACGCTATGGCTGGAAATCGGCCAGAAGCAGAAAAAGTCCTTCACACGCTGTCCGATCGCGAGAAGAAATCCTATGTCTCGCCGTTTGACTTGGCCCTTATTCACGCTGCACTTGGCGAAACAAATTACGCGTTTGCGCTATTGAACAAGGCAATCGCCGAGCGCTCCACATTTCTTGTTTACACGAAGTGGGAGCCGCGGCTGGACCCGCTCCGCTCCGACACACGATTCAGCCAGATTCTCAAGCAAATCGGTTTGCCGGTTACATAGCACTCGCCTAAATGATCGCTGCCATTCTGTCTAGCTCTAGTCTTTGCTCCAGGAGTACGGCGCGGGAAGTCCATTCTCTTTGCGAAATTCACGCATCTGGTTCTGCTGGTGCGTGCGGATTCGCAGGTCGGAGCGCGGCTTCCCGGTGCACGGCAGAATGAAGCCAGCAGGATTACTACGGATGAGACCCAAGATACAGACGAAGTGGGACTTGGCGCAACGGGAGGAATTGTAAAATCTTTGTCTCGCGATGTTTTACGTCGCCTAGACAGCGGTTCGTACGGAGCTTTCCTTCCCCATACGTTCCACTTCGCGCATGCGTTTACCCGGAAGCAGGAATTCAGCCAGTTGCGGCCGGGCTATTTCGCAAGTGTTTACGGAAAGAAACGCGTCTCCCATGCAGTCCAAGGCAGACGCGGAGCGCCCCAGTACCATCAACAAGTATTTCTGTGCGATGGGCCGGTCCGCTGGATGGATCAACGCCCACCATCGGCGAATCGACTCCTGCACTTCAGATTCACTCTTTTCGCCGACCACGAGCGAATCGATCAAACGGTAGACCTTGCTCTTGATCGCCTGGTAGGAAACGGAAATTTCTTGTGGCATACGGTTCCTGGGTTCAGCTGTATCTCGCTATTGTGCAATCCTCCCACCAAACCGTAGATGCCTGTTTTGGCGGGGGTTACAGTGATTCACGAATGTGAACGTACTATGAATGGAATAAATCGGGTATGGGATATGAATTCTGGAAGGAGTTAGAGCTTCCGCGGCCGGTTTTCGAACCAGGTTGAAGTCAGCAGATCGAGAAGCAAAATCGCCGCGCTGGAGCCTGTGTGGGACATGATCCAGTCCAAATAGTGTAGAAAGGCACGACGCACTCCCAGCCGCGAAGCGGCCACACAAGCTCGTCTGGGGAAACTCCGCCGCCGACGGCAGCCTGTCCACTGCAGGTTACAATATTGCGCCCTACACAACTGAACTCTCGTCGAATCCTGCCATTCCCACGACTCAAGGATGGCCAGGAGTCCGGCGTCCTGCAATCGGAACAAACTGACTAATCTCGGAGGCTGAATGAAACGGTGGTCATGGCTGTTCGCAGTTCCCGTACTGCTCTCGGTGGCGGCGGCGCAGATTGCCTCGTCCCTGAATTCGCTGGGAAGCGACTCAAACCGCGCACAAGCGAGCAATTCGCAGAGTGTTAGTTCCCAGGGTAGTTGGCACGATGACGATCCCAGCGACCGTATGTTTTTCCCGCGCGACATGTTCTGGGGCTGGGCGCAGCTTGACCTGGCGCCCCCGCACAACGAAGTTGATCCTAATCTCTGCGCCGGCAATGCAGGACAGTACGGCGGAGTCAACGCACCCTGCAGCCTCTTCGCGCGCTACATACTCTCGGGAATTCTTGAGGTTCGTCCCTT
>Ga0193751_1002171_pt1 | contig 11997 bp, 10 predicted proteins | sample L1c2metaG_FD_143050 | JGI IMG/M metagenome (GOLD analysis project Ga0193751, IMG submission 143050) | Soil microbial communities from a riparian zone of the East river system, Colorado, United States - L1c2 | ecosystem: Environmental > Terrestrial > Soil > Riparian zone | place: USA: East River... | reverse complement strand
GCGTGGTATCTCTCCTCACGCCAGGCGCTGGGCGCCGCGCTCATGCGCGCGCGCGATTTCAGCGCCGCTGAGAAGGTCTACCGCGAGGATCTCGAGCGCAACCCAGAGAACGGGCGCGGGCTGTACGGCCTGCAGGCGGCGCTCGCGGCACAGGGCCGCACGGGCGAAGCCGCTGCATTGCAAAAGCGCATTGCTCGCGCCTGGCGCGCGGCCGATGTGAAGCCGGGCCTCGGGATCTAGAAATGCGGGAGGACAGTCTGGACTTCGATCCGGACAGGAGGGCAATCCTGAAGGCCGCAGCCAGCATGGCACTTGTCGGCATTCCGCGCGAACTGTGGGCGCTGGAAGAGGGCGAAGAGGTGATCGACTTCGCGGACCTCGACGGTTACAGGGTAGAGAACGGCGCGGAGAATCCGCGCGTGAAGTTCTTCGACCTGAGGCGTCTCACCTCGTGGAAAACGCCCCAAAACGAATTCTTCGTCTTTCATCAGACGCGGACCGTCCAGGCATCGCTCGCGGACTGGCGACTGCGCATCGGCGGCTTCGTCGACAAACCCCGGGAGCTTACGCTCGACCAGATCAGGCAGCGCACCGGCAGACGCGAGCTTGCCGTGACGATCGAGTGCTCGGGCAACAACGCCTACGCGACGGCGAACGGACAGGTCAGCAACGGCGTGTGGACCGGTGTCGGCCTGGCGCCGATCCTGAAGGAATGCAGGTTGCGGCCGGAAGCGCGGGAGGTCGCGTTCTTCGGCATGGATCTGGAGCGGGAGCGCGACGCACTCGCCGCGGCCGCCCACGGCCGCAGCTTGTCCGTGCAGGACGCGCTGGATCCCGGCACGATGTTGGCCTATGCCCTGAACGGAAGTCCGCTGTCACCGGAGCACGGATTCCCCTTGCGGCTGATCGTGCCGGGTTGGTACGGAATGACCCAGATCAAATGGCTGAACCGGATCGAAGTGCTCGACCGCCGCTACGAAGGCAGCCACATGGCGCGCAACTATCACACCATCCGCGGGGCCGGGACACTGGATGCCGGCACCGTGCTCGAAACGTCGATTTCCAAGACTCGTCTCAAGTCGGTAATTGCCCGCGTCACCCGGCGTAAGGACGCGAAGGGCGGGTACGCCTACAGGATCAGCGGCGCCGCGTGGGGCGGCCCGTCGGCATTGAAAGCGGTGGAAGTGCGTATCGACGAATCCGAGTGGCGTGCAGCGCGGTTGGGCGAAGGCGGCGGCGACTTTGCATGGACCCTTTGGTCGATCGATTGGAATGAAGCGAGGCCAGGTCCGCATGCGGTTGTTTCACGCGCAATCGATGTCGCCGCCAACCTCCAGCCGACCTCGGCCGAATGGCAGGCGTCCGTCAAATCTATCCGCGAAGACAATTCGCAGTGGGTCCGCCGCATCGTGATCCCCTCCGCGTGACTGAAAACGCTAAGACATTCGCCGGAGCCGCCCCCAAGTGTGGCCCGAATCTCCGAGGGCAGGTCACAACGCCGAACAGGGGTACGAACTCGTTTGGACTTGCCAAGTTCACGCGCAAAGACGGCGCAGACTTTGCCCGCTCGAGCACACAATTGCGAGCCTTGGCCACTTTGCCGTAATTGACCGATGCGCGGTGAGGAGAGCGACTTTCCAAAAAAATAAAAATTCCACGTACAAAGTTCAGAGAGCTGCGCACGGAGTGCGTCGTATTTGGTACGGCAAGAAGGCCCGGAACCGGCCAGAAGCGGACGATTGTTTGGCGAGCGCAATCCGGGCATTCCCGGCGGAGACGCGAGACGGTCGACGGACAGCGCGTCCGATTAGCGCAACACTAGCCTCGCGTAACCCGGCCATGACACGGGAGACGACCGATCCAGCCCTTGTGCCACCATATCAGCGCGAACGGACCGCATTGCCCGCCCTTGCCGCGCCTTGGCATCGTTTGAACGGCCCCAACCTCGACCGTGGCCGCGCCCAATGGGAGGATCATCACAAGTGCGATTAGAATTTCAATGCGGACCTCGTTACGATGAAATACTTCATTTTCAATCTGGTTGACGGCGATCGGGAACGGGCCGCGTCGTTTCTCAATGCGAAGAGGTGGGTGGTCGGCCGTGAGGAGCGCCATCGCGTTGCCCTCGCTAGCGGCGATCTCGTCCTGGTATTCGTTGCGGTGACAAGCGAATTCGTCGGTCGGGCGAAACTCGAGACCGCGTTCCTCGATCCGATACCGGTCGATCCTGCCGCCTCCGGTCCGGCGGTGAGTGGGGTGCTACTCGCCGACGCTGACGCGTGGACGCGCGGCGTACCATTGGCCGTCGCAGTGCAGCGTATTGATCCGATGGGTTCCAACCCCTACGTCCAGGCGAACGCGGCCGGATTCCGTTCGGGCGTGGTGCAGATCATCGCCGAGGAGTACAACAAAGTGTTGTCGCTGCACGACGAGGCGCGTTCTACCTGAATTCGTGCGATATGTGGTGGTGACCGCGACGTAGGCGCTGTCGTAGGTTCAAAGTCGCGTAACAAGGGCGCGCCGTCACCGGTTTCGGGCCAAAAGCGGACTTCGGGTTATTGGTTACACTGACAATGCGGCGCGCAGTTCGTGTCCAACCTCACTTCTGCGGAACGTCGGCTCAAGCTATTCTGAAGAACCTGGGGTGGAGATTTTGTAGCATGGCGAAACTCGTCTTTGGAATGAACCAGTCCTTGGATGGCTACGTTGACCATCTGGAATTTAGGCCAAGCCCTGCGCTCTTTCGTCACTTCATAGAGCAAGTGCGCGACTTGACGGGTAGTGTGTACGGTCGCTGCATGTACGAGGTAATGCGTTATTGGGACGAAGACCGTCCTGAGTGGGTCGCGGAGGAACACGACTTCGCGGCGGCGTGGCGGAACCAACCGAAGTGGGTCGTGTCGCGCTCGTTGAAGTCCGTCGGGCCCAACGCCACACTTGTCGAGGATGACATCGAGGCGGTGATACGTGGGCTGAAGGCTCAGCTAGTTGGGGAGATTGAAGTTGCCGGACCAGACTTGGCAGGAAGCCTAACCGATCTTGGTCTTATTGATGAGTATCGACTCTACCTCCATCCGGTCGTGCTTGGTCGCGGCAAGCCATTCTTCGCCGGCCCCCGGCCGCCGCTCCGCCTTGTGACCAGCGATCTAATTGGCGAGGACGTGATTAGATTGACGTACGTTCCCGCTTAATCGCGCGACTCGCCCGTCGGACTGCGCCGACGCGTCAGGTCCGCTTTGGGTCGGGTACGGCCAAATCGTTGACGAACTCATTTGGCGGTGAACGGCCCAAAAGCAGCCGTTCGAGCGACGCCCATATTGAATCACTTCGTCTGCGCGCAACAGCAGCGGTTGAGAGATCGTCAGGCCGAGCGCCTTATCCGCTCTCATGGTCTGAGCAAAGGCTGTTGCTGCCCGAATTGCCGGAGCATCTGGCAGAAGTTTGCCTGTTCCTGCTGAACACCGGGCTGCGCAGCGAGAGCGAGGCGGTGAGGCTGGACTGGCGTTGGGAGATCGTGGTGCCCGAGTTGGACTGCAACGTGTTTCTGGTTCCCGGCGATAGCCGCAAGAATGAAGAGGATCACGTCTGCGTGCTCAATTCAGTGGCACGCTCGATCATCGAGCGCTGTCGCGGCAAGCACCGCACTGCGGTGTTCACCTATCGCGGCCGTCCGCTCAATAGCGTCAACAATACGGCATGGCTCAACGCTCGGGCGAGCGCCGCGGCCAAATACGAAGAGCGGTTGGGCGAGCCGCCACCCGACGGATTCAAAACGCTGCACGTGCACGATCTGCGGCACACGGTCGGGCGGAGGCTGCGGGCAGCCGGAGTAGCCCATGAAACACGGCAGGCGATCCTCGGCCATAAGAACGGAAGCATTACGACGCACTATTCGGCGGCGGAGTTACGCGAGCTGATCGAGGCGATGGAGTTTATCGCCACCGACAATGCCCACGAGTCGCACACACTGACGCTTTTGAAAAGAAAAACGGGTTGACGTGAGTCGTCGTAAGTCTTTGATTGTGTCCCGTGAGAAAGACCAGGAGGTCGGCTTTTTCGGCTGTAGCTTCTTGATCTGCAAGGCGATGCAAACCGGCGCCGCGCAGAATTTACGCGATCTCACGCAACACTGCGTAACAAAAGTAAGGAGGTCGCGACGATTTCGCCGCAACCTCCTGATTTGTAGCACGAATTGGTGGCGCGCCCGGCAGGACTTGAACCCACGACCCCCTGGTTCGTAGCCAGGTGCTCTAATCCAACTGAGCTACGGGCGCTCCGAAACAAATTATAACAGAAGGACCACCGGTCCCAAGAGCGCGCGCCTATGGGAATGACTCCTGCGTTGCGCTGTTTGACACCGTTTCAGTCACTGCCTAGCATCAGCGCGGACTTTCAACATTTTTAGTTCGATTAGGCGGAGAGCGAGATGCCGATAGTCAATGGATACACATTGCGCATCGCAAACGCGCTGCTGATGTCGCTTGCCTTTGCGGCGATCGCGACTGCGCAGTCGGCTTATCCCAATCGCGCGATTCGCATCATCGTGCCGTATACCCCCGGCACCGGGATCGACATTCTGGCGCGGGTGATCGGCCAGAAACTTTCCGAGAAGCTTAACGTCGCCGTCGTCGTCGACAACCGTCCGGGAGCGAGCGGAAACATTGGCACCGAAGCCTCGAGCAAAGCGACGCCTGATGGCTACACCTTGCTTGCAACCGCGAGCACGCTGGTCACCAACGTCGCCGTGCAGAAGAGCGTGCCGTACGACCCGGTCAAGGGTTTCACGCCGATCGGTCCATGCGCGATCGGCAACCTTGCGCTCGTCGTGCATCCTTCCGTCGCGGCGCGGTCGGTGAAGGAATTGATCGCGCTCGCCAAGGCCCGCCCCGGCGAGCTCAACTATGCTTCGCCGGGCAGCGGCACGCCGCATCATCTTGCCGCCGAGCTATTCAAGCTTCGCTTCGGGGTGAACGTGACTCACGTTCCGTACAAAGGTACGGCCGGTGCGGTGACCGACCTCCTCGGCGGACAGGTGCAAATGATGTTTCTTCCGGTGCACGTCGCGCTGCCCCAGGTGCAGAGCGGGAAACTGCGCATGCTGGCGGCCGGCGGCTCGAACCGCTCGCCCGTCACGCCGGATATTCCTTCGCTTGCCGACGAGGGCATCACCGACATCGACGTCGATATCTGGTACGCGTTCCTGGGCCCGCCCGGTCTTGCGAAAGAACAGGTGACGCTGCTCAATAACCAGATCAATGCCATTCTTCGCGACGCGGAAGTCCGCGACACCCTGCTCAAGCAAGGACTCAATCCCCTTCCGGGCACCCCTGAAGACCTGTCGCGCATGATCTCGATCGACCTCGAGCGCTGGACGCGCGTCGTGCGTGCGGCAAAAATCGAACCCGACTAACAGTTCGTTGAAAATTGCCATCGAACTGCAACGGCCGGCTTTCCAGTGTTGCGTTTCGCAAGTAATTTAATAAAGTCCGTTCGGCCTGAGCTTGTCGAAGGGCTCACCACGAACGGCTCAAAGTAATGCACGCGCGTCATTCCGCGCTCAGGCCCGGCGAAGGCCGGCGTCTCTCGACATGAAATCGGACCAGCGCCGCGAAGCGGTAGACCGCGTGGACAAATTTTCCATAGGGCATGGTGATGAAGAGTCCCATCACCACGCCGAGATGGACCGCAAGCAGAGTCCCCATCGCCGCAGTCTCGCGCAGCACAAGCAATAGCAACCCGGTCAGGCTGACGAGAAACAGCAGCACGAGGAACGCCACGTCCATTCCGGTCTGACTGTCGCTGGTCAATGCGGAATCGCGGCGTTCCTTGAGCCAAAGCAAACCCGCCGGCCCGATCAGCAATCCGATACCGCCCAGCGTGCCCAACAGCACGGGCAGGCTCCAGAACGGATACGGAGCAGGCCAGCCCAGCACATAGTGATAAATGGTCGCGACGCATGTGGCGGCAAAGCACGACATGAAACCGTAGAACGTCAGGTGATGAAACACTCGACGCGCATGAGAGGGCTTGTCATCGGGATAGGTGCAGCCATCACCGCCGCCAGCGAGATAAGTGAGCCGTGCCGCATCGTCGATCGATTTTGCGAACGGCCCGGGACTCAGGAAGGTCCCTGGCTCTTCGCCGATGTCGCGCCAGAAGCGGACGGACCCTGCGATGAGCGCGACGATCACCCCTAGAAAGATCACGCCGAATGTCCACGCCATCGCACGATGCGGAAGCACTGCGTAGAACGACCCTTGGCTGTCGGAATGCGCGGAAAAAAGCACCGAAGGATCGGAAAAAAACATCATGGCCAGGAAGAGGGCCACGAGCGACGCCGTGGTGATTAGGCTGACCACAAGACCGTTGCGTTGGAACAATCCCGAGAGCGGCGCGGGCCATGCGTATTTCTTGTAGCTCTCGCCACGGACCTCGGCAAGCATCTTCGGGAAATTGAGCTGGAACTCGTGTGGCGGCGCGTATTGGCAAGCGTAGTAGCACGAGCCGCAGTTGTGGCAAAGGTTGGCGAGGTAGGTCAAGTCGCCTTCGGCGAAGCTCAGCCTTCGCTCCAGTGCCGGGAAGACCGCGCAAAAGCCTTCGCAATAGCGGCACGCGTTGCAGATGCTCGCCATGCGCTGGCCCTCCTCCACCAGCGCGGCCGGAATCGCGCTAGGCGGCACAGCGTGCGGCCTCCTCGCCCGCGATGCGGCCAAACGCCGTGCCGATCGCCATGCCGATGCCGGCGATATAACCTTTGCCCAAAACGTTGCCCGCCATGATCTCACCCGCGGCAAAGATGTTGGGCGATGCGCGATCGTCCTGGAGCATCATCTGCGCACGCTCGTTCACCGTGACACCGAGGTACGTGAACGTGATGCCCGGTCGCAAGGGATAGGCGAAAAAAGGCGGCGTATCGATCCGCCGCGCCCAATGCGTTTTCGGTGGCGAGATTCCTTCGGTCGCGCAATCGTCGAGCACGGTGTGGTCGAACGTCCCCGGCCGCACAGCCGCGTTGAACTGTCCGATCGTCGATTCGAGGACGGACGCGTCGAGCTTGAGCGCGACCGCGAGCTCGCCTATCGTGGCAGCCTTGATCGGAGGAAACACCGGCGGCATGAATTTCCCCACCGATTTGGCGTCGATGATCGAGTATGCGATCTGATTGGGTTGCCCGGCGACCAGGCGGCCCCAGATCGCATAGCGCTTGGGCCAGAAATCCTCGCCTTCATCGTAGAAACGCCGCGCGCCCTCATTGACCACGACGCCGAGCGACACACAGTCGACGCGCGTGCAAATCCCACCATCGAACTTGGGCGACCGGGCATCGATCGCGACGCAGTGCCCCTGCGTCGCGTCGCCGATGGATTTCGCTCCCTTGTCGAGCAGTATGCGCAGCACCCGGCCGACGTTGTAAGGCGTGCCGCGGACGAGAAAGTTGTCGGCCGCGGGGCCCCATACTTCCCTGAGCCAAGCCAAGTTCGCTTCGAAACCGCCGGCGGCGGCCACCACCGTCTTCGCCCGGATTTCATGCTCGATTCCATGCCGGACCGCGAGCGCCGAGGTGAAGCGGCCGTCATCGATGTTCAGCTGCGTGACTTCGGTGTCGTAGCTGATCTCGACGCCAAGCGTCTCCGCCGCACGGTAGTACGCGTTGATCAGCGCCTTGCCGCCGCCGAGGAAAAACGCATTCGTCCGCGAGACGTGCAGCGTGCCTCCCAGCGAGGGCTGGAAGCGCACGCCGTGCTCGACCATCCACTTCCGGCAAGTTGCGGTAAAACGGATGGTGATCCGGGCGAGCTTTTCGTTGGTTTCTCCGCCCGTGACCTTGAGCAGATCCTGCCAGTATTCTTCCTCGGGATAGGCATCGGTCAGCCCGTCGGACGGTGCGTCGTGCATGCAGCGAAAGTTGCGCGTGTGGCGGCTGTTGCCGCCGCGAAAATGCTTGGGCGCGCACTCCAGCAAAGCCACGCTTCTGCCGGCGCAGCGCGCGGTGATTGCCGCGCAAAGTGCGGCGTTGCCGCCACCCAGGATCAGGACGTCGTAAATCCTCGAGACATCCACGGGACGCTACTTCGCGCCGCCCGCCACCGCCTGCCGCATCATGGTGATCGTCTCCGGTTTGACCCGCGACGTCATTTCATCCTGCACCGGAGTCAGTGCTTTGACCCACGCCTGCTTTTCCGCGGGCGTCGGCGTGTAGATATCGCTCTTGCCCGATGCCTTGATCGCGGCGATCGAGGCTTGCTCGTCCTTGACTGAGGCCTGATCGTTGAGCGCAGTCGCGTCTTTCATGGCGCCTTCGAGCGTCGTGCGAATGTCGGCGGGAAGTTTGTCCCAGAATGCCTTGTTGACCACCACGACGTAATTGCTGATCGTGTGATACGTCAAGATGACGTGCTTCTGCACCTCATATTGTTTCTGCGTGTACAGGTTCGATAGCGGACCTTCGGTGCCGTCGATCACGCCGGTCTGCAGCCCCTGATAGACCTCGGAGAAGGCCATCGTCTGGGGAATGGCGCCCACCGACTTCATGATGGCGGCGTTGACCTTGGATGAGTTGATGCGCATCTTGAGGCCCTTCATATCGCCGGGCACATGCAGCGGCTTGTTGGCGCTGATGACGCGAAAGCCGTTGTCCCAAAAGGCAAGGCCGACCATTCCTTTGCTCTCGAGCTTCTTCAGCATCGTGGCGCCGGCGGGCCCGTGGTAGACCTTCTGCAGCGCGTTCAGATCAGGAAACAGGTAAGGAAGGTCGAACACCTCGAATTCGGGCAAGCCCACCGGTCCGAACTTGCCTGGCACCGGCGCCAGCATTTGCACCGAGCCGAGTTGAAGCGCGTTGAGCTCCTCGGCGTCCTTGTAGAGCGTGCTGTTGGGATAGACCTCGACCTTGACCCTGCCTTTGGTGCGCTCTTCCGCAAGGCGTTTGAACTCGTTTGCCGCCTGGCCCTTGGGGGTGTCCGGAGCCGCGACGTGGCTGAACTTGATCATGATCGGTGCCTGCGCGCCGGCAGGTCCCGCGAGCAGCAGAGTCATTGCTACGATGCACGTGAAGCGATATTTCATGATGGTCTCTCGTGTGTGTGACGGCCGCTGTATGCGGCGCTACTGGACTTCTCACAATCCGCATAACACAAAAAGGCAGCGCGCAGCGAGGGAATGTCCGGCTCCGGCGCTGCTTTACCCTACCGCGAAACCTGTCATGCCGGCAACACCCCTTGCCCGTTGCCCTAGAATTCGACCGGTGGCCCTTGCCATGAATCGTCTCGCCGCCGCGCCCGAGCGAGGGCCTCGGTGGCCCCGATCCAGCCATCGCATGCGTTGCGCCCCGGGCGGCGTCTCCAAACATTCAATAGCGCCTTGCATTTCGCGTAGAAGCGAAAAAAGCGCAGTACTTTTCGGCGCTCCGATACATCCAAGGGGAGACTGTTGCAAATGAGCTTGTCGTCCGACATGCCGCGGTCGGTCAAGGTTACAGCTCCCCATGCCCGGATTCGTATCGACGCGCCAAGCGGCAAACGCGGTCCCAGTACCACCGCATCCAGCAGATCACCTTCGAGGCCCACGTAAGCCGGCACAGACCCGTAGTTGAACGGGCACGGCAGAGGCGAGATGAAATCGATGTGACCGGTGGATCCGCGCTTCAAAAAGCTGCCTCGCGGGATCTCGATCACGACCTCTACTTCCGGCGCTTCGGCAAACGCCTGGGCGGCGATGAGCGAGCTGCGACTCTGGTCAGCCACGTCTCAAGCCTGTGCTCTCTCGGGTGCCGACGAAATTGGGCATGGCGCATCCTCCACGGATCGGCCGGTCTGTTTGCATGCAACGCATCGCAAGGCGAATGCCGACAGAAACGCGGCAAGAATCACGCAGCTGCGGCGTTAGGCTTATTGTATGTGTTTCGACCTGTTTGGTCGGCGACCCACGAAGGGGGAGGCAGCGTGACAACCGATACCGTTGAGGGGGGTTGCTTGTGTAACACGGTTCGTTATCGAGTCAAGGGCACACCACTCGCCACGAGCATTTGTCATTGCAGATCATGTCGCCGCGCCAGCGGCGCACCGTCTGTCGCATGGGCGGTGTTTCGCTACAGAGACTTTGCTTTTGTAACAGGCCAGCCGGTTGCTTTCAGGTCGTCGCCACCGGTATTGCGAACTTTCTGCGGAAAGTGCGGAACGCCGCTGACGTATCAACATGATGAGAGTTTGAACACAATCGATCTCACGACTTCAACTCTCGATTCGCCGGAAAATTTTGCTCCGACCCGTGAAATCTGGATTGAGCACAGACTTCCTTGGGAGGCGTTGAATGAAACGCTTCAGCACTTTCCGCGAAGCAGCACGGAAAAATAGCATCCAGCGACCTGACTTCTCGCGCTCTATGCAATTTGCGCTGAAAGTAGACTTGTTATCTCCGCTTGCTGCATACTGTTGATGCGGATTAGTCCCCGTTAGTGGGTCCGTCCACCGAACTGCGCCGGCCCGGCAACGCCGAAACGCAGAACATCGAAGCAGTTCTCAAGAATGGAGGAAACGTATGCGACGCATTTTTCGATTGGCGATACTCCCCATATTTGCATTGATAGCTACGCAGGGTTGGGCGTTCACGCCGCCTTCGTCACCGTCCTACTGCCCATGGCCTGCATGGAAGTTACCCGATGCACAGCCCGGCGACCCGATTGTCTATACCACTCCCGAGGGGGTCCAGTACACGAAGCCTCAAATCGACTCGGCGTACGATCAGGTGTGCTGGCAACAGGACCCTCCTGATACGAACTCGCGGGACAACTGGCTGACCAGCGCATTCCTCGCCAGCTTCGGCGCGCCGGAACGGTACGCGTACGGCCCGAGTCAGTATGAAGGCCTCGATCTGTATCGGGCCCTAGGCCCGCCAGGACACGCCAAACACGCGCCCACCATGATTTTCATCCATGGCGGAGCATGGCGAGGGGGTTCGGCATCCAGCTATGGATACTTTGCAGAAAACTTCGTCGAGGCGGGAGCAAATCTGGTCGTCCTCGACTTCATCAATGTCACACAAACAGTCGGTAGTGATGGCAAACCGGACAAGAACCTCATAACAATGGCGGAACAGGTTCGCGCAGGCGTGGCATGGGTGTACCAACATGCGAAAGCACTCGACATCGATAAGGACCGCATCTACGTCTCGGGCCACTCTTCCGGTGGTCATCTTTGCGGCGTCGTAATCACCACCGATTGGGCGACGAGTGGTCTACCGCCTAATTTCCTCAAGGGAGCGGTCTGCGCCAGTGGAATGTACGACTTGTACCCCGCCTCTCTGTCGGCGCGGAACCTCTACCTGAATTTTCAATTAGGCGATACGATCAACCAGCTTAGCCCGATTCAACATATCAACAATATTCACTTACCCGTCGTGCTTGGCCACGGAACCAAGGAAACTCCCGAGTTCCAGCGGCAGAGCGACGATTTCGCAGCGGCGCTCACAGCCGCGGGCAAGGACGTGAAGCTCATCGTCGCGCCCGGGTACAACCACTTCGAGTTCGCCGAAACGTTTGCGAATCCATACGGCCCCCTCGGGCGCGCCTCGCTCGAGATAATGGGATTGCAGCCCGGCGCTGCGCTGAAGTAACAATCGGCACGCTGCGCAGAGTCATCTTGTGCCCCCGGCCCGACTCGAACAATTGGCCTGCGGTGGAGGAACGGTTGTTCTATCCACTTGGGTCATGGAGGGAGGACGGGGGCCGCTCTCCTGAGCCTGTTTGCGTGCGCGGCCGAATCGCATTTCGACCCGCTTCGATTGCCGACAACTCTGCGAGCTTGATTGCGTTGAACCTGCGACCTTCGGGCTATGAGGTCGCGACAGATACCTCAAAACTGTTTGCGCAAGCCCACCATGAAGCCGTGCGGCAATACCCCAAGGATGAGTGGATTGTCGCGCGTGTGTGCAAAATACCCGGTCGCCACCCCTAGAGCGGCACCGCCGAGGATATCGGTCTGCCAGTGCGCCTGGGCCTTG
>Ga0193751_1002170_pt1 | contig 11998 bp, 3 predicted proteins | sample L1c2metaG_FD_143050 | JGI IMG/M metagenome (GOLD analysis project Ga0193751, IMG submission 143050) | Soil microbial communities from a riparian zone of the East river system, Colorado, United States - L1c2 | ecosystem: Environmental > Terrestrial > Soil > Riparian zone | place: USA: East River... | reverse complement strand
ACCGTTGTGGGATCGACGTTGTTACTCACCACGGCGCTGATCTGGGCGTTGAGCGGAACACCGGTCTGAGTGTTACTTGGATTGATCGTGACCACCGTGGCGGAACCGGTGACGGCGCTGTTTCCTGTGTAGAAGGTCGACTCGAAACAAGAGCCTTGGTTGCCGGCGATGTCGGTGTAGCCGCAGAGGTACAGGTAGTAGTAGGTACTCGGCGAAAGTGGCGCGCTGGGCGTCAGCGTCGCAGTTAAATGGTTTGCCGAGACCGTCACGGTTGCAGCGATAAGTAGGTTGCTGTCTCCGTAATACAAGTGCAGCGCCGTCGGAACGGTGAGCTCGTTGACCGGCTCGTTGAAGGTCAGGCGCGGCGTGACGTTCAAACCAACTCCAGACGTGTTGTTCGGGGGATCGACGAGCGTCACGGACGGAGTGGTCGTGTCTTTGGCCGTCCCCGTCGTGAATGTAAAGGTCCCCGGGTTCATGAGCGGATTCTCAGCCACGTCGGTAATCTGGTTTGTGACGGCGATGGTATAGACGGTGGAGGGGTTGAGAGCAGCCACCGGAGTAAAAGTTAACTGAGTGTTCCCGTTGGATAGTGCGACCGCTCCGGGGATTGGAGTGCTGCCTTGTTGCAGTTGCAGACCGTTCGTCGCACTTATCAGACTGATCGGCTCGTTGAATTGAGCCACCACTAACGCATTCTCGGGAACCGCTGTCGCGTTATTATCCGGGCTTATGCCGAGGAGCTGCGGGCCCTGTGTGAGCGGGCCGAATCCAGTCGTGAAGTAGAAGAATGCACCTGAGAAAGGATTCTGCGTGATGTCAAGGATGCCGTTTGTGAGCTGCACGTAGTACGTGCGGCCGGCGCTATATAGCGTCTGCGGCACGAAGGATGCGGTGAAGCCGGAGGGATCCACTTGCAACACGCCCGATGCTAGTTTCCCGGACACAGAATCGGTGAGGTAGAACGTCTGAGGCGTTACTGTGGCGGGGTCGACTTGCTTACTGAACTGCACCATGAATGCCGCGTTGGTGGGGACTCCCGTCGAGCCACTCGGAGGACTCGTAAGGGTAGCGTTCCCCGTGGTCGAGGTGCTCGTGAGGCCGGTTGTGAACGTGCTCTGGAACACTTGCGTCATCTGGATGCCAGACGCGCCCCGCACGCCCTGGGCAACCACGGTATATTTGGTCGACGAGGACAGGGCTTGAGTGGGAGCAAAAACCAGCGACAAGCCGTCATTCGATAGTATGACCGTACCGCCAATGGCCAGGCTTCCCTGGAACAGTTGGATGGTGCCCGGAACGGCGGCCGTACCGCCGCAGCAAGTCCGCAGCAGGTACGTCTGTAAAACCTGAGCGGCAAATTGCGCGTTTGTATTGGAGAAGTTCGATCCTTGAGGCAACCCGGCATTGACAGCGTTCTGCGCGTCGGTTAGAGTGACCGGCTTCTGCAACGGCTCGCTAAAGCGCACGACGACGACGCCGTTGGTGGGATAATTTGTTGCACCATTGGCTGGAAATACATTCGAGACGGTCGGCGGCACCAGGGTGGCAACCAGTGGGTTCAGGCCGCGCTGGTAGGCTTGCAGATAAGTGAGGCCGTCCGGGGCGGTTTTGCTGCCGCCCGTCGGGTCCGAAGGATTCAAACCAAAAAAGAGCGCCCAGCCATCCGGGATGGTGTCGCCAGCCGTAGAGGGATTCAGGGGATCCGAGGTGATCGCCTCTTCGTAAAGATTGGTCAAGCCATCGCCATCCGCGTCGGCCGAAGGGTTGGTGGAAAGCACGGTCACGGTATTGTTCGAGCCGGAGATCTGGCTCGAACTCCCAGCACCAGTCGTGGCCAGGAGAGCGAACGAGCCCACCGCAGTCGAGGAGACGGTAAGGGTCATCGTCGCCGAGGTTCCGCCGCCACTGATGGAGACATTGGACGGTACGATGGCGGCGGGAACGAATGCTGGGACAAAGGAAAACGTAGATCCAGTAAGATTGAGGCCCGTAACCTGAAAAGTGCTGACCGTACCGCCTTGGATTGCGGAGCTTGGGCTAACAGAGGTGATGACGGGATTCTGAAGTACCGTGAAAGTTGTAGTGGTGGTCGCCGTAGCCGTACCCACTTTCACCGAGATCGTCCCTGTGGTCGCGCCGGATGGAACGGTGACAGTCAGGGTGCTGGTCGTAGCCGCAGTAACAGTCGCCGTGGTCCCGTTGAATTTAACTATGTCGGAGGCCGGTGTCGCGCTGAAATTTTGTCCCTGGATCGTTACGGTCGTGCCAATACCGCCTTGTTGAGGCGTGAAGTTGAAGATGGCGAGCGTGGAGCCGCCGCCAACCGAGGAAATTGTGATGGAAAGCATGTTTCCAATAGCGTCGTACGTGTAGGTGGTTTCGTTGCCGTTGGGATCGACGACTTTTATCAGTTGCCCGTTGTCGTCGTACGAGGCTTTCAAGGTCTCGGCGCTTTGGCCGCGCAGACCGATGGGGAGCGCTACGATCAGCGCTACAGATGCTAGAACCGTCAAGAACTCCCGGCGCAGTCTCAGCATAATTTCCTCGCGCGGCCAGTTGAGAGCCTGCCGCAACCTCTCTGGTGATATCCTCCACCACATATCCGGCCCGTCAGGTGCCCCCCGCTTCCCCATCAGTTGATCGGTCGGCCACACTCAGCCGTGAAGGAAAAGCTGGAGCGCGTCGCTCAATGTCGACCGACCAACCGTGCCAAAAGTACACTGATACCGCCACCGATGAGTGCACCTACACTGATGAAGATCGCAGTTACAGAGACCACGGCAAGAAGAACCCCGATTACTATTCCTGGCTTTCCTAGAAACCGTTCTCCCCATGAGCCTCCGAAGGTGCCAAGTATCACTCCGTAATAAACCCCGAATGGTGCAGCGACCAGAGCTCCGAGGACTCTCCCGATCAAAACCTGTTTCATAGGCAATGAGTCCAGCAGTACAAGTGGTCCCTCACGATACAGCCGAATTTGTCGCATTGGAGGTAATTTGTACGCAAACAGTCGCGTGTGCAGTTGGACCATGGTCCGTTCGGTGTATTCATACAAACCCACCTGAGGAGGCTTCCGGCAGGGTATTGAGAGCAATTTTCTGGCGATGGCCCGCACGGGTTCGTCGGAGGCGTCGGCGGAGGCGTCGGCGAGCCTTGTAGGCCCCTCGGGTCATTTGCATCGATCGGATCGTTGTTCGTATAGGTGTAAAGACTGCCACCCGAGCCAATCCCAAGCGGATCTTCACTTATGAACCGGCCAACGGCCGGACAGTAGAAGCGCGCCCTGTAGTAATACAAACCTGCCGCTGCTGGTACTCGGCCCGTAAATTGGAAGGGATATGTACTCGTTGTCGTTGTTTTTCCAAACGGCTCGTAGGAAAACGAAGACACAAGTTTTCCGTTCTGATCGACTGTGGCCTGAGTGCTATTGGTGGCGTCGCCGAGCTTGTATTCCACTTGCCCGTTCGCATGTACCACCGCGAAATCCTGATCAAGTGTCCGGCCGGCGAGTACCGAAACGCTGTCTCCGTTGCTTCTGGCGATGTAAGCCACATTCGTGAGATCGTCCAGCACGAAGCTCTGCGTCAAATTTAGGGTTGGGCCCGCGTCACTCTGCTGAATAAGGTTGCCCGCGAAATCGTACAGAAACGTTGTCTTCTGACCGCCGGGGGCAGAAACTGACGCCAATCGGTTTCTTGAGTCCCAAGCGTAGGTTGTTGTACCGGTGGAGTCTGTTGAGGAAGTCAAGTTGCCGTTATCATCGTAGGTATAGGAAGTCCCTCCGCTCGCAGTGAGGCGATTGTCCGAGTCGAAGGTGTTAGCTACCGCAAGCGGCTGCGCAAAGTTCGTGGTGTAAGTAGATCTGTTGCTTGCCGCATCATAGGAATAGGTCAAAGGTACCTGAATGCCTTGGCCCCCTGAATGCGTAATTGTAAGTAGGCCCCCCACTGCGTCGTAAGTGTCTTGCGTGGACACGCCATTCGGACGCGTGATGCTGGTGAGGCGATTTCGCGTGTCATAAGCAAGGGACGCGGAGCCAGTGGGCTGTGACGCGCTGCTTAGATTACCCGCTGCGTCGTATGAGTAAGTCACCGTCGGCTCACCGGTTATCTGAAATGACATAACCTTACCGGCAGTGTCGTAAGAATATTGCGCGGTGCCGAACTGGCTCGAGGAACTCGTGCGGCGACCGTCGGCGTCGTAAGCGAAATCGAAGGTGCCTCCAACCGAGTCCACGGCCTCCAGGAGCCGTCCTCTCGCGTCATAGGACCGCGACACGGTGCTGCCATCCTGGTAGGTTTCGCCCGTCACTCGGTTCAGTGCGTCATAGCTAAAGGAACTGTTCTGACCGCGCCGGTCTACGAACTTGATTAAGTTGCCGTTGAAATCGTAGGTTCGCGTGCCGGTCTTAGTTCGCGGATCGGTTTCCTTTAGCAGGCGATTGAATGGATCGTAGGTATATGACGTCGCATTTCCTGACTCATCGGTGGTGGAAAGCACATTTCCGTTTGGATCGTAAGTGAACGATACGACGTGGCCTTGCGGCTCTTTCGATTTCAAAAGCCGGTCCATTGCGTCATAAGTAGTCGTAAATGTTTGACCCAGAGGGTCTACAGCTTGCACGACTCGGGATACCGCGTCAAACGTAAAGTTGGTGGTGCGACCGAGTTGATCCGTCGAGGTTATTTTGTTTCCAAAGCTATCGTACGACCGGGTCGTCTTTCCCCCGAGAGCGTCCGTCGTTTGGATCACTTGCCCAAAGGAGTTGTTCACATACGACGTCATGTTGCCATCTGGATCCGTAGCCGTAGCCATATTTCCACTGGCGTCGTACGTGTATTTGTAGACATTGCCGAGCGGATCGGTAATCGAAGTAATTTGTCCGAACACGGGGTCATAAGTACTCGTCGTCGTATTCCCGAGGCTGTCGGTTCGCGTCAAGATATTACCGTTGGAGTCGTAAGTGAATGCCAGGTCGCCGCCGCTCGGGTTCCCGCAGACTGGACAAGTCCCTCCACCTGTAACCGACGTGGCCAGGTTGTTCTGCTGCAGGCTGTGCGTGAATACGCGCACCTGCCCAGTCGGATCGGTCACACTCAACAAGTTCTGGCTGGGGTCGAAGCGGTAGGTCGTTTGACTCCCCAGGGCGTCCGTAACCGCCGTCTGCAAAACCGGACTGGTAGGAACCAGTGGATTCAGGAGAGTATATGCGAAATTAAGAACTCCGCCGTCAGCCTGCACCTGTTGAATCACTCGCCCGTTGCTGTCATAGGTGTCTTGCATAACGACGACACCGCGCGCATCGGTGGTCTTGATCAAGTTGTTGGAAGTGTCGTAGGTGTAGGTCGTTACTCCTCCCGCCGCATTGGTCACCGTAGCCAGAGTCCCTTGGCTGTTGTAGGTATATTGCACCGTCCGACTGATTGGGTCGGTGATCTGGGTAATGCGATTGGAAGCGTCATATGTCAGAGTAAGTGCTCGACCAACCGGGTCCACCATCTGCGTGATCTGAGATGGCTGGGAAGTGTTGCCTCGAACCAGGGTAATGGTGTTGCCATTTCGGTCGGCAATCGAAGTGAGGTAAGCAAGCAAGGGGCCGCCGATGGACGTGAACTGATAGACGCTGCCGTTCTTCCATCGCAGATTGTACGTACCACTCGACGGAATCGTAATTTGACTGCCGATCAGTGAAGGTACTGTGGCGTTTGTGAACGTGTTGGTGCCTGATTCCGAAAACAGGAATTGGTTTCCATCCGGCATCACCAGAGTGATGCACTTGCACTTACCTTGGAAGAAATTTCCGACATTCAAGAGGTGACTGTAGTTGTTGTTGGTTCCGATTCCAAAAGGCCCAGCATTCGTATCCATCGAGCGGAAAACGCGGTTGATCGAAATTGATCCCCGCCCTCCACTAACAACGATATCCGTTGCTCTCATCACTTGGAGCCCTGACGAGAGATCAACCGGGTCTCCGCCCTCCGGCCCCCAACTGCCACTCGCCCCGCCGCCGCCCGAACTCCCACCGCCAAAGCCACCAAACCCACCGCCCCCTCCGCCACCACCACCGCCGCCTGTCCCGGGACAGCACCCCGGACATCCAGAGCCCGGCCCTGGGCCAGTCGGCGGAGGAGGCGGAGCCGTGGGCCCATGCCAATCAAAGTGGACCAACCCATAAAGATGGCCTGGATAGTTCGGGTCGGAATCCGGGACGATTCTGGAAGCGTCAGGTGAGACGGAGCCGGTACCGTAAGAGACCATATAGCCGTGCGTCGGATCAAGCGTCATCAGCGTTGCCGAGCCGCCCGGAGGAATATTCAACAAGTTGGGGAAATCCACGGCGACGGGCTGGCTCGCTGTCGCATTCGCCGGCTGGAAGGCCACGATGAAGGGCATGAGCATACCGCTGCTGGGCATGGAGTCCGGCAACCGGTCGACAGGCACCTCGACGGCAACCAGGGGGAAGGGATTGGGCATGCTTCCGTCGTCCAGGGTGAACGTGGTTCCGGCATAGACAGTGACCACGATCCGCGGATCGGTTTGAAAAGTGAAAACTTGATCCACATTTGCGTTCTGCGTGATGTAGTTAATCTCCGCGTTGTCTATCCGGGGCAGGTGGATAAGAACGGGTGAGGTTGTCACCTGGTTAGCAATAATGGTGTAAGACAGATTTACGCCGGCAAATTTGCCCGCCGGAGATGTGGCTGTCAACCCGTTGTAAGCGATAAGTTGGGGACCGACGCAATTGGCCGGGAGATTCGTCAACACAAAGTTGCCACTTGCATCGGATGAGGTCTGCGCCGAGCATCCCGTAATGTTGCCCTTATCGTCCTTCCCCAAGAACGTAACCAACACGCCACCAATCGGCGTTTGCGTTGGGTCATCCACCACCGTGCGTCCAAGGAAGGTGGTGCTGATCCCTTTGACTTGCAGCGATATCGTGGCGGACTGCGTAACCGACTGGCCGCCAATCGTGGCCGAAGCAGTCACGGAAAGCGATGACGTGCCTGTGGCCTGACTCGTCGGAGCGGAGAGAGTCATTATCGAGGTCTGATCTACGGAAATGGAGGCTGGGTTAAAGCTGGCCGTCACGCTTCCGGGTAAGCCGGTCACGCTTAGAGCTGACAATCCCGTGAAGCCGTTCGAACTGTTGAGTGTGACGGAAAATGTCGTGGACTGCCCTTGAATCACGCTACCCGATGCCGGCGCCACACCGACCGTGAAGTTCGATGGTGTTGTGACCGCCAGCGCGGTCGTTGACGTCGCGCTTTGCGACCCGACCGTGACCGTAATGTCACCGGTCGCCGCACCGGAAGGAATCACGAAATTGATGCTGGTCGCCGTGAAGCCCGAAACAGGCGCCGAGATGCTTCCCCCGCCCTGGTGTGCCAGCGTCATCGTTGGAGTGGAGCTGCCACTCCCGGTGAAATTGGTGCCCGTGACTGTCACCAGCGTCCCCTCTGGTCCGGACCCAGGAGTGAAACCGGTAATCGTGGGAGGTGAACCTCCGCCCACAACCGTTAGGTTGATCTTGGCGGTCTGCGTCAAACTGCCCGACGTGCCGGTCACCGTAACCGTCGCCGTCCCGGCCGCTGCTGAACCGCTCGCCGTCAGCGTCAAGGTACTCGCGCCGGTCGTGCTGCTCGGGTTGAAGGCTGCTGTGACACCGCTGGGCAGGCCTGAAGCCGTCAAGCTCACACTGCCCGTGAAGCTGCCCACGTCAGCCACCGTGATCGTGCTCGCGCCATTGCTTCCCTGGGTGACGTTGAACTTGCTGGGCAAGGCCGACAGGGTGAAGCCGGTGCCGGCGCCTGTGCCTGCGAGCGAGATGATCAGCGGATTGGGGCTGGCGTTGTTGGCCACCGTGAGCGCGCCAAGGGCAGATCCAGCAATCGTCGGCGAAAACTGGACTTCGATAGTACAGATCTGACCCGCCAGCAGCGTGCCGCCGGTCAGCGAACAGGTAGTGCCACTGGGTTGGATTTGGAAATCGCCTGAGGGCACGACGCTGCTCAAGGTCACAGAGCTGGCGCTGTTGTTGGTGATCTTGACGGGTTTCGCCGTGCTGGTCGAGTCTACCGCTTGCGACGCGAAAGTCAGGCTGGCGGGGGCGACCGTCAGCGGCGCCTCTGAAGTGCCGGTCAGATTGACCACTTGCGGGCTGTTGCTATTGGGTGCGTTAACGGGGACCGCAGCCGTTCCTTCGATCTTGCCCACAAACGTAGGCTGAAACTCAATCGCAAAGGTGCACTTGGCGGCGGCCGCGAGCGAGGCAGTGCACGTGTTGTTTAGGATCGTGTAGTCGGCGCTCGCGGTAATCGTGCCCAATGTGACCGTACTGGCGCTGGTGTTAGTCACAGTGATGGTCTGGGCCGCACTGGTTCCGCCGGTTAGCGTTTTGAATATGAGACTGGTCTTGCTCAGGGAGATGGGAGAACTTCCGGCCGTTGCGGCCGAAGTCAGTTTCACCACCAGTGGAAGGGCGTTGGCCGCATTGTCGGTGACGATGATGGCGCCGTCGTCGGCAGCCGATGACGGCGTGACCTGCACCGTCACTGTACAAAACTTTCCTTTAGAAGGGAGTGGTGTCGTCAAACATGTTCCGGTAGTGATCGTGTAGTCTGGGACGCTTGTCGTGATGCTGTTGATGGTGACTGAACTCGTTGTGTTGTTGGTGATCTTGAAGGTCTTCGCCGCGCTTATGGTCCCGATCGTCCCGCCGGTAAAGGCGAGGCTGGTCGGCGCGGTGGTGACAGGCGCCTGGCCGGCCCCACTGATGTCGACAAATGCCAGCAGATTATTGCTATTGTCGTTTACGGTCGCAGCGCCCTTAATGGACCCAACGATGGTCGGCGCAAACGTAATTTGCGCCGTGCAGGAACCGCCGGCTGCGACACTGCCGTTGCAGTTGTCGGTCTCCGTATAGTCTCCGCTCATCGTAATCACGATCGGCTGAGCCGACGCGCCGGTGTTCGAGATCGTCACTAGCTTCGCTGCGCTAGTTGTATCGATCAGCTGCGCCGGGAACGTCAGGATGGCCGGCGAAACGGTAAGAGCGGCCGGGGCTTCGCTTTGTCCCTGTTGCTCCGTGTTAGAAGGCTTCGGAGTCCGGGCAGCCGAAGGCTCTGAATTCCGTTCGTGAAACGCTGCAGTCGCATCAAAAATCGGGCTTCCGGGCCCCTCCATACTTGATGCGGTTCTTGACGCGATTGCCGAGTTAGGGAGGACATTTTGAGACTGCGCTTCCAGAGGAGCTAGCTGGGCTAGAACGATCGCATAGGACAACAGAATCGCCAGAACCTGCTTCGCTTGGTCAATAATAGTCATGCTATTGCCCTCACCAATTCGACGATCATCGCTGCTCTGGGATCTTCGAACTCATCCTTGAACGACCTCACCTTTCGGCGTGATCCTGATCTCTGTACCGTCGTACCGCTTGAAAGAAAACCCTTTGAAGTCCTCGGTGTAGGTAGAGGCCATGTCCTGGAGAATTGAGATGCCGACGTCTTCTCCAAGCCGGAGACCAGCAACGCAATCCGACCGGTAGTGGATGCCCGCCCAATCCCTACCCATGCCAATGTTGAACGCAAGCTTGTCGATTTCATCTCCCACGGTGGGGGAGTAATCGGGGCGTGGCACCAACGTTAGGCCATCCGCGCTCGGTTCCACGCAGCCGGGCAGCAGCATCGAGCCATCAAAGCACGCTTTGAGGACCACGGAGCACGCTCCGGCGATTGCGGCATGACCGGCGGGATAGGAAGGATGCAGGGGACATCCTTCTGGATATGCTTGCGGCAGAAGGTAGGAGCCGGTGCGGGAGAAGACGGCATCCACCGCCTCGGACTCAAGAAGTGTCGAGTGGATCGGGTACTTTCGGATGCCCGCTCGGGTTTGATGGATAAGACCACCCAACTCCTCCGGGCGCAGCCGACGGTGCACCATCCACTTTTGGCAATAAGTGGCCTTCAGAGCCGCAGTTGTTACTCGGCCCAGCCAGTCGGTCACTTCCGCTGAGCCAAAGGTGACGAAGCCCTCCTCTATCGTTGAATACCGATAAGGGTTGTTTGGGCTCTTGAATTGATTGCAGTTGAGAATCGACTTCGGGCCGCTGTTGATTAGAATCAATGCGGCGTTCAGATAGGCCTGATAGGGAAAGTCGTAGTGCGCGTACTCAGCCAGGTCACGGCCATTTCGGATATACCGTGGCACCGGGTCATACGATGCCTCGCGCCAAGGCGGCATGCCAACCTGGATCTGGGACCACTCGCTAAGTGTGGTCAGGAACTCGGTTCCGGCCATGGGCACGCTATAGCGCTGATCGACTTTCGCGGTTCCGTATGGAATTGGCTTGAGGAGGAATTGCGAGACATATGGCCCTGCCAAGTCACTTTTCTTCGGGCCACGGAAGATATTGGATGGAGCCGTAGCCAAGTGCTTCGCCGCTTGGCCGACGATAGGAGACGTCTCGTATCCCAAAAACGGCACGTCCCGGCAGAGCGCCTGCCAATACAGCTCTGAAGTCTCGAACGAGGCCGCTGGCGACGCAATCGAAGGCGCCGCCGGGATGGCGTAGGTATGCGGGTCGCCTCCCTCCAGGTGGAACGTAAATGCGGATTGCGGATTGTTTAACTTGCGGCCGCCGCCTCGCGGGATGCGCTCGAAATCGGAATGCTTGCCTGACTTGAGGGCGGCAAGAAGCGCGTTGTAAGCGGCCGGGTCAACCTCGCCAAATTGGTTCTGCGGCAATCCTTTCACGAAGCACGCGATTCGATTTGGAAGAGAGGTCTCGTCGCCGTTCGCGATCATTGGAGCGATCGGCCGCTCGCTCTGGGTAAGCGCGGCCTGTTTCCGCAAGTCGAATGCAGCCTGGGTTCTGGAGTTCTTGGCTATTTCAGGTGTAAAGGCACTAAGGCTCCGCGCCAACGGCATTGAGACGAGTGTTCCGGCAAGAAAACTTCTTCGAGTAAACGAACTGCGTTTCATCCAGATGACCTCTCGAAACCGAAAGGAGGGTCGTTGACCGCAAACGAGTCTTGTCCTTGGAACAGGCGGCCGACGTGAGAAAGGGCCGCTAGTCGATTCGCGCTGGATAGGTCTGAAGTGAATACGACGGGTGTTAGCATGTCGCCCTCCCCAAGACGAATGCAAACTTGACATGACGTGGATCTTTTGGCTTTGGAGCCCCCGGGCCGCGCTACAGGTTCCACTCGACAGAGCATGCGTCGAGTGGTCAACAACGTTATGGCGTAACAGGTTCTTTGTCAAGGTAAAAAACGAGTTAGGCTGAAGAGTTATATTTCGCTTGGATTAAATTCCGCGGAGCAAAGCGATCCCCCTAAGTACATACGATCTTGAAAATCTGCAGGTTACATTCGGTGAGAGCCGGGGGGATCGGTCGACCGCCCCTGGCCACCCGGTGGGCGATCCGCGATGGTCGTCCGACCGCGATCCGCCGCTAACAATGCCGACCCGTGTGGCACCAGGCACACTGCGATAGACCCTAATGCCGGTCAGAATCTATGGTCAGAATCTATGTTCAGTACGAGTGGTTCGGTCTTCAGCCCTTGCTCGCGAATCCCATGCCCGCCAGTACACCTCGCATATAAGCGAAGCTGGCGATCACGCCCGGCATCGGCTCGTCGGGATGAATCTCATATTCCAGATCGACGAAGCCCTTGTACCCTGTCGCGATGAGGGCTTCAAACATCGTCCGTAACGGCATCATGCCGTCTCCCACCGCGACCTGGCTCTCTTTGCTCTCGAAGTTCGTGAGGTCCTTCATGTGTAGGTTAAAGAGCCGTGGGCCTGCTTCGTGGATCGCCTGAACCACATCCGTGCCGGCGCGGACCGTATGCCCGACATCGATACAGCAGCCGATGCGCGGGTCCATATTTTTCACCGCTTTCAGGACATCCAATGGCGAATGCCACAACTTGTCCTCGGGGCCGTGATTGTGGATCGCGATGCGGATGTCGTATTCCTTGACGAATTTCTCGAT
>Ga0193751_1002168_pt1 | contig 12006 bp, 10 predicted proteins | sample L1c2metaG_FD_143050 | JGI IMG/M metagenome (GOLD analysis project Ga0193751, IMG submission 143050) | Soil microbial communities from a riparian zone of the East river system, Colorado, United States - L1c2 | ecosystem: Environmental > Terrestrial > Soil > Riparian zone | place: USA: East River... | reverse complement strand
GGGGTGGGGGGATTATTCTTGCTCCGAATTTGCTGAAGCGCCCCCCACCCCTAACCCCTCCCCCCATTCGCTGCGCGAATGGGGGGAGGGGAACAGAAAGATGTGTGCATGCCGTAGCGCCTGCGCGAGGGCAGCTGCGCGGGCGGCGACGACGACAGAGAATAGAGAATCTCAATTGCTGTTCGGCTTCGCCTCGCCGGCATATTTGCCGCGCGCCAGCGCCAGGCCCTCGTCGGACGCGATGTCCTCGTCGCGGTGGGCGGCCTTGGCTTGCGCGACCGCACGGTTGCGCGCGGCGACCAGGTCGGCGATCTCTTTGCTCTGCTCGTCGGCGGTCAGCGCCGGCGCTTCGCGTGCAGCGACCGGCGCGTTGACCGCCGGATAGGCCGGCTCGGTGGCGGGACGCGCCGGCAGGCGCGCGGGCTCGCCGCCCGCCCATGTCGGCAGGCCGCTGGCGATGAAGCTCGAGGTGTGGCTGCGATCGGCCTCGATCGACGCGCAGCCGCCGAGCAGCGCCACCGACAATGCAAACGCAATGGTCACGCGCGCTGGAAAGCTCAACGTTCCTCACCCATCCAAACGGTTCGGCGCCGTTAAGCGATACGCAGCACCCGTGAACAAATCGAGGCGCGCGATGAACGATCCCATGGTTGACGTGATTTTGGCTAACAAAGCCCTAATGGCGGATGAAGAAGACGTTAACGCCGCGCCATTCCGGGCTGCTACCGCGTCGCGCGCAGCCGCTCGATCAGTTCGGCGGTGGGATAGGAATCGGCCGGCATCCCGAGCTTCATTTGCGCGGCGCGCACGCCCGCCCGGGTGGTGAGGCCGAACTTGCCGTCCGGCGTCGCCTTGGAAAAACCCTGCCGCACCAGAAGCTGCTGCACTTCCATGATCTGCGCGCCGCTGAGCACCGGGATGTTGGGGCTGCCGCGGTGCAGCGGCGGCGCGCCGGCAATGCGGGTGGCGAGGTAGGCGGCCGTGATCGAATAAACCAGCGAAGCGTTCCAACCGAGATAGGCCTGGAAATTATTGTAGGCGAGGAACGCCGGGCCGAGCCGGCCCATGGGCAGCAGCAGCGAAGCGGGCAGCTCGTCGGCCGGCAGCGGCCGGCCGTCCGCGAACGTCACGCCCCAGCGCGCCCATTGCGCGCGCGGATGCTTGATCGAGAGGTCCGCCTGGTCCCACGGCACGGTGGCGGGCGCCCGCACCTCCTGCAACCAGGGCTCGCCGCCCTTCCAGCCGAGGTTGGACAGAAAGTTGGCGCCGGAGGCGAGCAAATCCGGCACGCTGTGGATGAGGTCGCGCCGGCCGTCGCCGTCGAAGTCGACCGCGTATTTGTAATAGTCGGACGGGGTGAACTGCAGCGGGCCGAGCTCGCCCGCCCAATCGCCGATCATCTCGCTCGCGCGCAGGTCGCCGCGCTGGACGATGCGTAGCGCGTCGATGAGCTGGGTGCGGAAGAAATCCGGCCGGCGGCAGTCATAGGCGAGGGTCGCGACCGCGCGCAGGATCGGATACTTGCCGTTGTTGGTGCCGAAATCGCTCTCCAGCGCCCAGAACGCGGTGATCACCGGCGCCGGCACGCCGTATTGCTTCTCGATGCGGGCGAACAGGTCGGCGTGGCGCTTGATCATCACGCCGCCCTGCTGGATGCGGTAGGCCGCCGCCATGCGGTCGGAGAATTGCAGGAAGCTCTGCTGGAACACGCCCTGCCCGTGGTCGCGCCGCACGATCGCCGGGTCGAACACGAGGCCGTTGAGGGCGGCGAGCCCGGTGGCCGACACGCCCTGGGCGGCCGCCTCCTGGCGCACCCCGTCGAGCCAGCGCTCGAAACTTTGCGTCTGGCAGCTCGCCGCCAACGCCGGCCCGGCCGCCGTGACCGCGCACAGCACCGCCGAGGCCAGTAGTCCCGTCCGCATCCACCGCATGCCCGTTGCTCCCTGCCGCGTCGTCAATGCGACGGCGGCCAAGGGCGGTCAAGGGCGGAACTCAGCGGGAACGGGTGCGGGCGCGGGAGCCGCCGCGCGCGGTTGGTTTGTCGCGGCCGAACTGACGGCGCAACTCGTCCTTCGCCCGCGTCAAGGTCCGGCGCCGGCCGGCCGGCAGGTTCCGGCCGGCGCGGTTGATATAGAAGGTCAGCATCGAGAGGGCGGACCGGTAGGGATCGGACTTGCGGCGCCGGCTGCGCTCGGCCGAGCGCTTGAGCGAGGCGGCGATCCGCCTCGGGCTTTTCCAGGTGAACACGCTTTTGGTGAGATCGAGCGCGTCGCTCTCCCGCGTCACCCGCGCCGACCACCGGCTTGCCTTCTTGGCCATCGCTTGCACTCCCGCTTTGACATAAAGTCAACGTTCCCGCGGAGGGTTCCGGCGGAACAAGCCGTGTCCACCGAACGTTGTCTGCCGGACCCGCAAACACGTAAGGACACGTCATGCGATCAATGATCATTCCGGCCGCGCTCGCCATCGGCTTCGCGGCCGTTGCGGCAGCCCCCGCGGCCGCGTTCGCCCCGGGCGGCCCCGCCCTGACGGCGGCGACCGGCAGCGCCACGCCGGTGGACTATCGGCACCGCCACCGCGCCCGCACCTATGCGCCCTACGGGTACGCGCCGTACGCGCGGGAAGGCTGGGTCCCCTATTCAAAGCGCGGGTTCGAGGATCCGGGGTTCGCCTATCACGGCAACATCAACGGCTGCGCCGTCGACCTCGGCTACGGCCGCTGGGAGTCCTGCGACAAGGGCCGCTAGCGCGATAGCGGCATGAGGAAGGTCTGGCTCGGGGTCGCCGTGTGCGTCGCCGGCCTGCCGGCCGCGGCGGCGCCGTTGCGCGCCGACGAACGCAGCGCGCTGCAGCCGCCGTCCGCCTTCGCGGCGATCACCGATCCGCGCGCGCGGTCCGCCGCCCTGTTCACCGAGGCCGGCAAGGTGATCGCCGATCCGCGCTGCGTGAATTGCCATCCGGCGGGCGACCGGCCGCATCAGGGCGACGACGCGCATGCGCATTTCCCGATGACAACGCGCGGACCGGACGGCGACGGCGTGCCGGGCGCGCCGTGCTCGACCTGCCACGGCGCCGGCAACGCGCGCGTCCCGGTGGCGCCGGAGACCAGCATCCCGGGGCACCCGCGCTGGCAGCTCGCCCCCAAGGAGATGGCGTGGGAAGGCAAGACCCTCGGCGAAATCTGCGCGCAGCTCAAGGACCCGGAGCGCAACGGCGGACGGACGCTGCCGCTCCTACACGAGCACATGGCGCAGGACGACCTCGTCGCCTGGGGCTGGAATCCGGGGCCGGGCCGCCGCCCGGTTGCCGGCACGCAACAACAATTCGGCGAATTGATTCAGGCGTGGATCGATACCGACGCGGTTTGTCCGTGACAAACCATGTGGAGCCCTCATCCAAGGTGCGGGCGAAGCCCGCAAGCCGGGAATGACGGCATCAAATCATTCACTTGCCGTTGGCGTTCGGCACCTGTTCCAGGCGCCGCAGCAGGTCGAGGAACTGCGGCGGCATTTCGAGCCCGAGGATGTCGCGGTCGGCCTTGGCCATTTCCTTGCCGAGCTGAAGCTGCACCTTCCAGTCCAGCCGCCCGGTAAAGCACGCGCGCCCGTTCACATTTCGGCAGCCCGCCCCGAGGGTTGCGGCCTCGGAAAACGGGATGAGGGCGATTTCGCGCCGGTCGTCATCCATCAGCTGCATGCTCCAGCGCGCGGGTTTTTCGCGAAACAGGCGGGTACGCCGCATCAGCGCCTGGGCGAGCTCGACCGCGTGCAGGCGGGCGGTGGACTCATCCGGGAGGTCCATGCCGTCGAAGTCGTGCACGGCGTGCTCGCCGAGAAGGTTGAAAAAATATCGGGACATGTCCGCTCCTGCATCGACGGCGTGAAGCAGTTACGGGGGGCGCCCGGCGTCTCTACTGCCTGACGGTCTTGAACCTGCATGACTCCGCTTTATTTCCAACGCGTCGATTTCCGTTTTGTTCCTGGCATGTGCCGGGGAGCGGGCGCCGGCCCGGGCAGGCAGCCCGCCCCCGCGCGTGAAACCCTTGCGGGAATGCGCCCGGCCGCTATATCCAGGCTCCCCCGGTACCTCTTCAACCGACCGAGCGCCGCATGAGCACCGACGCAGATACCGTTTCCCAGACCCATCCATTCCAGGCCGAGGTGGCCGAGCTTCTGCGCCTGATGGTCAACGCGGTCTATTCCGAGGCCGACGTCTTCCTGCGCGAGCTGATCTCCAATGCGTCGGACGCATGCGACCGTCTGCGCTACGAGGCGATCGCCCAGCCGGAGCTGCTGGCGGCCGGCGGCGCGCTGGCGATCCGCATCACGCCCGACAAGGCGGCCGGCACCCTGACGGTCGCCGACACCGGCATCGGCATGGACCGGCAGGAGCTGATCGACAACCTCGGGACCGTCGCCCGCTCGGGCACCCGCGCGTTCGTGCAGCGCCTGGGCGAGGCCAAGGACGGCGCCGGGCTGATCGGCCAGTTCGGGGTCGGGTTCTATTCCGCCTTCATGGTGGCGGACCGCATCGAGGTGACGAGCCGCCGCGCCGGGGCCGAAGAAACCTGGGCATGGCGCTCGACCGGCAGCGCCGAGTTCGAGATCGCGCCGGCGGACGCCGCCGCGGCCGCGCGGGTTGCGCGCGGCACCGAGATCGTCCTGCATCTCAAGGACGACGCCAAGCGCTACTTCGAGACCTTCGAGATCGAGCGCATCGTCTCCACCTATTCCGACCACATCCAGTTCCCGATCGAGCTGAAGGCCGACGACGCCGAGGCGCGCCAGATCAACGCGGCGAGCGCGCTGTGGCAGCGGCCGAAATCCGAGCTGACGGCGGAGGACTACAAGCAGGCGTACCGCTCGCTCACCGGCGCGTTCGACGAGCCGGCCATGACGCTCCACTACAAGGCCGAGGGGCGCCAGTCCTACGCGGTGCTGCTGTTCACGCCGTCGACCCCGCCGTTCGACCTGTTCGATCCGGCGCGCAAGGGCCGCGCCAAGCTCTACGTGCGCCGCGTCTACATCACCGACGACGCCGACCTGCTGCCCTCCTACCTGCGCTTCGTGCGCGGAGTCGTCGACAGCGACGACCTGCCGCTCAACATCTCGCGCGAGATGCTGCAGAACAATCCGCAGGTGGCGCAGATGCGCAAGGCGCTGACCGGCCGCGTCATCGGCGAATTGGAAAGCCTCGCCGGCAACGACGAGGCCGCCTACGCCAAGGTGTGGGAAGCGTTCGGCCGCGTGCTCAAGGAAGGCATCTACGAGGACGTCGAGCGGCGCGACCGCCTGCTGGCGCTCTCCCGCTTCGCCACCACGGCCGGCGGCACGCGCGCGCTCAAGCAATACGTCGCCGACCTCAAGCCGAACCAGACCGACATCTATTATCTGGTGGGCGAGAGCGCCGAGCGGCTCAAATCCAATCCCAAGCTGGAGGCGGCGCGCGCCCGCGGCATCGAGGTGCTGCTGCTGACCGATCCGGTCGACGCGTTCTGGACCGCGCTGCCACTCGGCTTCGAGGGCAAGCCGCTCAAATCGCTCAGCCAGGGCGAGGTCGATTTCGGCCTGGTGCCCAAGCTCGAGGCGGACCCCAAGGCCGACGACACGCCGCAGCCCGACGTGGTGGACGACGGCGCCGTCATCGCAGCCGCCAAGGCGGCGCTGGGCGAGAAGGTGTCGGACGTGCGCGCGTCGCAGCGCCTGACCGACAGCGCCGCGTGCCTGGTCGCCGGCGGCGCCGGGCCTGACCGCGAGCTCGAACGCCTGCTCGCCCGCCACAAGGGCGGCGCCGGCGCCAAGCCGATCCTCGAGCTCAACATGCGCCACCCGCTGGTCACCGCGCTCGGGCGCGCCGGCAAGGACGAACGCGCCGACGAGGCGGCCGACCTCGCGGCGCTGCTGTTCGACCAGGCCTGCATCCTCGACGGCGAGGTGCCGGAGGATCCAGCCGCGTTCGCAACGCGGCTCAACCGCCTGGTCGTGCGCGGACTGGCGGGGTAGCGGCACAGCCGGTGGCCCGGATGAGCGCAGCGATATCCGGGGACACCGCACACGAATTTTCCCGGCGATCCGGTGCAACCAAAGTTCCCGTGGTGCGTTTTTACCGAAATCGCTCTTAACGAAAAATCACCTGGTATTCCGATGACCACCGCCGCCTCTCCCACGCCGCAGCGGCAAGTGCCGTGCGAGAAATGTCCGTTGCGCGCCGAAACGGCGCTGCGGGACTTTTCGCCGGAGGAGCTTGAGTTCGTCGGCAGCTTCAAGTCCGGCGAGCTGACCGCCGAGGCGGGGACCACGTTGCTGATGGAAGGCACCACCAGCGCGCATCTCTACACGGTGCTGTCGGGCTGGGCGATGCGCTACAAGACCCTGGCGGACGGCCGGCGCCAGATCCTCAACTTCGTGCTGCCGGCGGATTTCATCGGCCTGCAGGGCACGGTGCTGGGCGAGATGCAGCACTCGGTCGAGGCGCTCAGCGACATGCTGCTGTGCGTGTTCCCGCGCGAGCGGCTGTGGGAGCTCTACCGCAACCATCCCTCGCTCGCCTTCGATCTCACCTGGATCGCCTCGCGCGAAGAGCAGATGCTCGACGAGCAGCTGGTCAGCGTCGGCCGGCGGGGAGCGCTCGAACGCGTCGCGTTCGTGCTGCTGCAATTGTTCGTGCGCGCCGAGCAGGTGAACCTGACGGTGGACAACAAGGTGCAGTTTCCCTTCACCCAGCAGCACCTTGCCGACGCTCTCGGCATGTCGCTCGTCCATACCAACAAGACCCTGCGGCGATTGACGGCCTCGAAAGCCGTGCGCTGGAAGAGCCGCACGTTCGAGATCCTCGACCGCGAGGCGCTCACCACGCTCGCCGGCTACCAGATAAACGACCGCCAGCCGCGCCCGTTTATCTGAGGGCCGCCTTGCCCTATGTCAGCCGCCCGACACATGGCTGATATGTCAAATTTAATTGCCGGGATTCCCGTCGGATGCTTACCTGACCGCGAAGGGGACGCCTTGTTGCGGGCGTGCGAGCAGGGCTGCCGGTGCCGCACCGCGGACCGGCCGCCGATTGGGGCTCTTCTCCGACCTCCGGGCAGTCGTGGACGCAGTCGAGATGCCATTCGATCGTCGATATTCATCGGCTTCGAGGGAGGCCACCGCCATGCCGATCAACCGGATCGTCCAGGAGGCGGCGTTCGATCCGGAAGAGGTGCAGGCGATCGTCGCCGCCTACGAGGCGGCGCTCGCCAGGCTCGGGCTCAGGGACCGCTCCGATCCCGCCGCCGAGATGGTGGCACGGAAGATCGTCGAGATTGCCCGGGGCGGCGAGCGCGACCCTGAGCGCCTGAGCGACCGGGTGGTGAAATCGCTGCAGGGCTAGCGCCGCGGCAGGGCTCGCGTCGGCCGGGTCAAGCGTCCTCCGGCTGCATCGCGCGTCTCCAGCACGGCCGCGAGGTAGTGCTGCACGAAGTCGATGCAGATTTCGCTGCGTTGTGCGCTCCGCCGCAAGCCGCCGATCGCAAGGTCGGGATTTGGCAGCAGCGAGACGTCGCGCGATTGAATCACCAAGCCGTCGAGGAACTGGAAACCGCGTCGGCAGGCTTCCAGATATTTGCCGTGACGCCGGTCGTCGCCGGCCGCTCGCGCCAGCGCGGCGGCGGCGCCGAGACCTTCCAGGTAGAGCGCGCTGGTATAGCCCGGCGTGTCGGACTGGTGGTCGTTGAGGAAGGCGCCGCTCTTGTGCTGCTGGAAGCCGAGAATCCACTCGGCGATCTCGAACGCCAGATCCGCGAGGTATCGCTCGGGCGTGACCCGCCACCACGCGCGGCACGCTTGGGCCAGCCACGAAACCTGCCCGAAGTGCGGGCGGACCCGAAAGCGGTCACGATAGTAGCGCCACGCCCGCGACAGCTTGGCCGCGTCGACCGGCTGCACGCCGGCGCGCGCCGCGCCGGCGAGCGCCAGCAATACCTGGCCGGGGAAGTAGTCCTGAAACGCATCCGATGCCGCGGCGGCGTCCCGGTGCGTCTGCACGCGGCCATGCGGATCGATGCAGCCCCACAGCGTTGCGGCCAGCCGCGGCGCCCAGACGGAAGACGGCGAAGCCTCGCACAGCGCCAACAGCAGAAACGCGCTTTCCGCCACCGAGGCCGCATGATCCTTGAAGCTCAGCCAAGTCCCGTCCCGCGCCTTGCGCAGCGTGCCGAGCAGATATCGCAGGGTCCTGCCGGCAGCCTCGCCGGCGGACGCACCGAAAGCGGCGTCGGCGCGCGCCAGCACCCATGCGGCATGCGCCAGCCGCGGCAAATCGATTCCCGCGTAGAGCTGATCGGTGAGCGGCTCGTAGCGGGTCAGGAAGGTGCCGTCGGGGCGCTGATGGCGCAGCAGATAGCCCACGCCCAACGGCAGCAGCCGCTCCACCAGCGCGGGCAACGCGGCGGGCGGTGGCGCGGGCGCGAAGCTCCCTTCCATCGGCCGTTCGCCGGCGCCGTCCGCAAGCCACGTCGTGCATTCGAATCGCGTCCATCGATAGGGCGGCGCGGCGATCCCGGCCTTGTGCAGCAGCTCCTCGACGAAGGACACGGGGGAGAGATTGAAACGGCTGGCGACCGACGGCAGGAACAGGGCGGAACGTTTCTTCTGCGAAACCATCAAGGCCTGGCGGCCGTGACGAACGCGGCGGATGACGTCGGCGATCGAATGGGTTCCCAGATCGAGGCGGTCGTGCAGAAACGCGACCGACGTCGCGACGGCGTCGGGGGACGGCGCAACGGCGCCGGCCTCGAAGCGCTCGTCGGCGAGCGCCGCCTCCACCAGTTTCGCCACATCCTCGTCGAGCTTGCGCGGCGCCGTGCCCTGGCATCCGCGCAGCCGCCCGCCGATATGAACGCTCACGTAGAGCGAATCGACATCGGGCGGAAGCAGATCGTCGGCGAGCGCGGGCAGGCGCGGCGCGCCGCCGCACAAGCGCGCGAGCGCGAGATCGCGGGCGCGCGCCGCCACCTGGGCGCCCCGCCCGTCGCGCAGGAGCGGCGTCGGCTCGCTCGGCAGCGGAACGCCGCTGGGATGCCAGGCCGCTCCCGGCTCGACCGCCTTGACGACGTCATGGCGAAAGATGACGTGCGGCTCGAAGGAAACCAGCCGGCCGTTGGTGATGCGCGCGTGCTGGTACTGGTCCCATTCGTTGAGGATGCCGGGCATGCGCGGCAATGCCCCGCCCATCCAGCCAGGCCGTTCCAGGCTGCGCACGACGATGCCATAGCGATCGTTGTCGAGCTCACCGACCGTGCACGGCTCGAGCGCGGGGAAGAACGTGACCGCAATGGCGCTGTCGTCGAGCAGGCGCAATGCCTTCTTCGCCGGCAGCCCCTGCGCCGTGCGCAGCGCCGCCCACAGCACGCCCTCGGGCGCCGGCCACGCCTCTTCGCCCGGGAAGTGCCAGAACCCGTCGCGGGCGTGGCGGACGTGGACGTTGCCCAAGGAACGCAGGCTGATCCACACGCCGCCCGCCGCCGGGTAATCGGCATCGAGCGCGCGGGGCGGCCGCGGCAGCGTGCCGGACGTCAAATATTCGCGCAGCGCCAGCCGCGCCAAGCGCGCCGGGTGCAGCTTTTCCGGCGCGCGCCCGCGGCTCCAGCGAAAGGGCGGAAACGATTTCGACGGATTGCCGAGCGGGCGCGGCTCGTCCTCCATGTGGTAGATGAAATCGCTCCAGATGTCGGACACCGCCTCGACGTGATAGCCCTGCTCCTGCATGCGGGCGTAGCCGCCGTACCAGCCGAAGCGCACGACGAAGATTCCGCCTTCGACGCGGATGCCAGCCTCCTCGAGGTAGCGGCAGGCGAGATCCATCGACATCCCCGAGCTGATGGAATCGTCGAGCACGATGGTGGGCTCGTCCTTGTCGATGGGGCCCTCGATGAGCTTGAGCGAACCGTGCTTCTTGCGCTGCGGCCGCACGAGCAGGCCGTGATAGCGGCCGCCCGACTGCAGGATGCAGGAATTGAGAATCGGGACGGCGGTCAGCCCGATCGTGGCGATCTGCCGGCCTGCGAACCGCTTCAGCAGCTCGAGCACGCAGCGGCCGGCGAGCTCGGCGCCCCGCGACGTGAGGGTCACCTGCAACGAATTGAGAATCCACTTCGCCGAGGTGCCGTCGCGCGAGAGGACGGGCTGGGTGGGAGACGCGTAGAGGATCGCCTCGCGGCGCATCATGTCGAGGAGCTGCGCGCGGTCCGCGTGGAACTGCGCCGGCAGGCGCGCCAGACTGTCGGACCAGGCTTCCATCACGCAACCGCCGGTGCCGCCATGGCGATCAGATGTGGGCGTTCTTCGGCAGGGCGAGGCTCAGGTATTGATCGTCCATGTGGACCATGAGGTCTCGCCCGTGGAATTCGGCCAGCGCCGCCGCGAGCCATTCGTCGTCGCCGAACTTGGCGGCGATCGCCTCGTGCGTCTTGCCGTCCATGCAGAACTCATAGAGCGCGGCGGGCCCGTCCGAGTAGTCGAAGTTGCGCACCTCCGGCGCGCGCGCGTCCTCGATGAAGATCGAGGAGCATGATTTGCGATATTGCAGCTGCGGCCGGTCACCCTGCCGCCAGCGCTCCTGCCAAATCCCGACCGCCTGGAAAATCTCGTCGTATTCGTGTTCCGGCAACAGGCCGGGGCCGTCGTGGTCGAAGTAATAGGAAACCTTGGCGAGATCGAAGCCGGCCGGGAAGATGAAGCGGTAGCAGTCGGCCGGGCGCAGGCGCCCGACGCCGTGCTGGTCCGGCTCGGTGAACATCGGCGAGCCGCGGTCGGCGCGCGCCCGGGCGATGGCGTAGGGCGGCTGCAGGTGCGGGATCTTGGCGATCACCTCGCATTGCCGGCGATAGTCGTCCGCCGTCTCGCCGGCGAACCCGACCAGTATGTTGTACAGATTGTTGATGTCGTAATAGGTGCACCATTTCATCAGCTCGAGATTGCGCATGCCGGTCGAGTGCTTCTTCATCAGCTTGAGCACGTGCGTCGAAAGGCTCTCGATGCCGGGCTGGACGGAAAACAATCCGCCGCTGCGCATGCGGCCAAGCTGACTGCGCTTGAAATACGGGCGAATCTCGTAATGCACGCGAATGTCGCTCTTCGCCTCGGCGAGGCGCCCGAACAATTGCTCGGCGTATTCCGGCGCCATGATGTTGTCGATCGCGTTGAAGTTCAGGCTGCCGTAGCGCCGCGACAGCGTCTCGAGCATCTCGATCACCTGTTGCGGCTCCTTGGCACGGAACTCCATGCCGGCGCGATTGAGGCCGCAGAAGGTGCAGTGGTGCTTCATGCCCCACCAGCAGCCGCGCGCGGTCTCGATCGGCAGCAGGATCTCCTCGCCGGGGCTGTAGCGGGCATAGCCGCCCTCGGTACGGGCGTAGTAATACTCGTCGAAATCCGGCACCGGCGTGCGGTTGAGGTCGCGCAGATTGGCGGCGCGCCCGCCAAAGGCGACGCGGCCGTTCTCGCGCGACATCACGCCCTGCAGGCCGCGCACCGGCTTGCCGTCGAGGATGCGGCGGATCACCGGGACCAGCGAGGTCTCGGCGTCGCCGCAATAGGCGTAGTCCACCTGCGGGCAGGCGCGCACCAGCTCCTCGGCGATGTCGTCTTCCAGCGAAGCGCCGCCGAAGATGATCGGCAGCGAGGGATGGCGCGCCTTCAGCGCCCGGGCGAGCGCCAGGCTCGCCAGCAATTGCTGGAAAACCAGCGAGAAGCCGACGAGGCTGAACCGGCTCCAGTCGATGGCGTCGACGCAGAAATCGATGAACCGGGGCGCGGCGTCGTCGCGGATGCGGCGCAGATCGCGCAGCGAGCAGCCGGCCAGCCGGCAGACCGTGCGGAAATTATGCTCGAAGGTTTCGAAGTACTCGTCGTCGTGATCGCTCTTGCCGAACGCCGCCTTGGTCCAAATCCACTCGCCCACCAGGCTCGGCCATACCTCGGCCAGCACTTCGTTCATCTGCCACCCGACGTGGGTGCCGAAGTACAT
>Ga0193751_1002167_pt1 | contig 12012 bp, 7 predicted proteins | sample L1c2metaG_FD_143050 | JGI IMG/M metagenome (GOLD analysis project Ga0193751, IMG submission 143050) | Soil microbial communities from a riparian zone of the East river system, Colorado, United States - L1c2 | ecosystem: Environmental > Terrestrial > Soil > Riparian zone | place: USA: East River... | reverse complement strand
GCTGGCCTGCGCGCCGTCGAGCATCTGCGAGATCAGGTGGATGCGGCCGCGGGGCGAGTCCATCTCCTCGCCCCACAGCTGGTAGGTCGGGCACGCCGGAAGGCAGAAGCCGCAGTGCACGCAGTCACCGACTACCTTTCGCAGCTCGCCTGACGGGTCAAGCAGGCTGGCGCCGGCTGACGGCTGGTCCGTGCTGGCGCCGGCCGGCGGCTGGTCCGTGCTGGCGCCGGCCGGCGGCTGGTCCGTGCTGGCGCCGGCTGGCGGCTGGTCCATGCCGGCATCGGCCGGCGGGCTGACCATGTCGGCCATGGCTGGCTCGGCCGGATCCTGGCCTGGACCTCGCGCCCGGTCCATCAGAGACCTCCGGCGAACCGGCCCGGCGCCATCCGGTGCTCGGGGTCGAACTGGTCCTTCACTGCCCGCATGAGGCCGAGGGAGGGCACGGGGCCCCACATGTCGATGACCTCGCGCACCCCGGCCGGCGCATGCAGGACAACCGCGCTGCCCCTCATCATCGGAGCAGCGGCGGGATCGGGTGCGCGCGGGCCGCGGGCGGCTGCGGCCGGCCCGCCGGGGGCTGGCCCGGATGCGCTCGGGTCGCCGGGAGCTGTGGCCGGCCCGCCGGGGGGCGGCTCGGGTGCGCGCGGGCCGCGGGCGGCTGCGGCCGGGCCCTGGCCAACTGCGGCGCGCACCGCGGCCAGGAACTGCGTCACCGCGTCCGGCCCGGCGGCCCGGGGCAACGAGGCGTAGATCACGCCCGCCGCCGCGGAGCCGTTCACCGCCGCCTCAAGGCCCGCGGCGGCCGCGGCGGCCTGGACGGCGGCCAGGATGCGGGGCAGGTCCGCGGCCCAGAACGCGATCCTGACGACCGTGCTGTCATCGGCGGCCGCCGCGCCCAGCCCCCACCACGGCGGCGGCGCGTCCGAGATGACGGCCGTGCTGCCGAGCAGCCCGCGCAGCCGGTCGGCCCGCTCGGGCGTCCCTTCCGGGTCTCCCTCGAGCAGGATCCCGGCGCGAATCGGCGTCCCGGCGCCCGGCCAGTCGATCTCGGCGGCCGACGGCGCGAGCGGAGAGGTCACGGCGGCCGACATGACCGAGTACGCGGCCGCTGCGTCCGCGCACTCCAGAGTCACGAACAGCGATGCTCCCGGCAGCGGGTGCAGCCGGAAGACGGCCTCGATGATCAGGCCCAGGGTTCCGTAGGAGCCGGCGAACAACTTGCCGATGTCGTAACCGGCCACGTTCTTGACTACCTTGCCGCCGGCCTTGGCGACCGTGCCGTCCGCGCGGATCACCGTGATCCCGATCAGCAGGTCCCGCGGCGCCCCGTAGCGCAGCCGCCGGGGCCCGGCGGCCCCGGTCGCGAGAATTCCGCCGACCGTGCCCGCACTGGCGGGCGGGTCAACGGCCAGCTGCTGGCCAGCTGCGCTGAGGACCTTGGCCAGATGGTCGAAGCTGGCGCCGGCCTGGACCCTGGCGACCAGGTCGCCGGCCGCGTGCTCCAGCACCTGGTCCATCCGCGTCGTCTCGATCACCAGATCACAGCGGCTGGGCGGAGTGCCCCAGTCGAGCCTGGTCCCCGCCCCGCGGGGCAGGACGGCGAGGCTCAGGGACGCTGCCGCCCGCATGACCGCGCTGGCCTGCCGGGTACTGGCGGGCGAGGCCACGTAGGACGGCTGCGCCCCGGCTACACCGTCAGCCGGGCAGGCCAGGCGGACGCCGGGGCAGGCCGCCAGCAGCGGCGCGGGAATCGAGTCGGCGGTCACGGCACACCAGCGATCGGGCTGCCGTTTCGCATCTCAGAACTGCTCCACTTCACCGGCAGCAACCAGGGGATGCGGGTCCCGCCGGATGCCGGGAACCTCGCCGCACAGGCGCGGCGTCGGGAAGATCTTGCCCGGATTGCACAGGCCGGCCGGATCGAAGGCGCGGCGCAGCAGCTGCATGGTGGCCAGGTCGTCGGCGCCGAACATCTTCGGCATGTACCGGGATTTGTCGACGCCGACGCCATGCTCGCCGGTGATCGAGCCGCCGTGCTCGATGCACAGGTCAAGGATGGCGCCGGACAGCTCCTCGGCGGCCGCGCAGGCCTGCGGGATGGCGTCATCGAAGAGCACCAGGGGGTGCAGGTTGCCATCGCCGGCATGGAAGACATTGGCGACCCTGATGCCCGCGGCCGCCGACAGCGCGGCGATCTTGTCGAGGACATCGGGAAGGGCGGTCCTGGGGACGACGCCGTCCTGCACGATGTAGGCCGGGCTGATCCGCCCGACCGCGGCGAACGCCGACTTGCGGCCGGTCCAGATCGCGGTTCGCTCGGCCGCGTCATGGGCGGCCCGGATCTCGGTCGAGCCGGCCTGCTCGCAGATCGCCCGCACCGCCGCGGTCTCCCGCTCGACGTCGGCGGCGGGGCCGTCGAGCTCCACGATGAGCACCGCGCCGGCGCCCTCCGGATAGCGGCAGGCCACGGCGGCCTCAGCCGCCTCGATAGCCAGCGCGTCCATCATCTCGATCGCGCCCGGCAGGATTCCCGATGAGATGATCGCGGAGACCGCGGCGCCGCCCTGGCCGGTGGTCTCGAACGCGGCCAGCAACGTGGTGACGGCCTCCGGGATCCTGGTCAGCTTCACGACGATCTTCGTGACGATGCCCAGGGTGCCCTCCGAGCCGGTGAAGGCGCCGACTAGGTCGTAGCCGGGGGACATGCCCGTGCCGTCGCCCAGCCAGGTCAGCTCGCCCTGCGGGGTGACGATCTCCAGCCCGGTCACGTGATGCACGGTGAACCCGTGCTTCAGGCAGTGCGCGCCGCCGGAGTTCTCCGCCACGTTGCCGCCGACCGAGCAGACCACCTGGCTGGAGGGGTCCGGCGCATAGAACAAGCCGAACGGCTGTGCCGCCTTGCTCACGGCCAGGTTGGTGACGCCGGGCTCCACGATGGCCCGGCGGCTGGCCGCCTCGATCGTGATGATCCTGCGCATCTTCGACATGACGATCAGGACGCCATCCGCGCGGGGGAGCGCCCCGCCGGACAGGCCGGTGCCCGAGCCGCGGGCGACGAACGGGATACCCGCGCGGGCGCATTCGGCGACGATGGCGGCGACCTGCTCGGCCGACTCCGGCAGGACGACGAGGCCGGGGCTGCACCGGTGGGCCGTGAGGCCGTCGCATTCGTAGGTGCGCAGCTGCAGCGGATCGGTGAGGACGGCGTCCGGGCCGCAGATCTGCCTCAGCCGGGGGGTAGCGGCGGCGATCGCCGGCCCGGCCGTAGTACCGGTGACGCCGGCCGCGCGCTCAGCGCCAGCCGCGCTCGGCTGCCCTGTCTCGCGGCTGAGCTCCATGTCGGCCGCCTGCTCGGTCATGATCCCGCCTCCCGCCGGGCGGCTGGTCACCCGCAGCGCCCGTTACCCCCCAGCGTGCCCTGCGTGCGCCGAGTTTTCCACTGGGCGGTCACGGCTCCGCCTCGGGGCGGCGGCCAGGGAACGGTCACGGCATCCGCTCGTAGGCGGGGATCGTCAGGAAGTCGACGTAGTCGTCGGCGAGCGCCACCTCCTTGAAGAGGGCCACGGCCTGGTCATACCGGGCGGCATCGAAGGCGGCGCCCAGCTGCTCGCGGATGATCTCGAGTTCCTCGCCGATGATGCGCTGCACCAGGTCGCGAGTGACGGCGGGGCCGTCGGCGAGGACGACATCGTTGTGCAGCCACTGCCACACCTGCGAGCGTGAGATCTCCGCGGTCGCCGCATCCTCCATCAGGTTGAAGATCGCCACCGCGCCGTTGCCGCTCAGCCAGTTGGCCAGGTACTGCAGGCCCACGCTGATGTTGTTGCGCAGGCCAGCCTCGGTAATCGAGCCGGGGGTCTTCGAGATGGCCAGCAAGTCGGCGGCGCTGACGTGCACGTCCTCGCGCAGCTTGCCGAGCTGGTTGGGCGCATCACCGAGCACGCCGTCGAACACCTCGCGGCAGATCGGAACCAGGTCAGGATGGGCGACCCAGGAGCCATCAAAGCCGTTGCCTGACTCGCGGGTCTTGTCCTCGCGGACCTTGGCCAGTGCCGTCGCGTTGACTTCGGGGTCGCGTCGGCTCGGGATGAACGCCGCCATGCCGCCGATCGCGTGTGCCCCTCGGCTATGGCAGGTCCTGACCAGCAGGTCGGCGTAGGAGCGCATGAACGGAGCCGCCATCGTCACCGCGTTGCGCTCCGGCAGGACGAAGTCGCGGCCCCTGGTCCGGAACTTCTTGATGATGCTGAACAGGTAGTCCCAGCGCCCGGCGTTCAGTCCCGCGCTGTGCTCGCGCAGCTCGTAAAGGATCTCGTCCATCTCGAAGGCCGCGGGGATCGTCTCGATCAGGACGGTAGCCCTGATCGTGCCGCGGGGGATGCCGGCCAGATCCTGGGCCAGCTTGAAGGCGTCGTTCCAGAGCCGCGCCTCCAGGTGGCTCTCCATCTTGGCCAGGTAGAAATACGGGCCGGCGCCGGCGTCCAGCTGGCGCTGCGCGCAGTGGAAGAAGTACAGCGCGAAGTCGAACAGGCTGGCGGAGACTCGCTGGCCGTCCACCAGCAGGTGCTTCTCGTCAAGGTGCCAGCCGCGCGGCCGGACGACGATCGTGGCGAGCTCGCCGGCCGGCCGCAGCTGGTAGGACTTGCCCTCGTCGCTAGTGAAGTCGATCTTCCGGTCGAGTGCGTCCTTCAGGTTGAGCTGGCCGGTGATCATGTTGTCCCACAGCGGGGTGTTCGCGTCCTCGAAGTCCGCGAGCCATACCTTGGCGCCCGAGTTGAGCGCGTTGATGGTCATCTTCTTGTCGGTCGGCCCGGTGATCTCCACCCGGCGGTCGACCAGGCCGGGGGCGGGCGGCGCAACCCGCCAGGATGTGTCCTGCCTGATCGGCGCGGTCTCGGCGCGGAAGTCAAGCGTGCCGCCGGCGGACAGCTCCTGCTGACGGCGGGCACGAGCGGCGAGCAGCTCCGCCCGCCTCGGGCCAAGCTCGCGCTGCAATGCGGCGATCAGCGCGACCGCCTCGGCCGTGAGGATCTCGTCGTACCGGTCGCCGGCCGGGCCGGTGATATCCACTCCCTGGGTGTTGCTCACGCTTCTTCCGCTCCTCCCGCGGGCGCATCCGGTACAAGCGGCACTGGCGGCCGCTCGTGACCCAGACGCTAACGGCAGCCACGGCGGCAGGTCAAAGACGGGTCAGCCGCCGCCCTCCGTTCTCCCGGTGCCAGGTGCCGAAGCACTGATGAGAGCATCGAGCGCCGCCCTGCCGTCGGCGCCGCCCCGGTCAGTGTCGATCACTCCCAGCACGATGGCCAGGACGGTATCGGCGAAGATCCCGATGCCCTCCCGGGGGGTGCCAGGGTAGTCATCGGGCTGGATCCGGTAACGCAGCATGCATCCGTCGAGCGCTGCCTGGAGGGCAAGAGCCAGCCGGTGCGGTGTCCAGCCTGGCCGCAGGACCAGGGTGCTGTCGGCGAGCAGAGCCGCGAAACCGTCCGCCCAGGCCTGCACCCCAGACCGCATGGCGGGCAGCAGCGCCTCCCACAGCCGCGGGTGCTGGGGGAGCAGGGGGCCGAGGTGGAGCGTCAGGTAGCTGCGCGGGTCTCGCCGCAGCTCCGCAAGGACGCTGTCGGCGATCCTGACCACTTCCGCCGAGATGGAGCTGGCATCGGCCAGCTCATCAGACAGCCGCTCGGCGTGCTCGGCGGGGTCTTCAGGCAGCTCGTCGTGGACGAGGGCGTAAATGACAGCATCGGAGAGGAACTCCTCCCTGGCCTGCCAGCGGTTGAAGAATGCCTTCCGGCTAGCGCCGGCCGTTTCCTGGGACGCGGCGAGGCGGATGACATCCTCGGTCCGCAGCCATTCCAGGGCCGCGGGGAACCGGATCGACCGCAGCCTGGCTGGCCGGGAGTCGGCCGGCTGGTCGTCAAGGTAGGCGTCGATGAGCTGCGTGGCCGCCTTCAGGAACCGGCGAGCTGTCGCATCACTGCGGGAGGGGGCGGGCCGCGGGCTCACGTATCCTCCTAACTATCATTATAGATAGGTTTATTAACTTATGCCGGATTATCCGGTTTAGGGAGACTGGGTTGGCTCCTGACCTTCCGGGGCTTGCGCTGTTCTTTGGCTTCGAAGCGTAGTTATGCTCGGCGGGCGTGGCTCGGGCAAGGGGGCCTGGATAAGGCACGACAAGGCGGATTGCTCCGCCTGAGATGCCGCGCGGGCGGGCAGGGGAGGCGCCGGGCGGGCCCTGCGGATCCTGCGGGCTAGCCCGGTGGCCCGCCCGTGCAGTCCGCCTGAAACGCTGATCCGCTGCGTGAGAGACCTGACCAGGCGCGGCTGGCAGCCTAAACCATGTTATACGCACCGTAATTAGTCTATCACTTTACGTATCATTGTGCGCTCCTGGTTATCGCGGCTGGCGGACCGGGATTCTGGCCATACGTGCAGATGCGCTGCATTGCGTAGTAACTTCATAACAACGGGTTATTTCGGTAAGAACAGCCGCTCATCGGGTGCTGCGCTGTGTCTACGTGGCGTTATCCTGTTCGCGCCTACCTAGGGGGGGTTGGCTGCATGACCGAAGACAGGCGTCCGCCGCCGCAGCGTGAGCCGGATGACACTGCGGCGCGCGCGCGACTGCCCCAGGCGCGCCGGATGGCGCTGCTGCGGGACACGCTCGGCGACAATGCACCGCAGCCGCCCTCAGCGCCGCCGGGCCAGTCATCGGATCAGGCCGAGCCTCCGCAGGCCCAACCGCCGCCGTCATCTTCGCCGCCGCCGCCGCTGCCGCGCCGCGTGCCGGGGGCCAGCGCAATGCGGAAGCCGCCGCGGCAGGAACCGCGTCCGCTGCCGCGGCTGCCCGCAGCCGCCGGCCGACCTTCCGCGCCTGCGGCCAGTCCGGCTCCGGTGCCGCCTGCAGCCGGTCCCGCTCCGGCGCCTGCTGCTCCCGTGCGGCCTGCGGCCAGTCCGGTTCCGGCGTCTGTCGCTCCCGTGCGGCCTGCGGCCAGTCCGGCTCCGGCGGCCGGACGCGCCCCGGCCGCCGCTGCCCGGCCCGCTGCCAGTCCCGCTCCGCCGCCCGCCGCCAGGCCGCCCGCCGCCAGGCCTGTGCCTGCGCGGGGCCAGCGTGCTCCGCGCCGGCAGCACGAGCGCGGTCTGCTGGGCGGCCGCGGGCGCCGGGCCGGCTTGATCGCCCTGGCCCTGCTGATCGCCGTGGCTGGCGGCCTGGGACTGGCCAGGGCCAGGCATGAGGGATCAGCCGGGCCCGCCGGGCCGGGCCACTCCGCGAGCGGCCGGAGCCTGGCTGCCGAGGAGGCAGCCCGCCGCCAGGCCGTGGCGTGGGTCGCCCGCCAGGTCAGCCGCGGGGCCGTCGTGGCGTGTGATCGGGTGATGTGCTCGGCTCTGGCGGCTCGCGGTTTCCCGGTCGGCAGCCTGCTCGTGGTGGGGCCGACGGCGACTGGTCTGTCCGGCTCGGCAGTAGTCATCGCGACGGCCGACATCCGCGGCCAGTTCGGAAGCAAGCTCGGCAGCAGCGAGGCACCGGACGTCATCGCGAGCTTCGACTCAGGAAGCGCACGGATCGACATCCGGGCCGTCGCCTCGGACGGAGCCGCGGCCTACCGCACCGCGCTGAGGGCGGACCTGCGGGCCCGGCAGGCGTCCGGCGCCCAGCTGCTGCATAACCAGCGGATCATCGTCTCCGATACCGCCCAGCGGCAGCTGGCCGCCGGTGAGGTCGACTCGCGGCTGCTGATCACGATCGCTGCCCTGGCCGCACGGCATCCAGTTCGGATTGTGGCGTTCAGCGGCTTCGCCCCTGATGCCAGTCCCGGTATCCCGCTCAGGTTCGTCGACATTGCCGAGACCGGCGGCACGGGCAGCACGGCCGGGCCGGCATATGTGCGGTCCGTGCGCGCCCTGCTCGGCGCGCAGGGTCCGCCCTACCTTCCGCTGCGCATCGAGGCCGCGCGGACTGCCGCCGGCCAGGACGTGCTGCGCATCGGGTTCTCCGCCCCGAGCCTGCTCGGGCTGCTCGGAGTCGGCGGCCGGTGATCATCGTCAGTGCGTGGCTCCGGCTGCCGGGCACATCCTGGCCTGCCCGGTTGTTATTCAGATGAAGATGGCCGCCGTGCATGGCACCATCGACAGATCACCCGCCGCGCGGGCGGGCCTGACTGACCGAGCCGGCCGACGGCCACAGCCGCCGGCCTTGGATGGCGAATGACCGCACTGTTTGACGAGAATCCGGTGGATCAGCCGGGCCAGCCCCCCACTGGCCATGCCGACACCGATACCGATGCCGAGCATCTTGGCTCCCTGTCCGACGCTGGCCAGCTTGACCTGGAGGACCGGCACGCGCTCCGGCGCGTGGCCGGGCTGTCGACGGAGCTCGAGGACATCAGCGAGGTCGAGTACCGGGCGCTGCGCCTGGAGCGCGTCGTCCTGATGAGCGTCTGGACCGAGGGGACGCTGGCCACCGCGGAGAACTCGCTGCGTGAGCTGTCCCGGCTGGCGGAGACGGCCGGGTCGGAGGTCCTGGACGCCCTGATCCAGCACCGCGGCCGGCCGGACGCGGCAACATATGTCGGCGCGGGCAAGGCACGCGAGCTGGCCGAGGTCGTCGCCATGTCCGGCGCCGACACGGTGATCTGCGACGGCGAGCTCACCCCCGGACAGCTCCGCAAGCTCGAGGGCGTGGTGAAGGTCAAGGTCATCGACCGAACGGCGCTGATCCTGGACATCTTCGCCCAGCATGCCCGCAGCAAAGAGGGCAAGGCACAGGTGGAGCTCGCCCAGCTGCAGTACATGATGCCGAGGCTCCGCGGCTGGGGCGAGTCGCTGTCCCGGCAGGCGGGCGGCCGGGTAGCCGGCGGTGGCGGAATCGGTACCCGTGGTCCCGGCGAGACCAAGATCGAGACTGACCGGCGCCGGATCAGGACCCGGATATCCAAGCTGCGCCGGGAGATCTCCGAGATGTCCGTGGGCCGCGAGGTGCAGCACAGGCAGCGCCGCCGCCGCGACGTGCCCTCGGTGGCGATCGCCGGATACACCAATGCGGGGAAGTCGAGCCTGCTGAACCGGCTGACCGGGGCCCAGGTGCTGGTGGACGACTCGCTGTTCGCCACGCTTGACCCCGCCGTCCGCCGGGCCAGGACTCCGTCCGGCTGGCCGATGACGCTCACCGACACCGTGGGGTTCGTCCGTCATCTGCCGCACCAGCTGGTCGACGCCTTCCGGTCGACCCTGGACGAGGTGGCCCATGCCGACCTGATCCTGCATGTCGTCGACGGCTCGGACGCCGACCCGCGTGCGCAGATCGCAGCTGTGCGGGAGGTGCTCGGCGAGATCGGCGGCAGTGACGTCCCTGAGCTTGTGGTGGTGAACAAGGCGGACGCTGCCGACCCGATCGTGGTTGAGGGCCTGCGCCTGGCCGAGCCCCAGTCGGTCGTGGTCTCCGCGCGCACGGGTGCCGGGATGCCCGAGCTGCTCGCCGAGATCGAGCGGCTGCTGCCCAGGCACGAGCGCGAGATCAGTGTCGTCCTCCCGTACGAGCGCGGCGACCTGCTCTCGCGGGCGCACGACGAGGGCGAGGTGCTGGCGGTCCGGCACGGCCAGGACGGCACCGAGCTGACCGCGCGCGTCCCGCTGGGCCTGGCCGCCGAGCTGGACAAGTTCGCGGTTCCGGCAGCCTTGGCTTAACCGGCATGGGCCGGGGAGGCAGGAACGGCATCCCGTAGGTCGCCGGGCAGGCCAGGACAGGCCGGGCAGGCCAGGACAGATCGCCATTCAGATGCTCGCGCGAGTTCGTATAAGGACCTGTACAAGGGCCCTGGAGTGCAATAGCGTGACTGGACCGATATGTTGGCTGGTGCATCCGCAGAGTTCCCGCTGGCGGCGTACGCCCTGATCCGCTGGGCTGGGCCTTTCGCCGGTGTTTGATCATCAGTCACAAGTCATAGCAGGTGATCGCCTCATGGTGACCCGAACCCTCGGCCGTGGCCCGCTCCCGCACCGGAGCGCCGCGGAGTGACTGTGCGCCTCCTGACCAATATCGGCCGGCTCTGGACCGGTTCCGAGGTGTGGAGTAATGCCGCCGTTCTGGCGCAGGATGACCGCATTGCCTGGGTGGGCCCGGCTTCTGAGCTGCCCGCCAGCATCCCCGGCGTCATCGAGGACATCGTCGACGTAGATCACGTGGAGAACCTGGGCGGCGCACTCGTCACGCCGGGGCTCATCGACGCGCACACGCACCCGGTGTACGCGGGGAACCGCTGGGCCGAGCTCGCCATGCGATCGGGCGGCTCGTCGTCCACCGAGATCGCTGCCGCGGGCGGCGGCCTGTCCTCCACGGTCACGGTGACCAGGGGCACCGATCCGTGGACCCTCTGCAACGGCGTGCGGGAACGGCTGCGGGACTGGCTCCTGAGCGGCACCACCACCATCGAGGGCAAGACCGGATTCCACCTCACCAGGGACGGCGAGCTCGCCGACGTCCGGCTGCTGCGCTCGCTGGAGGGCGAGCCCGGCATGCCGCGCGTGCACGTGACCTTCCTCGCCGCGCACACGGTTCCGCCTGAGTACTTCGGCCGCCGCCATGACTACGTCGACGCGATCGGCAGCTGGTGCGCCGACGCCCGGGCCGCGGGCGCGGACAGCGTGGACGTGTACTGCGACGAGGGTCACTTCACCGACCGGGAGGCGCGCTGGGTGCTCGGCCAGGGCCGGCTCGCGGGGCTGCTGCCCCGGCTGCACGCCTGCGGCGACTCGCGGCGCGGCGCGGCCATCCTGGCCGCCGAGCTGGGCTGCGCGTCAGCCGACCTGCTGCACGGAGCCGATGACGACGATGTGGCCGCCCTGGCGCGAGCCGGCGTTGCCGCGGTGGTCTGCCCGGGAACCAGCGCCGAGTCGGGACGGGTCCCGCCGGTCCGTGCCCTGCTCGACAAGGGGGTGGCCGTGGCGCTTGGCTCCGATCACTCTCCTGGCGGCAACGGGATTACCTCGATGCCGCTGGTGATCAGCCTGGCGGTGTCGGAATTCGGGATGAGCGTGACCGAAGCGCTGCGGGCCGCGACCCTCGGCGGCGCGCACGCGCTGCGGGCGCCTGATCGCGGCGCGATGGCCCGTGGCCGCTTCGCCGACATCGTGGCCTGGGATGCCGACCACGAGGGCGCGTTCGCCTGGGCATACGGCCTGAAGCCGTTCCGGGTGTGGCGCGGCGGCGAGCCCGTATCCGCCTAGGCCGTCCTGCCATGCCGGGCCGCGTCATCGTGGTCACCGACTCCGCTGCCTGCCTGACAGGCGACCTCGCCGGGCAGCATCACGTACTGGTCGTCCCGCTGCGCGTGCTAGCCGGGGAGCAGGCGGTCGACGACCGCCCGGCACCGCTGCCGGAGGTCATCGAGCAGCAGCTGCGGGCCGGCCAGCGGCTCAGTACCGCGCGTCCTGCGCCTGACCGGTTTGCCGCGACATACGCCGCGGCGGCTGCGGCAGGCGCGGCTGCCGTCGTCTCGGTTCACCTGTCCGGGCAGCTGTCAGGAACGATCAGCTCCGCCGCGCTGGCGGCAGCCAGCGCCAGCGTGCCGGTCATTGTGGTCGACTCGCGATCCATCGGCATGGGGCTCGGGCTCGCGGTCCTGGCGGCGGCGAGGGCAGCATCGGCCGGCCAGGGCGCTGATGACGTCGCCGCGGCGGCATCGCGCTGCGCCGCGCAGCTGGGCTCCTTCTTCGCCTGCGACACGCCAGACCTGCTGCGGGCCGGCGGCAGGCTCGATGCGCCCGCGGGCCCGCGGGGCAGCGTGCTGACGGCCAGGCCGCTGCTGCATGTCAGGGACGGCCGGATAGCCCTCCTCGAGCGGGTGCGAACGCTGTCAGCGGCAGCAGCACGGCTGGAGGAGCTTGCCGTCGGCTTCGCCGCCGGCGGGCCGGTGGACGTCGGCGTCGTGCATCTGGGGAACGCCGAGCGCGCGGCGCGGCTGGCCGGGCGGCTGGCCGTGGCGATACCAGCGCAACGGCACGCCTACC
>Ga0193751_1002166_pt1 | contig 12017 bp, 9 predicted proteins | sample L1c2metaG_FD_143050 | JGI IMG/M metagenome (GOLD analysis project Ga0193751, IMG submission 143050) | Soil microbial communities from a riparian zone of the East river system, Colorado, United States - L1c2 | ecosystem: Environmental > Terrestrial > Soil > Riparian zone | place: USA: East River... | reverse complement strand
ACCGGGGCTGCGGGCTGGTCAGGCCGCCATGCTTCAGGATTCGATCGCCCAAGCTGAAGTGGCCGCCGGTCGCTCGCTCACGCACGCGGAAGTTTCCGCCCATTGGTCAGGGAAGGCCAAGACGTATGTCACGAATCATTTCGGTGATTGGTTAAAACTCGTCGCACGGAAGTTGCGCAATTTTTGGAGCGCATTTCAATATGACGACTTAAGCATTATCACCAGCCTGCGGGAACAGAGTGTCATTCTGCCGGGGCTTTCTTTTGGAATCGTCGCCGCGCTTGCGATTCCTGGAATCTTCCTCGGATGCTGGCTCGCGCCGCGATCGCGCTGGGTTCTCGCGGCAATCCTATTGTCGATGTTGGCGCTGCTCGGCGTTTTTATTACTGAACGCTACCGGCTTGTCGCGGTTCCGGGTCTGCTCATTTTCGCCGCATTCGGATTGTCGATGCTGTGGCAAGCTGTCGCCGTGTGCGAATTAAAGACTGCCGCGATTTATCTCATCCTGCTCATTCCATCGACAATGCTCGTCGCCTGGCCACAGCGCCATCCCTCGCTGTGGGCGCTCGACGCTTACAATTCAGGCTGGCAAGCGCTGGAATCGAATAACCTGCCGCTTGCGGAGAAGAAACTCGCCGTCGCCTACGCCTACGTCCCAGACAACTCGGAAACTCTGTTCGCTCTGGGTAATTTGCGTCTCGGCCAAAATGATTCCGTCGCAGCGCGGTCGTTTTATCGCGCCGTTCTGGATCTTGATCCGCAACACAAGGGCGCGTTCAACAACCTCGGGGTAATTTCTCTCGACGCTTTTCAGTATGACGACGCCGAAAACTGGTTTCGGCGGTCGGAAAATGTCGATCCACGCAACGCCAAAACACATTTTCTACTTGCAAAAACGTTACTCGCAAAAAGTGATCGCCAGGGCGCTCGGACGGAGATTGAGAAAGCGATTGGACTCAATCCCGACCAACCCGAATTCAAAGCGCTCAAGGAGAAGATCGACAAGTCGCGACCGGAATAGAGCTCCGGTTAATGCCAAGGCACTGAAGATGCTGAACCTTAAGCGCCGTGGAACTCTCTCTTCGTGACGATTTGTCAGCCTCGAGCGCAGTCACGTCTGCGCGACAGCAGTTTTCGGCGGCTAAGTATTCCGTCGATAGCCGCGCCACCCTTTGGGTCATTGGCGCTGCGCTTATTGCTCTTTTTCTGAAATTAGCAATCGCCTACAACACCATCGGCACCAACGATGCCGTCAGCTTTTATGTCTTCGCGCGTTCGCTCCACGATCACGGGCTGCAATGGACTTATCTTCGCGGAGCGGAATGGCTTCCGGTTAGCCCGATCTTCAACCACCCGCCACTGACAGCTTATTATTTAGAATTAATCGCAACGCTCGCTCGCACTCACCTTTTTCAATCCTGCGGTTTCAGTTTTCCGTTCCTTCTGCGGTTCCCCGGCATCATTGCGGACTTCATCGTCGTGCTCGTACTTCTGAATCTTTCGCGGCGTGACGCGCGATATCGAATGCCGACATGGGCCTTAATGCTTTTCGCCTACAGTCCTGTTTCGCTAATGGTGTCCGGCTTTCACGGCAATACCGACTCGGTGATGGTGATGTTTCTCGTTTTGGCGACCGTTGCCTGCTTAAAATCGCGTCCGTTGCTCTGCGGACTCTTTCTCGCACTGAGTTGCCAGGTAAAAGTGATCGCACTTCTCTTTCTACCAATTTTCTTTTTCGTTTGGTTGCCTCGGCGGGAAGTCGTTCGGTTTTTGATTCCGTTCGCGGTTACTTCTGTTCTCCTGTGCCTCGAGCCACTCTCCCGGTTTCCGGTGTTGTTCGTAAAAAATGTTCTGTTTTACGGAAGCTTCTGGGGCGGATGGGGAATCACTTACTGGCTTCGACTCACCGGGCTGCCAACGTTCGGTCGCGTTAGTTTTATGAATCTATCGGCTGCTCAGACAATCGTGGCCGCGATTTTAAAGAGCCTGATCGTCGTCGCCGTTTTCGTGATTGCCTGGCGTCGCCGCACTCTCGATGTTCCCGCCGTCGCGACATCGATTGGATACGCCTGGGTGATTTTCTTCGCTTTATCTCCCGGAGGCTGCCCGCAATACATGGTCTGGCTCGCTCCATTCGCGTTATTTCTGTCGCCAACGTTTTACGTTTGGTTGACCATGGCGAGTTCGCTCTTCCTGTTTTTCTTTTACAACATCACCGCGCAGGGGCTGCCGTGGTTTCTCGCAGTATCCCGAAATCATGGGAACGAAGCATGTTCGGTCTGGGCGCTCTGGCCTTGGATCGCGATCGTCTTCGGCGCCATTATGCTTTGGAAAAGCGCGGCCGCTCTCGATCCATCCCTTCGGCTTTTCAGCATCCAACCTCTGATCCCAAGATCGTCAGTTAACCCAGACGCTGCGAATTGATTCATAGCAAGCACCTTCGCAACGCCCAGATCTTCAATCGGAACGGGCAAGGAAGCTGCTAAAACGTACCCAACGATGGAACTCTCTCTGCGCGATAATCTTCAGTTTGTACCTAAGATTGATGTTGCTGCGCAGCACCCTGCGGTCTCGCAGGCGAAGAAATCTGATTTCTTCACGACGGCGGAATGGTGTCTCGGAGTCTTGTTAACGGTCGTTATCGCGACTTTGCTTGCCATCCGGGCGACCCACGCGGGCGCGCTCTGGCGGGATGAATGTGCCGTGGTGCAATTGTCACGAATGCCTTCGATCTCGGATGTAGTTCGTAACTTCCAACATGAAGCTTTTCCGCCATTGTTTCCGCTCACGATTCGGGCTTACACAAATTTATTTGGCGTAAGCGACACAGTCCTGCGCGTATTCGGTTTCTGCGTTGGTTGTCTCGTCGTGGCTGCATTTTGGGCGAGCTCTGCGTTGTTTCGAAATCGGGTTCCGTTGGTGGCTCTGGGACTGTTGAGCCTCAATACAACTTTCTTCGAATGGGGAACAACCGTCCGCGGTTACGGATTGGGCAGCGCGCTGATCGTCCTCGCGTTTGGATGTCTCGGCAGTTTACTTGTCGAGCCGAGGCGCGGACGACTGGTTACCGCAACGGTCGCGTGCTTCTTGGCCGTCCAGGTTTTGCTTTACAACACCGTACTGCTGCTTGCGATCAGTGGCGCGGCGACAGCCGTGCTTCTGTTTCAACGCAACTTCAAACGCGTGTTCGTTTTGGCCGGCATCTTTGGCGCGGCGCTCGTTTCTTTTCTTCCCTATCTTCCGGCTTACTTACGCGCGCGAGATTGGAACATTTTAGTGCGCGGCGCGCCGAGCTTCTATTCCCTTTGGAAACACGCCGAAGTCGCTTTGGGAAATCCTGGTTACAGCATTCCGGCGCTCTGGTACTCAATCGTGTTAGGGCTCGCCGGCGTTTTCATCTTGCGGATGTGGAGTGGTCGCCGCGAACAGTCCGTTGCAGGTCACGAACGGATTTGGTTTGCTCTGATTGTTTGCGGATTCAGTGTCGCCGGTTGTTTCGTTTTTCTCCGAATCCTGAGTTATACGACGAGCGCCTAGTATTACCTCGCTTTGATCTGCCTTCTTGCGGCCGCGCTTGATTCGGTCGCCTTAGCGCTCTGCACGACTACTTCATTTGCGACTTGTTAGGCTAGGATTCGCGTCGGCTGCGTTAGTCGCTGCGCCCTTTGCAGATTGGTCCGCGATAACCGAGCGCCACACGAATGTCGATGTTGCCGCGCGCGCCGTCACCGAGCGAGCGGCGCCAAACGATTTGATCGTTGTCTCTCCCTGGCCATTTGGAATTTCGTTTCAACGGTATTACTCCGGTACCGCACCGTGGATCACAATTCCGAATATCGCCGATCATCGCGTCCATCGCTACGATCTGATGAAGGCCAAAATGATCTCGTCACATCCGGTCGAGGATGTGGCCGACGCGATCCGGAAAGCATTGATGTCGGGGAATCGCGTTTGGTTTGTCGGTGGACTCAACCTTCCGTCTGACGAAGACAATCTAATGTCTTTACCACCAGCTCCGGCTTCCCGGTTTAAGTGGGATAGCCGCGCTTATACCGCTTCGTGGTGGCAGCAACTTAGTGTCTTGGCAATTTTGCACGCGCGCAGGGTAGATCCGGTGACATTGCCAGTACTACAAAATACCCGGACGAACGACTTGGAACAGACCTCGCTAGCGGTAGTCCAAGGGTGGCACTAATTTAGGTCCGGTTTCTTCTTTCGAAAAACGCCCAAAGCACGCCCAGGGTTTCGCCCCTCTAACATCTAGGTATTGTGCGCCAACCGGTTTGCTATAATCGGCCTGGCGCGGTCCCGGTTCGCTACCTTTTTGCACCATTACCACAAAGCTGCTGGTTCTCGAAAACAGCCGGTAAATTCTCTTCGAACCATCTAGCGACAGGATATCCGGGGGTAAGCGATGGCGTCTCAATCGCCACGAACAGCTCTGGCTTATTCCGCTTAAGATCACCGATCACAATCCGGTTAACTCAATCCGCAAGCACTGCTGAAAACATCCACGCTATCGTCGTTTCGGGTTGGCAAGATGGAGGCGTGGCTTCGTCACGCTGACGGACCAACACCTGCCCGCCGGCGAATGACCGAATGGACCGTGCCTACGGTTTCCAGCCCTGAACGAGGACGAGCTTCAAGTTCTCGAACTCTTGGACCCGAAGGCGGGGAGACAACTCAATTGGGCCAACACTGGTCGTGTGAACACGGAGAAAATGTCCAACTTGCAGTGGCCAACCGGAATCATATGGAACGCCGTGCCAGCCCCCTGCCGGATCCTGATAGATGGGCGGTTTCGCAGGAAGAACGGGAGGCGCCAAAGGGAAAGGAAGCGTGCCAGCAACAAAAACACGATGACCCGAGCGCAGGACCGTCTCGAGCTTGGCGAGAACAGGCTGAATCGGGTCTGCCATTTTAATCTGGCGCAGAACAAGGTCGTAGCGATGAAACCGATGATCTGTGATTGGAGGCAGGCTAACGACCTCCGCCGGGCCGCCATAGTAACGGCAGAGTGTGATCGCACATTCCCAGTGCCGGACTAAAATCACATCCCCTTTTTCCGCGAGCGGTTCAATCCGGGCTGCCAGTAAGTCAACATTCGTATGGCGGGTCGGCAGCTCCGCCCAGGCCGGAAGTCCGGCCAACGCAACAAATATGATCGCAATCGCCAGCCGGAGGATCCTAAGCGAAGAAAGAGGGTGAACTTTCCCGGCAGACGACCACACCCCGAAAATAACGTCCAGCGTGCACGCGACAAACGCCACGAGAGTGATGTAATACCAGGGCTGGGTGTAGTAGTTGAGGAGCTTGAGAAATCCAACATAACCAATTACACCGACAACCGAACAAACTCCGGCGTAGAGAACCGCCGATGAAATGAAAGTGTGGCGCTGCGGTGCGGCGGTCGCATTAGGGGAAATCGGTCCCAGTCCATCCTTCTCGCGGTTACGAAGAAGTCGATGTCGCAGGGTGAACGCCGCCCATACCAGCAGCAATATCAGACCGGTGAGGAACAGCGCCACCCATAGCCAAATCGCCAATGAATCGGGCGAACCGATAACCTCGCATCCACGCGTCCAAAGCCATCTGAAATCTACGGGAAAATTCACCAAAAAGGACCATTCGTGCATCCGTCGCATCATCGGCACGTACGGTACCAACGAGAGGGCGGCCAGAAGACCAATGGCCACCACAATACCCGCCGTGCGATAAGCTCGTCTCCGCCAGGCTACCGCTACTGCGCCGGCCGAAATAGCGAGCAAGAGAACAGAGTTATAGTAGAGGCATTGCACGCTGAGCAGGGCCAGCGCCGCAGCTGCCACCACCCGCCCGAGGGCCGGAGGGGATGGTGCATCCACCAGGCGCCAAAAACTTCGAAAGGTAAGCAGGATTAAGAAAATCCCCAAGCCATAGGCCCGGGCCGAGTCACCGTAACGAATAAGCATTGGATTTAATCCGATGAGCGCAAGTGAAAGAACGGGCAGGCGCGCGCCTAACGAATGCGCATTAATCCATAAGACCGCAAGTATGCCGAGGCCCGTAAGGCAACCCAGTGTCCGCAAGGCCGCATCGTTATGGGATCCGAACAGCTCGAGCCACGACCTTAGAAGCAGGAAAAATAAAAGAGGAAACGAATCGTAATCGAGAGATCGCCACATCTCCCCAAACGAAGACAACGTAGCCAGGTTGGCACTGTTTGTTTCGTCACGCCAGAGTCCGCCAACATGGGTTACGAAGCGCAAGTGGAGAGCCACGGCCAGACAGGCCACTATCGTTACGACGACCCATTCCAAACGCCCCAGGTAAGTCCAAAACAATGGCCTGAGGATTTCAATCCTGGATGACGACGGCGAATTCGGCGTCCGGTTAGCTTGATCCCCTGCGCCACTGATCGGGGCAGGTGCGACGGGCGTCATCACTTTTTACAGCCGACGACCACGGCCTGGACCAATAAGTCGCGAATTCCAAAGGAATACTCGACCAGATTAAAGCCCGCTTGTTCGACCACATTGCGTGCCTGGTCGCGCGACTCGAGCAGGGAAATTTCCGGAGGATGTAAACGCAGCGGCCTAACATTCTTGCCGCGAACGAAATCGAGGATGCCGTGAACAATCTTGAGAACGAAAACACTCGTGGCCCAACGATGCGGCCAGAAAATCACAACCTTGCCACCCGGTTTCACGGTGCGGCCCATTTCGCGGAGAATCTGAACAATTTGGTCGCGCGAGAAATGTTCAACGACTCCCAAATTGTAAGCGCCGTCAAAACTGGATGGCGGGAGACCGTCTAGATGAAGAATATCGCCATGCCATACCGCCTCGGCGCCGGGATTATTGCGACGATACGATTCCAAAGCTGGCAGTGAAATATCCACCGCGGTGATCCGCATCTCGCGCGACAGCTGCTCGTCCACCTGGCCCGATCCGCACCCGGCATGAAGAAGGCGCGCTCCTGGAACGAAATGCTTGTGGATGAAATGGTCTAAGTTGCGGCGGATGGCGAGCCGCCGATAAATGGTTGCGATCACGGAATAGATGCGTCGACTTTTTTCCTGTCCCCTAGTCCAATAGGCATCCCAGCCCTGTGGATCTTGCAATGGCCGTTCGGCCTCGAGAACCGGCGGGAAAGGTGAAGAAACGAGAAAGCTCTCCGGACGCCGGATGCTGGCGATGTAAAGCTTAATCAACCGCGCAGCGCTCCGCAGCGTTTCGGACAAGGACATCTTGGAACTGCCGTACGTTCGCGCGGGCAAGGCGATCGGCATTTCCTCGATCGGGAATCCGTTTCGGTACAGGACAAACAAGCTCTCAAAAAAGAATGAATATCCGTACGACCGAACCCGGTCGAAGAGCTCCTCGGGGATGGCGCCGAGTTGATATACACGCAACGCGCCGGTGGCGTCGTGTGGCAAGTGCAGAAGGGTAACAGTGAAAAAATGTCCCAGATGTGTCAGCGAACGGCGCAACGGATTCCATCCGGGAAGGCTGTGACGCTTCAAATAGCGCGACCCGACCGTCACTGACCGGCCGCTCGCCTGCGCGGCCTGCAAGAGTCTCAGCACGTCCGTCGGCTGGTGAGTAAAATCGCAATCCATCGTCACTAAAGTTTCATAACCTTCAGCGTAGGCGTAGCGGATGCCTTCACGATGAGCGCTCCCGATGCCGAGCTTGCCCGATCGATGGATGACCCGCACATGGGGGAATTCCTCCGACAGACGCTCGATAATTTCACCGGTCCCGTCGGCCGAAGCGTCATCGCAAAAAAGAATGTCGGCCCCCAATTGAAGCGCGGTCAGCTCGCGACAAAGCCGCTCGACGTTCTCAGCTTCGTTGTAGGTCGGAATGAAAATGAGAAGCTTAGGCCATTTCATGAGTCATTTCTGCTTCCCTAACGAGGTTGGCCACAAGGTTTCTGAAGTCGATGGTGGGCGACCATCCGGTCGCGGCTCGCAGCTTGTTCGAATCGCCTCGGAACGGGTGAGCAGCCCTCTTTAAGAGCCTCGGATCCAGTTGCACGTGACGTCGCCAATCGAGACCGACCGCATCGAAGGCAATCTCGGCAAATTCGCGCACCGTATGCACCTCACCCGACGCCACGACAAAGTCGCTCGGCTCCGCTAATTGCAAGATGCGGAACATCGCGTCCACGTAATCAGGCGCGTAACCCCAGTCGACGCGCGCTTCTATGTCGCCAACGACCAGTTTAAATGCGGGATGGCGTCGTGCACGCAACGCCCCGCACACGATTTTTTGCGAAAGAAACGACGGCTTACGCAGAGCCGACTCGTGATTGAACAGGATTCCGCTCGCGGCGAAAACTCCCCGTTCCCGGCGAAACAGTTGGCAACACTGGATGCCGGCAGCCTTGGAGATTCCGTAGGCTGAGTTCGGGACAAAGGCGGTTTGCTCGTTCTGCCATTCCGTGACCGGCATCCCGAACACATGTGACGAGGCTGCATAAAATAGGCGCCCCTTGCCGCTTCGTTCAATGGTTTGAAGGACGTTGAGCAAGCCGAGAACATGGACATCGAAACTGCGCCTCAGCACTTCGGCAGCGCAGTCGCTCACGGCCTCTTCAGTCGAATGATGAAACGCCGCCAGGTAGTAGACCTCATCCGGACGAAGGGTCTGTAAATTGTGTTCAACCGCTCCGTGCTGTAAAACGTCGACAACCTCACAGTCGCACGGCGTGTCGGTTCCCGGATCGGCGCGGGTCCAACCGCGCACGTTGTAATCGCGCGCTAGGAGAAAACGGGCGAGCAGACGGCCATCTTGACCGCCAGCGCCGATGATCAGGGCTGTTCGCATAGCGCTTCGGCTCCCACGACTTCAATCGCGGGCAAAGGGAAGATTAGTTTCCCTCCCCTCCGAAGGAATGCGCTTTCCCGCTGAATCAGGGTATTGCGAAAATGCCATGGAAGCACCAGCAGGTAGTCTGGATTTCTCGCATGCGCTTCGCGCTCGGGGATGATGGGGATATTTGTGCCAGGGGTGAAACAATCGAATTTGTCCGGATTGACCTCCGCAATCGCGGGGAGCAAATCGGATTTGATCCCGCAATGCTGCAGAAGCACATTGCCTTTGGTCGACGCGCCATAACCGAGCACGACGGAGTTCTGCTCCTTTAGGGCGAGTAAGAGGCTGAGAAGTTTCTGCTTATGGACCGTCACCGCCGCTCCAAAAGCGCGATGCTGCGACCTCGTGCTCAGACCTTCAGCGGCTTCCGCGGCGAGCAACCCTTCGAGTTGTTTTGTGTTTTCGGATCGTTGCGAAGCTCGGCGTGCCACTGTCACGGCAAAGCTGCCGCCGTTGATATCGTTGAAATCAACGTTCAATATTTTGAGACCGCAGCGATCGGTCATCCACTTGATCTGACGGAGTGAGTAATACTCCAAATGTTCATGGCAAACGGTGTCGTATCCCATCGTCGTGACCATGGCCGGCAGATAACTCATTTCGAAATGCCAGATGCCATCTTCTTCCAGGATGGAAGCGATGTCCCTCATAAAGGCGAGCGGGTTCTCCAGATCATAGAACATCGCAATCGAGGTAATAATGCGCGCCTTCTTCTTTCCGAAACTCGCTCGAAAAAGCTCGGCCGAGAAAAAATTCACCAGCAGAGAAATATCTTTTCGATAAAAGGGCGCAAACTTCCCGGCGGAGGGATCGATTCCGACTATCGTCAGGCCGTCGTCCGGATAAAATGAGAGCAGGGTGCCGTCGCTACTTCCAATGTCGAGCACTAGATCTCCAGGTTGGAGAGGATAACGTTCAAGAAGGTGTCCTACTTTTTGGTCGAGATGCTTGACCATGGCTCGATTGAGCGATGATCGATAGCCGTAATGTTCGCCGTACATCTCGTCGAGATTGTAGGTTTGACGGAGCTGCACCAGGCCGCACGCTGTCGGATTCCTTTCTTTGTCGCAAGCCACCAGCTCGAGCGGCCCTTTGCTCAAGGCGGCGTCACGCACATTGGGGAATATTCCGGTCAGATATTGTTCCCCCAGGGAAAGAATTGAAACGAGATCGCGGTTCCCGCAGATGCGACAGGCGTCTATTGATCGAAAAGCGGGCCGTTGTACAGGCGCCCCGATTAGACCTTCTTGAACATGTGGTTGAGCGAGGCGCACACCCGTTGTTCCAGCTGCCATGCACCTCTTCGAAGCAGCGGTCGTGCCAGTCTTTCGACTCAGCGCCGCAAGAATCGCGGCCGTCTGGTCCTTCGAACCGTCGTTGACGGCAAAGAGCACAAAGTGCGGAGCGATCTTGTCAAAGCAAGCGAACTATTCGCGTAAAACAGAAGCGATGTTTGTCGCCTAGTTGTAAACCGGCATCACCACGGCAAGGCTTGCTGGAGCGAATTGTGGGGACAAGTTCGTCCGACTCCAGGTAAGCAAGTTCCCGGCCTTGCCCCCTGTTTTTCGAGAAGTCGAGACGCAGATTGGAGTCGGGTTTAAATTTTGCTCATATCCTGCAAACCGGCTAAAACGTCGGTGTCACGCCCGTTTTTCGATGCCTGTTCCAGAACCTCTTCGCCGTAAGATCGACATCGTCCTGCTGGCGACCATTTTCGCGGTCGGAATTTTCCTGCGGATGACTCCACAGGCGTTTCTTCCGGGCGCAAGGTTGCATTTTCTCGCGCCGTTTCATCCGCAACCGAAATGGACTGCAATGGAGCTAGTCGGAGTAGATGAAAATCTCTACCGCGAATACGTAACCGAGATTTCGGAAAAGGGCCTCGCCCAGTATCCCAACATCGTTCTCCATTACATCGAGACACAGGTAGAGCTCGCCGGGTCGATTCTGCCGCCCGTCCGCTTCCTTTACATCTTCACCGCGTACCTTTGGCACTGTCTGTTTCACACCGAAGCTCTCCAAGCTCTGAAAAACGTCGCGTCGTTATTCAGCATGATGACCCTTGTTATTTCGGCGGTGTTCGCGTGGCGGATGCGAGGTGCGGCTTGGTCTCTTGCAATTGCCTCCTTGATGGCTTTTGCGCCCTCCCAAATTCATATGTCGCAGCACGCGCTGGTTGACGGCTTCTTTACTTTTTGGGCGACACTCGTTCTCTGGCTCTTCTGGGAAAACTTGCAGGCGCCGCGAAACTGGCGCTGGCTCGTCGGCTACTTCGTTGCGCTCGCGCTGCTTGTCCTAACAAAAGAGAATTCTTTCTTCGTCTGGATCGCGCTGGTTGCTTTGCTCATCACCAATCGTTGGCTCCAATTCGGAAGCGTCACGCGCGAGCTCGTCCTCGCGACCGTTCTCGGCCCGCTGCTCGGCGTCGTAGTTCTCATTTTTCTCGCCGGCGGAATCGATGTGCTAATTGGCACGTATCGACTGCTGATCAGCAAGAATTACCAACTGCCATACGCCATTTACACTGGCGACGGGCCGTGGTACCGCTACCTTGTCGATCTTTTGCTGGTCAGCCCGATCATTTTGATTCTTGCGATCGGAGCACTCTTTCGTCTCGATCGCACAAAAAAGCCGGAACTGTTCATGTCGATCTTTATCGCGGCGAGCTATCTCGTGATGTGCAACGTCAAATACGGCATGAACCTGCGCTACGCCAACATGTGGGATATGCCGTTGCGCTTCCTCGCGCTCAGCCCGCTCGTGTCGGCAACCGGCGCGCTCCGGCGCAATCACAAGCTAGTGCTCGGAATAACAGTCGCGCTGATCTGCGCAATCGAGCTGCACCAGTACCTCGCTCTTTTCGTCCAATTCCCACTTTACGAATTGGTGCCCGAAGGATTACTGCGCGCTCTTCATATCTTGAAGTCGCCCTAGCGCGCTGCGAATCGTTAGAGAAGCGCCGAATCTGCTGCCTTCAGAATGAACTTGTCGTCATTGTCGCTGAGTCCCGCGAGACAATTCCGAATTCTCCGGAACGATTGACGCAGGAAAAGCTCGGCAGCGGTGTTCTTTTGATTCGGCGCTTCACCGTTGCCTTGTGCGAATTGAATTTCCGAATCCCATCGACTCAGCACCGCGGTCGATGCAAAAAGATCC
>Ga0193751_1002165_pt1 | contig 12017 bp, 9 predicted proteins | sample L1c2metaG_FD_143050 | JGI IMG/M metagenome (GOLD analysis project Ga0193751, IMG submission 143050) | Soil microbial communities from a riparian zone of the East river system, Colorado, United States - L1c2 | ecosystem: Environmental > Terrestrial > Soil > Riparian zone | place: USA: East River... | reverse complement strand
ACATCTTCCCGGAAACGTCCGCGGCATCGAGCAAGGGCGGAATGAATTGGCGGGTCGAGCTCGACCAAGTCGAATCGTATTTGTTCGCGACACGCTCCCAACCTTCGTGCTCAAATTTCGTGAAGGCGTCGCTCATTTACGAAAGTATGGAGGATGAAATAAGAATTAAGAAATGGATAAAAGGACGAAGGCGTGACCAAAGACGAGCGTTCAGCGTTGGAGACGTCGGAAAAATTGCGCGATCCAATTGCCTCCACGCACAAATTCCACCGATCGTCGAGCGCGTGCACGCTGAGCTCCGGCTTGGAAATGTGATGGACCTGCCCGCGGCCGCTTGCCTGATGAGATACTAGTCTGTCAGTGTGAAACGTGTTGCGTTATTTTTTTGACGCGTCCGGCGCGCCCGAGGCCAGCAGTTTTTCGAAACGTGGGTTGCCGCGGAGGGAATCGAACATCGGATCGAGCCGCAGCAGCGCGGGAGTCAGCGGGACGTTTCCGGCCAGGTGGCCTGCATATGGTATCGAAAGCAATTTCTGTAAAGCCGCGATGGCGCGCTCGGGCTCTCCTATCCGCGCCGTCACTCGGGCTAGGATTTCGATGGGAATAGGATTAGTCAACGCGTCTTTCTCGATCGGATTCGCGGCGATGGCGCGTTCGGCCAGAGCCAACGCGACGGCTTTATCACCAAGGCCCGCATCGGTCAGCGCGAGGTCTGCAATCAGGCCCCAATTTTCCGGCTGTTCTTTGAGGACAGATTCCAGTTGGCTGCGCGCCTGCCGCCACGTTGCCTGGGCACCGCCATGGTCGCCCGTGACCTGTTGCGCCCAGCCCAACCAAAATCGCAGTTCGCCATTGAAGTACCCTAACGTCGGATCCGGCTTGACCAGTATTTCCTTTATCCGAGAGATAATTGGTGCAGGGTGCCGTTCTAAAATCGCTTGGTAAACTTCTGTTTCCAAGCCGGAGGGGTCGTCCGCGTTGGGATGCAGCGGAGCGAGGAGTGCCGCTGCACGCGGCAAGTCACCCTCAGCTTGTGCGATAGCAGCTTTTTCCACAATGGTGTCGACATCCCCCGGAGTGATATCGAGAACCTGATCAAGCTTTCGCAGCGCTTCGGGGAAACGGCGAAGCGCGATGTAGGAAGCCGCGTGCTGGGTAAGTAGTTTAGCGTTGCGCGGGTCGAGCCTCTCGGCTTCGCTGAAGTAAGACTCGCTCCGGTCCCAGTGGCCTTGTCTCCGCGCGACGTAGGCCAGCGATTCAGGAAGCCGCCTGCTATTTGGCAGGAATTGGCGTGCCTGCTCAAAGTAATGCACCGCGGTGTCGTAATCCTTTAGGCAGGCGTAGTAATAATATCCCTTGGCGTGCAGCGCTTCGCCGAGATTGGGCTGAAGCCTCAGTGCGCTTTCAGCTGCCTGTCTCGTCTCTTCGCGCAAAGCGACCGTTGGTTGAAGATTCTGTGTGCTGTAGCCGATCGCATCCACATATGACAACAGCGCCCAGCTCAGGGCGAATTTCGGGTCCAACCGCACCGCTTCTTTCAGATATTGCTGTGCGCCACGGGAGTTGGCAGGTGTGTTGGCCCCTCTCAGAGTATAAGCCAAGCCACGCAAATAGGCATCGTAGGCCTCGGGGTTGTCTGTCGGTTTGGCTGCAAGGATTTCCTCTTCCCGACCGGTGAGTTTTGTTTGTAGTTGATCGGCGATCGCTTTGGCCACTTCACTCTCGACCGAAAAGATGTCGGTCAGCTTGCGATCAAAGTTTTCACCCCACATGTGGGAATCGTTAGAAGCGTTAATGAGCTGGACATTCACGCGCACGGCGTCGCCGCTCTTTTGCACGCTTCCTTCCACGATATACGCGACCCCTAGTTGCTTCGCGATCTCGCGAAGATTTTCCGGCACGCTTTTGTAATGTTGAGTCGAGGTCCGCGAGATCACCTTGAGATCGGAGATCTTTGATAAGCGGGTCAGAATCTCGTCCTGGATGCCGTCGGCAAAGTAGGCGTTTGCTCTTTCATCGCTCCGGTTCTCAAAGGGAAGTACTGCTATGCTTTTTTTAGGAATGGATGGACCGGCAGCTGTAATGACTGATGTCGATCGTCGCAGGAAAATGACCGAAGTTACAGCAAAGACCAGAACCAACAGAGACAGAACAGCGATAACGGCCGACTTGGGCCAGCCGGTGGGGCTGATCGGCTGAACAACGGTGGATTTTTGCTTCCATCTTTTGCCGCGTCTGAGCCCTTCCGGCAACGCCGGATTTCCGACGCCGTCCTTGTAGAGGTTGACGATGTGCAGGCGCAACCCGTACTTAACTTCGCACTCGCCGAAATCGTGCAGGTAAGGTTGCCAATGCCGATACTGGGCCAAGTCGTCGGCTACATGTTTGGACAGGAGAATATGGCCGGCGTCGCCGCAGTCCATTACCCGTTGGGCCACGTTGATTCCGGTTCCGGCGACATTGAGCCTGTCATTAACGTCTCGGACTTGATTGACCGGACCGCTGTGAATCCCCATTCGCAAACGGATGTTGGAATTCTCTTTTAGTTTCTGGCCGATCTCTAATGCGCAGCGGACGGGCTCCTCCGGACTCTGAAAAAAGAGAAGCGCCATCCCATCACCGGTTGGGACGCGGATCAATTTGCCGCCAGCTTCCGCCTTTCGAAAGCATTCCGTGCTTCTGACGACGCGACCAAGTTCTTGCACCGAATCGATCTGTTCATTTACGAGCAGCTTCGAATAGCCGACGATGTCGATTAAGAGTAAATGGGCGATCTCGAGCTGGAGATCGGGCTGGGGCTCCGGTGTGGGTAGCGTGGGCACTTGCCGTCCCTTCGCAGACGGGCAATTATCGGAGCGTCAGACTTCATGGTCGAGCAAAAATGCCCCGAAAGGAGCAAATTGGGTGATTGTTTCGTTTCACACCGCTGCCTGCGGCTGAGTTGATCAACGAACAGCCGGCGCAAACAAATGTTGCCGACACACAGGCAATTTTAGTGCTTGCCCTGCGCCGCGTGGATCGACATTCTCGTTGTTCGTTAAGCTTAACCCAATCCTATGAAAACATTGTCTTTGATCACCGCGCTGGCGATTGCCGCGTTTTTCAGCTCCTGTCAGTCACAAAAGAAAGAGGAGACTGCGGCAACGACCTCGGGTACGACGACCCATGCAGCGTCGACCTCGGCTAAGAAGACCTCGACTACGAAGAAGACCTCGACGTCGGCTTCGACCGAAGCGTCACCATCGGCCTCGCCCAAGAAGACTGCGAAGAAGAAGACTACTGAGGAGTCTCCGTCACCGTCTCCTAGCGCCTCGACGCCACAGCCGCAGTAATCGGCCTGTAAAAGAAAAATTAAAAAGGCGGACGAGAAGTCAGACCGCAAAGCTTTCGCCGCACGAACAGTGCGCGACCGCGTTCGGGTTTGTGACTTTGAATCCGCCTTTTTGCAGATCCTCGCTATAATCGAGGACTGAGCCGCTGACAAAGAGCGCGCTTTTCGGGTCGACTACGATGCGAACGCTCGAAGTCGGGACGAGAATGTCGCGCTCTTTTGGTCCATCGACCAAATCCATCGCGTATTGCAAGCCGGAGCAGCCTCCGCCGACCACAGCCAGGCGCAGCGCGCCGGTTGGATTTCCTTTTTGTTCGAGCAAGGACGCAAGTTTATTAGCCGCCTTGTCCGTGACCTTGATCAGGCGCTCATTGCCGATCTTGTAATTAGGAGTCGTCATCTCAGTGCTCATCAACTCAATTTTGAAGTGATAAAAATAAGAAAGCCCCGTAAAACCTGACTGCTTTAAGCAGTCAAGTTTGGATCGGCTCCAATTTCGGGCATTCTGCTAATTCTGTAAATCCTGTCGAAACATTCTGTTCTGCGATCGCTTCAACATCGTCCAGGGTTGAAACCTGCGAGAATTTTTCGCGTAACCGTTTCGCTTCCGGCATCGATTTCGAATAAGCCATTAGCCGCGCCCGCATCGACCGGATCGCCGGTTCTTCCGCGCCCCATTCGCGCACGATCAGTTCACAGTGCCGCAAAATTAATTTCCAGCGCTCGTTTAAGGTCGGTGGATCGACAATCTCGCCGCTCGCGAGGTACGCTTTCGTTTCGCGGAAAATCCACGGCGCGCTCATCGCTGCCCGACCAATCATCGCGCCGGCAATTCCAGTCTCGTGGCAACGTTTCGCAACATCGGCGGCAGTCGTCAGATCGCCATTTCCAATCACCGGAAGCGGAACCGCGGCCGCAACTTCGCCGATCACATTCCAATCGGCGGCGCCGGAATAACCTTGGGCGCGCGTTCGACCGTGCACGGTGAGAGCGGCGATTCCGGCGTCGGTCAGAATTTTGGCAACCCGAACTGCGTTCACCGAATCGGCGTCCCAGCCGATCCGGATTTTCGCGGTCGTTGGTAAGGGAGCAATTGCGCGCACAACCGCGGCCGCGACTGTGGCGAGCATTGGGCAATCCTTCAGCAGCGCGGAGCCACCGTTCTTGCAGACAACTTTGTTAACCGGACAGCCAAAGTTTAGATCGACAAAGTCCGGGCCGACCCAATCGACAACTTGTCGCGCGGCTTCCGCCATGTGCTCGGCATTCGCGCCGAAAAGTTGAACACCGATCGGTCGCTCGATTTCGTCGAAGTCGAGATATTCGCGAGTGCGCTCGTTCCGGCGGAAAATTCCCTCCGCCGAGACGAACTCGGTCGTGAGAACGTCCGCGCCGTATTCTTTGCAGAGCTGGCGAAAAATCTTGTCCGAGACCCCCGCCATCGGCGCGAGGTAAAGCGGAAAACGGTTTTGGAACCAGGGCAGCACGTTCACAGCTTATTTTGCCACAGAATCGTGGGTGGATCGAGCGGTCCCTTGCTCGATGTTAATTCTAGGCAGCCAAAGGCTGCCCATCATTTAGCATCGCCCGCGGAGCGGCCGATCCACCCTAGGCGGCGCTGTGGAGCAATTGCGCCACTTCGTTTTGCACGTTCTCGAGCTCGTCCAGACGCAAGCCCGGGTCCGGCACAATAAATACGTCTCCGGTCGCGCCGTGCTCATATATTAAGATGCGGCCTTTCTCGGCAGTTTCGGTTTTGATTTGCTTGAGGACGCGTTTCCGCTCAAGCATCGCTGCCAACACGTAGCAAGCGTTGGCCGGCGGTTTTTCCGATGCGATCAATCGCCGAAACAATTGCTCGGCATTTTCTTTTGCCAGCGGCTCAGGTGTGGATTCGGGAAGTGGTTCATAACGCGTTTTCCAAAATGAGAACGGCTGAATATTTTCGTTCCGGCCCTTCCATCCTTCCTCGCTCAAATCTTCGCGACGAAAACCCTCCACCTCGCGAAAGAGCAACGTGTAAAAATATTCCCCGGGTTCGAATGGACGCTGGGTAGCGGCACACACATCGGCCCGGTGCTTGATTGCCCAATCGTTTGGCAACGGATTCATCGCGCGAATATACGCCGCGCGCCGGCCAGTTGAAAGCGCAGGCCTTCGCGGTTGGTCGCGCGCAGGTAAAGCAAATAAAGCCCGATCACAGCGAAAATGAGATTTGGCGTCCAGGCGGCCACCACTGGCGAAATGCGGTCGCCTTCTCCAAGTGCGAGAAAAAGGTGAGTCAGGAAATTCATCGAAAAAACGAGAACGACTGCGCTCGCGACGCTGGCCAGCACGCCGCGCCGTGAATAACCGATACCGAGCGGCGCGGCGATGCACACGACCACCAAACAGGTCCACGGTAATGCGAGACGATATTGGAGATGAGTCCGGAACGGCGCGAGCAGTGTCACCGGAAAATCGGAATTGAAATGGAGATATTGGCGCAACTCGGGAAAACTCAGGTACTCGGCGCGAACATTGGCGCTGCCGAGGCGGAACGGCGTTTCGCTCCAATGGTCGATCTTGAGCGAGGGATACATTTTTTCATCGCTAATATTTCCACCATCGTCGTAGTGGACCACTTTCACCTGCTCGAGTTCCCAGGTTTTGGTTTCGGGATGATAAGTTGCGCGCGCAGCCAGATAATTCGTGACGATGTTGTCACGCGCGTCCTGCTGCAGCACTTGCACGTTGTTGAAGACGTCGTGGCCGGGACGAAAACTCTGGATAAACCACGTCCGCGCGTCGGTGCGGTTGCGAAAAATCTGACCTTGGACCGAGAGCTGGTGCGAGCGGGCCGTGGCGATAAAATTTTTCTTGGCCAACTCGGCATGTGGCGCGAGCGAATAGTTCAGGGCCAAGCTGGCTGCAACGGTCAGCAGACCCATGCCGATCAATGGCGCGAGCACCCGCGGGATGCTCACACCGGCGGTCAACATCGAGACGATTTCGTTCGCGCGCGACATTCGGCCGAGTGAAAAAAGAAGCGCCAGCAACAGCGAGACCGGCAACAAAATAATGAAAACCTCCGGCAGTTGCGTGGCATAGTAGCGAACAGTGAGCGCCAAGCCGAAATGTTCGTCGATAAAGGTCGAAATGTTGTCGCTCACGTCGAAGATCAGCCAGACGGAGAGAAAGCCGGCGATGCAGTAAATGTAGACCTGCAAAAAATTGCGAATGACGTAGCGGTCGAGCAGTCTCATCGACGATCGGTATGATGGCGAGGTATCCAGAGATTAGCGTAATGAGATCGACGCTGCATCTTAACAATCGTCGAAATTTCAAATCCCAAGCTCCAACATCCAAAGAGGTCCTAATGTTCAAAGCTCCAATTCTCCGCTTCCTCAGCTATTGTGATTTGATGATTGAAGTTTCCTCGGGATTTAGGATTTGGTTTTTGGGATTTTTGCCGTGATCGCGCTAAAAGATTCTTTGGGAACCGAATTTGTCGAGCGAGTTCGGGCGATCTTCTCGGAAAACGGGCTACTTTCGAAAGCCCAAAACTTCGAGTTCCGTCCGCAACAGCAGGAAATGGCGGTGGCGGTGGCGCGGGCGCTGGAGGAAGATCGACATCTGGTGGTCGAGGCCGGCACTGGCGTCGGCAAATCGCTCGCCTATCTGGTTCCGGCGATCCTGTTCGCGCTCGAGCAGCACAAAAAAGCGATTATTTCGACCCACACGATCAATCTCCAGGAGCAACTCCTTTACAAAGACATTCCCATTTTAAAAAAAGTGCTGCCGGTCGAGTTCGAGGCGGCGCTGATGAAAGGCCGCCAAAATTATCTTTGCCCGCGCCGGCTCGAGCGCGCGTTGCAAAGTTCAAGTGAGCTTTTTACCGGACCGGAACAGAACGAATTACAACGGATCGCGGAATGGGCGAGTAAGACTCGCGACGGTTCGCTCAGCGACTTATCGATCGAGCCCGATCCGAAAGTTTGGGCGCAAGTTTGCAGCGAAGCGCACATCTGCACCCAAAAAACCTGCGGACAAAATCCGCGCTGTTTTTACCAACAGGCCCGCAAACGCTTGCTCGCGTCGGACGTGATCGTGCTCAATCACACGTTGCTCTTCATGCTGCTCGGCACGCCCGACGAACAGGAGGGACGTGAGAGCGGTTTTCTTTTCCCGAACGACTTTATCATTTTCGACGAGGCCCACACCGTTGAAGGAGTCGCGTCCAAGCAGATCGGGGTCGGAGTTTCGCAATACGGGTTAAGATCGACAATCCAACGGCTCTACAACGCACGCACGCGCAAGGGGCTGTTCACCGTCATGCGGGACGCCGCCGGGGTGCGCCTTGCGGCCGAGTTGATCGATGATCTGGAGAAATTCTTCGGCTCGGTGGAATCGAAATCCGATTTTCGAAAAGGCCGCGAGTTTCGCGTGCGCGATGTCGATCTTGTCCCGGACACGATCACCGGCCGGCTGGTCGCGCTCCAGGCGCGAATCGCCGACGTGGTGAAACGCGCCGACGACGAAATTTTGAAAGCGGAGCTGCAGGAATTTGGCCGGCGCGTCCGTGATGCGCGCGACGGTATCAGCATTTTTCTGGAGCAAAGCGCGCCGCAACACGTTTACTGGGTCGAGCGCACCGGAAAGACGGCGCAATTTCTTTCGCTCAACGCGGCGCCGATCGATCTCGCGCCGGTTCTGCGACGAATGATTTTCCGGGATAATTGCTGCTCGGTTATGACCAGCGCGACGCTGGCGGTCGGGCGCGAGGACCTCGCTTACTTTCGCGAGCGCATCGGCGCGACTGAAGCCGAGCCGTTGCAACTTGGCAGTCCATTCGATTTTCAAAAGCAGATGAAAATGTTCGTCGTAAAAAAAATGCCTGACCCGCGCGATGCGACTTATCAGAAAGAGCTGGAACGCTGGATCGCGCATTTCGTGGAGAAGACCGATGGCTGCGCCTTTGTTCTTTTCACTAGCTACCGCGACCTGCAGCAAGTGGCGGGTGAGATGCAGAAATTTTTTGTGGAGAAGAAAATGAATCTGCTCGTGCAGGGTGGCGGCGCGCCGCGCGGGAAGCTGCTCGAGCAATTCAAATCCACGCCGCGGAGCGTGCTGTTCGGGACCGACAGCTTCTGGGGCGGGGTCGATGTTCCAGGCGAAGCGCTCTCCAACGTTATCATCACGCGTCTTCCATTTGCCGTTCCGGATACGCCGTTGATCGAAGCGAAACTCGAGCTGGTGCAAGAACGCGGCGGTGATGCGTTTACTGAATATTCACTGCCGGAAGCAATCTTGAAACTGCGGCAGGGCGTTGGTCGTCTGATCCGGACCAAGAGCGACCACGGCATCATCGTCATTCTCGACAATCGCATCGTGACCAAGCCCTACGGCCGAGCGTTCATGCAGGCGCTGCCGAAGTGCCCGGTGGAAATCGTTTAGCTCGCCGCGGGGCCTATCGTTCTTTGCGACTAAATTCAGACGCAAAACTGGCTGCAGCGGTGCGATTTTCCACGCCGAGCTTCGGATAAATGTGTTCGAGATGTTTGCCCACGGTTGCGGAGCTGATTCCGAGGATCAGGCCGATTTCGGCATTTGATTTTCCGCGGGAAAGCCAGCAGAGCACCTTGCGCTCGCGCAGACAAATGACTTGCAATTCGCGCGACAGGCGGTCTTCCTGATTTGCATGCGATTCTCAATTATCTTCGCAGCAACGATCTCCATGTTCGGCGTTTGGGTAGCGCCGGCATCCGCGCAGGATCCAGCCGTCGTTAATTCCAAAACAATACGCGTCCGATTTGAAAACGATCGTGTCCGCGTCCTGGAAGCTACTCTGCCGCCCGGTGTCAAAGAACAGGTGCATTCGCATCCGGCTTACGTCATCTACGTGCTCGCCGGCGGGCGGTATCGCAACTACGCGTCCGACGGCAAAGTTACCGAAGGCACTTTGCAGACCGGCGACGTTCTTTATCGCGATCCTTTGACCCACGCCGCGGAGAACATCGGCGACCAGCCGTTGCACATGATCCTGGTTGAATTAAAAGCCGCGGCTGGCGGCGGCATGTCGCCTCATCCCTGAAACAGCGCATCTTCGAACTCGATTCGAAGCGGCAGATCAGTTCTCAGCTTTCAGTTGTCAGAGTTTCCGCTTTCAGTTTTCCGCCTTGTGTCTCGCCAAATTTTTCCGAGCGGTTTATCCTCGGGCATATGGGCGAATTTTTGCTGAAGATCAGTTTGATACTCACCGCGGGCGTTTTAGTTAGCGGCTGCGCCGAGGGACCGGTCGAATACACAGCCGACAACAGCGGCGGTATTTTGCATCAGATATCGACCGATCCCGCGGAGATTTTCCGGAACAAAGTCGATCATGAGGCCGAGCTCGAAGCTCGCGGCGTCGAACCCCCGGTGGGCAGCGCGAATTGGCATGATTACTGGAAGAAAATGATCGCATACTGGAGCGGATCAGATGCTTTCGGTACGCATCAGCAGGTCATGGCGTACATTGTTCAGCAGAGACGCGCGCGAGGTCTTCCAGCGCTTTAAACATCGCGCGGGACGAAACTCGCCGTGGCGGCGGTTCGGTTCTCGACATGTCGGCCAACCGCTGGTTGGTTTTCGAGAAAACGTTTCCGCACAACGACTTAAGGCCTTGCAACGCTGCTAAGATCAGGGCTTAGTTCTGGGGGGAACTAACGCCGTCTCTCAACTTGACCCCACAGGTCTTTCGGGAGGCGGCGATCTTTTTAATGCGCGTTCTGGGTCGATGTTCGCTGCGAAACTGGCCGCGGCTGTCCGATTCTCGACCCCGAGCTTGGGATAAATGTGTTCAAGATGTTTGCCCACCGTGGCGGCGCTGATTCCGAGGATCAGGCCGATTTCGGCGTTTGATTTTCCCCGGGCGAGCCAGAACAACACCTCGCGCTCGCGTGGTGTGATACTGTTATGCTCGCGAGGCCATCCTTTGCCATTCTTGGTAATCAGTTCCAGGAGCAGACCAATAAGATGTGGCGTGTACAGGTTTTGCCGCTTTAGATAAAGTCGCGCATCGCCCCGTTTGGCGGCCAATGACTTAGGCGCTTTCGCCTCTCCCTTTTTTGCGAGCCAACGGCATACCTTATCAGGAAGGAGTCGTGTTCGTGCGCGCCCGCCAAAGAACTGCTTCAACCATCGCCGTGCAGCTGGATCGGCAAAATGAATCTTGTAGCGCGGAGTGGCGAGTACGATTCCGCGTCGCCTCGATTTGCTCGGCTTTGCCGGTGGACCTGACTTCGGCACAGTGATCCTCTCTCACTGTGTAATACGGCATCCGACATCCAAGGTTTGCGAAAACGTCAAAATTTCTCGCGGTCGGACGTTAAAAGTCAGCCTCCGGAAAAAGCGTACGGCGTTCGCCGTATATACGCGCGCGGTGCGATTTGAAACAATCCGCCGCCATGAGCCTATCTTCACGAGGTCGCAGTGCAGCCCAATTTACTGCGCGCATTCCGATTCTCCGCAGACCGGCGTTTCGGGAAATTAATTCAACCAACGAAGACGCATACTCTTCATGAAAACGACCAAAATTACGCCCCTGCCTCATCCGTCGGCCGAACCTGATTACACAGAAATCGGTACTTGCCGCCAACGCTTATGTCTTCAAGGTCGCAGTTCCCGTTTTTCTTCGAACGCGTGCAGATTGCTGGGTTTGCTAGCTCTTCTTTGGTGCAGCGGCACCGCGGCTTTTGCCCAACAAACATTTACGGTTATCTCGGGTACGCTTCATAACGCATGCGGCACGGGTTCTTACTGCAACGATTGGACTAGTGACGTTTACGTCTATGTCACATATAACAACATGGCTGCTGGTACCTATCATATTTATACAAATGATAACTCCTACGTCACATTTACCGTTCCCGCTGCGGGAAGTGGAACGGTAAGCGCTCAGGCCGCAATAGATGGTTATCACTATCCGAATTATGTCACTTGCGTGTTTCGAGATCGCTCCATCACTGGTAGCGACACGGGTTATCCAGTCACTGGCGGCTACATAGCACTAGAACAGGAAGCACAAGGCTCGGCCTATCCTGACTGCCCTCCTTTACCGTGCGGAGCGCATGATTTCCTAACGTTCGCCGCAACTTATTATGTCAACGCCTCGGGTTCTTTATCGTCGGAGTACGACAAGTCCTGTGATCGCAAAGATGGCGGCGACCAATGTAAAGATTGCGGGTCAAAGGCCATGCCGCGCTACAGTGCACATTCGATGTTAGCGAGCCTTAACATTGAAGATACGCCGATCGGCTATTCCCCGCCGCGGGGACCGGCGATCAATTTTACCGTCACGTACAACCAACGAGATGCTCAACAGCCACAAACATTCAATTATTCGAACCTAGGTCCAAAATGGACATTCAATTGGCTTTCCTACATCACCGATGACCCCAACAATATGTCGGCCGATGCAACGGTCTACGTTGCGGGCGGCGGCGCAGAAAAGTACTCCGGCTTCGACTCCGGATCCCAGAGCTATCAAGCAGATCCACAAAGTCACGCTGTTCTCGTTCGAACTGCGGCCGCGGCCTGCGAGAAGCGCTTTCCCGATGGATCCAAGCAGCTGTTCGCCCTGAGCGATGGATCCACATCGTTCCCACGTAAGATCTTTATGACTCAATGGATCGATCCGGCGGGCAACGCCGTCACGATCGGCTAC
>Ga0193751_1002164_pt1 | contig 12018 bp, 9 predicted proteins | sample L1c2metaG_FD_143050 | JGI IMG/M metagenome (GOLD analysis project Ga0193751, IMG submission 143050) | Soil microbial communities from a riparian zone of the East river system, Colorado, United States - L1c2 | ecosystem: Environmental > Terrestrial > Soil > Riparian zone | place: USA: East River... | reverse complement strand
TTCGTGGATCTCTTTCTCGGTGAGAGGCTTGGCCATCGCGCTCATCACCGCGTTGTCGCGCGTTCCTTTGCGGTATGCGGTCAGCGCTTGCACCAGATAGTCGTATTGCTGACCGGCGAGGCGCGGTGTTTCCGGCGTGATCGGCTTGTTACCTTCGGGGCCGTGGCACGCCGCGCACGCCTCGTCAGCCTTCTTCTTTCCGGCCTCATCCTTCGCCAACGCCGCGGTCGTGCCCGCGAGCGCCGCGCAGGCAACGGCAAGCGCGAGGGCGCGCACAATACACATTCGCTTCGGTGCTGTGCTCATGGCGATCATCACTTCCTCGGATCGCCCGCGTAGTAGGTAGCAAGGTCCGCCATGTCCTGGTCGCTCAAGGTCGCAGCGATACCTCGCATGGTGGGATGCTTGCGGGCGCCCGTTTTGTAGTCCTGCAAGGTCTTGACGATATAGCCTGCCTGTTGCCCGCCGATCTTCGGGACTGGGTAGACCTCCGGATACGCCGTTCGATAGTCAGCGATGCCGTGACATCCTTCGCACATCTGCGCTCGTGCTTTGCCGCGCGCCGGGTCGCCTTCGGCCCAGACCGAGGCGGACAAAAGGAAGGCCATTGCGGCGCTTATGGCCAAAAGACCGTATCGTTTCTTGATGGGATTTGAGTGCATCCTTGGCGCCCGCTTTTGAGATCGATTCTTCACAGCCAATAGACCAGCACGTACATCAGCAACCAGATGACGTCCACGAACTGCCAGTACCAGGACGCAGCCTGGAAGGCGAACTGATCATCGGGCGTGAAATCTCCGCGCATGCTGCGGGCGAGGACCACGCTCAGTATCGTCGCCCCGATAGCGACGTGCAGGCCGTGAAACCCCGTGAGCATGAAGAAAGTGGCGCCGTAGGCACCGCTCCCCAACGTCAGTCCCAACTCGGTGTAGGCGCGATAATGCTCACTGAATTGGAGACCCAGGAACACAAGGCCGAGCGCAACGGTCAGGAATAGACCCAGCTTGAGCTGGCCGCGAGCGCCCTTCTGCAGTCCCCAATGCGCCCAGAACAGCGTTGCGGCCGACGTCAGCAGCAGCACCGTGTTGAGCATCGGGATGCCTGTCCCATGCTCGGGGCGCAACGTTCCCTCGATGCCTGGTCCGGTTGCCGGCCAGCCGCCCTTGAAGCCGGGCCACAGTTCCGCGGTCTCGCCCGAGCTCAGATCCGGCATGACGTGCCAGCGCATGTAGAACAGCGCGCCGAAGAACGCCGCGAAGAACGCCGTCTCCGAGAAGATGAACCATCCGAAGGCCCAGCGATAGGACCGGTCCACCTGCTTGTCGTACAGGCCGGCTTCGCTTTCTCTAATCACCGTGCCGAACCAGCCAAACAGCATGTAGATGAGCAACGCCGCCCCTGCTGCGAGGATATAAGGCCCCGCCGCGCCGCGGTTGATCCACGTCGCCGCGCCTGCGGCGCTAAGCAGCAGCGCGCACGCGCCGATAATCGGCCAGCGTGACGGTTGTGGCAGGTAATAGGCCCTGACGGCGGCCGGTGCGGTCATGCTCTGCTCCTTATCTGTCGTAAATCTTGCGATTGCTTTCGCATGACGTTCCTTAGCTCCCGTTGCCCTCGACTTCGAAGAAGGTATACGAGAGCGTGATCGTGTTGACGTCTTTCGGCAGCTTCGGGTCCACCACGAACACCACCGGCATACGCCGCTTTTCATGCGGAGCGAACAATTGCTTCGTAAAGCAGAAGCATTCGAGCTTCTTGAAATACTCGGCGGCAAGCGGCGGCCCGTAGCTTGGAACCGCTTGGCCCGTCATCGGGCGGTCGGACGTATTCTCGACTTCGTAGAGCAGGTTCATCAGCTGGCCGGGATGCACATCGACGATCGGTGTGTCGGGCCGGAACTGCCACGGCAGCTTGTTGACGTTCGCGTCGAGCTCGAGGCGCACGGTTCGAGTCGCATCGATCTGCGTATTCCTGATTTCGTCCGGCGCGTCGATGTCGCGCAGCCCGGTCGCTTTGCAGAACTGCTCGTAGAAGGGCACCATCAGATAGCCGAATGCAAACATGATGGCGGCGGCCAGCGAAAACCTCAGCAGCAATGTGCGATTCGCTTTTTCCGGTCGCAGGTGGAAACGCGCGCTGCTCATGGGTGCACCGCGAGGCCTTGGGAGATGATTGCGCCGGCGAACAACGCTACCGCGACGACCGCCAGCAAGAGTGCGATGCGGACGCTTGCCGCACGCTGCGATGTTTGCGTTGAATTCGCTTGTCTCATCGTCGATTCCCTTGGATGGCAAGTCGCACCGGTCACCCGACCACCGGCGGCGTCTGGAACGAGTGATGGGGCGCCGGCGACGGCAGCGTCCATTCCAATCCCTTGGCGCCGTCCCAGACCTTCGCGGGGGCCTTTTCACCGCCGCGAATGCACTTGATCACCGTGTACAGAAAGAGCAACTGGGTCAAGCCGAAACCGAACGCCCCGATGCTGGCGATCATGTTGAAATTCGCGAACTGCAGCGGGTAGTCCGGAATGCGGCGCGGCATGCCGGCGAGCCCGAGAAAGTGCATCGGGAAGAACGTGACGTTGAAGAAGATCATCGACAGCCAGAAATGCCAGCGTCCGAGCGTCTCGTCGTACATGTGTCCGGTCCACTTCGGCAGCCAGTAGTAGGTTCCGGCAAATAGCGCGAACAGCGTGGAGGCAACCATCGTGTAGTGGAAATGCGCCACCACGTAATAGGTGTCCTGCATCTGGACGTCGACGGGTGCGATCGCCAGAATGACGCCGGTGACGCCGCCCATGACGAAGACGAAGAGGAAGCCGACAGCGAACAGCATCGGCGTCTCGAAGCTGAGCGAGCCCTTCCACATCGTCGCGGTCCAGTTGAACACCTTGACGCCGGTCGGCACCGCGACGAGAAGCGATACGTACATGAAAAAGAGCTGCCCTGCGACCGGCATCCCCACCGTGAACATGTGATGTGCCCATACGAGACAGGAGATGATCGCGATCGCGCACGTCGCGATTACCATCGAACGGTACCCGAACAGAGGCTTGCGGGCGAAAGTCGGGATGACCTCGGAGATGAGGCCGAACGACGGCAGGATCAGGATGTAGACCTCCGGGTGGCCGAAGAACCAGAAGATGTGCTGGAACATGACCGGGTCGCCGCCGCCGGCCGCGTTGAAGAAGTGGGTACCGAAGTGACGGTCGGTCAGAAGCATCGTCACCGCGCCAGCCAGTACCGGCATGACGAGGATGATCATGTAAGCGGTGACGAGCCAGGTCCAGACGAACATCGGCATCTTCATCAGCGTCATGCCGGGCGCGCGCATGTTGATGATCGTCGTGATGATGTTGATGGAGCCGATGATCGAGGACACCCCCAGGATGTGGATCGCGAAGATGGCCATGTCCATGCCCGGGCCCATCTGCACCGACAGCGGCGGGTAGAGCGTCCATCCGGCACCGGTGGCGCCGCCGGGCGCGAAGAGCGAGGAGACCAGCAGGATCGCGGCCGGGGGTAGCAGCCAGAAGCTGAAATTGTTCAGGCGTGGGAACGCCATGTCGGGCGCTCCGATCATCATCGGGATCTGCCAGTTCGCAAAGCCCACGAGCGCCGGCATGAACGCGCCGAATACCATGATCAGGCCATGCAGTGTCGTGAGCTCGTTGAAAAGCTCCGGCTGCACGATCTGCAGGCCCGGCTGGAACAGCTCGGCCCGTATGGTCAGCGCCATGATGCCGCCGACGATGAACATGGTGAAGCTGAAGAACAGGTACAGCGTGCCGATGTCCTTGTGGTTCGTCGAGGTGAGCCAGCGAAGAATTCCCGTGGGTTGGTCCCGGCGCCCGGCGTCATCGGCGATTGAGAGCGGCGTGTTCACGTTTGTTCTCCTGGCTTCGTTTTTCCGGCAGGGTTCTCGATACCATGCGCCGCGTCACTTGCGAGCCGCGGCAATATCCTTCGGCTGCACGATGTCGCCCGTCGTGTTGCCGAAAGCGTTGCGTTCATACGTGATCACGGCGGCGAGATCCAGGTCGGAAAGCTGGCCTTTCCAGGCCGCCATGGCCGGGTTCTTCTTGCTGCCATTCATGACGATGTCGACATGGCCGGCGATCGGCCCGGTCGTAATGGGACCATGGGCGAGCGCAGGAAACGCGCCGGGGACGCCTTGACCATTGGCCTGGTGACAGGCCAGGCAGCTCCCGCCGTAGACCTTCTCGCCCTCGGTCTTCAGCTCGTCCAGCGTATAGGTCTTTTCCGCCGCCGCGCTGGCGGCGGCAGCGACAACCTTGTTCTTCGTCTGCTGTTCGGCCAACCACGTCTTGTACTGTTCCTCGGGAAGCGCCTCGACGACGATCGGCATGAAGCCGTGCTCCTTGCCGCATAGTTCTGCGCACTGGCCACGGTAGATGCCCGGCGTGTCGACCTCGAACCACGAGTCGCGAACGAACCCCGGTATCGCGTCCTGCTTCACGCCGAAGGCAGGCACCCACCACGAGTGGATCACGTCGTTCGCCGTGACGAGGATGCGGACCTTCTTGCCCACCGGAACGACCAGAGGATTGTCCACCTCGAGCAAGTAGTTCTCACCCTTCTCCGCCCTGTTCTCGATCTGGTCGCGTGGCGTCGACAGGTCGCTGTAGAAGGAGACGTTTTCCCCCAGATAGTCGTAGCGCCATTTCCACTGGTAGCCGATCACCTTGACCGTCATGTCCGGACTCGACGTGTTCTTCATCGCGACCACGGTGCGGGTCGCCGGAAATGCCATGCCTACGACGATGAGAAGAGGGATCGCTGTCCAAACGATCGTCAGTGCCTTGTTGTCGCTGAACTGACTGGCTTGATGGCACAGCGACCGGCGATGCCGCAGAATCGCATAGAACATGAACAGAAACACGACGAGCGCGATGGCAACGCCGATGCCAAGGACGATGAGGTGCAGGTCATAGATCTGATGGGCGACAGGAGTCTGCGGCGTTTGGAAGTTGAACTTCGCCGAGCTCTCGGCGATGGCCATGCCCGGTAGCGTCAGCAATGCCCAGCTCGATGCTTTCGCGAGATTGCTCATCATCATCAGTTTTGCTGTCATGTCTGCCGTCTTCACCGAACATCACCATTCATTGCGGTCCCGGATCCTCGCCATGGCCGAGGGTCGTGAGGCCGGGATTCGGGAATTCCGCCCCGAAGTTACGGAATCGACCCTGTTGTGTCTTTCAAATTTCTGAATGCCAATTGCAGCCGATTGCGGAACATGCTTTTGAGCGACCGACGATCAGCGCAGGTTGTGGGAAGGCTATCGAGATAGCGCCCGGGCCGTCTTTCAAATTTCTATTCGCGCCCGCGAGCGCCTCACCGCATCGCATTTCGCGTCGTCGGCGCAGGTTTGTCACAGCGTTGCAGCTTTGTCGAAGACCTCGTGCGTCGGCGTTCGTAGGATGCGTCACATGTGCGAGCGCCGACTCGACGGCCTCGTGATCGCGGACCCACCAAGGACGGAGACTTGTCGATGCTTACGACAGTGGCAGTCGTATCGCTTGTGAACGCGCTCGCCCCCGCCGCAGTGCGCGGCATAGGCGGCGCTCCTCGACGTACCAACGGGCTCTTCGATCGCGATCACCGCCACGGCAAGTGCGCTCCTCTCCGCACCCGCAGTCAGCGTGGCCGCAACCGACGCGACACCTCTGGCAGTCAAATACAACTGCACAGCATGCCATTCGGCGGAAAAGAAGATCGTCGGACCGTCCTACAAGGAAGTCGCCGCGAAGTACGCCGGCGACTCCGGCGCTCCCGCGAAGCTCCAGCAGAAGGTCAAGACCGGCGGCAGCGGCGTCTGGGGCGCGATTCCGATGCCGCCAAACAACGTCCCCGATGCGGACCTGAAAACGCTGGTCGAGTGGATTCTGGCAGCGAAGTAATCCACTGCCGGACATGAAATTCGGCGAAAGAGCGATTTCGCGAACGAGTTTCTTCGTTGCGTGTGCCGCGCTTTTAGCTGCCGCGTCTGGCGGCGCGCAGGACCGCGCCGGAACGGCGTCGATCGATGCGCAATCGTTCCGGTGCATCACGAGCATGACGCACGTGCGGCACTTCTACGTCGACAACCTCAACGGCGACCTGCAGGGAACGATTGCCGCGGCGAATGCGAAGAACGGCGCCGTCTATCCGCCCGGATCGGTCGTCCAGCTCGTGCCGGGCGAGGCGATGGTGAAGCTCGACAAGGACGCGAGCCCGGTGACGCACGACTGGGAGTACTTCGAGCTCGACGTCTCCAAGGACGGCACGCGCATTCGCCGTCACGGCTTCGCCGATGTCATCAACCGCTTCGGCGGCAATTGCTTCGGCTGCCACGTGGCCGCGCGCCCCGAGTGGGATTCCATCTGCCAGGCGGACCACGGCTGCGCGCCGATTCCGGTGACGCGCGCGATGAGCGCCGCGTTGCAGCGGACCGATCCGCGTTGCGGCAATACCTCGGTGAGCCCGGAAGACGCCGAGGCGCTCCGGCAGCTCGACGAATTGACCAAGACCCTGGCGCGAGCCGCGAAGTAAGGAAGAATGCGATGAAGAAGCGAAGCCTAGTCTCTGCGATCGCCCGCGGCCTCGGCGCGGCGATCATGGCTGGCCCGACCTGGGCGATCGATTACCAGCCGTTCGACTGGGTCCCTTTGCCGCGCGGAACGAAGGTGCTGTCGTTCTATTACGAGTACGGCGCGCACGATTCGTACAACAATACGATCACCGGCACCTTCGACCACGACACGAACCTCGACAGCCATATCGGGATCGTCCGCTACATCCATTACAGCAAGGAATCGTTGTTCGGCCATCAATGGGACTGGAACGTGCTGGTGCCGTTTGGCGGGCTGCGCGACGGCAGGATCAACGGCCAGCAGCTGGGCAACGCGAACGGCGTTGCGGACCCCGTTGCTTCCATTGGGTACTTCCTCATCAACGAGCCCGAGAAAAAGACATTTCTTACCTTCGCACCCTATCTCACGATCCCGATCGGATCCTACGACCGGAACAAGCCCCTCAACCTCGGGGGCAACCGTTGGGTCTACAACTTCCAGGGCGACCTGACGCAGGGCATCGGCGACAAGTTCACCGTGGATGTTTCCGCAGGTTGGACCTGGTACGGCGACAACACGAAAGCCGGCAACGGCGACCAGAGACTCACGCAGGACACGAGCTACGAGCTCTACGGCTGGCTCGCGTACGACGTGAGCGATGCCGTCCGTCACGCGTTTCCCGGCGCATCGAACGCCAGGGTCGCGATCGGGTACATGGGCATCTTCGGCGGCGAGCAGAAGCTCGACGGCATCTCCAACGGACAGAAGGCTCGCCAGGACCAGCTGCGGGCCACCTATATGATGAACTTCTCGCCGACGACGCAGGGCCTGGTCCAAGTCACCCACGACACGCACGTCGAAGGCCAGTTCAAGCAGAGCTTCGGGTTGCTCCTGCGGCTCGTGACGGCGTTCTGACGGGAACGCTCAGCGCGACACCGAGATCTCCTGGTGTGAGTACGGACGCCACTTTGCGGACCGCGGCGCGGGCTGTCTTCAATGCGGCTGCCGCAGCCTTGCAGAGGACCGCCGGCGAGCGCATTCGACGCGCGAAGTAGCGACACAGCGCCGACTTCAGGATGGCGAGGGCACGACCCGGATCTTCCCCATCATCCCGCCATCCTCGTGCTCGAGAGCTCGTCGTTTCGTTGATCCACGATCGCGACACTGCATTTGGCGCCGCGGGTGCAGCTTTGGTAAATCGCTGCAGCATTGTCGAAGACGTCGTTCGCCGCAGATCCTAGGATCTGTCCACGTAGGCGAGAACCGATGCTCGGATGGCCTCGTGATCGCGGACCCACCAACGACGGAGATTTGTTGATGCTTATGACAGTGGCAGTCGTATCGCTTGTGAACATGCTCGCCCCCGCCGCAGTGCGGGGCGTAGGCGGCGCTCCTCGACGTACTAATGGGCTCTTCGATCGCGATCGGACTCGCCGGCGTGTGCCGGTTATCGCAGCGACCGCACTCCTTCTTTGTGCAGTCGGCGTCGGGCAGGCATGGGCAGCGGAAGCGCCAGTCAAGGTCGATGCTGTGCGCATGAATAATGCCGACCGCGATGCCGCGAACTGGCTGAGCTACGGCCGAACCTACAGCGAGCAACGTTTCAGTCCGCTGTCCAAGATCACGACGGACAATGCGAAGCAGCTCGGCCTCGCGTGGTACGCGGACCTCGACACCAATCGCGGCCAACAGGCGACTCCGCTCGTCATCGACGGCGTGATGTATGTCTCGACCGCGTGGAGCATGGTCAAGGCGTACGACGCCGCGACCGGCAAGCTTCTCTGGTCCTACGATCCACAAGTCCCGCGCGAGCTCGGCGTGAAGGGCTGCTGCGACGTCGTCAACCGCGGTGTCGCCGCATGGAAAGGGAAGATCTACGTCGGCACGTTCGACGGCCGCCTGGTGGCGCTCGACGCGAACACCGGAAAGCCCGCGTGGAGCGTGGTCACCGGCGACCACAAGAACCTTACCATCACGGGGGCGCCGCGCGTCGTGAAGGGACGCGTCATCATCGGCATGAGCGGCGGCGAGTACGGCATCCGCGGCTACATCTCGGCGTACGACGCCGAGACCGGCAAGCTCGCGTGGCGTTTCTACACCGTTCCGGGCGATCCCTCGAAGCCGTTCGAGAACAAGGCCATGGAGATGGCCGCGAAGACCTGGAGTGGCGAGTGGTGGAAGCTCGGCGGCGGCGGCACGACGTGGGACGCGATCTCCTATGACCCCGATCTCAATCTCGTCTACTTCGGCGCCGGCAACGGCATCGAATGGGCGCGCAACTACCGCACCGCGAGCAAGGGCGACAACCTGTTCACGTCCTCGATCGTCGCGCTCAACGCCGACACCGGCGAATACGTCTGGCACTACCAGGCCACACCCGGCGAGGAGTGGGACTTCGACGCCGTGCAGCAGCTGATCCTCGCCGATCTCACCATCGACGGCAGGCCGCGCAAGGTGATCATGCAGGCGAACAAGAACGGCTTCTTCTACGTCCTCGACCGCCGCGACGGCAAGCTGATCTCGGCCACGAATTTCGTGCCGGTCAACTGGGCGAGCGGAGTCGATCCGAAGACGGGACGCCCGATCGAGAACCCCGGGATCCGCTACGACCTGACCGGGAAGCCGGCCAACATGATGCCGGGCGCCCTCGGCGGCCATAGCTGGCAGCCGATGGCCTACAGCCCGAAGACGGGGCTCGTGTACATCCCGGCGCAGGAGATCGGCCTCCAGTTCACGCCGGTCGAAGGCCTGGCGACGTCGCCCCTGGGCTGGAACGTCGCGGTCGCGACCACGAACACGCCCGGCACCAAGGGCTATCTCATCGCGTGGGATCCGGTGCGCCGGAAGGAAGTGTGGCGCGCAGGCTATCTGGGCCCGTGGAATGGCGGGACGCTGACCACGGCGGGAAATCTCGTCGTGCAGGGCGACGCCTCCGGCAGCTTCAACGTCTACCGGGCCGACACCGGCGAGAAGCTGTGGTCGACGCCGGCACAGAGCGCGGTCATGGCCGGTCCGATCACGTACGAGGTGAATGGCGAGCAATACATCGCCGTCATGTCCGGATGGGGCGGCGCATTCCCGTTGTTTCAGGGCAAGGAAGCGGCCAAGTCCGGCAACCTGCGCAACGTGAGCCGCGTGCTGGCGTTCAAGGTGGGCGGCATGGCTACACTTCCTGCGCTCCCGCCGGAACCGCAGCTCGTGCTGAACCCGCCGCCGGCAACCGCGGCTGCGGCCACCGTCGCCACGGGCACTGGCCTGTACGCGCAGTACTGCAGCGTCTGTCACGGCGAGAACGCAATCGGTGGCGGCGTCGTGCCGGACCTTCGCGCCTCGACCTTCCTCGGCAACGATTTCTTCTACGAGATCGTGCTCAACGGTGCGATGAAGGATGCCGGCATGGCAGCGTTCAAGCCGGTGCTCGATCAGAAGGACGCCGCCGCAATCCGCGCGTACTTGATTAAACGCGCCAACGAGGACAAGGCAGCAAGCAGCAAGTGAGGCGATGTCGACCGTGTTAACGATGGCTTTTGGAGCGCCAATGGCCGCGCGGACCCACCAATGACGGAGATTTGTTGATGCCGATGAAAATGGTAGTCGATTCGTTTCTTAGCATGCTCGACGAAGTCAGAGTGCGGGACATCAGCAGTAATCTGCATCGCATTGACGGCCTCTTCAATGTCCGTCGGGGTCACCGGCGTGCGCCGGCGATGGCGGCGACCTCGCTCCTTATGGTGCTACTCGTTTGTGCATTCAGCGTCGGGAACGCGCGGGCGGCGGAAACACCGGCCAAGGTCGATGCCGCCCGGATGAAAGACACCGACCGCGACGGCGCCAATTGGCTGAGCTACGGACGAACGTACAGCGAGCAGCGCTTCAGTCCGCTGACAAAGATAACCCCGGACCACGCTAAGCAGCTAGGCCTCGCCTGGTACGCAGACCTCGACACCAATCGTGGACAGGAAGCGACGCCGCTGGTCATCGACGGCGTGATGTACGTGTCGACCGCGTGGAGCATGGTCAAGGCCTACGACGCCGCGAGCGGCAAGCTGCTGTGGTCCTACGATCCTGAAGTGCCGCGCGAGCTCGGCGTCAAGGGCTGCTGCGATGTGGTCAGTCGCGGAGTCGCGGCCTGGAACGGCAAGATCTACGTCGGCACCTTCGACGGCAGGCTCGTCGCAGTCAACGCGGCGACCGGCAAGCCGGTATGGAGCGTCGTGACCGGCGACCAGAGCAAGTCGTTCACGATCACCCAGGCGCCGCGCGTCGTAAAGGGCCGCGTGCTGGTCGGCATGAGCGGCGGCGAATACGGGATCCGCGGCTACATCTCCGCCTACGATGCTGAAACCGGAAAATTGGCGTGGCGTTTCTACACGGTGCCGGGAGATCCATCCAAGCCGTTCGAGAACAAAGCGATGGCGATGGCCGCCAAGACGTGGAGCGGCGAATGGTGGAAGCACGGCGGAGGCGGCACGGTCTGGGACGCCATCTCCTACGACCCGGAGCTCAACCTCGTGTACTTCGGCGTCGGCAACGGCCTCGAATGGGCTCGGAGCTACCGCAGCGCGAACAAGGGCGACAACCTGTTCCTCTCCTCGATCGTCGCGCTCAATGCCGACACGGGCGCCTACGTCTGGCACTTTCAGGTCAACCCCGGCGAGGAATGGGACTACGACGCGGTCGGACAACTCACGCTCGCCGACCTGACGATCGACGGGAAACGCCGCCAGGTCATCATGCAGGCGAACAAGAACGGCTTTTTCTATGTCCTCGACCGGAAGACCGGCAAGTTCATATCGGCCAAGGCCTACGTCCCGCAGAACTGGGCGAGTGGCATCGACCCGAAGACCGGGAGGCCGATCGAGCATCAGGATATCCACTACAGCAGCACCGGCAAGACGATCGTTATGATGCCTGGCCCCGACGGCGGGCACAGCTGGCATCCCATGGCGTACAACCCGAACACGGGGCTGGTCTACATTCCCGCGCAGGAGATCGGAAAGCGCTTCACGCCCGTCAAGGATTTCAAGACATCGGAAATCGGATGGAATCTGGCCGTCGATGTCGCGGGCACGCCGGAAACCAAAAAGGGCTACCTTCTCGCATGGGATCCGGTGAAGCAGAAGGAAGTGTGGCGCGCGAACTATATCGGTCCATGGAACGGCGGCATATTGACAACCGCGGGAAATCTCGTCGTCCAGGGTGACGCCGCGGGCAATCTGAACGCCTACCGCGCGGACACGGGCGAGAAACTTTGGTCGCTCTCCGTCCAATCTCCGATCATGGCCGCGCCGGTATCGTATGAGGTCAACGGCGAACAGTACGTCGCCGTCTTGTCCGGCTTCGGCTCGGCGTTCTCGCTCCAGGCGGGCAAGGTCGCGGCACAGTCGGGGAATCTGCGCAACATCAGCCGCGTTCTGGCATTCAAGATCGGGGGGACGGCAGCGCTT
>Ga0193751_1002163_pt1 | contig 12022 bp, 9 predicted proteins | sample L1c2metaG_FD_143050 | JGI IMG/M metagenome (GOLD analysis project Ga0193751, IMG submission 143050) | Soil microbial communities from a riparian zone of the East river system, Colorado, United States - L1c2 | ecosystem: Environmental > Terrestrial > Soil > Riparian zone | place: USA: East River... | reverse complement strand
GGAGCGCGTCGGCTTTAAATGATTGATAATAGCAAGCGGAATCAGCATCGCCCGGCTCCAGGACGACATTTTGTAGATGTGGAACGGCGCCCAGCGCGGCAGCAAACTCATCTCCACTGGAATGGTCGGCAGATATTTCCACGGAAATTGGCCGAGCAGTGCGAGATACAATTTACTGAAAGTGTTCATCCGCGGGATGCCGCCGAGCCGCAAAATGTTCTCCCGCGCCCTGCGCATGAACGGCAGATCCGGCGAATAACCGGCCAGCTTCAATGCGAAGTACCCTTTGACCGACGCGTTGATCTCGCTCGGACCGCCGAAATAAATATTCCAGCCGCCGTCCGGCAGTTGTCGTTTTAAAATGTGACGGGCGCAGCGGTCTTGCAGAGAAACGTCGATCTCGCCCAGCCAGTGGATGAAGAGCACGAAATCGGAGCAGAGCGTGCTATCGACCAGCAATTCGCCACACCAATGACCGTCCGGCCGTTGTTGACCCAAAAGATTTTGCTGTGCTCGGGCCATCGCGTCGGAAATCCCGGCATCAGTCGCCAAATACGGCTCAGCTCGCTCGGGAGCTGCGCTTGGCAATGCGATGATGTTTCGTGGCGAACTCATTGGGATGTCGATTCTTACAACACGAACCTGACGACTGTCGATTCTACGAAGCTTGGGCAGCCGTAACTTCAGCGTTCTTACCAGTTTTGTGACCGTTTCCGCAGCTCACGCCGTTAAAGGCAAGAGTTTCGCTGCCGCGCCCTGTCGGTTTCGGTTTCGGTCCGAAATTAAACTTGATCGTCTTCCAAGTATCGCCGCTCTTCGCCTGCAAACCGAGGCTGGCCGTCGGCTCATACCCGCAGTGCACCATGCAGTTCTCGCACCGCGGGTCGCGCGCCACGCCGTCAACCACGCCGTATTTTTCCCACTCCACTTTCTCCAGCAATTCGGAGTAGCTCGAATAATGCGCGTCGGTCATCAAGTAACACGGGCCTTTCCAACCGCGAATGTTCCGGGTCGGAATCGCCCAGGCCGAACAGGTCAGGTCGCGATGGCCGGCCAAAAATTCGAAATAGATCGGCGTCCCGAAGAGCGTGTAACGCTGCATCCATTCTTCGATCTTGCTGAACTTCTCGACCGTCATTTTGCGCGTGAGAAAGAAATTTTCCGGCTGCAAATTGAGCCGCTTGATCATGTCCTTCTTGGCCGCGTCATACTCGTAGCCGGGCGAAATGGTGTGGCCGTCCACGCCCAGATCGGAAAGATAATCGAACATTTGTTCGACCTCCTTCATGTCGGTCTCCTTGTAGATCGTCGTGTTGGTCGCAACCTGATACCCGAGAATTTTCGCCATCTTGATCGCGAGAATGCATTCTTTAAAAACACCCTCGCGCTCGACGATTAGGTCGTGAATCCGTTCGAGTCCATCGAGGTGGACGTTCCAATACATCCACCTGCTCGGCCCAATGGTTGGCTTATTTGGATCTTTCGGGCCTTTGCGAACGTCGGCCGCGTCTTTGTCAGTAATCAAACCGGCCGCGAGCAGTTCGCCGATTTTGTCTTCTACGAACTTTGGCTGGGCCGACAATTGCGACGCCATCCACTCGCGCATTTTCTTGCGCATGAACATCGCGTTGGTGCAGATGTAAATGATGCGCTTCTGCTCGAGCAACCCCTGCACGAGCGCCTCGATCTGCGGATAAATCAGCGGTTCGCCGCCGCAAATGGAGATCATCGGCGCGTTGCATTCCTCGGCCGCCGCGAGGCAATCTTCCAACGGCAGGATGTCTTTTAGCGAAGTGGAATATTCGCGAATCCGGCCACAGCCGGTGCAGGTCAAGTTGCACGTATGCAGCGGCTCCAACTGCAACACGGTGGCGAATTTCTTCGTGCCGCGCAGCTTCTGCCCGATGATGTAGGCAGCGATCTTTGTCGTTAAAGCGAGCGGAAATCTCATAAGGGCGTGGAAAGTAACAATGCTCCCAGGCGTGTCAACCGATAGGTGATTGGACGAAATAGAGCCAAATGTATTGCAAAAGCGAGCAAATCTTGCGCAACGTCAGGTCTCACCCGTGGTTGAATATTTGAACACTTTCGTTACAGGAAGGACGAATCTAATATAAAGACTATGAAAACGTTATTGGCAGTTGTGATCGCCGGAGTTCTGATTGGCTCCGCTTATGGCCAGGGGACACCCGGCAACGGACAGCCAGTTGGCCCGAAGACAACCGGACCGGGTGCTTATTCGCCAGCTAATTCGCCGTTTAAAAAATGGACGACGAAGCAGTTGCAGCAACGCCGGCTTGACCTCTATCGCCAAATCCCGCAGACCCAAACAAACTTACCGGGACACAGGGGAGAGCCCGTATTCATTCACCACGGCGGGGAAGCCTTCTCCGATCAGCAAAAAGAGATTTATGCTATCGAAGGTGAGCTGAATTGGCGTTACCAGCACGGCGACAAAGATGCCGAGCTAAAACGAGCGATGCCGGGTCAGCCGCATATGTAGCAGGCAACAAGGTAAGTTGATTGAGCGACCGAGGCACGCCCTACTGGGTTTGCCAGCCGCGGCGGATCAAGCTGATCGCGATCGCCGCCAGGAGGAGCGCAATAATTTTCGAGACGCCGCGCAGCCCCTGCGTTCCCATCCAGCGCGCGAATCGATCGGCGTTGCACAGAGCGATTGCGACGATCGCGAGATTCACCAGCAGCGAAGCCAGCGTAAAGACCAGCCCGACCGAATCGACCAAAATCAAAAGCGCGGTCAGCAGTGCCGGCCCGGCAATGAGCGGCATTCCAAGCGGCACCACGCCGAACTCATTGCTTCCGCCGCGATCGTGTGGACCGAACCCGACCAGTTCGCGCACGGCCAGCACGAGCAGAATGAGTCCCCCGGCGACTTGGAAGTCGGCCACGGTGATTCCGAGCGCTTTGAAAACAACTTTGCCCAGAAAAATAAACCCGATCGAAACGAGCAGTCCGGTAAGGAGGCCGAGAAACGCCTGACGCTTTTGATGTTCGCTCGACGCGCTCGTCCCGAGCCCCATGAAAATCGCGACCAGCCCGATCGGGTCGATCGCGACAAACACCGGAATGAACGCGAGCAGGAATTTTTCGATCACAAGGTTTTGGCTTTACCGATTAGGTCTTCTACACAATCTTCGCTGCTTCCATCAACCAAACCTTTCCGCATGAAAATCTTCCGCCGCACTCTTCCTCTTCCGCTTCCTCTTTGTCTTAGTCTTTTCCTGATTGCCACTCTTCGCGCCGAAAATTTGAAAACGGTCGATGATTTTCGCGCCGCAGCCGCAAAAGCGAACGCTGTTCTCACGATTCCTGATTGGGAACAAACGCCCGAAGCGGTCGACGCAATGACGAAAAACGCGATCGCGACCGCGAACAAGGCGCTCGATCAAATCGGCGCCCAGGACCCGAGCAAAGTCACATTCAAGAGCACGATCGTGGCGCTCGACGATTTGACTTACCAGGCCGGCAACGCCGCGAACAAGGCGGTGATCATAAAGGAAAGCAACACCGACGAGAAAATGCGTGCCGCCGGCGAAAATGCCGTGAAAGTTTTCCAGGACTGGGCCGTCAGCATCGATTATCGCGAAGACGTTTACAAAGCGCTGAAAGCATTCGCCAACACGCATCCGCAACTTTCCGGCGAAGACAAAAAGCTTTTCGACGAGACGATGCGCGATTATCGGCGCGCCGGTCTGGAATTGCCGCCAGATAAACGCAAGGAAGTCGAGCAGTTGCGTAAAGATCTCGCCAAGCTGGGCACTGATTTCGATACGAACATCGTGAACGCGAAGGCACCGCTCGTGTTCACGAAAGCCGAGCTCGACGGGGTCCCAGAGAGTTTCTTCGCCTCACCCGGCGTCAAGACCGGCGACGACGCCTACACCGTGCTGGCGAACGTGACCTGGCATTTCGTCACCGTGGAAGAAAACGCCAAGAGCGAAGCAACCCGAAAAAAACTTTACGTGATTCACGATTCACTCGCGAAAGACACGAACCGGACCGTCCTCAACCAAATGATCGCACTCCGGAACAAGATCGCGCTGCGGCTCGGCTACAAATCGTGGGACGACTACCAGACCGAAATCAAAATGGCCAAGACCGGCGCCGGCGCGAAGAAATATATCGACGATCTCGTGACCGGCATTCAGCCGAAGTTCGCCGCCGAAGTTGCCGAGATCCAAAAAATGAAAGCGGCCGACACGCACGATCCGAAGGCTACGATCGGCGTCTGGGATTGGCGTTATTACGACAACCAGCTGGTGAAACAAAAATACGCCGTGGACAAGGAAGCGCTCCGCGATTTTTTCCCGTTCCAAAAAGTGCTCGAAGGCATGTTCAACATTTACCAGAGCATTTTCGGTTTGAAGTTTGAAAAAATCGCCGCGCCCTACAAATGGATCGACGATCTCCAGTTTTACATGGTGACCGATGCCGCCACCGGCGAGCCGCTCGGCATGTTTTATCTCGATATGTTTCCGCGCGAAGGAAAGTTCAATCACTTCGCCGAATTCCCGATTATCAGCGGCAAACTTTTGCCGGGCGGCAAATATCAACGGCCGGTGACCGCGCTCTTGTGCAATTTTCCGCCGCAAAGCGCTGCACGAGATTACCACCCGCGCCAAGTCTGGACGTTTCGCCGGAACGCATGTCCCCGGCGATTTCGTAGAAGCGCCATCGCAAATGCTGCAGAACTGGGTCTGGAGCAAGAAAGTGCTCGACAGTTTCGCCGCCGATTATCGCGATCCATCGAAGAAAATTCCGGGAGACATCATCCAAAAGATGAATGACGCCAAGAAAGCGACCGCCGGCGTTTTTTATCGACGTCAGTTCGCGTTCGCGTCGCTCGACCTTGCGATGCACGACGCGCATCCGGAAAACGCCGCCTGGGATTGTGTCGCCATATCAAACCCGATTCTCGAAAAAGTCTTTCTGCCGATCGATCCGAGCACAACCTTCGTGACTTACTTTGGTCACATGAACGGCTACGACGCCGGCTACTACGGTTACGCCTGGGCCGACGCAATCGCCGCCGACATGGCGACTGTGTTTGAAAAAGCGAAGGATGGTTATCTCGACAAACAAGCCGGAATGAAACTGCGCCAGGAGATTTACGCCCAAGGCGACGGGCGCGACGTGACGATGTCGATCGAAAAATTTCTCGGTCGCAAACAGTCGGTCGAGCCGTTCTTGAAAAAGATCGGCGTGAAGAGCGAAGACGAAAAGAAAGCGCCTGTCGGCCCGTCCCAGGAAAGCAGATAACGGCGTCGCGAATCGCTCGACGAAGAGAATCGACTCCTCACCCCTGCCCTCTCCCCTTCCCAAGGGGAGAGGATGAAGGTGAGGGGTTGGCGCTCGCAGCGTAAATTTGCCCCGCATTTGCGACGCTCACAGAGCGCCGCTAGAGAAGCATTGTCATGTCGAGCGAAGTCGAGACATCTCTTACTATTTCCGTTATGAAACCGTTTATCCTCTCCTGCGTTCTTCTTCTCGGAAGCACAATCTCCCTTTTCGCTGCCGATAAACCGGAAGAAAAACTCAAGCCGGCCCTCGACGTCATCACGCCGGACGCATTGCTCGCCCACATCAAGACTCTCGCGTCTGACGAATTCGAAGGTCGCTCGCCCGGAACTAAAGGCGAAGAGCTGTCGATCAAATATATCTCCGATCAATTTAGGTCGATCGGACTGAAACCCGGAAATCCGGACGGCAGTTATTTTCAGGAGGTGCCGCTCGCTGGAATCAAGAGCGAACCGAAGATGGTTCTCGCAGTCGCGGGCAAGCCGCCAGTCGAATTGAAATATCCGGACGATTTCGTCGCGTCGTCCGCGCGCTTGCAGCCAGAAATCAAGGTCGACAATTCCGATCTCGTCTTTGTCGGTTACGGCGTGGTCGCGCCCGAATATGGCTGGGACGATTACAAAGGCGTCGATGTTCGCGGCAAAACAATTTTGATGTTGATCAACGATCCGCCGGTTCCCGATCCGAAAGATCCGTCAAAGCTCGACGAGAAGATGTTCAAAGGGAAAGCGATGACCTATTATGGTCGCTGGACCTACAAATACGAGATCGCCGCGCAAAAGGGCGCGGCTGCGGCCATCATCATTCACGAGACCGAACCGGCGGCGTATCCGTGGCAGGTCGTACGATCGAGCTGGGCGAAGGAGAACTTCGAGCTCGATAATCCGAACAAAAACGCGGACGTGGTCTCGGCGCGCTCGTGGATCACGATCGATGTCGCGAAGAAACTTTTTGCCGATTGCGGCCAGGATTTCGACGCGCTGAAAAGGTCCGCAGTCACTAAGGATTTCCGGCCGGTGGCGCTGAACGCGAAAGCGAACATTGACATCAAACAAGCGCTGCGCTCGTTCAAATCGCACAACGTGATCGGCAAATTCGAAGGTGCCGATCCCGCTTTGAAAGACGAATACATCATCTACACCGCGCACTGGGACCATCTCGGGCGTCATCCGGAATTACAAGGCGACCAGATTTTCAACGGCGCGGTGGACAACGCTTCCGGCGACGCGGCCGTGATCGCGCTGGCGAGCGCGTTTCCAAAAGCCGATCCGGCGCCGAAGCGCTCGATTCTTTTTATGTGCACGACGGCCGAGGAAGCCGGACTGCTCGGCGCAAAATTTTATGCCGAGCATCCACTTTATCCGCTCGAGAAAACCCTGGCCGACATCAACATCGACAGCATGAACGTTTGGGGCAAAGCGCGCGACATTGAAGATGTCAGCTACGGTTTCTCAACAATGGACGACGCGCTTGCCAGCGCGGCGCAACGGCAAGGGCGCAAAGCGATTCCTAACAGCCGGCCCGAAAAAGGCGCGATTTATCGCGCAGACAATTTTGAATTTTCAAAAGTCGGTGTGCCGTCGCTCTACATCGGCAAAGGCGAACACCTGGTGTCGCGTCCGCCGAACGGTCCCCTGCGCTCTGACGAATTCGATTTGAAGGATTATCATCAGGTCACCGACGAAGTGAAACCCGACTGGGACCTCTCCGGCGCCGTCCAAGATGTCGACCTTCTATTCGAAGTCGGCTACCAGGTCGCCAACGCCGACAAATTTCCGGAATGGAAACCCGGCAACGAATTCAAACCGAAACGCGACGCGATGCTGAAGAAGTGATGAATCAAATTTCAATCAGAACCCTGGGACTTCGTGCCGTTGCAACTGCGGCGTTTTTTATACCGATTGCATCAGCAATTGCGCAAACACCAACTCCGGTAGTCGTCGTTCGAAACGCCAAGGATCTTCCAGCTTATGCCATTGGCTTTCCGAAGCCGGAGTATCCGTACGAGCTGCGTTCACGTCGCATTGGGGGAAAAGGCGTTTTCTTGCTGCACATTCGTCGTGATGGAACGGTCGAGTCAGTCGAAACTCTGATAAGCACAGGTCACATTGAACTCGATAATGCGACCAAGAGTACTTTTATAAAGTGGCGTTTTCGGCCGGGGCCAACAAAAGCAAAGGTGCCGATCACATTCACGCCTCCGCATGGCGGCAGAGCAGAATGGCCGTTCGCACGATGAGTTGTAGAGGTGCTTGTGCCAAGCGCCTGTTTATGTCATGTCGAGCGGAGTCGAGACATCTCTAAATATTTCTGATCTAGCAACGGCCGGACAATAGTTAGAGATTCCTCGACTTCGCTCGGAATGACACAGCAAGAACATGCGGGTTGATTTTGTAATTGGCGGGACGCAGAAGGGCGGCACGTCAGCGCTGGATTCGTTTTTGCGGCAGCATCCGGAGATTTGCATGCCGACAACGCGCAAGGAGCTGCATTTCTTCGATCGCGAAGCTGACGACACCGATTACAAAAAGTATCACGCGAATTTCAAGCCGAAGCCGGAACATCGCGCGATCGGCGAAGCGAGTCCGATCTACATGTATTGGGAAACCGCGCCGTACCGGATCTGGAAGTACAATCCGCAGATGAAATGGATCCTCGCGCTGCGAAATCCGGTCGAGCGCGCGTTCTCGGCCTGGAACATGGAAACCAAACGCGGCAAAGAGAAATTACCTTTGGCTGAAGCGATCGAGAAAGAAGCTGATCGATGCCGGGAAGCGCTGCCGTCACAGCATCGCGTCTATTCTTATATCGATCGCGGCTTTTACGCGCATCAGGTCCGGCGGTTGTTCAACATTTTCGGGCGAGACAATTGTCTCGTGCTCTTGAACGAAGAGCTCAGGAACGATCACGAGAAGACGCTTCGTCGCGTTTTTGAGTTTCTCGGGGTCGATGGTTCGTTCGTACCGCCGGAAGCGAGCGTGTTCGAACAGGAATATTCTATCCGGATCGACAATAAGTTGAGATCGCGCTTGATCGACACCTTCTATTTCGACATCAAAGAGTTGGAGCGGATTTTGGGGAAAGATTTGTCGGATTGGTACTCTCAATGATGTCTCTCGGTTGTAGCTGCCGATGTCCTCATCGGCAGATTTCTAAAATGACTCTGCCGCCAGAGACGGCGGCAGCTACAACTTCTTCGCCGACTTAGAAGCTGGCTTGGCAGGTGATGCGCCTGCCCTACAATTGATTTTCAAATGAACCTGCCGATTCCAATACTGAGCGTGCTGATCGGCGCGACAATTTTGTTTTTCGGGAGAAAACTGTTCTGGCTTTGCGTGGCCGCGGTTGGATTTGCCGCAGGAGTGGAAGTCGCGCCTCATCTTGTCCACGACCCGTCAGCTATTCTTTCACTGAGCGTGGCGATCGTTTTCGGATTTATCGGCGCGTTGCTGGCGCTTTTTCTCCAGAAAGTCGCGATCGCCGTTGCCGGTTTTCTCGCCGGCGGAAAATTGGCGCTCGCGCTTGTCACCGCATTCCTCGTCCATGGCGCAAATTATCCCGGAGTCACATTCATCGTCGGCGGCATTATCGGCGCAATCCTGCTGCTGGCGTTGTTCGACTGGACGCTGATTGTTCTCTCCGCCGTGGTCGGGGCGTATTTGATCTGCCACACGATTGTCTTGCCGCAGACCGGCGCGACGATTTTGTTTGTTGGTCTCGCCGTGGTCGGAATCGTGGTGCAAGCGGCGGCGTTTCGGGGCACACGGGCCGTCGGCTAACTGGAGGGACGAGCTCCGTCTCGTCCACACTTATTCGGACGGCACGGAGGCCGTCCCTCCAAGCATTTGTTGCTGACAAAGCGAAGATCGACATGTGAAATGTGGAGCATGAACTCACAAAGAACTGGGCTTCGGGTTGCCAGCCTCATTTTCGGCCTCGTGTGTCTTGTCCATATCTGGCGGGTATTGATGGCGCACTTCACGGTGCAAATCGGTTCGCATCAACTCCCAATTTGGGGAAGCTGGGTCGCGGTCGTTGTGGCCGGGGGATTAAGCATTTGGATGTGGCGATTGTCGTCAGCGCGATCATAAAACCATTAAGGCCACGCCCGTCGAATTGATGGTGACCCGTCTCCAATGAGACAATCCACTCTCGCGTTAATTTGTGGGCTCATCCTCTTTATTGTCCTAGCTTATTCGTGGTGTGGACGAAATCCTCCGCCGCCAGTCACTGGGTTGCCGGCGACACCGACCCCGACGACGCCGCCAGTTGGAGTGAGCGCTACTCCGCAGGTCGCGGCGAGTCCTTCCGTTTCAGTAGCGCAAGTCACCGCAACCGCACCGGCGCAAACGCCGCCACCGGAATTTCGGAAAGTGGTGCAGACGGCCGCGCCGGCGATTATTGAAATCACCGTTTTCGACGCCAAAGGGCAGCTTCTGCGGACCGGCAACGCTTTCTTTGTTTCGCGCGACGGTCTGCTCGTGACGAGTTGGACAATCGTTGCGGACGCAGCCCACGGCGTCGCCAAATCTCCCGATGGAAAGATTCGCAACGTGACCGGGGTGCTTGCATCCGACCAGCAGCGCGATCTCGCCATCCTTCGAGCCGAAACGAAGGTTGGCGTGCCGACTCTTTCGCTCGCTAAAAATTCCGAATCAATCGCGGTGAATGCCTGGGCGGTGGTCATTGGCAGTTCGCTCCAACACAAGGAGCAGCCCGTCGCCGCCGGCACCATCACTTCCCTCGGATCCGATCCAAAAAAAGACGGATTTCAAATTGGTGGATCGATTCCGAACGACGCTGCCGGCGCGCCGGTTGTCGATGCGGGGGGCGAAGTTATGGGAATCGTGACCTCCGCCGCCAAAGACGGTTTGCGGCCGTCTGGTCTGCTCGACCCGCTCTTGGCGCAGGCAAAATCAGCGGGGACTGGACGTTGGGCCGCGGCCCCGGTTGAATCGCCGACAGTTTCGCCAACGCCCACGCCGAAGTTGGCGCGCAATCCGCGAGTTCTTTACAATCCGGCGCCGCAATATCCTTACCAGACGCGACTGCTTCGTTCCGGTCCGACCACCGGCTCGGGAAAGTTTCGGGTTACATTCGACGCGAATGGACAAGTAAAGAATGTGCAGGTGATCGAATCCACCGGACAGGCACTTCTCGACTCGGCTGCGATGGATGCGCTTCGACGCTGGAGAGCAGAACCTGGCGCCCACGAATGGAACGTGCTGGTACCGGTCACCTTCCAACCTTAGGCAATTGTCTCTGTAGAGGCCGCTGTCCTCAGCGGCAAATTCAAAAACTTTTCCGCCGAGACGGCGGACACTACAGTTCGGCGGTTAGTGTCTGAAATGCCGGACACCGGTGAAGATCATCGCCATTTTGCGTTCGTCGGCGGCAGCGATCACTTCCTTGTCGCGCACGGAACCGCCCGGTTGAATCGCGCAGGTCGCGCCTGCATCCGCCGCGGCGGCTAAACCGTCCGGAAAAGGAAAGAACGCGTCGCTCGCGACTGCGCTGCCTTTCAACGAAAGCCCCGCTTCCTCCGCTTTCCAAATCGCGATCCGCGAGGAATCGACCCGCGACATCTGCCCGGCCCCGATGCCGAGGGTGCGATCAGCCGCGGCATAAACGATTGCGTTGGACTTCACGTGCTTGACCACCCGCCAGCCAAAGAGCATGGCGGCGAGTTCGTTTTTCGTCGGACGGCGTTGAGTCACGACTTGCTCCGGAGTTTCGCTCACGTTGTCGGAATCCTGAACAAGAAGCCCGCCGCAAACCGAGCGAAGGTCGATGGCTGGTCTCGCATCGACCGCGGAGCTCACAAGCCGGATCAGGCGCAGGTTCTTTTTCTTTTGTAAGAGGGCGCGCGCCTCCGTCTCAAAATCAGGCGCGATGATCACTTCCGAAAAGATTTCGCTGATCGCTTTCGCAAACGGTTCGTCGATCGAGCGATTGCAAACAATGATTCCTCCGAAAGGCGCCTGCTTGTCGGTCGCAAACGCTTTCTCCCACGCCTTACGAAGATCGGCATCAGAACCAACGCCGCACGGATTCGTGTGTTTTAAAATCGCGACCGTGGGCTGCGAAAATTCCGCGATCAGGTCCGTGGCCGCGCTGATGTCGAGAACGTTGTTAAAGGAAAGCTCCTTGCCATGGAGCTTTTCGAAATGGCGATCGAAATCGCCGTAAAGTGCGGCGTTCTGATGCGGATTTTCGCCGTAACGCAATTTCGTCACCAGCGGTAGTGAAAGAGAGAACGACGCGTCCGTGATTTGCTCGCGATTCAGATAATTTGCGATCGTGCGATCGTAATCTGAAGTTTTGATGAAAGCCTTGATCGCGAGACGCTCGCGCAGTTTTAGGGTGGTTTCGCCATCGTTCTCGCGCATGTTTTCCAAAACGGTGTCGTAATCGGCCGGATCGACCACGACGGTGACCGATTCGTAGTTTTTCGCCGCGCTCCGAATCATCGACGGCCCGCCGATGTCGATGTTCTCGATCGCTTCGGCGAGGGTCACATCAGGTTTTTGGATCGTCTTCTCGAACGGATAAAGATTCACCACCACCAGGTCGATTGGCTCGAAGCCGCATTCCCGCGCTTCGGCTTCGTGTTTGGCGTTGCCGCGTTTGTAAAGCAGGCCGCCGTGGACGCGCGGATGCAAAGTCTTGACCCGGCCTTCCAGCACCTCGGGAAACGCGGTGA
>Ga0193751_1002162_pt1 | contig 12034 bp, 8 predicted proteins | sample L1c2metaG_FD_143050 | JGI IMG/M metagenome (GOLD analysis project Ga0193751, IMG submission 143050) | Soil microbial communities from a riparian zone of the East river system, Colorado, United States - L1c2 | ecosystem: Environmental > Terrestrial > Soil > Riparian zone | place: USA: East River... | reverse complement strand
GTCGGTTGTTGATGGCGCAGAAGAAGGACATGCGGCAGATCGTGATGATCACGGATGGAAAGCCGAGCGCGATGACGATGCCGAACGGGCAGATCTACAAGAACTCGATGGGTCTGGACAGTACCGTGATTGCGACAACCCTGCGCGAGGTTGCCAACTGTCGGCGCGCTGGTATTCTGATTAACACGTTCATGCTGGCGCGTGATCGGGCGCTGGTGGAGTTCGTGAAGCGGGTATCGGAGATCAGCAAAGGCAAGGCGTATTTCACCAACACGATGACGCTCGGGCAGTTCATTCTGATGGACTTTCTGAAGAAAAAAACCCAGAAGATCTCGTAGCGCCAAATCCCCCACAAAAGCGAATGCGAATCACTAGAGTTGCCTCGGCTCTCGCGATTACTCTTGCTTCGGCGTGCGCGACTGTTCCAGCGCGCGGGCCGGCGGCGACGCAGTACGATATTCTCATCGCGAACGCGCGGATTGTCGATGGAACCGGCAATCCGTGGTATCGCGGAAGCGTGGGAGTTGTGGGCGATCGCATCGCTTACGTCGGTCCATCGATTCCCGGGCTCAGCGCGAAGCGGGTAATCGACGCGAGCGGGCAAGTTGTCGCGCCAGGATTCATCGACATGCTCGGCCACTCCGAGTTCGCGATTCTGCACGGGCCGCATGCGGTTTCCAAGATCACGCAGGGAATCACGAGTGAGATTACGGGCGAGGTCCACTCTGCGTGGCCGAATGTCGCGCTTGGACAGCAGCCCGATCCGAAGTATCCGTGGCGATCACTCGGACAGTACTTCAACTATCTCGAGAAGAACGGCACAGCGATAAACCTCGGCACTTACGTCGGCACCAGCTCGGTTCGCGAAGCGGTGATGGGCGAGGTCACGCGACACCCGACGGACGCCGAGATGAGGCAGATGGGCGCGCTGATCGATTCGGCGATGCGTGACGGCGCAGTTGGAGTCGGCACGGGGTTGATCTATCTGCCGAGCACTTTCTTCTCGACCGACGAGCTGATCGCGCTCACAAAGTACGCGACGCCGTATAAGGGCGGATACGCCGCTCACATCCGGAGTGAAGGGACTGGATTGATCGACGCAATCCGTGAGACGATCCGGATCGCGGCGGGAGCTGGCACGTGGGCGGAGATCCGGCACATCAAGTCGCGCTCGCTGGAGCAGATGCAGGAGGCCGTTGCTCTGATCGATTCGGCGCGCGCGGCGGGGATCGACATCACTGCGGATCAGTATCCCTACATCGCGAGCGGCACCGGTTTGTCGGCGATGCTCAACACCTGGGTTCAGGAAGGCGGCGACGATTCGCTCGTGATGCGCCTCAAGGATCCTGCGGTGCGTACGCGCCTCAAGGCTGAGCTCGGCGCTGATAGTGCGCAAGGAATTCGTACCGCGGCCCGGACGATGGTGAACGAGGTCGTCGCCGATTCGCTCAAGCAGTACGAGGGCAAGCTGCTGACGGAGATCGGCAAGATGCGCGGTGAAGACGCGTACGACGCCGCGTTCGACATCTTGATTGCGGACAGCGCGCGAACGAGCGCGATCTACTTCTCGTTCAATGAGGACGCGCTACGCTACGTGATGCGTCAGTCGTGGGTGTCGGTGGGACAGGATGCCGGCGCGGTGAGTCCCGATTCAACCGGCAAGTGGCGCGAGCGCGGACATCCGCGCGGCTTTGGAACCTTCCCTCGAATCCTCGGGCGCTACGTGAGACAGGATTCAGTGATCACGCTGGAGTTCGCGATTCGGAAGATGACGTCGCTCGCAGCACAGCGTGTTGGGATCAACGATCGCGGGCTGCTCAAGCCGGGAATGTACGCGGACATCACGGTGTTCGACCCAAGCACGATCATCGATCGCTCGACTTACGAGAACCCGTCTCAGCTCGCGACGGGGGTGAGCTACGTGCTCGTGAATGGGATTCCCGTCGTGGATGCTGGGAGGGTGACAGCGGCCCTGCCAGGGCGGGCGCTGCGAGGGCCGGGGTACAGGGGCTATGGAACTGCAACTACAAAAGAACGAGTCGTGAGCCCATAGCCGCCTAGCGGATAGCAGATAGCCCTACTACGTCGGGACGCTACCGGGCCTGGTCAGAGCACAGGCAACTGCTTGTGCAATCACGCCACTAATAACGTCCCGACGTTTGCAGCTGAAGGCGAGGAGCTTCTCCAGCTATCGGCTCACGACTCGTTCAGTTGCAGTTGCCGTAGTAACAAACGCGGCTCTACATCCCGATGCTAGCGGTCGTCCAGATGACGATCGTCGCGCAATTGTGTCCGCCTTGATTGAAATAGGCCGGCGCGCCGCCTCCCTGGTAGACCTCGATCCCGATGATCTCGCTTTTCTTCAGTACGGTGTTCAATTGCCGCGCCGTCTCTATAGCGAGTTGCGCCATCATTTTTTGAGCGGTGGAGTCCTGTACCCGAGCGACTCCCATCGCTTCCAATGCGCCGTTTCCCCAGGGGATGCCGTCGACAAAGTACTGCACGCATCCGTGGGTCGCGTTCAACTCGCTGCCACCGGCGCGGCGGCTATATACGACGTCATCCCCGTGCTTGTCGATGCCAACCGTTAGACCCGGAATTCCTCGCAGCAGGTCGGTAAACCGAAAGTCGCTGCTCTTCGCGATCTGATCTGCGGTCAGGAAATGCCCAACGCTGTGCTCGGAGCGGAGCGAGAATCCAATTTTCTCCAGTGCTTTGTCGCGTTGGGTCGCTGTCACATTGACGGTTGGCAGCACTGGCACGACCTCTTTCAGTTTCACGGTGAGGTCTGGCGCGGCTACCCGATCTACATCGAAGACGATGGCTTCCTCGCGAAAACCAATTTGTCGTACGAACATCGTCTGCGTTCCGAGCGGCACGCTGTCCAGTGTGAACTTGCCTCTTTCGTCGGTAATGGTTTTTCGTGCTGTGCCAACGATCTCCACCGAGCTGCCTCGAGCTGGTTGACCACTCGGCAACTCAACCTTGCCACTGATTTGCGCAGAACTGGCCGAGTGCTGACCGGAGATGGTGGAGATTGCAAGGTTTCGAACCACGAGCGAGGTCCCTGACTCCGGAATGCGAATGATAGATTCGGATCTCAGCTCTCCCGCGACCCGCGCCTGAAGGCTCGCTTGGAGATCGCCAGGTAATCCGCAAATCCTGTAGGCACCGTTCGGTCCCGTTGTGTCGCTCAATGAGCGTAACCGTTTCTCTATCGATCTATTGTTGGTGACGACGTAGCTCGTCCAGGTAAGAGTCACCTCAACGTTTGGGACGGACGCCAGAGATTCGGTGGACCTGACATGACCAATTACCGCCGATGTGTCGCCGTTGAGCGAGGGTGCGTTGCATTCGATCTTGACGATGCCTGGAGCCGATGGGACGCTGAGCTGAACGAAACTCGAGCTGTCCGCTACGACGAGAAACTCAGGACTGACGAGCGAGATTCCTAGCGTATCCAGCGTGGGGTGCGATACTGAGAGGCGGTACTTGCCTGGTGAAAGGCCCTCGATGGCAAACCTGCCTGCCGAATCAGTTCGGGCTGGAGCGACGCCGTCTCCTTCAGCAAGAACATCCGCGTATGCGAGTGGCCCTCCGGCCAAACTGTCGGTAACAATGCCCACAATCCGGCCAAGATGTTTTGCGGATCGACTAGCGATCCCGCTGCGATCGGTCGGCGGCTGTGCGCTCTGGCAACGGAGCGGATGCATGGCGATCGCGGAGACAACTACAAATCCGATGCACAGCGCAGCGTTTTTCAGGTTTTCTCCTCGTGCTACCTCTATCGGGTACCGTTTCTCTCGAGAGAGAGATTGTACAATACGATATCTCCGCGCCGAACCGTCAAGGATGGATACCGGGGAGACTGCGTGCTTCCGAGCTCCGCGCGGATCAGCAGCCGACTGGTGGGCTCCAAACTGCAAAATGCGTATCTGCCCGAGTTGTTCGTATACGTGGTTAAAGAATGCGGCGCTGCGCTGACCCCCCTCGCGCTGACTTGTACGTCCGCCAGCCACGACGCATTCACACGAGCGCTCGGGATCGGTTGACGCGATGCGCTGTCGCGCACCACGCCGTGAACGACGATCGAGCCAGGCGAAACAGCCCGACATAGCGCGGCCCGCCCTGCATCCGCATCGGCAACAGTAATAGTGATGGTTTGCTCTGCAGCAGAGTCTACGCGAAGAGTGATCGGCAGGACTGGAGTGTTTAGCGTATCGAAACGCGGCTCAGGCACCGTCACTACATACTTGGCTGGCTCCAGCCCTTCGAATTTGAAGGACCCATCCGCATCCGTAGAAACGCTGCGAAGCTTGGCCGACCCGACCGTGTCAGTCAATTCGACTCGGACGTTTGCGAGACCAGAATGATTTCCCTGACTTATTACCGAACCTCTTAGAACGCCAGCCTTTGAAGCATCGCGCATCAGGTCGCGCTCGTCGACAATGGATTTGACTCTGCCGCCTATCTCCCAGATCGACACTATCCGGGTACCAGCCGAAGCGCGCAGTATGGGACGATCTGTTATGTCGCTCCCCTCGTACGGCCTCACTTGCTTGTCCCGTTCCAGAACAGGAGCGCGAATTACCCAATCTGTGACAATCGAAGCTCCATTCTTGAGGTGCGAGTAAGCCATTTGGCCGCCGGCAATCGAGGAGTCGCGGATGGCCATGGAGAGGTAACCGTAATCGAGGGAGAGAAGCCGAGATGAGGAGCGATCGAGCCATAGAACGCCCGACACGTCCACACCCCTTTCTCCGCCGGTTGGCTCGAATGCGAGACCAACACGATCAGGATGTTGAGGATCCGCCGTTGGTCTGAAGCAATGCGTCGCTGAGAAAAAATCAGATGTCAGAGTTCGCGCGTCTGGCGCGTAGAAAATCGAGGAATCCGAGCTGGATCGCGCGAATCCATAAACGGCGAGGGATTCTGGTGGGAGACTCACGTAAGGTTCGGACGTCAGGCTTCGCACCTCCCAAACACGCTCCGACAGGATTTTTCTGGTTGCGGGATTGACTTCCCTTCGGAACCGCTCTAGGACAAAACTCATCTGAGCGTCAAGCGACGATACCACTGCGCCGGACAAAGCGTCGAGCGTAGCCTGCCACAACCCGAACGCGACTTCGCCCTCTCCGGGTTTCGTCACGCATCGCTGAGAGCCTCGAATAGAGACCGCTGTCAGACTCGTTGCGAGTCGCGTCAACCTCGGATCAAACCTGGTGGACTCACCGCTCTTCAATACAACAAGATCGGATGAATCGGGAGCGAATCCGATTCGTCGAGCGCGGACGCGAAAGACTCCCGGGCGAGGCGCTTTGAGGGAGTAGCGTCCAGCATCGGTGGTGAGAGCTCCGGCGACTACTGAGCCGGACTGGTCGATGAGAAGAATCGAGGTCTGGGCGGACGGCGTTACCCTATCGGCCTCATGCGCTGTTCCCGAGACCTGTTGCGCGCTAGCGATGCCCAGTGCGGGGGTGAGCAGCGCGGTTGTGATTGCGGCGGCGGCGCGAAGGCAACCCATTGAGAGCTCGATTGACGACGTTCCTTACAGCTTACCCAGAAATAAGGCCTTGCGTTGTGTCCATAGGAATACAACGGAACGAGTCGTGAGCCCATAGCCGCGTAGCGGATAGCAGATAGCCTTAATACGTCGGGACGTTACTGTTGGCAGTCCGGGTACAGGCAACTGCTTGTGTCATCACGCCACTGCTTCTCCAGCTATCGGCTCACGACTCGTTCTGTTGCACTTGTAGTCGTGGTTCCAGCTCGCGGGATGCTCAATGACGTCCAATTCGGCGACGCAAAGTGCCGCGCCAGATACACGATCTGACCCACGTGATAGGCAGTATGAGTCACCGACCTGTTGAGCGCCTCGACGACAAGCAGCTCCTCATTTCGAATGCGGATCGTGCGCATGAGATCGTCAGGCCGGAGCGCCTCGATGGAGCCGAGCGCGATGGCCCAGCCATCGTTCCACGAATTGAGGATCTGACCGCGAGATGCCGGCTGGTCGCTCTCGAACTCCGAATCGCGATTGCGATCCGGCTTCTCGCCGTCCGATGTAAGAAAGTCGCGGAACCGCGAGCGCAGGTTCCCCGACACGTGCTTCATGATGATCGCGATGCTGTTCGAATCCTTGTCGAGCTCGCGGTTGAGATCTTCGTCCGAGGTCACCTGGACGATCGCCTTCTCGGCCATCTCCTTGTAGGTCCTATACGTGCGGACGACGTTCCTGAGGTAAGCGTCCCCGACATTTGCGCCCATACATTCCTCCTTGTCCTGCAGAACAGACTGGTATTCGGAGAATATATATTCCAGGCCGCAGGTATAGCGGCTCTTGTAGCGGACGACGCGTACGTCAGTCCGCGAGCAATCCGATCTTCAGGGCGAAATCGACGTAGTCGCTGCGGTGGGCGAGTCCCAGCTTCTCGTTGATGCGCTGCTTGTACGTATCAACCGTCTTGGGGCTGATGAAAAGCTTCTCGCCGATCTCGGGCGCGCTGTAGCCGCGCGCGACAAATTTCAAGACGTTCTGCTCGCGCTCGGTGAGCTTCTCGAACTTCGTGCGCTCGTCGGCATGCTGTGCCTTCCGCTGGATGCGCAGCGCCAGAGCTCGGGCGGCTGACGGCTGCATGTAAACATCGCCGTGGGCCACGGCCCGCACTGCATCAATAAGCTCTCTGTCGGCCGCGCTCTTGACCAGATAGCCGCTCGCGCCCGCCTCGAGCAGCGGAACCAGATAGGCGTCTTCGGCGTGCATCGTCAGGATCAGGACCTTACCTCGCGTCTTTTTTCCAACCAGCTCTTTTGTCGCCTCCGCGCCGTCCATCTCTCCCATCGAGAGGTCCATGACAATCACATCAGGATCGAGACGCTCCGCGAGCGAGATCGCGTCCCTACCGGTGGATCCTTCTCCAATGACCTCGATGTCTTTTGCACTTCCCAAGACTGCCTTGAGGCCGGCGCGAACTACTGCATGGTCGTCAACCAGGACCACTCTAATCACACCATCTCTCACGCCGCCTCCGTGTTCATTCCAACCCACGCTGTGACGCGGGTACCCTTTCCATCCTCACTATCAATATGCAGTTGCCCCCCGGCCAGCGAGAGTCGCTCCTTCAGAACGGCAAAGCCGGATTCTCGCCATTTCCGCTCCAGCGGAGTGTCGACGGCGCGGGCGTTGTCGGTTACCTCGAGCTCGACGTAACCGGGTCTAGCACGAAGGAGAACCGTGGCACGGTCGGCTGCACCTTTTCTCTCGACGTTGCCAAGTGCTTCCTGCGCAACCCGGTACAGCGTCGTTGAGACGGCAGGCGGTATGACGACGCCGGATATGTCGACGTTCACTCTTACGTCCACGAGCGAGCGTTCCCGGGTGGCGTCGCCCAGCGCCTCGAGCGCACTCGGCAGACCGAGATCCGCTGTGACACGAGGGTGCAGCGACCGTGAGACGTTGCGAACCTGCTCGAGGGATGTCCGCAGCAGCTCACGCACCTCCGCGAGGCGCTTCCCTACCGCGTGATCTCCGACCTCGTTCGCAGCTGCCGCAACCTGAAAGCTCGCAGCGGCCAGCGTTTGACCAATCGAGTCGTGCAGCTCGCGAGCGATTTGCGCGCGCTCACGTTCCTCCGCGTAAACCACTTCTGCGCCGAGCTTTTGCATCCGATCACGGCCTGCCGCGAGTGAATCCAGCATTTGGTTGATCGTGGAGGATAGTTGGGTCAGCTCGCGATCAGCGACGATGGAGACAGGCACTCTCTCAGAGAGCTTTCCTTTCGATACGCGACGCGCGACGTTCTCCAGAGTGTTGATAGGAAGAAGTGCGAGTCTTACCAATCCGAAGTTGACAACGGCGCCAATACACAGAGCGGCGACGAGGACATAGGCATTGGTCAGTCGTCCCGGATTCAAATGGAGCGGTCCGAACGGGACTAGGACAGCCACGCCCAGGATGACGAGGTTGGCGCCGAGCAGTTTCAGCTCCAGCGGAATCCCAAGAATGAGACGCAGGACGCGAGGTGTGCTCGCGATCGCGGTAACGGCTGTATTGCGCAGCGAATCGCGTTGCGAGGCCTTTTTTGCGAATATTGAGTCGGGCATCTTTAGCTCGTCGTTTCAGTTGCGCCTTCACCACACGCGTGGCCGTCCGATACGCTCAACATACGATTCCCCTGAGAGTTGCTCTGTCGTGGGTTGGAGGATTCTTTAGGGGGAAACGACTCCTTTTATGTAGGGGATAACCCGACACCAATGCCCGAGCGGATAACGCACGACATTCTGGCGGAGATCGTCGAGATCGCCGCCGATGCGGTGATCTGCATGGACGCGTTTCAGCGCGTCGTTTTCTTCAACAAGGGCGCCGAAGCAATCTTCGGTTACACGTCGGCCGAGATCATTGGCCAACGGATCGAGACACTGATCCCCGAGCGATACAGAGCGAATCACCCCCGTCAGGTGGCCGAGTTTGGCCGATCGAAGGTGACGGCGCGCAGGATGGGCGAGCGACGCGAGATCGCCGGTCTCAGAAAGGGCGGTGTGGAATTTCCCGCTGAAGCGGCGATATCACAGATCGACCACGGCGACAACGTGATCTACGCCGTCGTGCTTCGCGACGTCTCCGTTCGAAAGCGTTTCGAACATCGAGAGAAATTCCTCGCGGAAGCCGGAGAGCAACTGGCGGCGTCGTTCGACTCGACCGAGACGTTGACGCAGGTGGCGAGGCTGGCTGTTCCGTCGATCGCTGATGGCTGCATTCTCGAGAATCGAGTTGGAAATGGTTTTCTGGCGGGCGCCTGCGCCCACACTGATCCGGCGATCGAGGAAATCCTCGACGAGGTGACTCTGGTTGGCGCGCGCATCCCGCCGAAGGGTCATCCCCTCGCGGAAATCCTCGAGCGCGGCACGCCTGTGCTGGTGCCCTCAAACGCCGCCTCCCGGCTGACGGAGACGAGCACGATGCCCGCTTACCTGACAGCGATTAAGCGGATGAATCCGCAGGCCGCGCTTTTTCTGCCGCTTGTGGCCCGGGAGCAGCTGATTGGCGCGCTGACGCTTTTCCGCACCAATACCGGGTTCGACGGTGACGATCTCGCATTTGCGGAAGATCTCGCGCGGTTGACGGCGCTCGCCCTCGACAACGCGCGCCTGCACGACGCCGTCCGAGCAAGTCTGCGCGCGCGCGAAGAGATAGTTGGCGTGGTTTCGCACGACTTACGCAATCCGGTCGCTGCGGTGAAGATGTTGAGTCGTAGCCTGCTCCGTGCTCCGTCCAGTATCAGCGAACAGACCCGGGAGAGCATCGAGCTGATCTCGCGCGCGGCCGAGCAAATGGATGCGCTCATCAGGGATCTTCTCGACGTGAATCGAGTCGACGCCGGGCAGCTCTCGATCGACGCAGCGCCGATCGAGCCTTCGATGTTGCTGACTGACTCACTCCAGACGTTGCGCCCACTTGTTGAGGAAAGGGGTCTCAAGCTCGATCTTCAGATCGAAACGGGCCTGCCGAAAGTCCTTGCCGACCGTGAGCGGATTCAGCAGACATTGTCGAATCTCGTAGGCAACGCGATGAAGTTCTCAACCTCGGGATCGAAGATCGTTGTTCGCGCGCGCAGGGCAGAGGACGACGGAGTTACGATATCAGTGCTCGACAACGGAAAGGGAATTCCTCCGGAGATGTTGCCCAGGGTATTCGATCGGTACTGGCAATCGTCGCGCACCGATCGTGAGGGAGCCGGCCTCGGTCTCGCGATCGCGAAAGGAATCATCGAGAAGCACGGCGGAAGGATCTGGATCGAGAGCAAGCTTGGTGAAGGCACTACCGCTTCGTTCACACTGGCCCTGGCCTGAGTTTTACGCTGTCTTCAGAACCTGGCATTCCGACCCGTCATTCACCTCGTCGGTAACAGCAACCGGCCGCGGAGGAAATACGAGGAGCGAGCGAGGTGACTTGCGGGTTAGCTCGTCTGCGACACTGCCGAAGACGACGCGGCTTATTCCTCCAGTTCCGCTTGTTGCAAGCGCAATCAGGTCAGCTTTCGCGCGATCCGAGTAATCGAGGATCGCGGCAGCAACGTCGTCGCTCACAACGACGTCCGTGGTCACAGAAACCCCTTCCCTGGTCAGATATTCCGCGGCGCCCGTGATATGTGCATCAGCGCGCGCAATGTCGGCATCCCACCATGGCAAACCTGGCTGCATGATTTGCGTCTGAGAATGATTCTGGGGTGTCACCACCTGCAGCAAGCTCACTCTCGCGTTCAGGGTTAGCGCGAGATCCGCCACGGTCTGAAGGATCTGGCCGGCGAGCGCGGACCCGTCGAGTGGAACCAAATTCGGCTCACGGCCCCAGCAGTTGCCGTCCCGATGAACGCAGCGGGATGCTTGACAACAAGCACGGGAACGTTGGTGTGTCGAATGAGATAATCGGTCACGCTGCCGAGGGTCACTCTTTTCAGCCCGCCGCGAGAGTGGCTCGACATTACGATCAAGTCGACGTTGAGATCCTTCGCGTAGTCGCGAAGGGTGGAACCGACCGGACCCTCCTTGAGGGCGGTCACCACTCTGCCTTCGGAGAGTGGACAGCATTCGGCTCCGAGCGCTTCGAGCCTCTCCAATCGAGTGAAGCGCTCTTCCTCAAACGCCTGCTCGGTTACCATCAGCATCCGTCTGTCCGACACGGGATCGATAATCAGAGGACATGATTCCACTCTCACGAGATGCAAATCTGCGCCGAAGCGTTGCGCCAACTTTGCAGCCACAGAGAGCGAACCTTTCTCGCTCTCTGAGCCTTCAGTTGGCGCCATGATGACTTTGTACATCAGAACGCCACCACGCCCTCGACCATGAATCCCTTGAACTGCCCACCGTTCCGAATATCGGTCGTCGGGAAGTCGAGGTACTTCTGGTTCACGAACTCGATCTTGGTCAGCACGTTCGGGGTGAGGAACCATCCACCGCCGACCTGTGAGCGTTTGACCGTCGCATCTGGCGTTCCTACGGTCAGCTGCCCCTGCGCCGTGTTGTAACGAGCGGCGACATACAACCGTTGGTCTGGAGCGAAGCGATACACCACCTCTTCCACGTTCTGCTTCCAGGTGCGGTTGGCCGTTTCACCAGCTGCCCGGCCCTTCGCTCTCTCGAAGTTGCCGAAGAACTCAAGTCCGTGGAACTGAATGAACGGATTCACGACCACTGAGTGAATGCTGTTGGTCAAACCCGGCTGGATCGCACCGGACCAGGCTTGCGCTAACTCGGTCGAGACCGTGTTCTGCAGCACGTCGTAGTACCGCGATCCAGCTCTATCGCCGCTGAACAGGGTGTTGCTCACCGAGCTCGCCGTCGCGTATTCCGAGCCCGTGAGGCGAAAGCGGAAGTCATCGCCGAACTTCTTGTCGTAACCGATCTTGGTCAGGTAGCTGGGTGAACGCTTCTGTGGCGTCGTGATAACGCCGCGGCTTTCTCCGCCAGTGACGCCTGCCATCGCCAGGAAACCATTGGCCCGGGCGTAGACTTCACCACCGACTTCGGTCGTGAAAGCATCCATTATATAGTTGCCGACGAGTGCGTTGCGGATCGAGTTGCCGTTGTCAGTCCGACGGAAGTGAGCATCTCCGTAGTTGATCTCGAACTGGCCGGCACGGATCGTCACGTACTTCATGATGTCGTTGAGCGGCTTCCAGTCGATCGGCGAAGCATCGACGAGCAAATAGCCGTCCTTCACCCACGTCTCATTGTGGTGCCGAGCCGAGGCATAGCTGGTCATCGCGACGCGGATGCCGGGTGCGAGCTGACCGTTCAGATAAAGGTTCGCGGTCGCGGTGTTGGGTCCGTGTCCGATGCGGATCAGCTGATTCGAATTGGTAGTGACGCCAGCGGTGGTGACCAGGACGGGAGCCGCGGTGTTGCGGTGGTCGAGACCTTGGAACTGCTGCGTGAATGCAGCGCCCCACTGGAGCTTGAACCCGTCGTAGCCAATCCCTTCATCCTTCGGCGCTTCGAAGACGTTGATCCCGCGCTTGTCCTCGGGGCGGTA
>Ga0193751_1002160_pt1 | contig 12054 bp, 13 predicted proteins | sample L1c2metaG_FD_143050 | JGI IMG/M metagenome (GOLD analysis project Ga0193751, IMG submission 143050) | Soil microbial communities from a riparian zone of the East river system, Colorado, United States - L1c2 | ecosystem: Environmental > Terrestrial > Soil > Riparian zone | place: USA: East River... | reverse complement strand
ACTGCCGGTGTTGAACAAAACGACCGTGTCTTCCGGCTTGAAGAACCCGCTGGAGCGAAGCTTGCGGTAAGCGGCGAGAGAAGCCGCTCCCTCAGGCGCGGCGAAAATGCCTTCGACTCTTGCCCAATGTCGCGTCGCCTCGACAATCTCTTGATCGGAGGCGCTGACGGCCGCGCCGTTACTTTTTGACAATATGTCGAGGATCAAATAGTCGCCATAAGGCTTGGGCACCCGCAGTCCCGAAGCCAGGGTCGTCGCATCCGGCCACATTTCGGCGGTCGGACGGTGTTCATTCCACGCTGTCACAATAGGCGCGCAACCCGCAGCCTGCACCGTAATCATTTTCGGCCGCTCGGACCCAATCCAACCCAGCGCCTCCATTTCTTCAAACGCCTTCCACATACCGAGCATTCCCACTCCGCCGCCAGTGGGATAGATGATGCCTTGCGGAATTCTCCAACCCAGTTGCTCGGCAACTTCGTAGCCCATGGTTTTCTTGCCTTCGACGCGATAAGGCTCCTTGGTCGTGCTGACATCGAACCATCCATCCTTCTCCCAGAAGCTTTCTTTTTTCAGATCAGCGACTTTGCGGGCGCAGTCGCTTATCAGCCCATCGACCAAAGTGACATGCGCCCCGTAATAATCGCATTCCACGCGGTTGGCAAGGGGCACATCTTTGGGCATAAAGATGTGCGCCTCAACGCCGGCGGCAGCGGCATAAGCAGCGAGAGCTCCAGCCGCGTTTCCGGCCGAAGGAATCGCAAGCTTCTTCAGGCCGAAGTGGCGAGCCATGGTCACACAGGCCGAGAGTCCGCGTGCCTTGAACGATCCAGTCGGATTAAGCCCCTCATCTTTTATGTAAACGTTGGAATATTCGCGGCTGGGAAGCATGGGCGTGAAGCCTTCGCCGAGCGAAACCGGATTGGCGTCGGGCAGAACGGCGTCATAGCGCCACATGGTGGACGCTCGCCCGGCGAGCCTCGCGGGGGAAAATGCGCGCTTGATTGCAGAAAGATCGTAGCGCGCGTAGAGAATGCCTCCATCTTTCGTGCAAACGGTTTGCGGCCGGTCGGCGGGATAATGTTCGCCGCAACGAGTACATTCCAGGTGTGTCAGCATGGCGAAGCTGAGTTTAGCATCGCTGCAAGAGGCAAGTCTGAAGTCCGAGGTCCGGTGCCCCGAAGAAAATGCGCTGTGCCGCGGACATTTCCGGAGCACAGCGCATCAGCGGACGAACGTCACCGCAAATCAGTTCCGCTGAGAAATTAGTGATCCCCCCCGCGCCGGGCCTGGTCCGCGTCTTCAGCCAAATCGCGCATGTAAGCAAAGAACGTCGGCGATTGCCCGATGAACAATCCCATGTCGGTCAGGAACTTGAGCGCGCCCATGGCTGCCCCCTTAGTCTCGGTCGGACGAATGATCGAAACCACGGGGAGCTTTCGAGTGAGGAATGGACACGGCTCAGGCATGATCAAATTAGTTTGAAAATCTTCGCCGCCAAACGGTGGCGAATTCAGGTCTGGAAAAGTCACAGAGACGCCGGTCATAGGGTCTACCGCCGTCAGGGGAGGCGCATTGCCAGCTTTGTCATGCCAGGTTTGGAAATGGCAGGTCTCGGTCGGACCGATGCTCAGCACGATGCGCAGCACCTCGGGGTTGGTCACTCTCTGGGCCAATGATGGGTAAAGGCTGTTGCCGCCCTGTTCGATGGTCGGAAAGTGGAATGCCGCAGTGTTCGCGATTGCCTGAAGAAAGTTGGCATCGTTCAAATCAGCATTGGTCCTGGGGATGGCGGTGTGCTGCCCAACCGCCAGAGTTGGGATGGCCTGCGGGAAGGTGCCGCCGAGATCGGGATTCTTGGAGCGGCTACGGTAGCGGGTCCACCAACTGGTATCAAGCGTGAGCTGCATCAGATTGGTAAGCCGCAATTTTCCGCTTGATCCGCTCGCCTGACTTCCGGGCAAAGTCCGAAAGCGCTCGAGATTCGCGCCATCGGCCCCCTTGGAGGCGAGATACGCATTAAGGAAATTTTGATGAGTAAACTCGTCTTCCGTATTGTCGTGGATGTACTGGGCCATGTCTGCATCGAGCACTGCAAGGGCGGCAGTATACGCAGGAATCCCACTTCCACCCGGAACTTCGCTGTCCTGCACTCCGCCAAGTTCGTTGTACTGCACCCAAAAATCGGTCTCCAGAATTTCGGCTGCGGCCAGGAATCTGAGAATTGCGGCGTCTCCCGGCGTGAGCCTGCCGCTGCGTTCTTCGGCCACAGCCTCAACTCCCAGCAACGTAGTGGCAGACAGTGCTGCCCCGTCGACGCCAAGACCTTTGAGGAACGAGCGCCGCGGAAGGTTGCGCGAAGGTTGCGAGTTCGGTCGATCGTTAGTGGATTGCTGATTCGTTTCTGAAATCAGAACAGTGGAGGGCAACTTTCTGTTTGGCATGAGTTTACACTCCAGACATTTCGAGGATAGGCGTTGCGGGTACTGGCAGGGCTTCCCGAGCGTCAGCGCAGGGCGAGGATAGTTCAAGAGGTTGAGGACAATGTCATTGAAAAGTCAGGGCAAAGTAAAAACTGTGTGGCTGGCATAGGGCACCAGAAGCCCCTTGAAGAATACGCGAGAGCTTTTCACTCAGTCCCGTAGCTTGAGCGCTGGCGGAGTTCGGACCGATAGTCGTTTGGCAGGTTGGGTTACTATCAATGTGCGACAGCGCTCAGTAAGTTTTTCAGGAGAAAGTGCATGGGCAAGTTCCTGCTTGGTCTCATCGTGGGATTGATCGTGATTCCGATTTGCGTTTATATGTATTTCTCTTCCGGAAGCGCGCCGGTAGCGACGAAGTCGACCCCAATGCCGTTTGAAAAGATGCTGGCGAATCTCGCCCTGCATGCGCGCATGCGCAAAGAGATGCCAAAGTCTTCTCCGATCCCTGCCGATGAAGCCACCTTCAACGCTGGGGTGCAGGTTTACAAAGACAACTGTGCCGTCTGTCACGGCCTGCCGGGACAGCCCCTGACCGCGATCGCTCAAGGAATGTTCCCTAAACCTCCCAAGCTAATGGAAGGAACCGGCGTCTCCGACGATCCTGCCGAAGAGACCTACTGGAAAGTCTCAGGAGGAATTCGGATGACCGGAATGTCGGGCTTCGACGCGCTTCTCACGCCGACCCAAATGTGGCAAGTCAGTTTGCTGCTGGCCAATTCCGATAAACTGCCGAAAACCGTGAAAGATAATCTGACGTCGGTGGGAACGCCCACGCCGATGAGCCATGCCATGACGAAGTAAGGTTTCAGACGGAGCCGCAATTGTCGGTGGGCATGTTCGCGCCGTGACTGCGTGCTCCGTCCTTGTCCCTCCGTTCTTTGGGAGGAGAGAGCCTGCCTTGAACGGTCGAAGGGACGAGGATTTTGATCTCGTTACGCTCGGTTACGGATCAATACACGATGCCGGAGCCTGAGTATCCCGTCGCAGCGGCGCCTTAAGAGCGGCCAATCCCATGTCCGAGTAAAGATACAACGTGATGGTGGTCGCGGCGGCCTGATCGGAATGGATTAGCAGCTCGGCCCAACCGTCACGGTCGGCGTCAAATTCGTTCAAGATACTTTGGAACTCGAGGCTCTCGCCCAGAGCGCCAGTGACCGGGCCTTCGCGCAGCACAGACGACCAACTGGAGTCCGCCGAAAGTAGGACAGGCGAGAGTTCAGCGGGCGACGAATTCGATTGCAATGACGCCGCTTTCTGAGAAACCAGCATTGATCCTGTCTTGGGAGTCGTTGCTTCAGACGCTTCTGCTATCGCTGATTTCACGTTCGAAGGCTCCATTTTGAACCATGCGCTCATCAGGAAAACCGGAGCGTTCGCCAGCTTCCAACGCGCTCGCACGAACACGCGCGGGTTGCCGTCTGGGCTGAGGCGGAAGGCTCGCATGTTGTAATCGAGTGTTCCTTCGCCCCGGATCAGCCCGCGGTCCACGTGAATCCATTCTTTGAGCCGCGGCTGCGCGTGGCCCACCGGCGATTCGTTCGCCGTTGCGCCTGGACTCCCCGCGTTGGCTATAAGGCGCCCGTCGATCTTGGCCACCTCCTGCTTCATCCGCTCAGTCAACTGCCGCTCGATTTGGGTCGTCGCCGCGGGCGAAGGCCTCCAGCCCGCGAGGTCCCGGATGTTCGAATTCACGGGGGGATCGGCCGGCTCAACCGCTTTCCGCCGCACCACAAAATAATCCTGCGAAGATGCGGTGAATGCGGCCCGCTGCTCGACCGGAACTGTCGCCAGAAATCCCATGGCGAGCGAACATCCGGTCGGCGCAATCACGGCCCGCTCGATGATGACCGGAATCGTGGAATCGGGCGAAACGTCAAGCCACCACTGTTCGCCGGGCGGAGTCTTTTGCACAAGTTCTGGAAAGAAATGCAGGGCCTGCGAATCTGGCTCCCATAATTCCTGAAAGCCGGCGAGCGGCGCAGCGGGTTTTGCGGGCACGGGAAGCTTGGCCGGATTGCCGGAGAAGTGCGACGACGCGGCGAATCTGGATTCAGTCTCGGCTGCGACCATGAATACGACACGCGTTGCATCGTAGCGCGCGGCAACGAATGCGGGTGACGCAGCCTTCAGCCGGGGCTCTCCCGTAGGCTGGGGCGCCGACGCGGCCTCTTTCGCGCGCTCCGCCTCCTGCCGGCGGATTCCTTCGCGTTCAATGTGCTCAAACAGGTTGCCATCCGTGGGCCGCTGCGCAATAGCCCACCGGTACGCAGACCACATCACAAACAAATAGATTGCGGCAGCCATCACCACCCATTTGCGGTTCTTGCGGCGCATCTTCCTCCGGCTAAATTCGCTCCCGCTAGAAATGTAAAGTGTTTCAGGAGAAGCCCGGAGTGACTTTGGTTTTACAGCGTGGTTTTGCGCTGGCTTTCTACCTGGGCGCGGTGTTAGGTCATAGGTTATGGGTCTTAGGCAAGAAATCTGCTAGGGGCGTAAACTTCGGTGAATGCCGAGACCTAGGACCGAAGACCCAGGACCAAAGACCTGAGGCCGACTACCTGATGTTGAACGTTCTGCAAATTCCGCCTGCTGAACTCTTCGCCCTGCTGGCCGCAATCGGTTTTGCGGCCGGCTTGAATCTCTACGCAACTGTCGCCGTCCTCGGCCTGCTAGCCCGCTTCGGCCATCTCCCGCTGCCGCCAGGACTAGTCTTACTAGCAGGATGGCCGGTCATCATCGCCAGCCTCGCTCTCTTTACACTCGAATTCTTCGCTGACAAAATCCCCGCCTTCGATCTGATCTGGAACGCCCTGCACACCTTCATCCGCGTCCCCGTTGCCGCGCTGCTGGCCTACCAGGCCACCAGCCAGCTCTCGCCCGCGCATCAACTGCTGGCTACGCTGCTCGGCGGTGTGGTAGCCCTGATCGCCCACAGCGGCAAGACCGCAGCCCGCGCCGCCGTCACGCCCTCGCCCGAACCATTCTCGAATATCACGCTCAGCCTGGGCGAAGACGTACTAGCCATCGGCCTGACGTGGCTCGCAACGCGACATCCCTACGTGGCCGGGACTGTAGCGATCATATTCATCGTAATCATCGTATTGCTGACGCGTTTGGTGGTCCGCGCGATGCGCGCCTTGTTCCGTGGCGCCGAGCGTGAATTGGCCAGCTAATTGAGGGCAAAAAGGGTGGGCAGGGCGAGAGAACAGCACGAGTCCGCGAAAACATGCGTCTTGTCGATCCGCTAACCAAGCAGCGGGTTCACCAACCGCACCGTCCCGTACCTCTGCTTTCCTGCCAAGTCCTCGGAGTAAAGAACCGCTGCGCCGGATTGCTCGGCCGCTTGCAGGATGAGAGCATCCCAAAAGGAAGTCTTGTATCGCACTTCAATCTCGAGCGCCTGGATCACCGCTTCGGGAGTATTGACCACGATCTCCCAACTCAGATAGTCACGGACCAGCCCTCGGAGGTCTTCCACGGGAACAGGTTTGGCCACTTTGCGGCGGAGGTTCACGCAAAGCTCCTGCAACACCTGCGTGCTCAACACGCCTTGCCCGTTCGTCCACAACCGCTCGATCAGCTGCCGTGCGCGCTCATGCTTGATTCCAGTCGAGCGATCATGCGCGTAGATCAGAATGTTGGTGTCGACAAAATATTTCTCGGCCATACTTTGCAGCCTTACACGGGTGACAGAGCTTTCACACGAGTGAAGAGCGGCCCTTTAGGGCCGCGTCAAGCAACGAGGATGATGAGGGCTTTAAGAGCGTGCGTGAGAATTGTTCTTTCGCCCCGCTGGGGCTTGCTCATTTCCACTACCTTCCCACGGCTTGCGCCGTGGGCTGTATACTTACGCCGCTTTGCGGCTAAACCCGGAGCCTTGCTTCACAATGCCGCCGAAAATCTGGTTCTCACACATACTCTTTAAGCCCCTGAGAAACGCTCACCGTTCATGAATCTCGTCACGCGAAGGAGGCGGGGTCCAGCGCAGATCCATTCCTTCGCGTAACCGTGCCAGTGCCCGCTGCCGCGCCCGATGATAAGCCTTGCGCTCGCGCACGATCTGCTCCAGACGTGCCGCCAGCATTGCGCTGATCGACGTGTCTTCCTCGGCGGCGAGCACTCGAATCTCGCGCAGCAGATCGGCGTCCAGTTTAAGTGTGATGTTCGTCTTCATAGCCAGCACATATTATCGTGCAGCACAATTCTACGTGCAACAGGAAAAGGTGTCAATGGAAGTTTTCCCGCGGCTGCACTTGACTTCAAGGTTGCCGCTTGGCCTAACCTTCTCTGCTAAAATCGCGGCAATATGAGTCCTCAGGCCCCATTCACCGACGTCCCCGATGCGATTGAGGAAATCCGTGCCGGCCGCATGATTGTAGTGGTCGACGACGAAGATCGCGAGAACGAAGGCGACCTCACCCTCGCTGCCGAAAAGGTGACGCCCGAGGCCATTAACTTTATGGCCAGGTTTGGACGCGGCCTGATCTGCCTGGCGATGACTGAAGAGCGGCTTGAGCACCTCAACATCGGTCCGATGACTTCGGAGAACACTTCGCAGTTCGGCACTGCATTTTGCGAGGCGATCGACGCGCGTACGGGGGTCACTACCGGCATTTCGGCTTACGACCGCGCGCGCACCATTCAGGTTGCCATCGATCCCGCGACCAGGCCTGCAGATCTCGCGCGGCCCGGACACGTCTTCCCTCTTCGCGCGCGCAAAGGCGGAGTGTTGGTGCGCGCGGGCCAGACCGAAGCTGCAGTAGATTTAGCGCGGCTCGCGGGCATGGTTCCGGCGGGAATCATCTGCGAAATCATGAAAGATGACGGCAGCATGGCGCGCGTGCCGGACCTGATCGAATTCTGCCGCGAGCACAAGATGACGATGCTCACGGTGGCGGAGTTGATCCGCTACCGGATGGCGCATGAGCGCTACGTGCATCGCGTGGGCGAGGCGTTGGTAGATACGCGATACGGCGAATTTCGGATGATCGCCTATGAGAGCGAAGTGGACGGTGGCGAATCGCATGTGGCGCTGATTCGCGGGGATATTGAGCACAGAGAAAGTCCCGTTCTAGTTCGCATGCACGCGCACTGCCTGATGGGTGACGTCTTCGGCGCGACCGGCTGCGAGTGCCACGCTACGCTCGAAGGGGCTCTCCGCCGCATTTCCCAGGAAGGCAGCGGTGCTCTGATTTATCTGCATCAGACCTCGCAAGGATTTTCCGTCGAAAAGGTCGGCGACCGCACCGCGCTTGGCTTTCATCGCGGGCAGCGGCTTCCCGGCTTGTATGACAACGAGAGGCAAATTCAACGGGAGGTTGGCATCGGCGCACAGATTCTCTCCGATTTGAACCTGCACCGCATCCGGCTACTGACAAATCGTCCTAAGAAAGTGGCTGCGCTGGAGGGGTTCGGGATTGAAATCGTGGAGCAGGTTCCAGTGGAGTTGGAAAAAGTAAAGGCAGGAAAAACTTAGGGCCGCGGGATGCGGCCCGAGTCTAAAAGGGTTTGCGCACCACGACTTCGCTGTCGCGAATAAAGAATTGGGCGGAGCAGTGTTCTGAGCCGCAGATGACGGGCAGGAAGCCGTTGATTTGTTTGCGCGTGATCAGGCCCAGCATGCCGCACGAAGGACAGGACAGTACGGCCCAGTAAGGATCTTCTTTCTCCCCGACCTCTCCGGCATTTTCCAGCACGAAGACGGTTCCTGGCTGCATCTGTTCCGGAATCCATTCGCTGAGAAGATCCAGTTCGCCAACCATGCGTTCCTCCTTGTGTCCCTAGTGCTATTCGTGGTGCTTACACGCTTGCCTACGAAGCTTTTTTAGCACGCTTGCGGTAATCCGGCGACGTTACTGAAGTATTCGCCTTTCCGGAGATGACCCCTGCCCGCACCTGCCGCACCGCGTCGCTCAGGCATATCGCCAGAATCGGCTGGTCCGAATTCTTCAGAATGTTGACAATCTGTCGAGCGGAGGTTTCCAGATAAAGATGCGTTCCGTCGGTCAGGAGGTGATAGTCGGAGCTACGGCTGACGATCTCCACCAATCCCTTACCAATCTCGCGGTCGAGAAAGCGCATAACCTTGCGCACGCCCTGCAACGAGAATCCCTTGCGTCGCAGTTCGCAGATGACCGCCACTTCGGTCAGGTGATTCATCGAGTACATCCGGCGGTGCCCTTCCCGCTCCGGCTTTACGACGCCGCGCTCGTCCCACCATTGCAGCTGGCGCGGCGTGATCCCGGTGAGGCTGATCACCTGTTGCGATGTGAAACGGTCCTGCATGATTCCTCAACGTGCCTCGTACATCATGTTTGAAACAATATCCTGGAACAATGTTTGAAACATTTTAGGCGGGGATCGGCATTAGTCAATCGAAGAATCAGTGAAAAAAGGGTGACTAAGGGTGTTCCTGCCGAGGATACTCGAAACCGCCGCCGACGAAATGGACGACTTCGAGGTGGTCGCCCTCGTTGAGGCGGGTGTCGGCCCAGCGATCTCGCGGGACGATTTCGCGATTCAATTCCACGGCCACGCGGTCGGCCTTCATGCCGAGGAGTTCGACGAGAGCTGCGAGAGTAAAGGATGAGGAAGAGTTGTTGAAGTCACGCTCTTCTCCGTTGATCTGAAGCTTCATTGTGACCCTGAATTGGGTGTCGGATTCGGGATTATTCTCTCATGGTTGTCTGTTGCCGATTTGGAAGAGGAATGCCGTCGGGATACGGATCGTACAGTGAACGTGTTCGTGGATTCTTTCCCTATGGTGCTTGTTCTTTTTTCGCTGTCACCCACGGCGTGCGCCCCTTCGGCAAGCTCAGGGCAAGCTGTGGCCGCATTCTTTCACCGCTACGCGGCTTTGGCCTTGAGAGTTTATACGCGCTACGAGACTCTATGCCCGCTGCAAAGCAAACTTGCGCGTTGCCGTTCGGCCTTCGTAGTTGGCTTGTACCAGCAGCGACGAATCCGGGAGGCCGACTTCCTCGACCTCAATTTTGATCTCGGCTGCGCCGGTGGAATCGGCGACAGCCTGCGTGTAGAAGGGCGCCGCACCGGGACGGGCAAATCGGAATGTAAGGCGCGCGCCGGGGGCGGCGCTGCCTCCCTCTGTTACGCGCAACTTCATGGTGAGGTTGCGATCGGCGTGAACCGACTCGGAGTTGAGCCACTGGACGTCCAACTCTTTCACCGCAGCCAGGGCGTCCGCTTCAGGATGGTCCAGAACGTTGTCCAGTTTGCCTTCGCGGATGGCGTCGAGTACCAGGCGGTGCTGTTCCCGCAGATGCTGCTCTTTTTGGGCATCGCTGAATTGCGCTTCGGCGGCCTTGGCGGCGTACGAAGTTGCTTTTTTCCCGATGCAGCGGCCGCGCACGAAGACCTGGGACTGCAAAAGCAGTTCGCCTTCCCGCGCTTCGCTCTGCACGTGGTAAATCGTATCGCCGTGTTTCACGTCAGTATTAAAGCCGAAAATCATAAGAATTGGGTAATTTCGTAATTGTGTGATTGGGGAATTCGACCAACGAAACTCCGAGCCGTCTGTCTGGATTTTTCGATTCAAATTTCCCGATTACACAATTACCAAATCTTGCCTTCGCTCGCTTGACACTGTTGAGTGTAACCCCATAATCTAGAACGTTTAAGTAATGCTTGGCGCGAATTATATATATCTCCTGCTATGCCCGACAATTACTTCGCTCGCTACCTCCCCTTTTTGATCCATATTCTTATGGCTGGCGGGATTGCGACTGGGATTGTCGTGCTTTCCCGGCTGATTGGCCAGCGTAAACCGACCCGCGCCAAACTTTCGCCCTACGAATGCGGCATGACCCCGGTGGGCGACTCCCGGCAGCGCTTCTCGGTAAAGTTCTATCTGGTCGCCATGTTGTTCATTCTGTTCGATGTGGAGGCAGTTTTCATCTATCCTTGGGCCATTATTTTGCGCGATTTGAAGCGCTTCGGCCTATGGGAGATGCTGGTGTACCTCGGAATTTTCCTGGTCGGATTCTTCTACGTGTGGAAAAAAGGCGTGCTGGACTGGGGCGAAACCTCGGCAAAACGGGGGAACTTCTGATGCCTTTGGCACCGGCAATTACCGATTTGGAGCAACTGAAGAATCATCCGGCTGTGGCCCGCCTCGTGAACTGGAATGCCGGGGCGGTAACGGGCGTGAAGTTCGATCGCGAGGAGATGACGATTTGTGTCGATCGCGATCACATTCGCGAGGCCTGTGTCCTTCTGAAAGAAGATCCTGCGTGCCCGTTCAATTTTCTTTCCGACGTCACCTGCGTGGACTTGTATCCGTCCGAACCCAGATTCGAAGTTATTTATCACCTGCTTTCGATCCCGAACAAGGAACGGGTACGCCTGAAGGTTCGGTTGGAGAGCGCCAGCCCGGCCGTCGAGTCCCTCACTTCCGTCTGGCCCGGCGCCAATTATTTCGAGCGCGAAGTTTTTGATCTGTTTGGCGTGCGTTTTACCGGGCATCCTTATCTGCGCCGCATTTTGATGCCCGAGGATTGGGAAGGTCACCCGCTGCGCAAGGATTATCCCGTGGAGGGCTACCGCTAGTGGCCCATTTGAATCCCACTCCTGTACTGGAGCCTGGACAGGATCGCACCATGATCCTGAACATGGGTCCGCAACATCCGTCGACCCATGGCGTGCTGCGCGTGATACTCGAGATTGACGGCGAGACCGTGGTGCGCATGATGCCCGACATCGGTTTTTTGCACACGGGGATTGAGAAGACCTGCGAAGCGAAGTTCTACCAACAGGTGGTGCCGCTGACCGACCGCATCGACTACCTGTGCCCGATGACCAACAATCTCTGCTACGTGCTGGCGGTAGAGAAGTTGTTGGGGCTGGAGATTCCGCCGAAGGCGCAGTGGCTGCGCGTGTTACTCAATGAACTGACGCGCATCAATTCGCATCTGGTATGGCTGGGGACGCATGCCATGGACATTGGCGCGCTCACGGTCTTCTTGTATTGCTTCCGGGAACGCGAAGAAATCCTGAAATTGTTCGAGGCGGTCAGCGGGCAGCGCATGATGACCTCTTACTTTCGCGTGGGCGGAATTGCGTTGGAGCCGCCGCTGGGATTCTTCGATCGCGTGCGCCATTTCGCCGGTTACTTTCCGGAGAAAGTAGACGAGTACGAGAATCTTCTGACTGGTAACCCCATCTGGGGAATGCGCACCAAAGGTGTCGCCCGGATGACGGCGGAAGATGCGATTGCGCTGGGTGCGAGCGGGCCAACCCTGCGGGGAAGCGGAGTCGACTTCGATTTGCGGCGGGACATGCCGTACTCGAGCTATGAAAAGTTTCAATTCAAAGTACCGGTGTCGGAGGAAGGCGACGTCTTCGCCCGGTACATGTGCCGGGTGCAGGAATTGCGCGAATCGATCGGAATCGTTCGCCAGGCGCTGGACGGCATGCCAGAAGGCCCGATTAAGGCCGACGCTCCGGGAGTGGTGCTACCGGACCGCGAAAAAATGAAGACGCAGATGGAAGCGCTCATCTACCACTTCAAAATCATCACGGAAGGATTCGCAGTGCCGGCGGGCGAAGTCTATCA
>Ga0193751_1002159_pt1 | contig 12063 bp, 16 predicted proteins | sample L1c2metaG_FD_143050 | JGI IMG/M metagenome (GOLD analysis project Ga0193751, IMG submission 143050) | Soil microbial communities from a riparian zone of the East river system, Colorado, United States - L1c2 | ecosystem: Environmental > Terrestrial > Soil > Riparian zone | place: USA: East River... | reverse complement strand
CGGGGCAAGCAACAATTGTCCATTACGGTCGTTCCGGATTCGGGTTTCGACGAGCTTGCGGGCATCACCGGCAACTGCAAGATCGACATCGTCGACGGCAAGCACTTCTACGAATTCGAATATTCCCTTCCATAGGGCTCGATCCCCAGAATGCAACAATCACGGAGACTCGGCTATCATGAGCTTGCTTAAGCAGCCACGGAGTCCCGCCGGCTCACGCGCCCTTATTCCGGCGTCCGCCCCGGTCCAGTTTCATCAACGACGATGCGCACATCCGCCTGGCTTCTGGTTTCGCTGACGCTTCTTCCGGGCTGCGAGCGGAGTGCACAGGAGTCGGATGCGCCGCGTGGCGACGTTCGCCCGCCGATGGCGGCAGCTTCGGGAGTCGCTCGCGCCGACGGCGGCAAGAGTCCCCGCGAGTATCGGGTCATCCCGCTGCGGCCGATGTCAGGCGACGTGGAGATCCTCTACGGCGATCCGGAAGTCCCCGGCGAGCCGTTCGTCATGCGCATCCGTGAATTGCCGGGCACGATCGTTCCGCCGCATTCGCATCCGGTCGACGAGCACATCACCGTCGTGCAAGGCACGTGGTATTTTGGCCGTGGCGAGACGTTCGACACCCAGGCGCTCGAGGAGCTCTCGCCGGGCAGTTATGCCTTCGCTCCCAAAGGAAGCTCGATGTTCGGCTACGCTCCCGAGGAGGCAATCGTGCAGGTTCATGGCATCGGACCGTTCAACATCCACTGGCATAGCGCATTGAAGACGCTCGACGATGCGGATGCGCCATCGAGCTTCCATTTCAAAAAGGGCCAGCAAATCCTGGCTGCGCGCGGCAGCGGGCGCATTGTCCAGGGTTACGCTTCAGGTGAGATCCTCCAATACGAAATCGAAACGCCGGACGGCGACCATTTCATGGCCGGCGAGAACGAGCTCCAAGTTCAGTGACTTTCCGTCGCACCCGATAACGCTGGGAATTAGATGAGCAAACACTTTCAACCAAGCATGGTCGCGCTCTTGCTGATACTCGCGGCGCCGGTGGCTCCCGTGGGCGCCCAGTCTCCGAAGCCGATCACAACCAATGACGTATTGCTTCGGACGATGGAGTCCTTGGATAGTGCCGTTTTTGATGCCTATAATCGATGCGATCTGGAAAAGTTCGGCGGCTATTTCTCGCCCGATGTCGAGTTCTATCACGATAAGGGTGGAGTAACGCTCGGTCGGCAGAACCTGGTCGAGAGCGTCAGGAAGAACATCTGCGGGAAGGTGCGTCGAAAGCTCGTCTCGGGGACGCTCGAGGTATATCCAATGGAAGGCTACGGTGCCGTTGCGATGGGAGTGCATCGCTTCTGTGAGTTGGCAACGCAAAAATGCGAAGGCATCGCGAAGTTCATACATCTCTGGCAGAACAAAGACAGTGTGTGGGAGGTGACGCGCGTCATCAGTTACGATCACCGCGCCGTCCCCAACTGAGAACCTTCAAATTACCGTGCTCGGCAGTCGTCCGACGCTACGTTGCCGGACGAGTTGAACGACAAAAGCATCAGGACGAGTTCATGGATCCTCTGTTCATCAGCTTGGTTTCCGCTTGTACTGCCCTTGTGGCCTCGGTAGCGGGGCCACTCGTCACGCTTACTGTTGCGAGGCGCCAATTCAACGCCAACGTGCTCTCGGCGAATCGGCAGAAATGGATTGAAACGCTGCGGGATATGCTCGCTGAATTGATCTCGCTGCTCGTTGCCGCCATGGTCATCAAATCGGATTGGAAAGACAAGTGGGATCAGGGGCGCGGTGTAATCGCCAGGAACCCGGAACTGCTGGACAAACTCGAGCGCATCGTGCTTGTCCAATGGCGGATCAGGTTGCTCATCAACCCGACCGAGGCAGATCATCAGGAGCTCTACCGGGGCATCGAAACGGCATTCAAGCGAATCCAGTCCGAGGAATCGCACGACAGTGAGACAGAAGTGGACATAGAGAACATCACCAGGCTCGCGCAAGTCATCCTGAAAAGAGAATGGCAGCGCGTCAAGCGAGGAACGTAGGATGGTGGCCATCCGGGGCCATCTGCGTCGCAATGCATTTCCTCAAACAAGCGCCTGCGCATAGGTCCGGAATTGATACTCTCGTCTGCGACGACCGTTGATGAGGCGCGCTGGCTCGAAGCGCGGGGAGTCGATGCCATCATCGCTCATGGCCTCGAGGCGGGAGGACACCGCGGCATCTTTCTATCCGACGACCTTACCACCCAGATGGGCACGTTTGCGCTTCTGCCGCAGATCATCCGCGCTGTCGGCGTGCCGGTCATTGCGGCCGGCGGCATCGCGGACGCACGAGGCGCTGCGGCGGCGATGTCGCTCGGCGCGGCGGGCGTTCAGATCGGCACCGCTTACCTGCTCTGTCCCGAAGCGACGACGAGCAGAGTGCACCGCGCCGCGCTCAAAAGCGACGCCGCCCGCCACACCGCGCTCACCAATCTTTTTACCGGACGGCCCGCGCGGGGCATCTCAACCGCCTCATGAAGGAGCTGGGCCCTATCTCGGCGGCGGCGCCGGAGTTTGCCCTGGCGACGTCCGCGATCGCGCCTTTGCGCAGTCATGCCGAGAGTCGCGGCAGCGGGGATTTCTCGCCTCTGTGGTCGGGACAGAATGCGACAGGACGCAAGGACGTGTCGGCGGCCGACCTGACGCGGGAATTGGTCGCGGGCCTGTAGCCTGGCCGCGTCGTGATGAATTGATATGGCTTGGGCGGCTTGAAATTTCGATCCTACGATGTGAAACCGAGTTAGCGGCGTTCGATTCGCGGTCAACCAGGAGCTGGAGCATGAGACATAGTGTGCTGATCATGGTTACCGTCCTTGCGGCCGGCGTACTGGCGGTTGAGAGCGGGCGATCTTTTGCGTCCGACAATGACGCCAAACGCATCGTCGCCGCGCTGGACACCGAATACCAACTCGCGGTCAAGAACAACGATGTGGCAACGATGGATCGCATCCTCGCCGACGATTTCGTTCTGGTGACCGGTCGCGGGAAGACCTACGCCAAGGAGGACTTGCTCAAGGACGCGCGCGCCGGAAAGACAATCTACGAGCATCAGGAAGACATCGAGCAGACGGCCCGCGTCTGGGGCGATACCGCGGTAGTGACCGCGCTGTTGTGGGTCAAAGGCGCCGAGGACGGCAAGGAATTCGACTACAAGCTGTGGTTCAGCGACACCTACGTGCGCACGCCGAAAGGCTGGCGGTACGTGTTTGGCCAGGCCTCGCTGCCGTTGCCGAAGGCGCCCTGACCGCAACGCGTCGTCTCGGTACAGAATTGCTCCGTGATCGTGACGATCGCAATGTTAGCTCTCGTTGCCGGGGCAGGCTGCGCCGGGAAGGCGTAAGCAGCCGTCGTCATTCCGGATTTGCAGTTCAAGCCGGGCGTACACGTGAACTATCAGGAAACCATGTTGCCAATCAAGGGCCGCGTGACAAAGCTTAAGGATCTCCCCTAGGAAATGGGAGGTTCGGGGCACCAGCGTCGCCGAATGACGCAACCCGACTTCGGAGGACCGATGCAAGATGACGAGCGCGCGATTCGCCAACTTGTCGCGACGTGGATCAGCGCCTCGAATGCAGGGGACACCGAAAGAGTCCTGACCCTGATGGCGGATGACGTCGTGTTCCTGATGCCCGGCCAGCCACCGATGCGAGGCAAATCCGAGTTCGCAAAGGCCCAGCGCGCGATGAGCGGAGCCAGCATCCAGGCGAACAGCGAGGTTCAGGAAGTCAGAGTGTTCGGCGAATGGGCGTACTGCTGGACAAGCCTCACCGTGTTCATTACGCCGCGCGGCGGCGCGCCAGTCAAGCGGGCGGGCAACACGCTGTCAGTCTTGCGCAAGCAGGCGGGTGCGTGGGCGCTCTTCCGCGACGCCAATATGCTGGCGGTCGTTCCGGACTAGCGCAGTTCGATGGCTAGTTGATCGCGAAGCAGTAGAGCAGACCGGCGCTGCCGGTGGTGCGCAGCGCCTCATCGCTGCATCCGCGCGAAGGATGCGAGGAATTCCACGAGCGCGAAGGCTCGTCGTCCTTGAGACCCAAGCGGTCATGATGACCGAGTTGAGCAACGCCTTCGCCGCTCTTGGTCCAGTTGCCGCAGGTGTGGTCATCGCTGTCCTTGTAAGCGGTGCCGTCCGACTGCGATCCGGTGAGTACATCGTGCTTGTTGGGCGTATCTCCGCGGCCGCTGATCGTGTCCCCCTTTTCCGACAACGCGGTCTGCTTGTTCAGGTTGTTGGCGCCATGAAGCTCGGCGACATTTTGTGCGATGACGACGCCTTTGGCGTTCTTCCACGGACCACTGCCTATGCGATCGCGGGCATTGACCGCCGGCGAGCCCTGAGCCGGCGCCGCACTCAAATACGCACGCCACGTGCGGCTTCCCGCGCCCGCCGCCGCGGCGAGCGACTGGCAATGCTTGTCCGCGCCCGCCAGGCCGCCGAAGTCAGCGCCCTTGCCTGAGCCAGTGCTGGTGACGAAGAACGTCATGTCGGACGCCTCAGCCTGCGCGTTGACGTTGAAACCAAGAGTCTGCAACGCAACGAAAACAGCTACGTTGAATTTGACGGATGTCATTTGCGTTTCTCCGGAGGTGGTCCGTGTTTTGCCATGGATGCCGCGCCGGCTCCATGTGCAGCGAGAACATCGGCACGGCATATTGTATTCCCCATGGCAAACCATCCGCACGGGAGCCGGACCTCACGGCATGCGCAGCGATTTCGAAAGCGCTCGCACATGTGCGCTCAATCCACGCGTTGATGCGTCGACATCGCTCGCCTCGGCGTCCTCGCGGATCGCAGCAAGCAGTGGGCTCGCGAGCGCCTTGCCGAGCTCGACGCCCCACTGATCGAACGAGTTGATGCCCATGAGCACGCCTTCGACAAACGTGCGGTGCTCGTAGAGCGCGAGAAGTTGACCAAGGCGACGGGCATCGAGCGCGGGAAGCATCAAGGTCGACGACGGCCTGTCGCCGGGGCAGGCACGCTGCGGCGCCTGCGCCTCGACCGCCGATGGCGAAAGCCCTTTCGCCGCAAGCTCGGCGCGCGCGACGGCGAGCGGCTTGCCGACCATCAGCGCCTGCGACTGAGCAAGAGCGTTGGCGATCAGCATCGCCTGCTGGTCGCCGAGCGCATGGGCGGCGCGGACCGGAACGACGAACTCCACCGGCACCACGTGCGTTCCCTGGTGCAGCCACTGGAAGAAGGCGTGCTGGCTGTCGGTGCCCGTTCCACCCCATAACGCCGGCGCCGTCGGCCCATCGACTTTCGAGCCGTCGCGCGCGTTCGACTTGCCGTTGCTTGCCAGCGAAAGCTGTTGCAAATACGCGGGCAACGCAGACAGCGCATGCGCATATGGCACGACGATGCGCTGGGAGTGGCCAAGCACGCGCGCGTTCCAGAAGTCCACCAGCGCCAGCAGCACCGGAAGATTGCAATCGAGCGGAACTTCGCGAAAGTGCGCATCCATGCTGGCAGCGCCCGCGAGCAGCGCGGCAAAGGCGTCCCACCCGCAGCGTATCGCGATCGGAAGTCCCACGGCCGACCAGAGCGAATAGCGGCCGCCCACCCAATCCCAGACCGGCACGATGTCCTGCCCTGCGACACCGAAGGCACGCGCTGCTTCCGCATTGGCTGTCACGGCCACGAAGTGACTGGACAGCGCGCCGCCGCCGCCAATGGACCGGGTCAGCCAATCGCGCGCGGCATGCGCGTTGGCCAAGGTTTCGCTGGTGGTGAACGTTTTCGAGGTGACGATGAACAGCGTGCTTGCCGGGTCGAACGGGGCGAGCGCGCGCGTGAGCTGTTCCGGGTCGACGTTGGACACGAACGCGACATCGACGCCGTCACTGCGGGACGCGCGCGGACCAGCGAGCGCCTCGCAGACCAGTCGTGGACCGAGATCCGAACCGCCGATGCCGAGATTGACGACATGACGGATCGATCGTCCGGTGGCGCCGAGTCTCAGGCGCCCGCGCAGCTGGACTTCGAGCGCGCGCATGCGCGCTTGCGCCGCGCGAATTGCGGGAATGATATCGGCGCCGTCGACGCGAACGGGCGAGTTGGTCTGCTGACGCAGCGCCGTATGCAAAGCGGGCCGCCCTTCCGACAGATTGATTTTCTCGCCGTTGAAAAGCGCCTCTATCCAACCGGGCAGATTTCGATCTTGCGCGTGCGCGACCAAGAGCGCCATCGTCTCGGGCGTGAGCCGTTGCTTCGACCAATCCGCGAGCCAGTCGTCCCAAACGAGAGACAAGCGCTCGAAGCGTTCCGGTGAAGCGTCGAACAGGGCGGTCAGCGTGCGACCGCGGAGCGCGCGCTGGTGTTCGATCAGCGCTTGCCAGGTGGAAGATCCGATCGAGGAGTTCATCGTCGAAAGATGGCCGATGTGCGATGCGCAACGCTCGCGCAGCATAAGCGATAGCAGCCAAGGCGCGCAAACTCGCTGCGAGCGTCGTTGTTTATCCCTTTCGCTTCCGCGATGGATGCCGTGACCTCAACGGCGTCCTTGTCTACAACTCTCGATCGTTCCACCGCTGGTCGCTGCTCATATATCGGTCCGGCCAGGCGACCCAGCACGCACGAACTATCGATCTCGCCAGCGAGCCACCGTGGCGAGAAAGCGCTTGCGCGGTCGCTCGCCAGGTCTTGTTGTAATCCGGCGGCTCCCGAAAATGAATAAATGAATATTTGGACGTAAGCTCGGGAACGAGTTGTATGTTTTACAACGGGCGACCGGCCTGGGCACGGTTCTGTCCGCTACCGGCCGCCCTCGTTGTGCAGGCACCGTTCTTGCTCCTGAAGTCGTTACGGCTTCGGCCGCCCTGTCATGGCCGACGCCCTTCCCGTGTTGACCGTCTACATCGTCGAGGACTCGCCGATCATCCTTCGCTTGCTTTCCAGGGCGGTCGAGTCCGCGGGCGCGGAGCTCGTGGGGCACAGCGATAATGCCCGACAGGCGATCGTCGACCTTTCGGCGCTCGAGCCGGACCTGATCCTGCTCGACATCGTCTTGACCGCCGGGACGGGGCTCGATGTGTTGCAGGCGCTGCAGGAGAGTGGCCACGCCCTCGCCTCGGTCAAGGTCGTATTTACCAATCACGCGACGCCTGAGCATCGCGAGCGCAGTCGTCAGCTCGGCGCGAAGCATTTTCTGGACAAGTCCTCGGAGGGTTGGCAAGCGCTGGAATTGATAGGTAAGATGGCTGCCGAGAAACGGGGTCGCGCCGGGCGTTTGCGCAGTCCCGATTTCGGTGAGCCGAATAATCATGGTGGGCATGGATAGCTTGAGGTCACGCTTCGGAGGGAAGCGATGGATCCAGACGTCAAACAAGAGTTGTACAAAGTGATGGATGCGCTGGTTGCGTTGAAGATCGATTTGAGTTGCGATCCGCTCATTCCCGGCGAATCGCTCGTCCTCTCCGCATCCAAGGCGCGCGACGCATGTGAGGCGTTGCATAGTGCAACGGCGTCGATCAAGCAGTTAGCCGCAGCATTGAACGGCGAGTCGCCGGGCGAAAAGCCCGCGCACTGACCGTCGACCAAGCACACCTGCTCGGCTGGAAGCGGCGACACCCCCGACGCCGCTCGTTCGACCCGCAGCCGCTGGAACTTCGCGTCCAACTGTGAGTCAAGTGAACCTCGGCAGGTTGTCAAAAATTGGTTATGGCATTCCAAGGAACCGCGTTTGAATTCGGCGGCGAGGGAATCCCTTTTGGTCATCTCGGCGCAGCCTGGGAACAGTCGGAATGACATGATTTCGAATGGTCGATCGCAATTTTCAACAACCGCCTGTTGAGGTTTTCGCAGCTAAGTGACGCAGTGCGTACAGATACTCACATCGAGGAGTGAATTCATGGTTCAAGCTATTCCGTCAGGCTATGCCGGAGTGACGCCGTATCTCATCGCCAAAGACGCGGCGAAGCTCCTGGATTTTTACAAAAAGGCATTCGGCGCAACCGAGGTGATGCGGCTTCCCGGCCCGGGCGGCAAAGTCGGCCATGCCGAAATCAAGATCGGCGAGGGGATGGTGATGCTTGCCGACGAGATGCCCGAGATGGGCCATAAGAGTCCGCAAACGCTAGGCGGCACGCCGATCACGCTGATGTTCTACGTTGCCGACGTCGACGCGCAATTCGCCCGGGCGATAGCCGCGGGAGGCGAGGTCAAGCATCCTCTCAAGGACCAGTTCTACGGTGACCGCAGCGGAACGATCGTCGATCCTTCCGGCCACGTGTGGACGATCGCGACGCACAAGGAAGACGTCTCGCCGGAGGAAATGGACCGTCGGATGAAAGCGATGATGTCCGGCGACCAGAAATAGCGGTACGAGATCGTCGCGTGCCGCGCTGAATCGTCGCTCCTGCGGCGCTGCCGCTATAATGATGGACGCGCGACGCTGATGGGTGTCGTCGCGGCCAGGCTACGCGATGCGCATTCTTCTCAGCAACGACGACGGTTATTTCTCTCCCGGACTGGAACGCCTCGCCGCGGATCTCGCCGCACACGCCGAGATCACGGTCGTCGCCCCCGAGCGCGACCGGAGCGGTGCGTCCAACTCGCTGACGCTGGATCGGCCGTTGACCGTTCGCCGGGCGCCCAACGGATTCCTGTTCGTCAACGGCACGCCGACCGACTGCGTGCATCTCGCGGTCACGGGGCTGATCGAAGGTTTGCCCGATATGGTCATTTCCGGAATCAACCTGGGAGCGAACATGGGCGACGACACGATCTACTCGGGCACTGTCGCCGCCGCGATGGAAGGCTATCTTCTGGGCATACCGTCGATCGCGGTATCGCTTACCAGCAAAGCTGGAAAGCACTTCGAGACAGCGTCGAGAGTGATCGTCGACCTGCTGCTGCAGCACCGCAGGCAGCCGTCGGGTGTGTGGCTTCTCAACGTCAACGTTCCGGACGTCGCGCACGCGGAGCTCAAAGGCCGGCGCGTGACGCGGCTTGGGAAGCGGCACAAGGCCGAGCCCGTCATCAAGACACAAACACCGCGCGGTGAGACCTGTTACTGGGTCGGTGCTGCCGGCGCGGCGGCGGACGCCGGCGCGGGAACGGATTTCGACGCCGTGGAGCGGGGCTACGTATCGGTGACGCCGTTGCAGATCGACCTGACCAACCGCGCCGACATGCCTCGCGTCGCCGCCTGGCTCGATGCTCGGGTGGAGACGGGCGCAAACGCATGACGACGGGTGTCGAAAAATTCGACGGCATCGGCATGACGTCGGCGCGCACGCGCGTGCGCATGGTCGAACGCCTTCGCGAGCAGGGGATCCGCGACGAGGCTGTGCTCTCGGCGATGACCGCCGTTCCCCGTCATATCTTTGTCGAGGAAGCGCTGGCGATCCGCGCCTACGAGGATAGCCCGCTGCCGATCGGTTCGGGACAGACCATTTCCCAGCCGTACGTGGTAGCGCGCATGAGCGAGCTGTTGCGCGCCGGTGGAAAGCTGCATCGAGTGCTCGAGGTCGGCACCGGGTGCGGGTATCAGACTGCCGTGCTCGCCCACCTTGCCGACGAGGTGTATACCGTCGAGCGCGTCGCCACGCTCGTCGCCAAAGCACGCCGCAATCTTCGCGCGCTCAAGGTCGACAACGTGCGCATAAAGCACGGGGATGGCTCCGCCGACCTGGGCGAAGACCTGGAAGTCGATGGCATCATCGTCACGGCTGCCGCGACGCAAATTCCCGTCGCGCTGCTACGCTACTTGAAAACCGGCGGTCGCATGGTGTTGCCACTCACCAGCCGCGACGATGACCTGCGTGGCGTGCAGCGACTGACGGTGATCGACAGGGCGCTGGACGGAGTCCGCGAGCAGGCGTACGACGCGGTAAGATTCGTCCCGTTGCTTACCGGACTCGCATGACACCGCTGCGTCGCTTCAACGGATTCCTGATCGGTTTTGCCGTCGGTGTGTTACTCACCGGCTGCATAACGCGTCCCCCGGCGCCGGTAGAAGAGCGCCCGCCGCCTCCCCTATTCCGGCCGCCCTCCGCACCTCCCGTCGCGCCGCTTCCACGCGAACCCGAAGCGCGCGTGCAGACCTACGTGGTCAAGCAAGGCGAGACGCTCGCGCAGATCGCGCTCGATCACGGGCTCGACTATCGCCAGCTCGCCGCGTGGAACAACATCGAAAACCCCAACGTCATTCGAGTGGGCCAGGTTCTCGTATTGTCGCCGGCAGGGCAGGGCGCGAGCGCGTCATCCGGCGTGACGACGGCACCGCTGGTGACTGCGCCGCCGATCGGGGGTCCGGGGGAGGCACGTCCTTCGCGTCCCAACACCGCGACGTACAAGAGCGAGCCCAAGGCGGTGAAGCTGCCCTATTCCGAGCAGGCGCTCGCACAATTGAATTCCGCACCGCCGCCGCATGCACCTGCTGCGGCCCAGGTCCCGCCGGTGCAAGCCCCGCCGCCTGCCTCAGCACCGGCTGTCGTCGCGCCATCGACGGCTCCCAACGTCGCTGCGCCGCCGAAGTCGGAATCCGCGCGCGTTCCCCAGATCGACGATGACAAGATCGACTGGGCCTGGCCGACCAGCGGAAAAGTCATCGCCGGATTTTCGGAGAATGCCAATCTGAAGGGGATAGATATCGGCGGCAAACCCGGCCAGCCCGTCCTCGCCAGCGCCGCAGGCAGGGTCGTGTACGCGGGTTCCGGGCTCCGAGGGTACGGCAAGCTCATCATCGTCAAGCACAACAACACATTCTTATCGGCGTACGCGCACAACCGCGAAATCCTCGTCAAAGAAGGCCAGCACGTAAGCAAGGGACAAAAGATCGGTGAGATGGGCGATACGGATGCGGACCAGGTAAAGCTTCATTTCGAAATCCGACGGCTCGGCAAACCCATCGATCCCTCGAAGTACCTGCCGCCCGCATGACGTCCAACTCGCGGGGCTTCGACGACGACAACGACGGTCACGTCGCCCGCGAGCCCGATACGCTGACCCGAGAACTTCCGCTCGACGTCCCGACGGTGGGGATCGGCGCCGACTTTCTCAACGACATCACCCAGATCTACCTGAACGAGATCGGCCAGAACCCGCTGCTCTCGCCCGCCGCGGAGCTCGAATACGCACGCGCCACGCGCGACGGCGATTTCGAGGCGCGGCAGAAGATGATCGAGCACAATCTGCGGCTGGTCGTCAGCATCGCCAAGCATTACCTCAATCGCGGGCTGACGCTCGGCGATCTGATAGAAGAAGGCAACCTCGGTTTGATTCACGCGCTGGAAAAATTCGATCCCGAGCGCGGATTTCGTTTCACGACCTACGCGACATGGTGGGTGCGGCAGTCGATCGAACGGGCGATCATGAATCAATCGCGGACCATCCGGCTGCCGGCGCATGTCGTCAAGGAGCTGAACATCGTGCTGCGCGCGCTCCGCCATCTGGAGACGCACGGCGAGAACCGCGACCCCACAGTCGACGATGTCGCACACCTTTTGGGCAAGCCGGTCGAGCAAGTGCGCAAGGTTCTGGGATACAAGGAGCACATCACCTCTCTCGATGCGCCGTTCGACAGCGACCAGGGAATGTCGGTCGGCGATCAGCTTGCGGACGTCGACGCCCTCAGTCCCGAGCTCGTTTTGCACAACAGCGAGATCGAGGGCTGGATCAAGACCTGGCTGGACGAATTGTCGGACCGCCAGCGCTGCGTTATCGAACGGCGCTACGGATTGAACGGGATGGACGTCGCGACGCTGGAGCAGCTCGCCACCGAGCTCGGCGTCACGCGCGAGCGGGTGCGGCAGATTCAATCGGAAGCGCTGGACAAACTGCGTGCGAGATTGCGGCGTCGCGGCTTATCGCGCGACGCGTTGTTGTAGGCCCGAATTCATTCGGGCGCGTCGTCGATCGCCGGCACCGCGTGCGAATAAATTCGCACCTACACCCAGATTGCGGCGTCGCGGCTTATCGCGCGACGCGCTGTTGTAGGCCCGAATTCATTCGGGCGCGTCGTCGATCGCCGGCACCGCGTGCGAATAAATTCGCACCTACATGTGTGTCATTTTGCGGCCC
>Ga0193751_1002158_pt1 | contig 12078 bp, 9 predicted proteins | sample L1c2metaG_FD_143050 | JGI IMG/M metagenome (GOLD analysis project Ga0193751, IMG submission 143050) | Soil microbial communities from a riparian zone of the East river system, Colorado, United States - L1c2 | ecosystem: Environmental > Terrestrial > Soil > Riparian zone | place: USA: East River... | reverse complement strand
TTGGCTTTTTCAACGAGAGCGAAATGGCGCTAGGTCAAAACCAAAAGCGTCCTACGCTGTTCGTGTACCTTGACAACGCCGTCGTTGTTATAGACGGGATGACAATTCATGAAGAGCTCGGCAAATTACCTCGTGTACGTAACCCTGTAAATCACGCCCCCAGCATCATCGCTCACGTACATCGCCCCGTCGCTACCAAACACAATCCCCACGGGACGCCCCATCCAGCGGCCTTTCTTGGTTTCGCCCGGCGCCAGCCATCCGGTAATGAAATCTTCCGCGCCGCCCTGGGGCTGGCCTTTATCGTCGAGTTTCACGCGGACAACTTTGTATCCGGTCGGAACGCTGCGATTCCACGAGCCATGAAATGCGACGAACATGTTGTTCCGGTATTCGGCGGGGAACTCCGACCCTTCATAAAACCCGAGTCCCAGCGGGGCGGAGTGCGCCTGCATCTGGACTTTCGGCGCAATCACATTCTTGCAGCGATTGTCGCCCGGCTTGGTAAATTTTGAATCGGGCACGCGGTCGCCATAGCAGTAGGGCCAACCGGCATCTCCGCCATCTTTACCCAGATCGACGATAACCTCCGGCGGCAGATCGTCGCCCAGCCAGTCGCGCCCGTTCACTGTGGTCCAGACAGTATCCGTCTTCGGATTCACCGCCAGCCCCACGGCGTTGCGCAGGCCTTTCGCGAAGATCTTCCGACCGCTGCCATCCGGATTGAACTGCGTCACGGCCGCTCGGCGCGGATCTTTTTCGATGCACACGTTGCAACTCGATCCGGCCGAGACGTACATCTTGCCGCCGTGAAATACGAGGCTGCGTGTCGAGTGCCCGCCACCACCGGGCAGATCGGCGAGCGCTTTCGGATTGGACACACGCAGGTTCGCCTCGTCCCAGTCATAGCGGCGAACCTTGTCGTTTTCGGCGACGTACAGCTTGCCTTCGTAAAACGCGAGCCCGTGCGGCTCATTCAGCCCGCTGAGGACTTCTACCGTCCGCTCTGCCTTGCCCGCGTGTTTCGGGTCGGGAAGCGCGACCACCTTGCCCTCACCCGATTCGCTGACCAGCAACACGCCGCCCGGGCTGAAGGCCATCATGCGCGCGCCGTCCACTTCTTCGGCAAAAACTGAGATGTGAAATCCCGGCGGGGCTTTCAGTCGCGCGAGATCGAAACCAGTTTTCTCGGCGTGGGCAAAATTGGCAAACGTGGTGTAAGCGAGATATACGATTACGCAAGCCAACACTGCGATGAACGACAGAAAAATAATTCCTATTCGCTTCAGGATGGTCCTACGTTGGGCCATTAGTTGTCTTTCCAGTCGCTCAGCTATCAGAAGTTCCCGTGGAAGAATACTACTTATGCACGCAGTTTTTATATCGGCCCCCGCCAAAATTACCGCCAAGCGCGGTACGTCGCGGGGGAATGATAGGGTACAATATCTATGAAAATAAAGCACTTGCAGTCTACCCCCAAAACCGGGGCATTTGGCATCCAAACTGTTTATAGAAATGCAGGCCCGTGGGTTAAGGCCGGCTTTTTGAGGCAAGCTTTTTGCGGCATCTGTGGCGTTAGGCGCTTGCCTTCCGAAAAGTTTGCAGGTTCTGTTCAGGTTCTGTTAACGACGCAATTAAAATCGCGCCGGAAGGCGCTTGGAGTGGCTCCCCCACTCCCCCACTTGGAGGAAGTTAAAATGAAAAACCGCACCGTCTTCGCTCTGCTGCTGGCCGGAATCCTAGCTGTGCCAGTTTTTGCGCAAGATAATTCCACTCCCCAGACCCAGCCATCGTCGGCTCAGCCCGCGGCCCAGACGGCCACCAGGGCCGACAGCGCCACCGGCAAAGAGCCCCTGCAACCGGAGACCCGCGAGGGCTTTTGGGGTCACATGAATCCGTTTGCGCGCAAGAAATACGTTGCGCGTCAGACTCAGCCGATCCGCGACCGCATCAACGAACTCGATGAACTGACCGCCACCAACACCAAGTCGATCAAGGACACCGATTCCCGCGCGCAGCAGGGAATCCAGCTTGCTTCGGCGAAAGCCAACGAGGCCGATCAGCATGCCATCGACGCCGGCAACAAGGCGCAGGCCGCGCAGCAGACCGCGCAACAGGCCCATACCCGTCTGAACACGGTCGAACAGGTGGTCACGAACATCGATCAGTACCAGCCGACGACCCAGACCGAAATCCTTTTCAAGCCGGGACAGACGGTGCTGAGCAAGAACGCCAAGACCGCTCTCGATGAAATGGCTACCCCGCTGAAGATGCAGCGTGGCTACGTCGTCGAAGTCCAGGGCTTCTCCTCGGGTCATGGACAGGTGGCAATCTCGAACTCGCAGAAGATGGCCGAGTCGGTGGTCCGCTATCTGGTGCTGAACCATGACATTCCGGTCTACCGGATTTACCTCGTCGGCATGGGTAATGCACCGGTCCCAGCTACAGCGGCCTCGGCGGGCGAAGCGAAGCCGAAGCGCATCACGGGTGGCCGCGTCGAAATCAGCCTCCTGAAGAACAATCTGGAGCAGCTTGCTTCGACAAGCAGCACACCGACGTCGACTCAGGATCAACAGCAGCCGAAGTAGAAGTAGAGTTACCCTCCCCTGAAGCCCTCTCGTGAAAACGGGAGGGCTTTTTATTTGTAGGAACTGGCTGCGCCCATTTTTACGGGGCAGAGCCCCGTCGCCACACAACTATCTCCACACAACTTTTCCACACAAATATTGAGTTCTCCGTCGTGCTATCCTCCTTCGCGACATGGAAACTCTGTTCTACTTCCGCACGCCTTCGCCCGTCGGCCCGCTCTTTCTCGCGGCTTCCACAAAAGGTCTGGTGCGACTCGAATTCGAAGCTCGGGTGCAGAAACTAAGTCCCGATACGACTCAGCTGCGTGAGTCCAAAGCAGCGCTAGCGCCTTATCTTCGCGAACTCAACGATTACTTTGCGGGCGAGCAACGCGAGTTCTCCCTCCCGCTCGATCTTCGCGGAACCGAGTTCCAACTCGCTTGCTGGCGTGCGCTGCTCGAAATCCCATACGGCGAGACCCGCAGCTATCGCGACATGGCCGAAGCGATTGGCCACCCACACGCCTACCGTGCCGTCGGCATGTCGAACAACCGGAATCCAATCGCCATCGTCGTCCCCTGCCACCGGGTGATCGCGTCGAGCGGGTCGCTATGCGGCTACGGCGGCGGGCTCGACGTCAAGCGCAAGTTGATCGAGCTTGAGCAAGGCAGTTTTCATCTTTGTCTTCCGCTAGGGATCGGCGCGTAGATCCCCGGTCGTTCGGCGCGTTCTGCTGTACACTGGCCGCCATCTTCATCGTGAACGCCCCGGGCTCATCCACGACTTCGACCGTCCGCAAGGCCAGCCTGTTCTATTTCGTCTTCGTGATGTTTTCCTACACCACCGGAGGTCCGTTCGGTGTCGAAGGTATGGTCACGACCAGCGGCCCCGGCATGACCCTGTTCTATCACCTGCTGATCCCACTGTTCTGGTGCATCCCGGTGTCGCTCGTCGCCGCCGAACTCACCACTGCGATGCCCGTCGAGGGCGGCTTCTATCGCTGGAGCCGCGCCGCTTTCGGAGATTTCTGGGGATTCCTTGCCGGATGGTGGAACTGGTCCGCCTCATTCCTTCTCGGCGGCTCCTACGCCGTGCTCTTCGCCGATTACCTGACCTTCTACTTCCCCCAGATCGCCGGCTGGAAGCACTGGCTGGTTTCGTTCATCCTGATCGCCGTCATCACCTGGCTTAACATTCGCGGCATTCAGATGGTCGGCAAAGCCGCCACGGTTTTCGAACTATTTATTTTTGTTCCCGTGATTGCCATGATCGTCCTCGGCCTCGCCAAGTGGCATCACAATCCGTTTGTGCCGCTGGTTCCGCCGAACCAGCCTTTTGTTAACGTGTTTGGCGTTGGTCTCGCCTTGGGAATCTGGCTCTATTCCGGATACGAACAACTCTCCACCGTGGCCGAGGAAGTCGAGAATCCACAGCGCAGTTATCCACGAGCGCTCGCCCTGGTCGTTCCACTTTCAATTGCTACGTACTTCCTCCCGACCTTCGCTGCGCTGGCCGCGCTCGGCAACTGGCAGCAGTGGAAGGATGGATACTTCCCAACCGCGGCCCAACTCATCGGAGGACCCTGGCTCGGGAATCTCATGACGATTGCCGCGATGGTCAGCACTGTAGCGCTGCTGAACAGCACCGTGCTCACCACCACGCGCATGCCCTTCGCGCTCGCCGAAGACGGATACCTGCCGACGTTCCTCACCCGCAGGCACCCGCGCTACCGTACACCGTGGATTGCCATCCTGATCTCCGCTGCCATCTATGCCTCGCTCGCCCTGCACACGCTCGGTCAGTTGATCAGCATCTACGTTTGGTTGCGCGCCGCGACCACCGTATTGACCGTGCTCTCGGCTTGGGCACTGCGCCGCAAGCGTCCAGACCTGCCCCGCGCCTTCCGAATACCCGGCGGACGCATGGGTTTGGTGTATGTCGTCGCTTTGCCCATCGTGATGACTTGTATTGTGATGTACACCCTGCGCTACAGTGACCCGATCTCGCTGCGATGGGGGCCGTGGGCGCTTGCCGCGGGCCCAGTCGTCTATTTTGTTTATTTTGTGGTGAAATGGCTTGGCAAACGCGCAGGGCAACCGGCGGTCAAACCGCGGTAGGTTCGCATGCACGTGTCGCGAGGTTCGTATCAGGGTGTCGCTTTGGCGATACCGCAATTGATGGTCGAGGATTGCGCCTTTATGCGCTGCGTCGGTCGAGCGAGGAACAAGTGCTCTTTACAATCTGCGAACTGAGCCGAAAAATTCGCGACCGCGAAATCTCTCCGGTCGAACTTACGCACCACTGCCTCGTGCTCATCGAAAAGCTCAACCCAGCGCTCAACGCCTACATCACGGTGACAGCCGAATCGGCTCTTGAACGGGCCCGTCTTGCGGAGCGGGAAATCTTCCGTGGAACGTATCTCGGCCCCCTTCACGGCATCCCCATCGGGCTCAAAGATATTATCGATGTCGCCGGAGTCAGCACCACCGCCGCCAGCGGGCAGTTCAAAGATCGCGTGCCCAGCGAAGACGCCGAGGTCGTCCGCCGCCTGCGTTGCGGAGGCGCAATCTTTCTGGGCAAACAGAACCTGCACGAATTCGCCTACGGCGGCAGCTCGATCATCAGCTGCTTTGGCGAGGTTCACAACCCATGGAACACGACGCGGGTCGCCGGCGGCTCCTCCGGAGGCTCCGCCGCCAGTGTTGCCGCCGCTCTCGGCTTCGCCGCCGTCGGCACGGACACCGCCGGTTCCATCCGTTTGCCCGCAGCCTACTGCGGAGTCGTCGGGCTCAAGCCGACATACGGTCGCGTGAGCACGCGCGGGGTCATCCCGCTGTCGCCGTCGCTCGATCACGTCGGCCCGATCGCAAACTCGGTTTATGACGCGGCTTTGATGCTGCAAGTAATGACGGGCCGAGCCTCAGCCGATCCCTGCGCTGAGCCCAGTTTCATCTCAGCGTTCGACGAGCTTCCAGCGAATCTGCGCGTCGGTGTGCCCCGGGAGTTCTTCTTTGACGACCTTCATCCCGAGGTTGCCGCTGCAATCGATAAGGCGATTCAGGTTTTCGCCGCGCTCCGCGCCGAGATTCGTGACGTCAAACTCGAAGTCCCCACCGACCGCACGCTCGCGAGTGCTGAAGCCTATGCGTATCACAAACCGTTCGTCGAGCGCTCACCCGAGCTCTATCAGCCCGCGACGCTCGTTCGCATACAGGCCGGCGCCAGCACCTCAGCGGACGATGTTCTCCGCGCCGCTGACGATCTTCGTGCGAGCCGTGAGGCGATCCGAAAAGTATTCGATGAAGTGGACGTGCTGCTAACGCCGACAGTTCCGATTCCGCCGCCGGTGATTGCCGATCTGCTAAAGCGTCCCGAAGACTTGCGCGCGCAAGAGATGATCATGCTGCGCAACACGCGGCCCTTCAACGTCTGGGGGATTCCGACGATCTCGATACCGTGCGGATTTACAAGCGATGGCCTGCCCATCGGCCTGCAACTAGCGGCCGGTCCCGGGCGCGGGATCGTATTGCTGCAAGCCGCGCAGGTCTACGAACAAGCGACAGAATGGCATGAGAAAATGCCGGGTGGGTCAACCACGTAGGTCGCGGACACGCCATCGGCAAACCGAACAATTGTTGGGTGAGGCATGTCACTGCATTCAAGCCTCTAACCTGTCACCCTGAGCGAAGGTGGCCGTTCACGGAGTGAATGGCTACCGTAGTCGAAGGGCCCCTACTCCCTCTCATGCCTAGCGAGCGAAGGACGTACTGTGTGTACATCATGGGCAGCCTGTCGGGAACTCTCTACATCGGCATGACAGGCAACTTGCACAAGCGTGTCTTTGAACACAAATTCCACCGCATCGAAGGATTCACAGACAAGTATCAGGTCAACGTCTGTTGTATTGGGAGTCCTTCGACGACGTTCAGAAGGCGATCAATCGCGAAAAGCAGCTCAGGGGCTGGAGGCGATCGAAGAAAGTTGCGCTGGTCGAGTCGCTGAATCCCTACTGGCTGGATTTCGCGCGGGAATGGTTCCCATGGATGACAAGTTCAGGTGAGGCGAACCAGCACAGAATGTCATCCTGAGAGCAGCGAGTCCGTTCGCGAAGCGAACGGACTTGCGGAGTCGAAGGACCCCTACACTGAAAACACCGGCTGCGTTGGGGGAACTCTCACGAGTACCCCGGCACACGGGTGCGCGCAACGCGATCACCTTAAGAGTGCATGGGATGCGCACGGCAGGCCGTGCGGGTGCCGAGAACTCCCTATTGGCGTCGGGTAGGGGAGGGGGTAGGGGTCCTTCGACTCCGCAGAACGATCCGCTTCGCGAATCGTTCTGCTGCGCTCAGGATGACAAGGTGGAAGATTTAGGAAGATGTCAGCACAGCCTTCTTGATCTTGCGTCCGAGTCGCACCGTAAGCGTTGCACCGGCGTGAGCCTTGACGATCGGCGAAGTAGTCTTCACCCCATCGACACCGACCGCGCCCTCTTTGATCTTGCGATCAGCTTCGCTCGTGGAAGAGGCAAAGCCGATCTTGACGAGAACCTTCGCCAGACGCACGCCGTCGCCTTCGCGATTTGCAACCTCCGCGAACACCAAAGATTCCGTCTCGACCTCTTCGGGAACTTGATCTCTCTGAAACTGCTTGGCCCAATCCTCGCCCGCCTTCGCTGCTGCCTCCGCCGAGTGGAAATCTGCCACAATCGATCGCGCCAATTCCTTCTTCAGCGCCATCGGATGCGCCTTCCCGCTCGCAGCATCCGACTTCATCGTCGCGATCTGCTCTGTTCGCACATCCGTCAGCAGCTCGTAATATCGCCACATCATCTCGTCGGAAATCGACATCGCTTTGCCGTACATCTCGAGCGGCGGCTCGTGAATTCCAATCGCGTTCCCCAGCGACTTCGACATCTTGTTCACGCCGTCGAGCCCTTCGAGGATCGGCGTTGTCAGCACCACCTGCGATTCCTGCCCGTAAGCTCGCTGCAGTTCGCGCCCGACTAGAAGATTGAACCTCTGATCGGTTCCGCCTAACTCCACATCCGCTTCGAGCGCGACCGAGTCGTATCCCTGAGCCAGCGGGTACAACAGTTCGTGCATGGCAATCGGCTTCTCGTCACGAAAACGCTTGTGGAAGTCCTCGCGCTCGAGCATCTGCGAGACCGTGTACTTCGCGGTCAAACGGATGAAATCTTCGGCGGAGAACCTCGAGAACCACCGGCTGTTGAAGTCCACGACGGTTTTTTCCGGACTGAGAATTCTGAAAACCTGCGCCTTGTAGGTCTCGGCGTTCTCCGCGATCTGCTCTCGCGATAGCGGAGGCCGCGTCGCCGAGCGCCCGGTTGGATCGCCGATCATCCCGGTGAAATCTCCGATCAGGAAGATGACAGTGTGTCCAAGATCCTGAAAATGCTTGAGCTTGCGCAGCAGGACCGTGTGTCCCAGGTGCAGATCGGGCGCCGTCGGATCGAAGCCCGCCTTCACCCGGAGAGGCTTGCCCGAGGCGAGCGAGCGTTCGAGCTTCGCGCGCAGTTCGGATTCCTTGACGATCTCCGCCGCGCCCTTCTTGATGTATGCCAGTTGTTCGTCAACCGGTGGAAAGTTAGCCATGCGTAGTGATTATAGCGAGGTGGCCAATGGAGAGCCGGGCGTCCTCGCCCGGCCATGGTGATGCTGGCGCACGGGGCGGGCGAGGCGCCCGTCGCTCCACCGATTCGCAAGGCTACCCGCGCCTATAGAAGCTCAGCGCCGCTTCTCCCTGCACCAGCTTGCGATATCGGCGCAATTCCGCAAATGCTTCTCCTGGATCAAACCTCTTCTCATGCTCCGCGATCACCACGCTCCGCTCGCGCAACAATTTCGATTCCGCCAGAGCGGCCAGCGTCTTCGCGTACTCGTCCTGCATCGAGTATGGCGGATCCAGAAAAACGAAGTCGGCCGCGCTCCCCAGCGCCTCCAATTGGCGCAAAGCTGTTCCGGCCTCGACCTTCATGATCTGGAATCCACTCACAATCCCCAGCGGCTTCAGGTTCCCGGCAATCACTTCCGCCGCCGCTTTGGACGACTCGACGAAATGCACCATCCGCGCGCCCCGGCTCAGTGCCTCAATGCCCACGGCGCCCGTCCCAGCATACAAATCGAGCCATGTCGACTCCGCCAGCGCGGCCGGATTGCCCGCACACAGCACATTGAACAGCGTCTCGCGCAGCCGGTCCGCCGTCGGACGGATTTCGAGCCCGGGCAACGACCGCAACGTGCGGCGCCGGTACTGTCCTGCAATCACTCTCATATCTTCGCGCTCACACTGGTCCTGTAGAGACGAGGCTTGCTCCGTCTCAGCTCGCATCGTTCCTGGTTGGGCCGTCTGTCGGAGACGCGGCAAGCCGCTTCTCTACAGGAGATGCCCCTCAGGCCCAGCCCTTCCGATTCGCGCTTTCGCAACCCCGCAGCGTGAATCGGTGTCTAAGTAGATAGAATACTGGTAGGCATGTCGATGCGCAGTTGGTCCATCCCGGTCGGGCGTCTTTTCGGAATCGAAATTCGCATTCATCTGACTTTCCTGTTTCTGCTGGTCTTCGTGTGGAGCACCGAAGCCGCTACGCAGGATGCCAGCGCCGCCCTGCGCGGACTGGCTCTGGTCGGCATCGTTTTCGGCAGTGTGGTTCTGCACGAATTAGGTCACGCTCTGGTGGCCCGCGGTTCGGGCATTCCGGCGAAGGGCATCATCCTTCTACCGATCGGCGGAATCACCATCCTCGACGAAGCGCACGCCATTCCAGATTCGATCAACGCGTGGAAGCGTGACATCCGAATCGCGGTTGCCGGGCCCCTGGTGAATCTTGTCCTCGCTGGATTGTCCGCAATCGTTTTGCTTGCGGTCGTACCAGGCTTTTCGCTTAGCGCGAGGCCGCTTCTCCACTCGAGCGCCCTGTTGCGGAGCATCGTCTGGTCGAACCTGTACCTTGGATTATTCAATCTACTGCCGGCGTATCCCATGGATGGCGGGCGCGTTTTGCGCGCTGTTTTTTCGCGCCGCACCGATATGGTTCAAGCCACGCAGCGCGCTGTCCGCATCGGCCACGTCTTCTCCATTATGTTCATGATGGTCGGAATGCTGATGAGCAACTGGTGGCTGGTGATGATCGGATTTTTCCTCTTCGTTGGTGCGCAACTCGAAGAGCGCTCGGCGGTATTTCAATCCGTCCTGCAAAGCGTGCGGCTGGAAGAAGTCATGCTCACCGACTTCGCCACCCTCTCGCCCGCCGACACTTTGGAAGACGCGCTCGAAAAGGCCGTGCACACGCTGCAGGACGATTTTCCGGTGGTACGCGGCAGCGACATGGTTGGCGTCGTCTCGAAGCAAAAAATCCTCGAAGCGCTGCGCGCCGAAGGCAATGGCTACGTGCAGGCTGTGATGAACCGCATTTTCGAAGTTGCCGCCAGGCAGGAATCGCTCGCCTCCGCCTTCCGCAAACTCTCCGCGAACAATCTCAGCATCATCCCGGTTGTCGACGAGCAGCAACTGGTCGGGATTGTCACCCTGCAGAACCTGATGCACTCCATGTCGCTCTTGGCCGAGAGCCGCAAATTGCGCAGAGAAGCGCTGGACAGCTAGAAAGTCAGAGGTAAGAGGTCAGATTGCAGAGGTGAAATTTTCAGGTTCGGCGACGGCGTGTGAGCAACGGTTTTTAACCTCTGCAATCTGACCTCTCACCTCTGACCTTCGCATAAACTTCCTGCGCGGCGCGCACCGCGCATCCAAACTCGACCGCATTCCGCGTGGTTTCGGCGATTACATGTTCGAGGGCGGCTAGCACTCCCACTGTGTCCAGATAATCGTAGTAGCCAATGTGAGCGATGCGGAAAAGCTGTCCCTTCATCTCCGCTTGTCCGTTGGCCACGACCGCGCCAAACTGCTCGCGGAAGCGTTTGCAGATGGCGGTGGAATCGACGCCGGCCGGCGCAGCGACCGCCGTCAGCGCGGCCGCCGGAGAACCGGGCGCGAATAACTTCAGACCCAGCGCTTCGACACCAGCGCGCGTCATGGCCGCACACAACTCCGCGTTCGCGACCAGCGCGTCGCGTCCGGCCGCGAGGTTCCCGTTTCCCATTTGACGGACATAATCAAGCGCCGCGGCCAGTCCGGCAAACAAGGAGGTCGCGGGCGTGTATGCCGTCTCCGCCTTGGCCGCCGACTTTCGTTCCTTCCGCAGATCGAAGTAATACCGCGGAGACTTTGCTGTCTCCATGCGCTGCCACGCCCGCTCGCTGATTGCGCCATAGGCCAATCCGGGCGGGATCATCAGCGCCTTCTGCGAGCCGCCAATGACGACGTCGATTCCCCAGGCGTCTATGTCAAGATGGGTTGTGCCCAGGCCGGTGATCGCGTCGACGACAAACAAAGTGTCTGGTAGAGCCCGCACGAGTTTCGCAATCCCCTCGACGTCATGCCGCGCGCCCGTGGAACTTTCGGTCGCCTGGACGTAAACGCAGTGGATCTCCGGCGTCAGCTTGCGGCGTACTTCGTCCAGCGAAAAGGTTTCGCCATAGGGAGCGGTCACGGTTTCCACGGAGCAGCCAAACGCCTTTGCCAGAGAAGTCCAGCGCTCGCCGAACTTGCCAGCGGTCAGCACCAGCACCCGGTCGCCGGGCGAAGTCAGGTTCGAGACCGAGGCCTCCATGAAACCGGTGCCGGATGAGGAAAGCACGAGCACGTCGTTCTTCGTGCCGATGAACTCCTTGAGGTCGGTGAGAACGCGCGTGAACAAAGCGCGGAACTCGGCGGTGCGATGGTGCGCGCTATAGGAAGCCATCGCCGTCTGGGCTTGCGGCAACAGTGGCGTCGGTCCGGGAGTGAAGAGCCTGTTTTTCTTGAGCATGGGAATAAATCAGAATAAGGGATGCAACCGGATTCGGAAAGCGATTGCAGAGGGCAGAGGTCAGATTGCAGAGGTTAGAATCACTCGCTACAAACCTTGGGGGTTCAGGATAAGATTCTAACCTCTGCAATCTGCCCTCTGACCTCTAACCTTTCCAGCGTTCTATAATCCTCCCATGCCCCTAATCGACCAGATCCAAAAAGACATTGTCACGGCCATGAAGGCCCGCGAAGAGCAGCGACTATCCACCCTGCGCATGGTCAAGACCGCGCTCAAGAACAAAGAAGTCGACAAGATGGCGCCGCTCGACGACAAGGAATCGCAGCAAGTGCTCTCCACGCTGATCAAGCAGCGCAAGGACTCGGTCGAGCAGTTCACCAAGGGCGGACGCCAGGAGATGGCCGACAAGGAAGCAGCTGAAATCAAGCTAATCGAGGCTTATCTGCCTAAAGCGGCCGGCGAGGAGGAGATCGTGGCCGGAGTCCGCGCGGCCATTGCCGAGATGACGCCCGCTCCTGCCATGAAGGATATGGGGACCGTGATGAAGGCAGCAATGGCGCGCTTCGCGGCCGCGGGGATGCGTGTGGATGGCAAGGTGGTTAGCGAGGGGGTGAAGAAGGAGGGGAC
>Ga0193751_1002157_pt1 | contig 12082 bp, 10 predicted proteins | sample L1c2metaG_FD_143050 | JGI IMG/M metagenome (GOLD analysis project Ga0193751, IMG submission 143050) | Soil microbial communities from a riparian zone of the East river system, Colorado, United States - L1c2 | ecosystem: Environmental > Terrestrial > Soil > Riparian zone | place: USA: East River... | reverse complement strand
CCGCGGCGCATGAGGAGTCCGAGGTGCTGCACCGGCTGGTGGAGCGCGGCCGGAAGGCGGCGACCAGCCCGGCGGCGGCGCGGCTGGAGCGCCGGTTCATGTTCGTGGAGTGGTGCGCCCCCGACCCGGCGCAGGCGTGCGCGCGGGGCGAGCGGTGCGAGCACGAGCTGGACACGCCGGGCTGCGGCTGCGACAACCCGGAGCTGATCCAGCAGGCCAACCCGGCGGTGGGCCGGCGGATCGCCATGGATTACATCCTGGGGTCCGAGCGGCGGGAGATGCTGCCGCACGACTTCGGCCGGGAGCGGATGGGCTGGCATGACAAGCCGCTGGGGCTGGCCAAGGTGATCCCGCTGACCCAGTGGGCCGAGGGCGCTGACCCGGAGTCGGAGCCGGCGGGCCCGGTGGCGCTGTCGGTGGTGTACTCCTCGGACCGGCGGCGGGCGTGGATCGGCCTGGCGGGCCGGCGCTCTGACCGGACCTGGCATGTGGAGATCGCCGACGTGGTCAGCCCCGCGCAGGTGGTGCTGAGGGTGGGGCAGATCATCGCCCGGGCGCTGGACACGTCCCGCCCGGTGTGCGCGATCGGGGTGGACCGGGGCGGGTTCGAGTCTGAGTGCATCAGGGGCCTGCTGGACCTGCGCGAGGTGGAGCTGGACGGCCAGGACGAGCCGGTGACGGTGACGATCCGGGCCGCCGCACCGGATGACCTGGAGTGGGGCGAGGGCCGGCCGGTGGTGCTGGTCAGGATGTCGGGGCCCGAGGTTGCCACGGCCTACTCCGGGTTCGTCACCTCGGTGACGCACTCACGGGACCTGTTCCACCGGGGCCAGGACGACCTGACCCAGGATGACCTGACGGTGGCGCTGATGGTCGCCACCTCCCGGGACGTCGGCGACGCCGGGCAGGCGTGGGGCCGGCGTAAGTCCGGCGGGGACATCGCGCCGCTGGTCGCGGTGACGCAGGCCCGGTGGGTGCATGAGGAGAAGGCGCCGCTGGAGGAGATCGAGCCAGGCGTGTGGGCGCTGTGACCAGGCAGTCACGCAGGATAATGCTCCGGGACGATAGGGAACTGCCGGCGTGAGGACGCGAGCGAACTAGCCACCACTGGAGGGGCGATGACCCAGGCGCTGGTGGCGACCCGCGCGCAGCTTCACGCCTGGGCGGGCACCTCACGGCGGGTGCGGTCGGGGGGCGGCGGCGCCGCCGCCCGCCGCTCGGCGCTGCTGCTGGTGCTCGGCGGGTGCCTGGGGGCGCTGGCCGGCGGTGACCTGATCGGCCGCTGGTGCATGGGCCTGGTGCTGATCGCCGAGTCGGCCGGGGCGATCTGGCTGGGCCTGAATCAGGAGGACGGCGGCGAGCTGCCGCTGCTGGGCGCGCGGACGGTGGACCAGGTCCTGGATGATGAGAGGCTGCGGGAGTGAAGGCCCGCCAGGCTGGCGGGAGCCTGACGTGGGAGCAGCAGCAGGCCGCGCTGGACGCGACGATGCTGCGGAAGGCGGCGGAGGTCCTGCGCCGACGATGCCGCCGCACGTTCGCGATGCGGGTGCTGGTCAAGGTGCTGGAGGACGCCGCGCAGCGGCTGGAGCGGAGGGCACGCCGTGACGACGTACCGGGTGCCGGTCGCTGACGGGATGCTGACCCGGGCTGACGCGTGGCTGGGCGTGCCCAGGTTCGCGCTGCTGTCGGTGGACGGCCCGTGGCAGGGCCACCCCGGCGTGATGATCTGCACGTTCTCCGACGACGACGCGCCGGCCGAGCTGGAAGGCAAGCTGGTGGACCCGACGATCAGCAGCTTCACTGACGGCCCGCCGAGGGTGACCGCCCGGCCGGTGGTGGCCGAATGACGCGGCTGGTGGACCGCTGGCTGCGCCGGGCCCTGCCGGGCGGCTACAACGAGGCTTCCTACACCGGGGCGGAGTACGCGCCGGGGTTCGACGCGGGCAGCGGGCCCGGCCGCGAGGGGTCGGCGCTGGCGATCGTCCGCCAGGCCCGGCAGGCGTACGCGGCCAACGGGATCGTGTTCGCCACCCAGACGATCAAGCAGGCGCTGTTCTCCGAGGCCCGGTTCCAGCTCCAGTCCATGACCTCCGGGCACGTGTTCGGCGACCAGTCGCTGACCCTGCTGGAGCACCCGTGGCCGAACGCCGACTCAGGCGAGCTGCTGTCCCGGATGTGCCTGGACGGCGCGCTCGGCAACGCTTACCTGCGCAAGGCCGTCCCGGCCGACGGCGGCAGCGCGGTGCTGGTGCAGATGCGGCCCGAGGCCGTGGTGATCGTGTCGCAGGAGCTGACCGACGACATGGGCCGCACCTGGCGGCAGCCGGTCGGGTACGCCGAGGACATGGGCGCGGGCCGCGACCCGCAGATCTTCGACGTCAGCGAGGTCGCGCATTTCTCCCCGCTGCCGGACCCCAAGGCCCGCTTCCGGGGCATGAGCTGGATGACGCCGATCCTGGCCGACGTGCACAGCGACTCGCGGCTGACCGAGTACAAGACGTGGCACCTGGACAACGGCGCGATGCCGGGCCTGGTGGTGAAGTACAGCGTGAAGCTGGGGCCCAAGACGATCGAGACGCTGCGCAAGCGGCTGAAGGCCCGGTACGGCGGCCCGGAGAACGCCGGCAACGTGCTGGTCCTGGATGAGGGCGCGGACATGGCGGTGGCCGGGTCCACGCTGGAGCAGCTCCAGTTCGACGCGGTGACCAGGGCCGGCGAGCGGCGGGTGTGCGCGGCGGCGGGCCCGGGGCTGCTGGAGATCCTCGGGTTCGAGAAGGGCGACCCGCATTCGGCGCTGCGGCGGCTGGCGGACCTGTGGGCCCGCCCGCACTGGCGGATGCTGTGCGCGTCGCTGGAGCACCTGCTGGACGGCGCGGTCGCCAACCCGGACGTGCCGGTGCGGCTGTGGTATGACGTGACCGGGATCGCGGCGCTGCGCGAGGGCGAGCTGGCCCGGGCGCAGGCGTTCCTGGTGAAGGCGCAGGGCCTGGCGTCCACGGTGCAGGCCGGGTTCACCCGGGAGACCTCGGTGCAGGCCGCCGACACCGGGGACCTGTCGGTGCTGGTGGCCTCGCCGCAGGCGCCGCCTCCGGGCGTGTCGGCGCGGGAGACCGCGACCGAGCACGGCACGATCGGCGGGCAGCAGCCGCCGACCGGCGGCCCGTCGGGCGGGATCGCCGGGCGCCCGCCGCAGGCCGGCCGTCCGCAGCAGCTTCCCGGCGTGGGGCACCCGAACCTGCCGAACGCGCTGCCGCTGGCCAGCGCGCCGATGCCGGCGCTGCCCGGCGGGGCGCGCGGCGGCAACGGCAGCGGCAAGGCCGCGCGGGCCGAGTGGTTCGACCCGGATGTCATCTCGGCTGACCTGCTGGCGGCGGCGGAGCTGGAGCGGTTCGACCCGGGCAAGCACCCGCATGTGCCCGGCGGGCACGGCGGCGGCCAGTGGGCGCACACCAGCGGCAGCCCGGTCGCCGGGACGCCGGCCACGGTCCCGGTGCCGCCGGGCGGCCAGCACCCGCTGGCCAACATGCGGGTCACGATGGCGGGCGTTGCCCCGGACTCGCCGCTGATGGCCGCGATGAACAAGCGGCTGACCACCCCGTCGGCCTGGACCCGGGGGCCGAAGAGGGGGCAGCCGAAACGGCCGGCGGCCCCGCCGTACCGGCAGGCGGTGCAGCAGACCCGCGACGAGATCACGGGCATGATCAGGGCGCAGGGCACCCTGGAGCAGGGCCGGGCCTGGTATCCGCGTGAGCGGCTCGCCGCTGAGCGCCGCGCCGCCGCGTACGGCGTGAAGGTGGAGCAGGCCGCCGGGGTCATGTCAGCCACGTCGCCCCGGTGCAGCTATGCGATCAACCAGCGGGTCACCGAGGAGATCCTGGACGCCGCGCCGCAGATGCGCGATCCGTCGGTGCTGGCCCGGGCGGGCGGCGGGGTGATGGGCTCCTTCCGCGACGACGGGCTGAACATCGCGATGGGCGGCGACGTGGGCGCGAACCTGGGCGGCGCGAAACGGCGGTCGTTCTTCAACAACATCATGTGGCCGGGGCAGACCGGCGATGTGACGGTGGACACCTGGATGCAGGACGCGATGGCCCGGGGGCTGGGCATGACCCACGATGAGGCGAGGCTGCTGGCGGCCGAGAAGACCACGGACTTCCCCGACGGCATCGGCTACCCGCTGATCAGTGACGCGGTGCGGGACGCCGCCCGGCAGCTTTCCGCTGTCACCCCCGGGCTGACGCCGGACGCGGTGCAGGCGGCGTACTGGCTCGCGGCGCAGCAGGCCGCCGGGCTGGCGAACCCGAGCGGCCAGGAGGGGCGTACGCCTCGCGGGCTGACCAGCGCGGCGCTGGGCAGGGCCTGATGTCGCCTGCTCCCGCTACGCTGGCCTGCGGAGAGGGAGGTGGCCGCCGGGTGGCTGAGCTGTACTGGCAGGGCCACGGGCAGAAGCTGTATCTCGGGGACTGCCTGGACGTGCTCACCGCCCGCTATTTCGCGGTGGACCGCGCGGGAGCGGCCGAGATGCGCCGCCGGATCCCCGACGCGTCGGTGGATGCCGTGGTGACCGACCCGCCGTACGGGCTGGAGTTCATGGGCAAGGACTGGGACGCGCCGTGGCAGGAAGCCGGAATTAACGCGGACGCGGGTTTCACGGCCGTGACAATGGCCGACGGAGGCCGGCGGCTCCCCCGGCCGACCTTCACCGGGAGCACGAACCCGGGGTGCCGTAACTGCGGCGGGAACCTTCGCGGACGCCGGGACGGCACCGCTATCCGGCCGGTGTGCGTCTGCGATGAGCCGTCGTTCCCGAACGTGCGAGCCGTGGAGATGCGGGCCTACCAGGCGTGGTGCCAGGCGTGGGCGGCCGAGTGCCTGCGGGTGCTGAAGCCGGGCGGTCACCTGCTGGCGTTCGGCGGGACGCGGACCTGGCACCGGCTGGCCTGCGCGGTTGAGGATGCCGGGTTTGAGATCCGGCCCAGCATCCACTGGATCTACGGGAGCGGATTTCCGAAGTCACTGGACGTGTCTAAGGCCATCGACAAGGCAGCCGGTGCTGAGCGCGTCGTCAGCGGCCAGGGCCCGAACGCTTTCCGGCGGCCGAACCCGATTCGCACGGGCAGCACTTTCAGCGACGATGCCTGCGTCTGGGGCCAGGGCGACCCGATCACCGCCCCCGCTACCGAGGACGCCGCCCGCTGGGAAGGCTGGGGGACCGGGCTCAAGCCTGCGCATGAGCCGGTCGTGGTTGCCCGCAAGCCTCTGGCCGGGACGGTGGCGCAGAACGTGCTGACGCACGGCACGGGGGCGTTGAACCTGGCCGGGTGCAAGGTCGGGTATGCCAGCGAGGCTGACCGGGCGTTCACGGAGACCCATAACAAGCACGGGGACTGGGGGAGCGGGCCGCGAGACAACCGCATCTTCGGTGCCGACGAGCGCGCTCGAGCGGACCAGGGCAACTATGACGGTGCCGCTGGCCGCTGGCCGCCGAACCTGCTGCTGACTCACTCGCCCGCCTGCGAGCTGGCGGGAACGCATGAGGTGCAGTCCAATGCCAGCGCCAGCAAGGGAAGCGGCCTGGGGTACAAGCACGACGTAAACCGTCCGCGTGGCGCCTGGGGTAACGGCAGTACCGAGATCGTGGAGGCGTGGGACTGCGCCCCGGACTGCCCCGTAGGCGAGCTAGACCGGCAGAGCGGCGTGAGCACCAGCACGGGCGGCACTGCGTCGAGGTCAAGTGGTGACGGCTACAGATTCAAGGCTGGAGCCCGCGCGGGCGGCCTCGGCGACACTGGCGGCGCGTCCCGGTTCTTCCCGGTCAGCGAATGGTCGGCGCGGGATCTGGACTTCGCGTTCCGCTACCACGCCAAGGCCAGCTCGGCCGAGCGGCCCGGCAAGGCCAGCGAGGATGACGAGGCGCATCCGACGGTGAAGCCGCTGGGCGTGATGCTGTGGCTGACCCGGCTGGTCTGCCCGCCCGGCGGGACGATTGTTGACCTGTTCGCCGGGTCGGGGACGACGCTGGAGGCCGCCGCGCTGCAGGGGTTCCACGTGATCGCCGCCGAGAAGGACATCAAGTCGTGCCGCCTGGTGGTGGAGCGGATGACTGACCTGGGCGGCCGGGACCGGAAAATCCGGGCCCGCCGGCCCCGCAAGGCCCGTGCGGGCCAGGACGCGCTGTGGTGAGGAGGGGCCGGTGCTGTCGCCTGACGCGCTGGACGAGCTGACCGACGACGAGTACGACGCGGAGCTGCTGATCGAGTACCTGACGTTCCTGGCCGCCGGGACCGCCGCGCCGCAGGCTGACCGGCTGGATCTGGGCCCGCCGGGGTCGGCGCGGCCCGAGGGCGGCGTGGCCGCCGACAACGAGGCCGCGTGGGGCCTGATCGCGGCCGATCCGCGTTTTGCGGCGCTGGGCATGAAGATGGCCGAGGCCCGGATGATGTCCGGGCAGGGCGACGCGGCGGTGCGCGCCGGGTGGCTGGCCCGCTGGGATGAGCGGCTGCATCCGCGCGTGCAGGGCGGCCCGCGCGGCGGCCAGTTCGGGACCGGCTCAGGATCGCCGCCGCCCGCCGCCTCTGGTGCCGTCTCCCCGGCCGCGAGCCTGCCGCAGGCGCACGGGACCGAGCGGTTCGGGGTACCGGACTCCCTGTCGGCCTGGACGCGGCCCAACGGGACGCTGGAGCCCGCGCGGGCGGCACTGCACGCGCGGATCATCTCCGAGGCGCTGGCCGGGCGCACCGCGAGCGAGCACCCGACGGCGACGTTCCTGGGCGGCGGCACGGCGTCCGGCAAGTCCACCCTGGGCGCGATACCGTCCTCGTCGGTGGCGATCGACGCTGACGGGGTGAAGGCGAAACTGCCCGAGTACCAGGCGATGGTCAAGGCCGGGGACCCGAAGGCGGCGGCGTACGTGCACGAGGAATCCTCCGCCATCGCCAAGGCGGTGCAGGCCGGGGCGATAGCGGCCAAGGCGGACTTCACCCTGGACGGCACGGGTGACGCCGCCTACGCCAAGATGAAAGGCAAGATCGACGCGGCCCGCAAGGCGGGGTACCTGACGGTCGGCAAGTACGTCACCGTCGATACCGACGAGGCGGTGCGGCGGGCGGCCAAGCGGGCGGAGCGGACCGGCCGGGCGGTCCCGGAGGCGGTGATCCGCTCCATCCACGCCTCGGTGACCGACGTGTTCCGGCAGGTCGCCGAGCACGGCGACATGGACGCCCTGGAGCTGTGGGACAACAACGGCGACCATCATCCGGTGCTGGTCGGCGAGAAGAAGCTCGGCGGCTCGTGGGCGATCAAGGACGAGAAGGCATGGCAGCGGTTCCTGAGCAAGTCGAAGTAGACCCCGAGATCGCGGTGGTCCTGGCCGGCGCTGCGGCGCTGGGCGGCGAGTTCCCGCCGGGGGTGCCGAACACCGCCGGCAACCGGGCCGCGTTCAGCAAGATCAAGGCGGAGATCGCGGCGATGCCGCCCGGCGTGATGCCGGACCTGCCGTGGGACTACGCCGGGGACTGACCATCCGAGGGGAGGGGCGATGGCAGGCCTCTCCTGGGATGCCGCCGGGCTGACCCGCTGGGATGAGGGACTGCATCCCCGCGCCCCCGACGGCCGGTTCGGCCGCAAGCCCGGCGGCCCGGCCCTGACCCTGGTCAAGGGCGGCGGCTGGGTGGCGCACGACCGGGAGATCACCGCTGACGCGCAGACGGCCAGCCCGGAGAAGTTCTCCGCCGCGTTCGAGGCCGCGTTCAGGGGCAGCCCGTTCACCGCGTTCGTCAACCACTACAGCCCCGCGCAGATGCGGGCCGGGAAGATGACCCCGGTCCTGATCGCCGGCGGCAAGGCGGGGATCCTGATCCATGACCACGGTGACGGCCGGGTGGAGGCCACGGCGGTGTTCAACACCTCCGGGCGGCGCGGCGCGGGGCTGGCGCTGCTGCGGCTGGGTGTCGAGCAGCACGGGGTCAACTACGTGGAGTGCTTCGGCCCGGCGCTGCCCGAGCTGTACGGCAGGCTCGGGTTCGCTGACACCGACGTGTACCCGTTCGACCCGGCGCAGGAGCCGCCGGGCTGGGATCATGCCCGGTTCGATGAGCCGGACTATCACCTGATGAAACTGCCCGCCGCCCGGCAGAGGGCCGCCGCTGACCCGCCGCAGACCGGCGTGGACCTGGCTGCCGCCGCCAGCGCGGCCGAGGCGTCCGACCCGGGCTGGTGGGCGGCTTACGGCGAGCAGGCCTGGCGGGCCGCGCTGGCCGTGTTCGGGGTTGATCCTCCAGCGGGCGGAGGCGGCGACCTGGCCCGGTTCTCCCCGGCTGAGCACCGTGACTTCCACGGCCGGTGGACGGCCAGCGGCGACACGGCGACCTTCACCGGCAGCCTCGGCATCGACCGCAAGAACATGCCGCAACTGTCGGGGACGGTCGGCGGGCAGTACGTGCCCTCCTCGGTGATGGAGCCGAAGTTCATCGCCTACCTGCGGGCGCAGGGCATCACGGTGCAGCGGCGCCGGGTGAACCCCGCGTCGCTGAAGCCGACGCAGACCACGGGTGACGTGCCGGTGATCCGGGGCATCGCTGATGCCCTGAAGTCGGGGAAGCTGGCCGACACCAAGCCGATCACGGTCAGCAAGGACGGTCATGTCCTGGACGGGCACCACACCTGGGCGGGGCGGGTGCTGGCCGGAGCCGAGGGCGGCCGGAAGGGCCTGCCCGCCGCGATGCGGGTGGTCCAGGTCGGGCTGCCGATGAGCGAGCTGCTCAAGCAGGCGGAAAGGTTCGGCCAGATCCACGGCCTGGCGCCGCGCGCCGCCGGGGTGATGGCGAACCCGGCGTTCGCCCGCCGGGCCTACACCGAGACGCTGCACCCGCGTGACTTCCACGGCCGGTGGGGCGGCGGCGGGGCGCCGCACGGGGAGGCTGCGCCGGCGGGTGAGCCGGCGGCGCACGCGTTGCTGTACCGGGGGCTGTCGATGCTCGACGTGTCCAAGGCGAAAAGGATGACCGCCGAGCGGGTGGCGGGCGCGATGAAGTCACCGACGGGGAACCTGGTGGCGGCGGCCGGCGGAGATGTCGCCACGACGTGGCAGGCGCGCGGCGCGGGCGGCCGGAACGACACGGCGGCCCGCGAGGCCGCCGTGTCGTCACTGATCACAGGATGGGCCCGGTCGTCCAACGACGAATCAGCGAAAGCCCTGGCGATCCAGGAAGCCGCCCGGGCCGAGTTCAGCCTCGGCGGCACCCAGGCCTGGTCGGAGGACAAGGAACTGAAATCGCGGGTCACCGCCGACCTGGCCGTCCACGGCAGGGTGTACCGGGACCTGCTGCGGGCCCAGTACGACCTGACCCAATCGGACCTGCGCGCGGCGGGGATCACCTCGCTGCGGATGTACCGGGGGTTCTCGTGGAGTGACGCGAAGGAGGTGCCGTCGTGGGGGCTGAAGTCCGGCCCGGCGCTGATGCCGCCGCTGCGCCCGCTGTCGTCGTGGTCCACCCGGCAGGACCTGGCGGAACGCTACGCCGGCGAGACGCAGGGCTGGCCGGCGAAATCGTACGGCACGGTGATGTCGGCGACGATCCCCGCCTCGGCGGTGCTCAGCACCGCCCGCTCCGGGTTCGGGTCCCTGGCTCAGCAGGAGTTCGTCACGCTCGCGGTCGGCGGCGAGATCACGGTCAGGAACACAAGGGGCTGATCGCTGATGATCTCTAGCAGCACCGTGAACGAGGACTGGCTGCGCACCCTGGCGTGGGACTTCCCCGGCGTGGACACCGTGGCGGGCCTGCTGGACGTGCTTGGCCTGGCGCAGCAGCCCGCGCCCGAGCAGCGGGCCGCGCTGGCCCGGTTCATGGCGCTGCCGTCGTGGCAGCCCGCCCCGGCGGGCCTGAAAGCCGAGGCCGAGGCGTTCACGGCCGTACGGTCCGCGCGGCGGGGCGCGGGCTGGGCCGACGCGGAGCTGGCCCTGCTGCCGCCGGGCGGCGGGCTGCTCACCCGGCTGGAGGCCCGCGACGCCCACGGCCGGTGGGTGAAGGGCGGTGGCGGGAGCAAGGCCAGCTCGCCGGCCGCCGGGCTGAGTACGGCCCAGGCGAAGCAGATCGAGCTGGCCGCCACGGCCGTGGCGACGGCGCAGGCCAGGATCGCGGCCACGGCGGAGATCGGGAAGATCAGCGCCGAGCACGCAGCCGAGATGCGCAAGCTGGTGGAGGAGGTCCGCTCCGCCAACGAGGCGATGGCCAAGACGGCCGACACCGAGGAAGGCCACAAGGGGAAGACGAAGCTGGCCGTCCACCTCGGGGCGCTGGTCGCGACCGGCGCGATTAGCTGGGCGGCGCTGAAGCTGGGCGTCCCCGACGGGATCGCGGTCGCCAGCGGCGCCGGGCCGGCGTTCGCGATGGAGCTGACCGACTGGATCAAGAGGCTGTGATGGGGATCGACCAGGAGACCCGCAGCCAGGCGATCGAGATCATGACCGGGGTGCTGGCTGATGCGGGGCTGCCGCCCGATGAGGCGGCCAAGGGCGCGGCCGAGCTGGTGCGGCTCGGCGAGGAGCTGCGGGCCGGGAACGCCGGCGCGGTGGAGGCGGCGGCCGAAGCGGCAGCGGCCGGCGGCGTCGCGGGCCCGGCGCCGATGGTCAGCCGGGGGCTGCCCTGGCCCGCCGCCGAGCTGATCCTGCGGGACGCCGGCGCCGACGGCCTGGACGCGGACCAGCCTGGCGACGAGCTGGACCTGGATGTGCTGCTGGCCGCCGCCGAGGCCGACGCGCTGGCCGCCGAGGCGGAGATCAGCCGGTTTAACACGGTGCACGCCCCGCCGGGCTCGCCGGCTGGCGGGCAGTTCGCCGCCGCGTCGGGAGGAGCCGCCGCCCAGCCTGTTGCCCCCGCGCCGGGCCCACGGGGCAAGGCGGCCCGGGTGAAGGCGCTGCATGCCCGCGCGGCGGCCGACCGGGCCGAGGCGCACAAGCTGGGCGCCGAGCTGAAACGGCTGCTGGGCCAGATGCGGGCCGCGACGGCCGCGCACAAGAAGGCCTCCGCGTCCGCCAAAGCCGCCGGCAAGCATCACCACGCCGCTAAGCCGCACAAGACGGTGCACCACCACGCCGCTAAGCGTCACCACCGGCATGCGGTGTCGCTGGCCGGGCGGATCACCGGCCTGCGGGCCAGGATCTACGCCCTGAACGCGCAAGCCAAGGCACTGGACGCGCAGGCGGCGAAGCTGTGACTACGAAGGGGGCCCCGTGACTGACGCGTGGGCAGACGACCAGATGAGCGCCCTGGGCCTGACGGCCGGGGCGCTCCGCCGTGGACGGGTGATCCCCGGCGAGCTGACCGCCGGGGTGGACCCGCGTGACCTGCGCCGGGGCGACTCGGTGCTCGCCGAGGGCATGTGGGTCCGGGTCAAGGCCGACCCCGGGCCGGCCGCTGATGTCAGCGGCCACCAGGTGGTCCGGGTGCATGTTCACCGCCCGGACACCGGGGAGGAAGGCTACCTGCTGTACGGCCCCGGCGACACGCAGGTGGCGGTCAGCCGCCGCAGCCCCGGCGAGCCGCGCGCCGGGTCCGGGACGTCAGTGAAGTGGCCGGACCGGGCCCGCGCCCAGACCCGGGTGGACCTGATCGAGGGCCGGCTGGACTACCACCCGGCCAAGACGGTGGCCACGGGCGTGCGCCCGGTCCTGGCCGCCCTGCGCGCCGAGATCGCGCGGCCGTCCCCGGACGTGGCGGGGATGGAGCGGCACCTGGCGGAGCTGTCACGGGCGCTGCGCTCAGGCGGCCGGGACGGCCCGGTGTCCGACCGGGGCCTGGCCGAGGCGTTCCGTGAGCTGGCCGACCTGGCCGACGGGCTCGGCTTCCTCCAGGAGGAAGCCCACCGGGGGTCGTGGCGGGAGCTGCTGCACCTGCGCGGCGGCGCCCCGCGTGTCGTCCCGGTGACCGACGCCGCGACCCCGGCCGCGAGCCGGGCCCTGGCGCATGAGCCGATCGGCAAGCCCGGCGGGCCGGGGGTGTGGGGGATGAAGGGCGCCCAGTACCCCGCCTACTTCCAGCACATCCGCAACGACCTCATCCAGGCCGGCCACCCCGAGGCTGAG
>Ga0193751_1002156_pt1 | contig 12085 bp, 9 predicted proteins | sample L1c2metaG_FD_143050 | JGI IMG/M metagenome (GOLD analysis project Ga0193751, IMG submission 143050) | Soil microbial communities from a riparian zone of the East river system, Colorado, United States - L1c2 | ecosystem: Environmental > Terrestrial > Soil > Riparian zone | place: USA: East River... | reverse complement strand
ACGGACGTCCTGACATCTTCTTCACCAACGGCGCCAATATCTCCACCCTGAAAAAAGACTCGCCCAAATACCGCAATCGGTTGTTCCGCAATGACGGTAATAGCGTGTTTACCGACGTGACCGACGCGGCTGGCCTCGCAGGTTCCGGCTACGACATGGGCGTCGCCGTCGCGGACTACGATAACGACGGACATCCGGATTTATTCGTCGCCGGCCTCCACCACAGCACGCTCTATCACAACAATGGCGACGGAACCTTTACCGACGTGACGGTGAAATCGGGGCTGGACGCGGGTTTGAATCGCCCTGATCCCGAATACGGTACCTGGTGGGCGATCACTGCCGTCTGGGTCGACGTGAACAACGACGGGCTGCTCGACCTCTTCGTCGTCAACTACATGCAGTGGACTTACTCCGACAAGCCACTGTGCGCGATTCAGGGGGTTGCCGACTACTGCAGTCCCAAATTCTATAAGGGCCAGCCCAACCAGCTATTTCTGAACAAAGGCGACGGCACCTTCCAGGATGTTTCGAAAGAGTGGGGCATCCGCAGCCACCTAGGCAAAGGCATGGGCGTCGGCATGGCGGATTACGACCTCGACGGCCGTCCCGATCTATTCGTCACCAACGACGCCTCTTACAATTCGCTCTTCCATAATGTCGGTAACAAGTTCGAAGATGTCGCCTTCGAGACCGGAGTCGCGCTCACCGAAGATGGCAGCTTCATCTCGGGAATGGGACTGGACTTCCGCGATTTCAACAACGACGGCTATCCCGACATCGCATTCGTCGCCCTGAACAATCAAACATTTCCCCTTTTCCAGAACACCGGCAAAGGCGACTTTCACGAAGTCACTACCCAGAGCGGCATGAGAGATCCCACCCGCCAGATGTCTGGCTTTGGCGCAGCGTTATACGACTTCGACAATGACGGATGGAAAGATCTCTTTGTAAGCCGCGGCCATGTGGAATCGCTGAATCAACCCGGACAGCCCGTCGCTCAACCGAATACCGTGTTCCGCAATCTTGGTGCGAGCGGAAAATGGACGCCCCTGACCGAAGAAGCGGGATTTAAATCAAGTTCTGCGGCGCGTCATCGCGGCTGTGCCTTCGGTGATCTGGACGGGGACGGTCGTATCGACGTCGTCGTTACCGGTCTCGGCAAAGACGCTGAAATCTGGATGAACCGAAGCCAGAAGTCAGGCCACTGGCTCGATATCGCCCTGCGGGGGACTAAAAGCAACCGTGACGGCATTGGCGCTCGCATCAAGGTGGTGACCAAGACCGGCACGCAATACAACCACATGACGACCAGCGTAGGCTATGCCTCATCGAGCGACGGGCCAGTGCACTTCGGACTTGGCCCCGAAAACCGGGCTGACTTAGTCGAGATTCGCTGGCCTTCGGGAATTACTCAAACTTTCCAAAATATTTCGGCCGACCAGGTCTTAAAAGCGACCGAGCCTGCCCACTGAACACGTCCGCTACTTGGAAGCGGGTACCTTCGGCTCCAACTGCGCGATCTGCTGCTTCACCAAGTCCGCTTCCGGACCAGCAGGAACGTACGTCAAACAATTCTTCAGATGTTGTAAAGCACCGGCATAATCGGCTTTTCGCGCCAGTATCACAGCCAGCAATTGTTCCGTATTCGGCACACTGTGCCGCGGATCGATTACCAGCGACTTCGAAGCGCTAATGTTGGCTTCGTCGGTCTTGCCAAGCTGAAATTTTGCCAGGGCATCGTAATACAGCAACTGGGGCGTGCCGGTGGGGTCGAGCTGCAACGCATGGTTCGTGTTATCCAAAGTCTCCTGCCACTTTTCGTCCTGGACGGCCATTGCGGCCAGCTGCTCGTAAGGTAATACGAATTTCGGATCGGCAGCCATTGCCTTGGAAAAGTAATCTCGCGCCGCCTTCGGATTGGAACGTTCCTGAAGTTTGCCAAGTTGCAACCATGCCTGCGCAAATGCGGGATACAGCTCGACCGCCTTTTTTAAGTTCTTCTCAGCGCCATCGGGGTTCTGGTTGAGCCATTCCGATCTTGCCTTTTCGAAAGCTTTCATGGCATTCGACGGCGCCGCCTGGGTGGTGGTACTCAGTTCGGTGCCGCCGCCGCGGACTTCGGGCGACAGTGTGATGGTTCCAAGGTTGGGCTCATCCCGCAGATTTCGTGCACTGATCGTTACCGCGCTGGAGCGGAATCCAGCTACGGAGCCCCGCACCAGACATCCTTCATACTGTGTTTCCATCTGTCGTTGCGCGTCGGCTGGAGTGCCCGGCGTGCCATGGGTCGTGGCAAATGTGATTACAAAGCGGCCCTGAAGATCGGTCTGGGTTGAATTGACCACCGATCCTTTGCAATCGACCGCAATCAGAATCGGTTGCCACGGGAGAGGTTCACCCTCGAGCGTGAGCTTGCCTAACAGCACGCCGCCGGCGCGACCCTGAGCGGACATGTTCGCCCAGTAATTGTAAAATCCGCTGTCCTGAATCGAATCTGGCCGCGTCAGCGTGGAAGGAGGAGCGGGCGTCGAGACGTGAGTCTGAGCTCCGCAAGGCTCGGCGGGTATCGCAACGAGAAGCAGTAGCAAAGTGAATGAAAATGCAGGAAGAGACAGCCTTTCTTTCATGACGTACCTCTCTGGCATCATTGTTGCTTGCCTATATTGTACGCGTTCCATGGCGGCTCTACTTGCGAGCGAGCATGCTCTGGTTGCGCGTTTTGGCAGCACGCTTTCGGGAATTTGCCGCGGTTTGGCTCAGTTCCTGCGCTATCCTATTCACCATGCGGGCGGCCTTTATTTGCATCTTGCTCTCTGCGCTGATCGCGGCTCAGGAGTCGAATCCGGACCTGCTGCTCAAGCAGGCGATTGATGAGCAGGAGCATGGAGATTTTTCCGCTGCCATTCGCGACTACCGCAAGATTTTAGAGTTACGCCCCAACGACGTCGAGGCCAAGGTCAACCTCGGCGCAGCGTTGGCGCATGTAGGTCAGTTCGATGAGGCAATTGCCATTTACCGCTCTGCTCTTACAAAGCTAAAGGACAAGAATCCGGTTCTGCTCAATCTTGCCCTGGCCTATTACAAGAAAGCAGACTTCGAAAATGCCCGCCAGCAGTTTGAAATTCTGCACGATGCCCAGCCCAACGCATCGCAGGTGATCATTCTCTTAGGCGACTGCGATGTGCGATTAGGCAAGACCGACGCTGCCCTCAACTTGCTGGAACCGCTAGAAGGAAAATATTCGCAGAACATGGATTTCGAATACGTGCTGGCGGCCGCGCTGATCAATACGAAAGGCCGCAGGCGCGACGGCGTATCTCGCATGGAAAAAGTTGCCAAGGCAACTTCGGGTGCGGATGCCTACATGATCGCGGGCGCGACGCTTCTGCAATTGAACGATTACGAGCAGGCGCGCCAAGACCTGTAGCAGGCGCTTCGCCTGAAGCCAACGCTGCCTGGACTCTATACGCTAGTTGGAACCGCGAGAGACAAAACTGCCGATGTGAAGCCGGCTGAAGCCGCGTTTCGCGAGGCCCTGAAGACGAATCCAGACGATTTCGAGGCCAATCTTTATCTGGGAGCTATTCTTTACAAGCGGCGCGACACTGATGAGGCCAAGGGCTATCTGGACCGCGCCCTCCGCCTCAAGCCGTCCGACTCGATGGCTCGCTATGAAGCTGCCATGCTGAAGAGTACTTCGGGGGATTACGCGACTGCCGCACGGGAATTGGAATTACTGGTGAAAGATGATCCGGACTGGCTCGAGCCGCACGTCGAACTTGCGACCTTATACTATCGCCTTCATCGTCCTGAGGACGGAGCGAAAGAACGACAGATCGTCGATAGCCTCACGGCAAAACAGCAGTCGCAAGGCCCAGGGAAGTAGCCAACATCTAACCATGGTTAACTATGGAGTTACGGTGATTTGTTTTCCCGAATATTTCACGACTTTGTCAGCGTGATCCGCTGGACTAATGCCTGTACCATGGTTTTCGCTGACGAAAACTATATGGAATTCACGGCTTTCCAGCAGACCCGGAAATTGTCCCTTGCGGTCGCCGATCGTCAAAGTGTGTGCCGCGTCATCCCAGCGCAACGGAATGGTCGCATACGCGCCCTTTTCGTAATCGTAGTTGTCGTTCTCATCTTCGTAGAGCGTGAAATCGCCGCTTGCACCGCGATAAATGCGAAGTTCAATCGGTTCGGCAAGTTTCTGCGTCGACCACTCCTCGTCGGGACCTAACGGAACGATCGACCCCGCGCGAACATATAGCGGGACTCGGTCCAGGGTAGCGATGACGTTGATCGTCCGGCCTCCTTCGACCGCCGCTCCCGTCCAGAAGTCATACCATTTGGCTTCGGGCACATATAGTTGCCGGGTGGCGGCGCCAGGTTCGGTCACGGGATTCACAAGGAATGCCGGACCATACATGAACTGATCGCCAATATTTTGAGCGCGAGCATCGCTGCGAAAGTCCATGACCAGCGGCCGCATCGGCGTGTAAGCTTCGTTGGTTGTCCGCCACGCCAGAGAATAGATATAAGGCAGCATGCGATAGCGCAAGCGATCGTAGTTCACCAGAATCGTTTGCGCATCGGGCCCGTAGGACCACAGTTCGTTCTCATCCGGATGGCGGGTCCCATGAACGCGCAAGATGGGATTGAAGGTACCGTACTGAAACCAGCGAATAAACAATTCGCGGAAGGCCGGATCTGTGGGATTGCCGAAAACAAATCCGCCAATGTCGGTAGTCCAATAAGGAATTCCGGAGAGTGCGAAATTCAAACCTGCCGGAATCTGCCGCCGAAAGCTAAGCCAATCGGAGTTGATGTCGCCCGACCAGGCGGTAACGCCATTTCGTTGCGATCCGGCGAACGCAGAACGAGACAGGATGAACACCCGTTTGCGGTCGGATGCGCTGCGCTGTCCCTGATAAACTGCCTGCGTGTCGAGCAGGGGATAAACATTGACATAACGGTTTCCGCTGCCCGCCGCGAGTTTGTGATTCAGCAGGATGTTCTCTTCCTGGCCTTCCGTTTCTGGTTCGGTCGTGTCCATCCACCAGGCATCGAGGCCAATGTTGAACAAGCCCTTGTTCACCAAGTCCCAATAATATTTGCGAGCTTCGGTGCTGGTGGCGTCATATACGGCCATTGCATTCGTATGATATGGCGGCTTCGCGTATTTGAACTTGTCTACGAACCAGCCTTTGCTCTGTATGTAATCGTAGTTGGCGGAGCCGGGTTCGAAGAACGGCCAGATCGAAATCATCAGGTGGAAATGTTCGCTGTGTAACTGATCCACCATGGCTTTCGGATCGGGATAATTTTTATTAAAAACGAATTCTCCTTTTCGATTCCACCAGAACCAATCTTGCACCAGGTTGTCGACGGGAATGTGCAAGTCGCGATACTTGCGTGCCACGCCCAGCAACTCCTCTTGCGACTTGTATCGATTCTTGCACTGCCAGAATCCATAAGCCCACCTGCCGAACATGGGAGCCTGCCCCGTCAGGTCTCGATAACCGGCAATGATCTTGTCGAACTCTGGGCCGTAGAGAAAGTAATAATCGATGACATCCGCAACTTCCGAGCTGATGTAAAGGTAGTTGGCAAAACGGTTGTTGAAGCGGCTTCGCGAAGTATTGTTCCAAAAAATTCCGTAGCCTTTGCTTGACAGCATCAGCGGCACCGAGATGTTACTGTTCTCCTGCGAAATGTCGACCGACTCTCCGCGATAGTTCCACACGCCCGCCTGGTGCTGGCCCAAGCCATAGAGTGCTTCATGCGAGCCGTAGATGCTCACGAAGGACTCAGCCCGGTAAGTATCTTCTCCGTTCACCTTCTCCGGAGTCATATGACGGGATGATTCCTGCAGCAGTGAGCCTCCATTAACGTCGGCGTATGCAATCGCCCCGTCTTTTTTTGTGACCGTGATTTTCAGCAGGGAAGTCGCAAGGGTCACGGCATCGTCGGTGGATTGCATTGTCCATTGCGCTGCCGGCCAGCTCTCTTTGATCACAACATAGTCCACTCGCTTGGGGAACGTGGCCGTGGGCGAATAGAGAACATGGATAACCGAGTCCGAGCACACTTGCACTTTCAAAGTGCCAGTTCCCATGGAAAAGACAACCCCGTCGGCCTGCTTCTCCACCTGCCGGACGGGATTCATGGCGGTCCACTGAGCATGTGCGCGGTTAGCGCATAACAGACAAGACCCAAGCGCAACCAGCAACGAGAGGAAGAACCGAAATGAGGAGCTGGCATTCAAAGGCATAATAAGTAGAGTCCGAGACCGTGATTGTTCAGACTTCACCGAATAGCTCTTAGTTAGTAACTTCGAGCGGAATGCTTGTAGTTTCCGCCGAGTTAGCGCCCACCATAAGATCGAATGTACCCGGCTCCACCACTCGATTCATGTTGACATCGATCAACGATAAATCCTCGGGAGTGAGCGTGAAATCGACCGTTATTTTCTGGCCGGGTTCAAGACTTACGCGCTTGAATCCGCGCAACTGTTTAACCGGGCGAGTAATGGAGGCCACCCGCTGGTGGATATACAGTTGGGCCACTTCGTCGCCTGCCCGGTCCCCAGCGTTCGTGATATCGACTGACACTTTCGCGGAGCCACCAGTGCGAATGCTTTTGGGCTCAACCCGCACATTCTCGAACCGAAATTGCGTGTAACTCATGCCGTAGCCGAACGGAAACAAGGGCTCGCGGCTCGTGAACAGGTAACTGCGGTTGCGCGACGGCTTATGATCGTAGAAATCCGGGAGCTGGCCCACGGAGCGCGGAAACGTAATGGGGAGTTTGCCGCCTGGGTTCACGTCGCCAAACAAAACGCTGGCAGCGGCAGCTCCGCCTTGCTCCCCTAAATACCAGCCCTCCAGAATTGCCGGAACGTGCTCTTTGACGTAGTTTATCGACAAGGGCCGCCCGTTGATCAGGATTACGATCGTAGGCTTACCTGTCTCGACCACCGCACGAATCAGTGCCTCCTGCGACCCCAGCAGATCGAGCGAATCGCGATCCCCCAGATGTTTCTCGGACCAAGCTTCGCGATTGGTGCTTTCGTTCTCTCCTACCACAACGATTGCGACGTCAGACTGCCGCGCGGCAGCGGCAGCCGCACGAATGCTCTCAACTTCCGTTTTAGGATCAGGCTGCGCAACGTTGTTCTCGTACCACGCCGACCAGCCTTGTTTTCCAGTCGTGATTTTGCAGCCTTCCGAATAAAGGACCTTGATACCGGACCCAGCCCGTTTGCGAATACCGTCGAGAATGCTGATCTGGTTCCCCGGGCCGGGGTCGCGGCTATATCCGCCGAGGTGAACGTCGGCAGCGTTGGGCCCGATAACGACAATCGTTTTCACTTTCTTCAGATCGAGCGGCAGAAGGTGGTTGTCGTTCTTGAGCAGCACAATCGCTTTCTGCGCCACTTTCAGAGCGAGTTGCTGATGCTCAGAGCTATTCGTATTTTTCTGCGCATAGTCCGGGTCAACGTAGGGATTTTCAAACAAGCCCAGACGGAATTTTGCCTCCAGCACTCGCTCCACCGCCTGATCCAATTCAGCCTCGGCAATCTTGCCCTCGCGGACCTGGTCGAGCAACGTTGCATAGACCGAGCCATCGGACAAATCGTAGTCCACGCCAGCGGCCAGCGCCTCTCGCGCCGCTTGCGCGAAGTCGGCCGCCACGTGATGAGTCTCCACCAGCATCTGCAAACCGTTGCCATCGGAGGTCACATAGCCCCGGAACCCCCATTCCTGACGCAAGACGCGATCCAGCAGCCAACGGTTGATATGGTTGGGGATGCCGTCGATTTCGTTGTACGAGGCCATCACGCTTCCCACGTTTGCCTTCTGCACAGCGGCGCGGAACGGGACTAGGAACGTTTCCCGTAAATCCCGCTCGGAAAAATTTGCCGGAGCCGTGTTGGTTCCCCTTTCCGGCTGGCCATGCGCGGCAAAGTGTTTTGCCGTGGCCAGCACATGATGGCGGTTAATCATCCAGGAGGTGCCTTGCAGCCCATCGATCGCCGCTACCCCCATGTGCGCGACCAAATAAGGATCTTCGCCGTAAGTCTCCTCGGTCCGTCCCCAGCGCGGATCGCGCGATAGATCCAGCACCGGCGAAAAGGCTTGATTCACTCCCGCAGATGCCATCTCGTCCGAAGCCGCCTGGAATGCCTGTTCTACCGGTTCAGGATCCCAAGTGCTCGCCAAGCCCAGCACTTGCGGAAAGCTGGTGCTGCCGTAAGCCATGAATCCATGCAGAGCCTCGCCCTGGAAAATCGCGGGTATCCCTAAACTCGGGACTGGCGGTCGCCATCGCGCGCCGCCGGCCTCCTGCCAACTGATCAACTTTCTCCTCTAGAGTCATGCGCTTTACCAGATCTGCAGCGCGCTGTTCCACAGGAAGACTCGGGTCGCGATAAGCAGGTTTGGCTTCTTGCGAAAAACAGTTCGGAAGAAATGGTCCGACCAAGATGAGAAAAAGCAGATTCTGTCGCAGACGCATCCAGCCTCCTCGAGAAAACGGCATGGACCAGCAAGTTGCGTAAACGGTTACGTAAGAATGGCAGGCGAAAGGATAGCATTCCGCAGAGGCGCTTTGCCATAACGATTATGTCGCCAAAAATATCGCTTGGAAGATTTCTTGGGGGAGCCCCGCAGAAAAAGCTATTCTGCAATTTTCTGTTGGTCAGGGATTGAAAACTGACGTTCAATCATTGTCAGGAATACATCAATGACAAATAGTGCGATAGCGATGTCGTTGAACAGTTTTGCCTGGCGGAGCGTTGGCCAGAATTGGTTGGCGGCCCAAAAGAGAAAGGCGGACGCCAGAACAATGGCTTTGACAACCTCCATTCGTGCGGACCGTCGTATTCCCTCGCAGACTAGACAGGCGCACGCGATCAGAGCCAACGGAAATGCTGCTAGGAACTCATGCGCACCGGCTGGAAAGAGTGCGGGAACAATGTCCCACAGCAGGAGCAGCCCGACCCCCGCGAGCGTCACAACCCCGAGTATCACCGGCACGCGACGAAAAGCCTCGTACCAACGGATCGACATAGATAAGGCCTTGAAAACGCGAATGTTCTACGAGTGCACTCGCGCGGTCAGTAGGAAGCCGTGACTACCGCATCTTCGGGATAGCCCGGCATCCCAAACTCGGGAACGTCAAGACCTTCTTCTTCCGATTCAGGGGACACGCGCATGCTCTTCACCTTGTTTACGATCCCAAAGACTATGAACGTCGCACCGAACGCCCACACCGCGTACAAAGTTGCTCCCATCAATTGAACCAAGAACTGCCGGGTATCGCCGTGAATCAGCCCGGTCACGCCTTGGCCCGCGTGCCCCAGGTAGCTCGCCGCGCCCACGCCGTTCCAGCCGGAACCGTAGGTACCGTCCGCAAAAATCCCCACGCACACGGCGCCCAGCCAGCCACAAAAGCCATGCACTGAAACCGCTCCGCAGGGATCATCAATCTTGAGAACGCGTTCGTTGAACAGCACCCCGCCGCAAACCACGCAGCCGCCCAGCACCCCGATGATGACTGCTGAACTTGGCGACACAAACGCGCAAGGAGCGGTAATCGCGACCAAACCAGCCAGCATTCCGTTACAGGCCATCGTAATGTCGGGTTTGCCGAATAGGAAATACCAAATAAGCATGGCTGTAGCTGAGCCGGCTACCGCGGCGAGATTGGTATTGACCGCCACCACTGAGATGCGAAGGTCGGTCGCTCCCAGCGTGGATCCCGGATTGAATCCCATCCATCCAAAGAGCAAAATGAAAGTACCGGTCACGACGTAGACCACGTTATGCGCAGGGAACGCGCGAATCTTCTCGCCGGGACCAAACTTGCCCAAACGCGGTCCCAGAATGATTGCGAGTGCCATGGCGCAGAACCCACCCGTTGCGTGCACTACGCTGGACCCGGCAAAGTCGACATAGCCGTGGCCGAGATGCATGGTCGATCCCAGTTGCGAAAGCCAGCCACCGCCCCACGTCCAGCAGCCGGAAATCGGATAGAGGATCGCGCCAATGAAGAGTTCACACAGCAGAAAGGCCCAGAAACTGATGCGCTCGCAGATCGCACCCACGATGATGTATCCCGCCGTCTCCATGAACACGACTTCAAACAGCGCCAGGCAATTGCTGCCGCTGTCATATGCCGGGCCCAGGAAAAAAAATCCCTTTCCTCCCACGAATCCCCATTGCCCGCTTCCGATCAAGAAATGATTCAGCGTGGGCACGCCGCCCAGATTGGTGGGCGCGGCATTGATCGCTACCGCGCCGAACTGGAATGCGTATCCGACCGCATAGTAGGCTAGAAAAGCAAAAACGTAGGCTGCGAAATTCAGCATCATGAGGTGCGCGGCATTTTTCTTTCGCACCAGCCCGCAGGTGAGCAATGCAAATCCCGCCTGCATAAACAGGACCAGATAGCCTGTATTCAACGTCCACGCGAAATTGGTTGCCACGCGAACGTGTCCCACGCTGTCCGCGAGCTTCACTGCCAGAGGTTCCCTGGCTGCTTGAGCCTGATACTCGTCGAACGCCTTTTTGTTTTGAACGTAGTCTGGAGCTGTCTTATCGAGCGGCTCGGGGACAACGAAAGGATTGCCGGCGGCGTCGACCGCTGTGGCCTTGTCCCCGGTCGCGGTGCCGGCAGGATCTGGTTTGGGCCCATCGTCGGCAAAACTGAGAACGGATAATCCGGCTAGCACAACAATTGCGGCCCCGGCAGTCACCAAGGACCGGCGCAGAGACCTCCCTGCCCGTTTGGTCATCTTTAAGTGCTCCCTTATGAGTCGTGCTCAGTTTCAGCGATTGCCAGTGCGGACGAATTCAATGCCGCCCGCGGACCCCTCCGATGCCGCGCCGACAATCCACGTAGCGTGCGAGATGGATCAATCCGCAGACGATAAATGCGCTAAATCGGTCAGTCCAATACAAATTTCTTATAGCAACCATCAGAAAAGACTCGCCCGCCGTAGAACGCCGCGTTATTCGCAGGGTCCGGCGGGCGAGCCTGTCGGACTCTAAAGTCGCAACGTCGAACTCAACGTTATGGTCGGTGTTGGTGACTTTTCGGTTGGAGCCCGCACCCGAGGAAGACCGCAATCGGGTATCCCTGTGCGTTGCCGAACATCGGGCGGAAGAACTTAGTTAGGTTTAGCGAAAGATTTCGGCCAGAGGCCTACTGATCCCCAGTGCTTGGCGACCACCCTTGCAGCTTGACCAGCCAGTTCGCCGGTTCCGGCAGGATCGCGAACTTGGGCAGTTCCCCGCGCACCATCGCCACTTCATCGCAGCAGTGAAACCGCGGACAAGCGTGGCAATCTTTGTAGATTTTGTCGGGAAGATCTTCGCGCTGAGCGACCGAAAATCCCTGGCCCGCGAAAAAATCCGGCTTGCGTGTGAACAGGCAGATACAATCCACGCGATGGCGCTTCGCTTCGGCTAACAGCGTTTTTACCAGCCGACCTCCGCCTCCCTTGCCCTGAGCCCAGGGCGCGACCGTGATCGACCTAATCTCAGCCAAGTGCGTGCCATAAAGATGCAGCGCGCCACATCCAATGATTCGACCCTCATCTTCCAGGACCACGAAGTCTCGAACGTTCTCGCAAATTTCCGGCAGAGTGCGCGGCAGCAGCGTTCCGTCCCCGGAGTATGCCGCGATCAACTCGTGAATCTGCTGTGCGTCGGGCAGAAGTGCTTTACGCGTGCGCATGGGCCTCCTCGCGAAGAGATGCGATCCTCTTTCTCGTGGTGTTAATTGCACTCCGTACCCGGCTTGGTGCAGTGCCTCCCGGAACATCGTGGACCGCAAGCACGGAAGCCAGCTTCAGCGATTCGTAAAAATCCTGATCGAAGGCCGGGCTGAGCGATCGCAATTCCTCGAGCGGCACGTCCTGAAGCTCGCAGCCCCGCTCAATACAGATCTGTACTGCCTTGCCAATGCGCTCGTGTGCAAGTCTGGAAGGCACACCTCGCTTCACCAAATATGTGGCCGCTGCCCACGCGTTCATAAATCCCGACTCTGCCGCCTGCTGTATGTCCTCGTG
>Ga0193751_1002155_pt1 | contig 12089 bp, 7 predicted proteins | sample L1c2metaG_FD_143050 | JGI IMG/M metagenome (GOLD analysis project Ga0193751, IMG submission 143050) | Soil microbial communities from a riparian zone of the East river system, Colorado, United States - L1c2 | ecosystem: Environmental > Terrestrial > Soil > Riparian zone | place: USA: East River... | reverse complement strand
CTTGGCGAGGGCTTCGACCATGTACCCGCCCTCGGCCAGCAGGGCGAGGTAGGGGTTCATGTCCCGGTTGTCGGGATAGTCGTTTTCGCGGAAGAAGAGCTTGGCGTCGCAGCTGCGGACGAGCTTGAAATCGGACTTGGAGAGGGTGCGGGGTGCCACTCTTGGTCTTATCCCTTATTCGCGGCGGCTGTCAAGGCGCGCATTGAAGCGGGCCCTCTAGGGTCTTAGATTGAGGGTCCCGCCAGCTTCGGCGGAAAAATCTAAGTACTGCCCCTTGGTGTAACTGGCAACACGCCTGACTCTGGATCAGGAGAGTCCTAGTTCGAGCCTAGGAGGGGCAATTCGCATTAGTGCGCACGCAAAACCGCGCGGGCGTGCTGCGAGCTCCATGACGAGCATTGATTCTGGAGCACCAGACCGTCCGACTCCAAGCAGCCCACCTCGCCAGAAATATTCGAGGCTTCCCGGTTTCGTGCGTCTTCGGCGGAGAATCCGGTCTACGCCGGATCTTTTCCTTGTGATCTGCCACGTTGCCTGATCATGCCCACAAATCCATTCAATCAATCAGAAATCCAGGCTGCATTGGGTGGCCGTTTTGGTCTTGATTGTGAAATCGGCATCGGAGGTCAAGGCGTCGTCTACAAGGCTGAGCGGCGTCGGACTCCTAATGGTCAGCTCACGCAAGACGATGTAGCTCTGAAGGTTCATTCGGATCCGGGGCAGGACGAGCGAATAGAGAGAGAGCTGCGCGTAATGGAAGGCATGAGGCATCCAAATCTCGCGAACTTGCTTGAGCATGGTGTATTGACACTTGCAAACTGTGCGTACCGGTACGCTGCTTGGGAGTTCATTCGTGGTGAGGCTCTCGATAGGCGAATTACTCAAGGGCCTATTCCTCAGAGGGTGGTTTGCGCAATCGGGCGCGATGTTGCCCGTGCGATTGATCATTTGTGGACAAATGAAAGAATCGTTCATAGAGATGTGAATCCGAAGAATATTATGGTACGCATCGGGGACCGCGAAGCCGTGCTAATAGACCTAGGTATTGCAAAGCATCTTACGCAGACGCCGATTACGGCTCCGATGATCACTTGGGGAACCGCTGGATATTTTTCGCCCGAACAAGCCCGCGCCGAGCAGAACCTTACTGCGGCGTCTGACGTTTTTTCTTTAGCGATTACGCTTCAAGAAGCCCTTCTTGGTCGGCATCCGACGGGTCGGAATCAGAATGCTCTCCTCGGTGGGGGGCCAGCCACGAGCGGGTTGATGCCGACGGCCGCAGCGGCCCTCGCAAGCCTGATCGACAGTATGTACGCAGTTCGGGCGGCGTTTCGGCCAACCGCTAGAAATGTTGCGGAAGAATTCGCCCAACTTGCTCTAATCCTGTAGCCCAAGACCATGTTTTACCATAACACGAAATTTCGGTTCGCTCTGGCAGAAGGATCGCCGCCTTTACAAGGAGGAATCATTGCTGCGTCGGCAATGCCGGGAGATCAACTGGTGCGACGCGTGCGCGCAGGGTTTCGGCAATATCCTTATCTCCAACATCGGCTGTTTGACCCTCAACTTTATCTAAGCGGATTAGACAAACACATTGCGGGTAAAACTGTAGTCAATCTCGCGACGCAACCGTGGTTCGCATCGAGCGAGGTCCCAGCATACGACAGCGCTGAACATGGAAGCATCAAGAATTACAAGGAGAAATACGCTGACGCACTGCTACAAAGTTGGAGGGGGAAACCATTCGAAACAGCAGATACTATTCAAACCGGAGTGCGCGCCTGCATCCAGTATCAGCTTGAGCTGGGATGCGAAGGGATAATCTTACCTTCGCCGCTTACGACTGTCGCGTCGCGAAGTTACGAAGAGGAAACGCGATGGCTCGACATCGGTGTCAGCGTGGTTAGAGAGCTTAGGCTCTCACTGCCCGTCTACGCGACCGTAGCACTATCGGATGGCGTTCTTCGCGGCGTGAATGCCCTAAAGAACCCACTAATAGCCACGATTACCGACCAAATCGCTTCGCGTGACGAGCTTGCCGGAGCATACGTGGTGGTTGAGCAGACTACTGAGAGCGGTTACGCCTGCAATTCGAAAGATGTGCTCCTGGCCTTGCTAGTTATCTCAGATGACTTAAGTAGGGGTGCTGGACGTCGCGTTATCGTGAACTACATCGGTACGTTTGGCGCAGTGATGAGCGGCGCGGGGACTGCGATTTGGGCGAGCGGATATTATCGTAGCCAGCGCCGACTGAGGTTAACCGACTATGAAGAGACCATGGGGCTCGCGCAGCCGCGTCTATTCAGTCTGGGTCTAGTCGGTGACGTCGGACTGGAAGAAGACTTGCCGGTCGCGTTCGCCAAGGGTTTCGGCGCTAGGCTCTTAAAGCCTACAAGCGACCAGAGCGTTCCATTACTGCAGGCTTTAGCAGCAGGAACGTATCCACTTTCCACGCCACAATGGGCGTATCGGTCGAACAACCTAACGGCCGCCACCGCTCACTACCTGTCGATCAATGATCGGATTGCGAATAGCCTGGACACCTTCGAACTGGCGCGCCGCCGTGACTTTGTATTGCGCTGGCTTAGGAACGCCGCTTCGCTCGCTGAGCAGCTGTCAGATCTGAAAATGCGACCACCTATCACCGACTCGGGGCATCAATCAGTATGGCTTAGTGCATTCACGGACTGGGTGGAGGCTCGCTGCTGAAGATTAGCTCGCTGAACTTTAGTTAGGTGTTTAAGCGCAACAAATCGATCAGCGCTGACGGGCTCATGGAGTTTCGCGTCAACAACCATGTGCAGGACTTGCTCATACTGAAGCAGCAGGCCAACCCCAGCGGAGCGAAACTCATTCATTACTTCGGGTCTCACAACGAATCTCTGGCCATCGAGAACCACGTATGCCAAGTCGGCGAAGACTAGGTAATTGGTTGCTTGGTCTAATGCGTCCCGCCACCGCGAGAGCTTTACTTCGACTGCCGTGAGCTGGCATGATCGGGGGTTGGCGGACGCTTCCAGATAGTACTTGCCTTCGCCGTTAAGGCCCAGGAAATTCCGCCTAGTCAGTTTCTGAAGCGTGCGATCCGCGGCGCCGACGCTCAAATGGAATCGGTCAGAGAACTGGCTGATCGTACTGGAGCCGACAGATTGTATGAATGAGAGCGCTGCCGCTTCTACGAACGTTACTGCGGCGAACTGGCCGCTTGGAACACCTTGCCACCGGCCAATAAGCAAATCAGGGATCACGTTGCCCACAGCTGGCGTCTGGATAATCGTGAGTTCTCCTGCGGTGAACGCAGCGTCAAGCCCAAGTGCTTCCGGTAGAGTCGCAATCAACGGTTCAAGCATCTCTCGCTCAAAGCGAAATGAGCGTGCTTCTGCTCTTGATTCCAGAGGTCTCTCGCTCGGTTCCATACTTTCCAATTTAGCAGAGATCCTAAGCACAGGCTTGCAGCGGCAATAGCTGGGCTGTCCCAATGGGCCGTGCCGCGTCGTTTAAGTGAGCTGGCGCATTAGACGCCTATAACCTCGTATATTCGGATGCACATGCCGAAACATTCATCGAACGCCCACGCATCTTTGCATTTTCTAACCCTTGCACCGGCATCCGCAAGAGATTTCGTGGCTCAGTGGAGCCAGTGGTACTCCTATCCCCGAGAGGACCTCTACACATCGAATATTGGCCGTCCGCTTGTGTCATCGAGGATCCACGAGCTATTCGAGTGGAAGAATGGGGGAAAGCTCTCAAGAAACAAGTTCAGCTCGGTCGAACGCCACTACGCAAGCCGTTCCGCGGAATTAATGAGGCTCCCTCCGACCACGACGGCCGAGGAATTTCTCGGGGAGTTCGGAGGCGGTCGCATTTGGGCAGTATTCCTCCTTCACTGCTGGCGTCCGACAGGATTTCCGATTTACGATCAGCACGTACATCGAGCGATGGAGTTCATTCAATACGGAACTACTCGTGAGATATCGAAATCGCCCACGATCGTGGTTAGCGATTACGTCGAGAGGTATCTGCCATTCTGGCGAGAGTTCTCAGATGCATCAGAGCGAGAAGTCGACAAGGCGCTTTGGGCTTTCGGCAAACTGCTTAAGCAATTCCCGAAATGAATCCGCGATCCCAGCGGCGCTCAACGTGTTCCCATCGACCCTGATCAATCCCATTAAGCGACTCGAAATCTCTCGAAACGCTCTTCGAGATAATCTCGTTTGGGTTGAAGGCTCGAACTACGGGGAACAGTGATCAGCTGACCGTGCATTGCCTGGAGGCCATGCTTCAGCATCGGGCCGTCGCGTTCATCCAAAACGTCAGTCCTGATGTGGATTTTTCTATCAGGATCGATGCCCAAAATGTTCGCATCGAATGCTCCGTGATGAATTCCGCACAGGGCGAGGCCGTTAGGAATCTCTGCGAAGCCTCGCTCTTCTCTGTCAGGAATGATGTGAGCGGCGTCTAATAACTCGCGATGACGAAGGTTGCAAACGCTGCACTGACCCCCATATGCACCAATCACCAGTTGGCTAAAACGGCGCTGATGCAACCGGACCTTCACTGCCCTCATAGCGTAGGCCCGCTGGACTTCGAGCTGGGGTGTAGTGATGTCGGGAAGTGGACGAAGAGATTCAAGGTCCGCAGTAAGATGGAACGCCAACTCACTCGGAAGGTCCGCAGTCACGTAGCAGGGGAAGATGGGAACGTACACTCCAGGTGTAATACCATATAAGTAGATGAGTGGGCGCTGCAGCTCGTACGCTTTGCGCACGGCTTGGTTTGTCCAGTAGTTCGCGTTTTTGCCTTCGTAGCGATAAACGAAGTAGTCTGCATCCGAGGCAATTTGGTCGTCGTAGGCTCGTTTTCGCCCGGCGCGAGGTTCAGCTGTCACAACGGTTAGGGCTGCTGCGGTTGCCGTGGCAAGTTGATGTGGTCGCCAGATGCCTTTGTAATTGTTTCGGAAGGCGATCCGTTCACCCTGGAAATCGAACCCTTCGTTCAGGCCGCGTGCGGTGACAACTCCGCCTTCGCGCTCTCGTAGAGATCGCATGGCGGCGAAGGCAGCTGTCCGGAGCTGCCAGTCTAGGTCTAGATCTGCTACTGCCACACTCAAGAGTTCGGAGATTCAGAACCGCTGTCAAGGCTCTCGATCCCGATTGAAAAAGGTGGCAAGATTCTCAGATTCAGATTCCGCTGTCGAGACGGTCAAATGCTCACAACGCCCCCCGTGGTGAAATTGCCAACACACGTGGCCCTGGATTTGAGGTTGGTTCGAGCTGGGGGTAGTTTCTTAGCTCGATATCCGCCTTTCTGATGTCGGTTGTGACTTATAGAAACCGAGTGAGCTCTGGGTCGAAAGAGGTTGGCATTTCTTGCTAATCGACCACGATCACCTTGAGCACTTCATCGCCATAGTGGTTGATGACCTTCACCGCAATCCTTCCTGTTTTGGGCAGTTCAAAAGGACGGCTTGTCGTTGAATACAAAGATCGCCAGGCTGCCTCGTCGATCTCTGCACGCAGCGCACGTTGCAGCTTCTTGTACGGCTCATCCGCGCCAGTGAAGTACGCGTGCCGTACAAAGAAGCTCTCCCCGTTGTACATCGTGTCGATGAACCAGCAAGCGATGTCGTCAGTACTTGAAGAGCGAATTTCACCGGTGGTCGGATCATAGACATCAAGTCCCCGAATCTCGACGATAATCTTACGATCCTGGGTTTTGCGAACGTCGAGATCCGGCTCGCCGAAGACCATAAAGAGGTTGCCTGCGCCGGTTTTCTTGAGCAACTCATCTCCCATCGCGAGATCAGGGTTCATTCGCGTAGGGAGCACGGTGAGGTTGCCATAACGCTTGGCCTCTTCGCTCACGTGCGGATCGAAGGCAAACCCACAGACGAGCAGAGTGTCGTAACCGACGCCCTGTACGGCCTCTTTGGCTGCTTCCTTAACGTGTGTCGGACCAACAGTGCCGTGTTCGGGGCCAATCGAAACGGCGACTCGACGTGTTTGTCCGCCAGCGTCGGCGTATGTCCCGCTTGCATTGATCCAAACCCCGGGGTGGACATCGAGCGTTTGGAAATTGAGTCGTTCCCCCTTCTTGGTGTTTTGCACACCTGCCTTGCGCAAATTGTCCACGATCATCATTTCGAATTGCGCAGGGGGCGAGGATCGCTGGCCGTCAACTTCGCTCGTAGGGCGTTCCTCATCCTGGGCAAGCACGCGGTGCGGGGAAAGCGACTCGATAGTCATCGGACCGGCAACGCGGATGCGACTGCCATCCTCATATGGCTTGTCGTACAGAAGCTCGGTTTCTGCATGGCGCGCGATCGCGGCGTTGACCTCGTCTCGGGTCATGCCCTCCCTTATGTCTGGATTGTTTGCGATCGATTTCATCGTTACGTGCGGGACGCGGCTGTACACGAGACCTTTTCGGATGTCATCTTCCGTTTTCTGTTGGGACGGTACGTGGCCCGAGAGTTCGCCTTCCTTTGCGAGTCCGTGAGGCGAATCCGCGAGCAGGTAGTAGGGGAAGCGCGCAGTCATGAGGCGCGCCCGGGCCAGTGCGAGAGCTACGCGGCTTGTGTCAATCGTGATCCATCGACGCCCCCATTCCTCGGCGACGTACGCCGTCGTACCACTGCCACAAGTCGGATCAAGAACCAAATCGCCCGGGTCGGTAGTCATTAAAACGCAACGCTCGATGAGGCTGGTACTAGTTTGAACGACAAAGATCTTTCCTTGACTTCGGCTTTGTACGGTTCCCGATATATCCGTCCAGGTATTGTTTATTGGCTGTACGGCAAGGTCGGCTAAGAACCGCACGTAGGCTAGGGAATCTCCGGTAGCTTGGATACGACCAGCTGCAGCTAGTTTGCGAAGGCCCTCGGGATAAGCCGTCTTCCAGTGATTGTTAGCTGGCGGCTCATACACTCTTCCTCGAAACTCAAAGGGTGTAGGTTCCTTTGCTGGTCCCTGACCGAACATGTTGTCGAGCCGATATTCGCGTGCACCGTGCGGAAGCCCCGTCTCTCTATCCTGTTTGTTAATGCGTCGGCGGGTTCCATCAGTTAGTTCGGCCTGATCGTATTTGCTACGTTGTTGCTCAAGCACGGACCCTTTTTCAACGTAAAGCTGACGATATTTGATTTGCTTAATGTCCTTGCAATACCACACCAAGTAATCGCCTATCCGGCTCAAGGTGAGCGTCTCAAATCCTCCCGTTGTTGAGTAGCTCACTTGGCTTACAAAATTCTCGCTGCCGAACACCTCGTCCATCAGACTGCGGACTAAATGCACGTTAGCCTCGCCAATCTGAATAAAAACGCTTCCTGTCTCGGTGAGCAGACCGCGGGCGACCAAAAGGCGGTCGCGCAGATACGCGAGATATGAATGGATCCCTAACTGCCACGTGTCGCGGAATGCGCGGACCTGTTCGGGTTGCCGAGAAACGTCCTCAGCTTTACCATCTCGAACGTTCCGCTTGCGCGTGCTTACCTGCCAATTCGATCCGAACTTGATGCCATACGGCGGATCGAAATAGATGCACTGCACTTTGCCTTTTAGACCTTCCTTCTCCGCTAGACTCGCCATGACAAGCAACGAATCTCCCAAAATCATCCGGTTCGACCAATGCCCCTCGTGATGATAGAAGTCGACCCGTTTCTCAAAGTCGTCAATCCCGTTGAAGTCAGCAAAGAGTGACAACTCCGGCTCGGGCTCGCCAACTCTTGCTGTGTCGCGAAGATTCTCCACCAATGCTTGCGGATGAATTTTCTCTTGGATATAAACCGGTACCACGGGGATGGAGAGGTCCCGTCCGTCTTGCTCGTCTTTCCCTTCCCAGATGAGTTGTGGGTCTAGCGAGGGATCGCGCGGATACATCAGGGTCCCCGGCACCGCTTCCTCTTCGCGAACAAAATCGCGAAGCTCGTGCGTTGGAATATTCACGCGCGCGTCCTTGTGCTTGATCGATTCGACAGGCATTGAGGCGGCGTTCCCGCTTCTTCGCTTACTCATCGCCGTGTGCGCGCGTTTCTTTGGCATCGAGTCCTTGCGAGTCGTATCGTTATATCTAGGCGGCAGCCGGTTGCGCCAGCGCCGCACGCAACAATGATTTGGCACGCCAAGGATCCATGATCTCCACGAACGCCCAGCGCCCCAAGCCGCCCTGATTGTTCACCGACGGTATCCACAGACGCCGTGCGGTATCGACTTTCGCCTTTTTCTCCTTCTTCAACTCGCCCGTTACCTCGACGATGACGTTGAGCAAATCGTCCGGATCGCGACCGCAACCATCGTCGACACGCGCAATGAAATCGGGAAAGTAGTTGTGCTGCTCGCCGTCCACCGTATACGGAATGGAGAAGCCCGGTTGCCGGTCGTTCTTCACGTAGGATTTGACTTCATCCATATCCTCTAGAGACTGAGCCACTTTCTGTTCCCAACTTCCGGTGTCACACACGATGTGGGAGACATGACATTTGTCCCGGGTAGCATATACCGGCCGAGACGTGTCGAAGTCGACACGATCGGTCGTTAGCTCCCACCCGTACGGTGCGAGAATCGCACGCAGGCGCGGTGTACCCTCCTCTGCAGCCGCTACACTCCGATAAATGCGATCCGCCGCATTGTGCGCGTTCTCGGCGAAGTACAGAAGTTGGGGAAAGGCGTCGTCCTTGCAATCGACGCACTGCTCGTACCAGGCCCGCGCGATTTCCACTAGCTGCGGAAACAGCCACGCTTTCGGCGGCTTATCGCGTTCTTCGCGATAGTATTTCTCAAGCACCAGTTTCGCAAGCAGAAACTGAACCTGTTGCGGGCGTATGTTCTTCAGATCGTCCAGTGTGTGGATCTCGTACGGGCCGATCACCCCAGCGACCTCGACTCGCGTAGGGACGTCCTCGGGGGATAGGACCATTCGGGAGTCAGCCGTAAACCGCGCCGATATCTTTTCGTCTGATAACTCGTATCTGTATCCGAGCACTCGAGGGAAGCGGATACCGCTACCCGAACGTTCGGGAAGCGCGTGCACACGGGTCGGGATAGGTCCAAGCCTAGGCTCTCTCGCCGACCCGGCGCAGGGAATGAAGGAGAAGGGAACGCCGTATACCTCGGCGTATTCAGGCTCAAAGCCGATGAATTCCATCTCCTTCGTGTCGACGGTCACGCGTATCGTCGTTGGCGCATAGCTACGACGGCGCAAAGCGCGTCCAACGACTTGTTCGCAGAGGAGTTGAGTGCCGAACGCGCGCACGCCGAGCACGTGCGTCACGGTGTTCGCGTCCCATCCCTCAGTGAGCATCGATACGCTAACGACACATTTCACGTACTCGCCCAACTTTCCGGGTTTTCCGACCGTGTTCATTACTTCGCGGAGCAGCTCCTCTTCCTCCAGCTCAGCGGGGTCCCGACCGGGAAACCGCTCGCGATATTCCTGCTTGAATTCCTCGATCTCGCGAGCGGCGATCTTCTTGAACTCTGGGCTCATTCCTTCGCCTGACTCGAGCTGCTGGCTGTCGACGAGAATTGTGGTAGGACGCGCACTCCACTGGCCATCCACCACGTTCGTGAAGAGATCTAGCTTTCCAGGAATCAGCCGAGTCGCGTCGCTGTCAAGAACCTTGTCCCAGCCGGCAATGTAGTCGAAGACCAACTTTGAGACGTTGGTGTTGTTGCACACGACGATGAAGACGGGGGCCGTAAGTCCTTTCGCGCGCGCCTCGTCATTCTGCTCCCAGAGTGCATGATACTTTTTGTAGTTCTGGTAAAGCGACTCGATCGCACCCTCTAATTCGACGGGAAGGACGGGGTCACCGGTGACCGCTTCGGTGCCACGCCCCTTACGCGGCAAATCAGCCCGAATCTTTTCCCACAGCTGACGATATGTGGGGAGTGTGCCACTCATCTGGTTATCATCGACGGGCACGCGTGGCACTTTGACGATCCCAGACTCGATGGCGTCGATAAGCGAAAAATCGGAGACTACCCAAGGGAAGAGCGTCCCTTCAGGCCAGCCTGAACCTCGCAGGAAGAAGGGCGTTGCTGAGAGATCGTAGATCACTTTCACGCCGATCTTCTTCTGAACCGCTTCGATTCCGGACAACCAGACCCGCGCCTCCTCCTCGCGCTGTTGGGCTTCCTTCTTGTCTTCTCCTTTGAGCTTTTCACCTTCGCTCTCCGCTCGAGAGCGATAGCAGTGGTGCGCCTCATCGTTGATGACGACAACACCGCGCTTGCTTCCAAATTCTCGGCAGACGCGGCGCACGACCTGATCTGATGTCTCGGTAAATGCACCTGTGGTCTCCGCACCAAGGAGGTCCTTCGTCAAGCGTGCCGCATCACCACGCTCCCGAGGAAGAAAGGCGTGATAATTCGTGACGATTATCTTGGCTCGCTTTAGCTGCTCGAGCAGATCTGCCGGGAGGAGGTCGAGCTGCCGATAATAGCAATTCGGGTCGTTGGGAAGCAGGACTCGCAGCCGGTCGCGAATCGTAATGCCGGGGCAGACGATCAGAAACGCATCGCTAAATCGAGCATCGCGCGGACTCGCGAGCTTGTTGAGTGTCTGCCAAGCGATGAGCATGCCCATGACCACAGTTTTGCCCGAGCCAGTAGCCATCTTGAGCGCAATTCGAAAGAGATCGGGATTGCCGCCAATCGTGTTTGCCTCCCGAATCGAGTTCCCGATCCATGCGTCGCCGTACTTGGCCGCCCCCTCCGCTATGTAAATCACCGTCTCGACGGCTTCGAGTTGACAAAAGAATAGACGGCGATCGCGCTCCGGATGGTTCCAATAGGCGAGCAGCTGCGCGGTAGTCACGGTTACACCCGGGTAACTGCTCTTCCGCCAGACCCCAATCTTCTCGCGAATGCGATTAACGAGCTCGTTTTTCCGCAACCGATCGCGCGTCCACTCAGCCTCAAGCGAGAGTTGGGCTGTTTGGCGTCTGCCCTGAGGAATGGGGACGAAGTAGCTGGATTCACGTCGAGCGCCGTCGGTAATCCGCCCGGTGATTCCGCGTTCACCGAACTCGAAATGACGCTCGGGCTCGGTGAATGGGGAGTTGATGACAGGGTTCTGAATGACGACGTCAGGCATTGAAGAAATCTGTATGTAGAGGCGACAAGCTCGGAGGAGCCGATGAATTTGCGATTTGCGGTCTAGCGATCGATACTTCTAACTTGTCGGATCGACAGGAAAACCATTGGCGCGGGGAGCGAGAGAGATCTTCAACTGCTCGGCCAGCAACGGAATCTTCTCCGGCGGCACGATCCGGGCAAGATACGATAGCAGTTCTTCCTGGCGCGGCTGCCCGAACACCATCCGGTAGAGAACGAGCGAATCCTTTAAGGATTTGAATCGTTCGACATCCCGGCTAAGCGGATAGCAGGGCACGTACCTCTCGATCGTGGCGCCGTTCGGAGCGGTGTATACCCAGTACGGAACCAGGTCGTTTTCGCCAGCAAGACGACCGCGCTTTGCCTCCGCAAAAGTCTCCTCCCATCGGTCACCGGACTGAATTCCGTACCAAACCTTAGAGTGACGTTGCGCCACATTCTTTCGAACGGCATGGCCCTTAAACCGGTGAACGCGGCCTTCTCGCTGTTCGAGATCTACCGGATTGGGCGGCAAGTTCCAGTGAACAACACGATGACAGTACTGATGGAAGTCCAGACCCTCTTGGCCGACGGAGGTGGTCGCCAGCACGAAAGGCCAGAACGGGGAGTTGAAGGCTTTTCGCACTTCATCAGCCCGCACCTTGTCGCCCGCCTCATCCGCACGCTCTTCCCCAAAGCGCATCGCAAACCGACTGCGGAATGCCGCGCTTTTTGCTGTCACCTTTCCATCTGCAACGACGATGTTCTGCGCTCCCACTCTCGCTCGCCGCAACGCAACAACGTCTGATACATAACCGGCCACTGCCGTTACAATTTCGTCTGGACTCTTTCCAAACACGCCCGCTTCGCCGACTAATAAATGGACGTACTCATCCAGTACAGATTGCAGACACCCGTGCGCACAGTACTCTAGACATTGCTTCCAGTAATCTTGGCCGTCAGTCCCAGTAGCGCGGACGGTGGCTGTGGAGTCTG
>Ga0193751_1002154_pt1 | contig 12093 bp, 8 predicted proteins | sample L1c2metaG_FD_143050 | JGI IMG/M metagenome (GOLD analysis project Ga0193751, IMG submission 143050) | Soil microbial communities from a riparian zone of the East river system, Colorado, United States - L1c2 | ecosystem: Environmental > Terrestrial > Soil > Riparian zone | place: USA: East River... | reverse complement strand
CATCGACCGCTTCGAATTTGACCGTCTGGCTGGGCAACAGCAGAGGGGCCGATGATCCTAGTCATCAAGCCCGGACTGCTTACGACGGTCCAAGATCTGGGACGGCGAGGTTTCGCGCACCTCGGCGTGTCGCCCGGCGGAGCCGCCGATTGCATTTCTTTCAGAATCGCCAACCTACTCGTTGGAAATGATGCGAACGCAGCCGCGTTAGAGATTACGCTGCTGGGGCCGGCGCTCGAATTTGAAGTCGCGGCCACGATCGCGATCTCCGGGTATGGCATAGGTGAGTCATCCTCATTGCCGATCAATGAGGCGTTTGAGGTTGCTGCCGGAACCGCCGTCGCCGTCGGACCACTGTCGGCGGGCGCGCGAGCCTACCTTGCAATTCGCGGAGGCCTGGCGATTCCTAAGGTGATGCACAGTTGCTCGACCTTCCTTCCGGCGGGGATTGGCGGATTTCACGGGCGCGCGTTGCGGGCGGGGGATGAACTGGTCATCGGCAAACAAACGCAGGTGGGGAGTCGCAAGCTCTCTCCGGCACTGGCCGCAAGTTTGCGGGTGGATCACGGCCCTATCCGTGTGACGGCCTCACTGCAGTCCGACTGGTTCGACCAGGAGACGTTGGGGCGATTTTACGAACAGGCGTTCACTGTGACCGACCAATCGAACCGGTCGGGATTGCGGCTCGCCGGAGAACCGATTTTGCGCACCAACCGAGGCGAACTTCTTACCGAGGGAATTGCGCTGGGAGCGGTGCAGGTTCCACCTGACGGTCGGCCGATCATCCTTTTTGTGGATCAGCAAACGACCGGTGGGTACCCGAAGATCGCAAACGTGATTGCCGCCGATCTGCCACGGGTGGGGCAGCTTCGCCCACGCGATGAGATAAGGTTTCAGCCAGTGAAGATTCCGGAGGCCATCAAGTTGTTACGGCGGCAGGAGCGTGTTCTGCGCGAGGCCTTTGCCTTATGAGGAAACTTGCATGAGCCTGCTGACGATCGATCTTAATGCTGATCTGGGAGAATCACGCGAGCGTCTTGCGGACGGCAGCGATGCCGAATTGCTGCGTTACATAACATCGGCGAGCGTAGCGTGTGGGGGGCATGCGGGCGATGCGCTGACCATGGAGGAGACCCTTCAACTCGTGAGTCAAAATCATGTTGCGGTGGGAGCGCATCCTAGTTATCCCGACCTGGCTGGCTTCGGAAGAACCGCCCTCAAGATCCCGATTGCGGAGCTCGAGAGTTCGATTGCCGATCAGATCAGCCAATTGCTTTCCATTGCCCGCCGCATCAAGGTCCCAATCGTGCATGTGAAGCCGCACGGAGCCCTGTATCACGCTTGCAACGACGATGCGGGGATTGCGCGCGCGTTAGGTCGAGCGGTGCTGGCCGTCGATCGCGGCATGATCCTTATAGCGCTGCTTGACTCACCGGAGAGTGCCTCGGCGCAGGCAGTCTCATTGGTAACGCGCGGCACGGTGCTCAGTACTTCCGGTTCTGCGCTCGTAATCTCGGCTGACACTCTATGCATTCATTCAGATACACCGGGCTGTGCAGCGATCGCGCGCGCCGTAAAAGAGCGGCTTGCCGGGTCAAATGTTTCGCTTCGAGCGCTACGAGTTGTCTAACTCGTGAAACCAATGGTGAGCGCGGCAGGATTCGAACCTGCGACAGCCGGCCTGGCCCGGTCCGCGATGAGATTGCCGCGCTCACCAAAGCCTGGCTGGTTGCCATTGAACGCGAGATTGCTTGGTGTTCGAGATCGGAATGGATCACTCCCGCGGCTTGAACTGCCCGCGTGTTCACGGGGATGGTCCAGGCGCGGCATTCGTCTTCGCCGGCGGTGAAGAAAGAGAGTACACTGAGGTCCCCTCCTTTGGGCACTGTTGAACAATCTTTGCAGTTTTTCGAAGTCAAAATGGAAATTCTGGCTAATATCAGGATGAAACGATTCCTGCTTAGTTTGACGCTGGCATTTCTGTCGGTGTTTCCTTCATTTTCACTCGATCGTGTGCACTTTGATCAACTAAACCAAAAAGCACGCGAACTCAGGAAGCGGCAGGACTGGAAGGCGCTGCGCGAGATGCTCATCGAGATTGGGCGTGAGTTGCCTGGGCCCACGCCGCCTTACATGCTGCGCATGGCGCTGGTAGAGATGCACCTCGATCACAAAACAGAAGCGCTTCAGTGGTTGCAAAAATTTGCCGCTACTGGCCTGGCTTATGACGTTTCCGGCGACAACGATCTGAAATCACTTGCCAGTGAACCCGGCTTTCAAAAGATTGCAGATGAGATGAAATTGCGGACCAGACCCATCCAGAATGCTGAAGCGGCGTGCACTCTTCCGATGCCGGATCTGATGCCGGAAGATATTGCCTTCGACAGACTCTCCAGCACATTTGTAGTGTCCAGCATTCAGCATCACACTTTGTATCGGGTTTTATTGCCACAGAAAAGTGGCCGGGATTGCGCTCTGAAAGAAATTCCTGTGAATGAATCGGCAAAGCGCTGGCCCACTCTGGCAGTTTCAATGGACCAGCCACGGCATCGGCTGTGGTTCACAGCATCTGCCATGCCGGACTTTACCTCATTCCCAAAAGAGGACGAGGGAAAAGCCAGTCTCTTCGCTATGGACGGAACCAGTGGAAACATTCTGCAGCGCTTTGATTTGGCGGAAGGCCATCCAGCCGTAATGGGAGACATGTCCGTTGCACAGGATGGGACAGTGTATGTGTCCGACAGCGTCGGTGGGGGCGTCTATCGTGTGCAGGGCGACCTGAAAACGGCGAAGCTCGAAAAAATTGGCGGTGACTTCTTCTCGCCGCAAACTCCGGTGCTGGCAAAAGACGGCAAGAGGGTGTTCGTGGCCGATTATCCAATGGGAATCGGCATAGTCCGCCGGTCTGGAAATCAGCTAGGCAAACTGGAGTATCTGCCGCATCCGGAAAACATTGCAGTTACAGGACTGGACGGACTCCTGCTCGACGGAGACTCACTGATCGGAATACAGAATGGCACCCAACCCGCGCGCATTGTGCGCTTCCGCCTGAACGCAACCCAGACCGAAATCATCTCTGCTGAAATCATTGAACAGGCGACTGAACGCCTGGGAGATCCCACTCACGCTGCTGCAGCAAATGGCATGATTTACGTTTCTGCAAATACCGGCTGGAGCAAAGTGGATGACCACGGCAATCTGAAACAGGACGAACACTTTACCGCACCGGTTTTGCTTCGCTTTCCGGCAGAAGCTCCTGTACCCAGGAAACGTGGCCGCCACGACGACGGAGGTCGCCAGCAGCCACGTCCCCATGCTCTCCAACCCTAAGTTGGTGATCGACCAGTCCGGCTGAGGTCGCAGCCCGCCTCCTGGATGACGGGCAAGCACTAAGCCGCTGGCGCGGCGGACGCTACGCGTGCCACGGACGCCGACGATTAAAAGCGCAACAAGCCAATATTTGGGGAGGACTGAAAGCGGCTACTTCCAATTCTCGATCATCATCAGGTCACTCGAACTTCCATCCAATTGGGGGTACAGCAGCCATTTGCCGTCAGGAGAAATGGACACCCCGCCGCTCCAACCCGGCAGGGATTTCTCCAGAGTGAAGACTCTCCTTACCTTCTGAGTCTTAAAATCAAAGAAATCAAGTTCGGTGTGATGTTCTACATCGGCCATAAAGTAGACACCCGATGCAGTTGGCGCCCATGTGTCTCCGTTGAATTGCAGCTCCGGCATCCCTGCCACTTCCTGCTCCGCGGAACCGTCAGTCCTGACGCGCCGCAGCCTTCTATGGTGAGAAAAATACACATATTGGCCATCGGGTGATTCCAGCGGAAATGTAGCGTCAGTTTCAGAAATTCTTACGGCATGCCCACCCTCGGAAGGTACCTTCCAGATTGCCGGATCGCGCGCATCCTCTCTGTTGACGAAGTATATCCAGCGGCCATCGTGAGACCAGCTAGGCAGGTTGTTACCATGTATGTCGATATTCAACCTACGGGCGGCGCCACCGTTCGAATTGACAACGTAGATATTGGCTTCGCCACCGACCCTGGAGTCAAAGGCGATCCACTTGCCATCCGGCGACCAGCGCGGCATGCCGGTCGAGTACCCCTCCAAGGAGGTCACCTGCACCGCATTTGAGCCATCGGCGTCGCAAACCCACACCTCTGAAGCGCCAGACCTGGTCGATTGGAAGGCGATTTTGCCGCCAGTTGGCGAGATACTGGGAGCCCGCTGTTCGCGCGATGAGGAGATGAATTTTCGGGCCTCCGGCGGCGATCCCGCCAAGTCCAGGCGCCATATATTCACATTTGTCGCTCCCTCTACGAACGCAAGCCGGCGCCCAGCCGGGCTCGCGGCGACGTCCGAAGCATCATGGCCAAAGGGTAGCTTTTCCGCATAACTCGGTCGAGACAACGAGGCTTCCCAGAGATCGCCATGCCACGGCGAACTGAAAACGATACGCCGTCCGTCTTCTGACCAGGCAATTCCTTGGATACCGGCTATCCCTCGTAACAACCGCTCGGTGTGGCCATCACTCAATCGGGATGTAAGTAAGGAGACGCTGTTCCAGGTGTCCACACAAACCCAGGCCAGAAGGTCTCCGTTTGGCGAAAACGAAGGAGTCGCAGCTGTTCTGCAGTCGGTTTTAACGGCTTTCGCTTCCGACGTGTCCAGAGATAACAGGAAGAGCAGTTCAGTCCCGATAGGAGATGCGGGTGGGTGATCGGTGAAAGCGATCTGCTTTCCATTCGGCGACCAACTTATCTCGTTGCCGCCCCATCTCCCGAAGTGTGCCGGAGCGATCTGGCGCTCCGGTCCACCTGTGGCCGGAATCAGGTAAACACCGGCATCGCTTTCTCCTGCCACTCGGGAAATCGCGATATTACGTCCGTCCGGCGACCAGGCTGCTGAAAGCCACGGCGCCGGATGCTCTGTCAATCGCATGGGCCTGTCCATTCCGACCGTTTTGACGTAGAGGTCCCATCCGCCGTGGCTGTTCTCACCGTTCCAACCGAATGCCACTCGCTTACCGTCGGGCGAAAACGTAGGCGAAACGACGTCACCTGCCAAAGAGGTCAGCGGCAGCAAAGTCGGCTGTAGTTGCGAACCAGCGACGACGGAAAGTGTAATAGGGGCCGTCCCCGAGATATTGGCCGTCCTTGCCAAGCGCCAGTACAGGCCGCCTCCGACCGTGGCGAGAAGGACCGTGAGGCCCGCAACGGCACCCCACCACCGGTGCCGCACCGGCCATCTATCCTTGATCGTCTCCAACTCGTTGCGCATTTCCGCAGCCGTTTGATAACGAGCTTCACGGTCCTTTTCCAGGGCCCGCTTCACGATCGCTTCCAGCTTGGCGGGAAGATTGGGGTTCAGTTGTCGTGCTGGAGTTGGCGCCTGCTTCAGGATGGCTTCACAAAGTATGGGTCCGGTGTCGCCCTTGAATGCACGTTGTCCGGTCGCCATCTCGTAAAGGACCAGGCCAAAAGAAAATAGGTCCGTGCGTGCGTCCAGCTTCTCACCACTCACTTGCTCCGGCGACATGTAACCAGCCGTGCCCATTGCCGCACCAGTTCGGCTGAGGAGCGGATCAGGAGTTATGAGCAGCGCGGTTTCGCGATGTGCTTCTAAGTTGGTTCCATCGGGCAAGTCTCGTTCATCCTCCGCGGCCGTGACAAGGGAAGCAAGTTTTGCCAAACCAAAGTCCAGAATTTTCGCTTGGCCTTGGCTGGTCACGAAGATATTTGCTGGCTTGATGTCACGATGAATGATGCCTTTCTGATGCGCAGCATCCAACCCGTCCGCAATCTGTATCGCGAGATCGAGCAGTTGTTCGAGCGGTAGAGCTGGTCCACTTTGCGAGGCAGCCCTTGAGTGAGAGCCGAGTTTCGATTTTGAGTTTTCCAGTCTCCTATTCTCCAGCAATTGCCGCAGGGTTTGACCCTGCAAGAACTGCATTACGAGGAACGGCTGATCCTCGTGCTCGCCAAATTCGTAAATCGAGCAGATGTTGGGATGATCGAGTGCGGAAGTGGCCCGCGCTTCACGCTCAAATCGCTCTACCGCTTTCGCATCATTTCCAAGCTCTTCTGGAAGAAACTTCAGCGCCACCTGCCGGCCCAGCTTCAAATCTTCCGCCTTATAGACCACGCCCATACCACCGCCGCCGAGGATGTCCAATACGCGATAGTGTGAGATTTTCCTGCCGGTCAGGTTGGGCGCAGATGTGTCTGCTGGCAGCGATGCGGCTACTGGAATAGCATCTTGCGCTGTGTAAGGGCTGGCGTCGACCCACTCGACGGGAACCATCCAGCGATAGCCGCGACGCGGCAAGGTTTCGACGTAGCGGGGTTCGTCGGCCGAGTCTTCCAAGGCCAGCCGCAGCCTCTTGACCGCTGCGTTGATGCTATTTTCGAACTCCACTACCGTGTCATTGGGCCAGAGCCTCTTCTGGATCTCCTGCCGCATGACCACTTCACCGGGACGCTCCAGCAACATCGCCAGGATCTGGAACGATTGCTCCGGCAGCCTGACTTTTTCTCCGGTGCTACGCAATTCGCCCGACCGGAGGTTCACTTCGAACGACTCAAAGCGGATCAGAAGCGACGATTTGGCGATCTGCCCCACAGAACTTATACCTGGATCCTGGGCTCGCCAGCGTCAAAGAGATCGGGCGGCGCGCGAAGGTGAGAAGAAGTCTAACATTCCTACAATCTGGATAGAAGAAGACTCACGTTCACGGCATTACCGCCTGCGGCCGAACATAAAGGCAGTCCTATGTGGCAGATATGTGGCGCCGGTTGTTGACGCGTTCCTGGCATTCGTTCGTCTAATGCGTCGGCCTTGTAACCTCAAAAATCACTCACATGTCACATGCATAACATTGTGCCGTCGCCGACTTCCGTCGCAAAGTTGCCCCACGGCAGTGCGTTGCGCGACTGTGCGAGCAACGATGACCACAGCGCAGTCTGCAGAAGGTAGCGCCTCATGAAAACCAGTGTGCGGATGGTGATTGTTATTTCGTGCCTTATTTCCGTTGCCTTGCTTTCCGGGTGCGGGGGTGGACCATCTCAGCCACCCGTGCAACCCCTTGTTATTACCTCTGCCACACCGCCCGCAGGTGCTACTCAAATCGCGTATGGCGCAAGTGGAAGCGGATTCTCGCTCACTGCCTCGGGAGGGAAAGCACCTTATGTGTGGAGCTGGGCCGCTGCGGCTGGATCTCTGTTGCCTCCGGGCCTCAATGTCACGAGCGGTTCGATCTCCGGCACACCCACGACAGCGGGATCCTACAACGTAATCGTGACCGTGACCGATTCGGAATCACCCGCGGTACAGACGAGTGCGAACTACAGCATCGTCATCTCGCCACTCCCCCCTCTTACGATAACTTCAGGCGCGCCGCCGTCCGGAACCGTAGGAGTGCGCTACGCTCTAAGGAGGAGACCACCCTTCTCCGGTTTCTTCCTCTTTGCCACAGGAGGCTTAACACCCTATGTCTGGAATTGGACCGCGGCAGCGGGTTCATCTTTGCCGCCGGGTCTGCATCTTGCCGGCACTGTGATCGCGGGCACTCCCACCACACCGGGCACCTACAACGTCGTCGTGACCGTCACGGATTCTTCATCACCCACAGCAAGCGTTTCGGCCAATTACCCCATCACCATCAATCCTCCGCCGCCACCGCTCATCAACACCACGCCTCCTCCGGCCGGCGCAGTCAACCTTCCGTTTAGCTTCACCTTCACAGCGTCCCACGGATATGCGCCCCTTACGTGGAGCGAAACCGGGGCCTTGCCAGCAGGTTTGGCATTGGGCACCGACGGAGTGCTGTCGGGAACACCGACGGCGACGGGACAGTTCCCCATCACGCAGGACCAGTTTGGTCAGACTGGATCCCAAGCTTTCACCATGCAGATCTTTTTGCACGGTTTCAAAGTCACCGGCAGCATGGGAGCGTCGCGGGCAAACCATACTGCGACGTTGCTCAATTCCGGCATGGTCCTGATTACGGGAGGAATTAATTCGACTGCTCTGGCAACAGCAGAATTGTTTGATCCATCCAGCGGTACGTTCAGTGCGACCAGCAGTATGGCCACGGCGCGCACGAATCACACCGCCACCCTGCTGGCGAGCGGTAAGGTGCTGGTGGCTGGGGGGTGCGATTACTCAGGTAATTGCGTTTCCAGCGCCGAGTTGTACGATCCTGCAACCGGTTCCTTCGCGGCCACCGGAAACCTGGGAACAGCCCGTGGTGGGCATACTGCGACGCTGCTACAGAATGGCAAGGTACTGATTGCGGGAGGCAACACTGCCGCCGCTGAGCTGTACGACCCAGTCAACGGCACGTTTAGTTCTACCGGCGCCATGGGAACAATCCGCTCCGGGCATACCGCAACTTTGCTTGCTAACGGAAAGGTATTGGTGGCCGGAGGCTCCAATGGCGGAGTAGCACTTGCAACTGCGGAGTTATACGACCCAGCTTCTGGAACTTTCTCAGCCACTGGGAGCATGAGCACGATGCGATCAGGTTTAACCGCGTCATTGCTCACCAGCGGAAACGTTCTGGTAGCCGCAGGGATCGACGGGAGCGGGACTTATCTCGCGACAGCAGAATTATTTGACTCAAACGCGGGGACGTTTGCTCTTACTTCGGGCGGCCTGATAACACCGCGCTTCTTGCACACTTCGACTTTGCTCATCAATGGCAACGTACTTATCGCGGGTGGAGTCGGTAATGGCGCTCTTGATCTGGCTGCGGCGGAGTTGTTTGATCCGTCGAGTAGCACTTTTTCAGGCACGGGAAGCCTGATCACGGCACGGTGGGGTCATACCGCAACACTCTTGAACAATGGCAGGGTCCTGGTGACCGGCGGAGTCAATTCCGGGAGCGTCACTGCGAGCGCGGAGCTGTACCAGTGATCCTCGCTCATGCCTGGAGATCATCGTAAATGGCTCGGCAGTGCGCCTCCCGATTATTATTTCGGCATGAAGAGGTACCGTGCGCGCAATTCGTCCACAAAAAACACGCGCGCCCGAGACTTTGGAGGAATATCTCGCGAGTGTCCCGGAACCTGCGCGCAGCACATTGAACAAAGTTCGCACCCAAATTAAAGAGGTAACGATTCGGTCGGTGGTGCCGGCCGAGATCACGGAGGTGATCAGCTATGGCATTCCGGCGTTCAAAATCGAGGGACCCAAATACAAAGGGGAGAACCCAGGGTAGCCGATTAAACCTTGAAGGCATACAACTCTCCCCACTGCTGGTGGAAGATGATCATTGTTTACTTTCACCTGCTCGGTGGCGACATTTCTCCGGTTACGGGTCTGATCTCAGACGCTCATTCACCTTTCGGTCTGTACCTGACAAACCTGAACCAAATTCAGCCACAGGGGAATCCGTTTGATCAGCAAGAGTATGGCCAACAATATTTCGAATTCTGTCACTAACCCAACCTTCGCAGTTGGGGATATGTTCCGGTTTTTTTGCAATGAATTTTATTGCTAAGTCGCGTGTTTCCTTCGTTGCTGTCTGAAAAAACGATAGAGTGGAGACCAAGTATCTTCCCTTCGACATCAGACTCTGGCAATCTGCAGTCGGGATGTTTCTACGCAGTAACAATCGCAAAAAAGACGGCAAGGATCATCGCTACTTCAGCATAGTAGAAAACCATCGCCTCGCTTCCAACAAGACGGTGCAGCGAACCGTTCTCTATCTCGGCGAAATCAACGATCAACAACAAGCGGCGTGGCGTAAGACGCTGGAGGTGTTTGACGAAGAGCAGCAAGAGTATGCGAACTTGAGTTTGTTTCCCGACGACCGCGAGATCCCCGCCGATGCCGTCGACAGTCTGCAAGTAAAAGTGAGTGGCCTGGAACTGCGGCGGCCTCGTGTCTTCGGTAGTTGCTGGTTGGGGTGCGAGTTGTGGCGCCAACTGGGCTTGCAGGAGTTTTGGGACTCTCGTCTTGCCGGATCACGGGAAGAGGTGGCTTGGGAAAAAGTGTTGCAACTCCTGGTGGTGAACCGGCTGCTGGATCCAGGCAGCGAGTTTCGGGTGCATCGCCAGTGGTATCTGTCCACCGCCATGGATGCACTGCTGGGAACGGATTTTGCCGTGGCCGAGAAGGATCGCTTGTATCGCTGTCTCGATCGGGTGCTGGAACATAAGCCGGAACTGTTTCTGTGGCTGCGCCAGAAGTGGGCCGATCTGTTCCAAGCAGACTTCGAAATCCTGCTCTACGACCTGACCAGCACGTACTTTGAAGGCGCGCTGGAAGAGAACCCCAAAGCCAAGTACGGTCACAGTCGGGATAAACGAACGGATTGTTTGCAGGTGGTGATAGCGCTGGTGATCACGCCCGATGGTTTTCCGTTGGCCTACGAAGTTATGGATGGCAATACCAGTGATCGCACCACGCTGCGCGGTTTTCTATACCAGATCGAGAAGACCTACGGGAAAGCAAAACGCATGTGGGTGATGGATCGCGGCATTCCGACGGAAGAGATTTTGCAGGAGATGCGGGATCCGGCACGCGAGATTTTCTATCTGGTCGGAACCCCAAAAGGCAAGATCCAACAGTGCGAAAAGAAGTGGTTGGATCTGCCCTGGCAGAAGGTGCGTGAGTCGGTGGAGGTGAAGCTGTTTGAACAGGAAGGCGAACTCTATGTGTTGGCCAAGAGTGAAGGCAGACAAGCCAAAGAGACGGCCATGCGCCGCAAGCGTCTGGCCCGCTTGCTCAAAAAGCTGCGTGCCATGCGCCGGAGCTTGCCTTCCCTGGTCCAGCTGCTGATGCGTTTGGGCGCCGCGAAATCGGCAGCCGGCCGCGCCTTCCAGTTCGTGCACCTGCAAGTGCCCGTCGAAGGCCAGGCGGTAACGCGGGAAACGTTCCAGTTTGGTGTGGACAAGAAAAAACTCCAAGCGGCGGAAGGGCGTGACGGACACTACTTACTGCGCTCCAACCTGACCGCCGGAGATCCGAGTGTCCTGTGGGCGCGCTACGTGCAGCTGACACAGATCGAATCGGTCTTCCGATCTCTCAAGAGTGAACTCGGCATACGCCCCATCTACCATCAACTGGAGCATCGCACCGACGCTCACATTCTGATTGCCTTTCTCGCCTATTGCTTGCAAATCACCCTGAAGCAGCGCCTACTGCTGCACGCCCCGGGGTTGACACCCACAGCGGTGCTGGAGAAGTTGGCAGAAATCCAAATGATTGACATCTGGATTCCGACCGTTGATCAACGGTGGTTGATTCTGCCGCGCTACACGCAACCTTCCTCAGACACCAAGCTGCTCATTGAAAAGCTGAGACTGGAGTTGCCGAACCAGCCGCCACCGCGTCTCACTGCGCCCACCGAGAGTAACGAAATCAACGAAATCGAGGCACAGACCGTCCGGTAGCTGGGCCGTTTGTGGTGGAGACCTTTTAATAACCTCGACTGATTTAAAAGCACTTAACTGGATCAGGAGAGCCCAACTGCGAAAGTTCGGCTAATGGTTGGCACGACTCTGAGCGCGAAGTCCGTTCGTACATCGGGAAGCGTGCTGAGAGGATAACTACCCACCTGCCATCTTCGAGCCCGCGCGGTCACGGAGGCTGACTGTGAGAATCACGTACTCAGTTATTCTGCTGTTAGTTTTTGCCCCTCTCTTTGGAATTCCGCTGGAAGCGGCCTGTACAGGCACATCCGTCAGTGCGTTCGGAGCGAGAGGAGACGGGCACAGCGATGACACGGCAGCAATTCAAAGCGCCATTAGTGCCGCCGCTGCGACAGGCGGCGGGTCGGTGGTGTTCAGCGTAGCACGCTACTACACCACGGGCACACTGTTAGTGCCGCAAGGGGTGGTGCTTTGCGGAGCGATCGAAGGCCCCTTCGATGTCGCCGGAGTTGATCCGGCTGTCACCACATTCGCACCCACGCTGCTGGTCACCAATACTGGTGCTCCCTTCGTGACTCTGAATGGACTCGGGGCTGGAGTCACCGACCTACTCTTCCACTATCCCAACCAGGTTGGCGTCAACGCGTCTGCACCTAGCCTCTACCCTTACACCATTGTTACGAGTTCTCCGGGAACGAAGGTG
>Ga0193751_1002153_pt1 | contig 12097 bp, 11 predicted proteins | sample L1c2metaG_FD_143050 | JGI IMG/M metagenome (GOLD analysis project Ga0193751, IMG submission 143050) | Soil microbial communities from a riparian zone of the East river system, Colorado, United States - L1c2 | ecosystem: Environmental > Terrestrial > Soil > Riparian zone | place: USA: East River... | reverse complement strand
GGTCGGCCGCATCGTGCGGGATAGTGAAGGGCCGCACTTCAATGTCGCCCACCTGAAAGCGATGCCCTGACTCGAATGCCTCGAATTTCTCCAACCTCGGCCGCTCGCCTTTTTCATTGCGCAGAGGGCGCGCCCATGCCTGATGAGTCGCACCCGTCATAAACACTGGGATGCGCAGCTTCTTGGCCAGCGTTGCCAATCCGTAAACATGATCGGAATGCTCATGCGTGATGAGGATCGCGGAGAGCGTATGCGGATCTTCGCCCAGCGACTTCATGCGCTTGAAAGTCTCGCGGCAGGAGATGCCGGCATCGACCAGAATCCTGGTGCAAGCGCTGGACACGACCGCACAATTCCCGCGGCTGCCGCTGGCCAGCATCGACACACATACACTCATGCTCGCCAGCATACGCGCCCACCCTGTGGATCGAAAGTAACTTTTTGGGCAAGCCCATACCTAAGAGCGAAGGCTTCCGGCTTCCGCGCGCCGGCGTTCACAAATGAGGATGCCGCAGCAGGTTTTCCGGAAGCCCAGAGCCGGAAGCCGGAAGCCGTTTTACTTCCCCTGCCGCAAGTTATCCATCACCCGCCGCAGGATCGATCCCCCATACGCCCCCGCGATTCCCGGCAGAAATGCCAGATACGATCCATACACCTGCGCCCGCGTCGGCTTCACCGTAAGAATGACATATGCCGCCACCTCGGTCAGCGGAATACAAATTCCGACCACCAGCACCCAGCGCCAAGGCCAGCGCGGACGCAGCATGCCCAGCAAAATGCAGGCAGACAACACCAGCAGAGCAGTGAATAACAGATCGTTGATTGCCACATCGGCCCAGCCCGCGCCGATCCCGCACAGTGCAGCTAGCAGATAAAACCACGTGTCGCTCCCGAGCGTTTTCATTCAACAATCAACAATCATCAATATGTATAGAACCCCCGCCCGCTCTTCCTCCCCACCCACCCCGCATCCACCATCTTAATCAGCAGCGGACACGGCCGGTACTTGGGATCGCCCAGCCCGCCATGCAGCACGCGCATGATGTCCAGGCAAACGTCGAGCCCAATAAAGTCCGCCAGCGTCAACGGCCCCATGGGATGCGCCATCCCCAACTTGAACACTTCGTCCACTGCCTCGGCCGTGGCCACGCCTTCCATCACCGCATACATCGCCTCGTTCAGCAGCGGCATCAGCACGCGGTTGGAAACGAACCCCGGGGAATCATTCACCTCCACCGGCGTTTTCTCGAGCTTCACCGACAAATCACGAACTGCGAGAAACGTTTCCTGCGAAGTGGCCAGCCCGCGGATCACCTCCACCAGCTTCATGACCGGCACTGGATTGAAAAAGTGCATGCCGATAACTTTGTCCGCCCGCTTGGTTTGCGCCGCCAGCTTGGTAATAGAAATAGAAGACGTATTCGAAGCCAAAATAATTTCCGCCCGCATCACCCGGTCGAGGTCGCGAAAGATTTCCGTCTTGATCTCAAACTTCTCCGTCGCCGCCTCGATCACAAAGTCGCAGTCCCCCAACTTACCGCGTTCCGTCACCACCTGAATTCGCCGCAGCGCGGAAGCCTTGTTGTCCGCAGTAATTTTATTCTTCGCCACCTCGCGCTCCAGATTCTTGCCGATCGTCTCCAGAGCGCGCTCCAGAAACCGCTGCTCCACATCGCACAAAACAACGTCATATCCCCCGCGCGCAAACACATGCGCAATCCCGTTGCCCATCGTCCCCGCGCCAATTACGGCGACCCGCCGAATATCCATAACCTTCGCCTCGATGAAAACGTTCGAGTCTACCACTACGCGACGTTACGTTTTCGCCACCGCAAAATCGACAGAGGGTGCCCCATCCTAACGTCGCGCACTTTGCGACGTTAGGGTGGGGATTTTGAACGTTCTTGGACCACCGAAAAGCCCCGCCCAAGCGAAGCTTGGACGGGCCACCCTCAGGATTTCTTCGCGCTCCTCGGGTTGGGTGCCCGCTGGCCGAGGTGTAAAATCATTGAAGCACACCTGATAACGACCTTTTTATCATCGAAAGGATTTTCTCCATGGCAACGCTCGAAGCCCCCGTCCGGCCGCGCACCACCTCGCACCAGGGACCGTTTGTCACCGAGCCCTTTTTTGATTTTCGCAACGAAGAAAACGCCCGCCGCATGCGCTCCGCCATCGCCAAGGTCCGCGGACAGTTGGGCCGCGAGTACGACCTCATCATCGGCGGCAAGCACGTTAAGACTACCGACAAGATCAAGTCGATCAACCCGACGCACCCATCGCAGATTGTCGGCATTCATCAAAAAGCGGACAAGGAACATGTTGAACCCGCGATGAAAGCCGCTCTCGCAGCCTTCGAATCCTGGAGCCGCACCACGGTGGAGGAACGCACCGGCCTGGTTTTTCGTGTCGGTGACCTGCTGCGCCAGCGCAAAATGGAATTCATGGCGTGGCTGGTCTTTGAAGTCAGCAAGAACTGGGCTGAAGCAGACGCCGACATTTCCGAGACCATCGATTTCTGCGAATTCTATGCCCGCGAGGCGCTGCGCTTCTCGCAGGCAAAGACGTCCATCCAGTTGCCCGGCGAGCGCGACACGCTGCTGTATATTCCACTAGGCGTGGGCGCGGTGATTCCGCCGTGGAATTTCCCTTGCGCGATCATGGCCGGCATGACGGTGGCCTCGATCGTCAGCGGGAACACTGTAATTCTGAAACCGTCAAGCGATTCACCCACCATCGCAGCAAAATTTGTGGAGCTGCTCGAAGAAGCGGGCATGCCCGAAGGCGTGGTGAATTTCTGCCCCGGCGCCGGAGCCAGCTTCGGCGATGCCGTCGTGGCGCATCCTAAGACTCGCTACATCGCGTTCACCGGTTCCCGCGAAGTCGGTCTGCACATCAACAAAGTCGCCGCCACGCAAGCTCCCGGCCAGATCTGGATCAAGCGCGCGATTCTTGAGATGGGCGGCAAAGACGCGATCATCGTCGACGCCGACGCCGACATCGCTTCCGCCGTCGAAGGCGTGGCCGTGTCCGCCTTCGGATTTCAGGGCCAGAAGTGCTCCGCCTGCTCCCGAGCAATCGTTGACGAACGCGTCTACGACAAATTCCTCGAACAACTCAAAGCTCGCGTGGAAAAGATTCAAGTCGGCGATCCCGCCGAGAACGCCAATATGGGCGCGGTCATCAATGAAGGCTCGATGAAGACGATTCTTGGCTACATCGAACAAGGCAAAAAAGACGGACGCCTCATCACCGGCGGCGAGCGCGCTCCTGGCGAAGGCTACTTCATCCAACCCACGGTGATTGCCGACGTCCCGCCGAAATCGAAACTCGAGCAGGAAGAAATCTTTGGTCCCGTACTGGCCGTGATCAAGGCCCACGGCTTCGACCACGCGCTCGAAATCGCCAACGACACCGAGTTCGGCCTGACGGGCGCCGTCTACACCAAATCGCGCGACAAAATCGACCGCGCTATTCAGGAATTCCACGTCGGCAACCTGTACATCAATCGTAAATGCACCGGTGCGATGGTAGGCGCGCATCCCTTCGGCGGCTTCAACATGTCCGGCACAGATTCCAAATCCGGCGGCCCGGACTATCTCTACCTGTTCACGCAAGCCAAATCGGTGGGAGAGAAAATCCGCTGAAGCGGAGCGGACACTCTTGCCCGCTGCTTTTTGCCGCTGCAGGCAAGCCGCAGGAGTGCCCGCTCCCATAAGACAAGGACCAACATCCACCGGTTCCACCGTAGCCACAAATAAAAAAGGCCGTCCGCAGACGGCCTGATTCACGACGATAAGATTACTGCGCAACCCCCGCCGGCGGTTGCGGTGCAGCTCCCTGAGTAGTCGCCGCCGCGGCCTCGTTCAGAATGCGGTGGTGAATGGTGAACAGCGCCAGTTCCAGCCGGTCCGACACTCCGATCTTGTCATACACGTTGCGCAGATAATTCTTGATGACCTGCTCGGTCGTCCCCAGCTGCGATGCGATTTCTTTGTTCTTGTAGCCCTGGACGATCAAAGCTACGATGCGCAGCTCTTTGGCGGTCAGGCGGTCGCGCACGCGCAATCCCACCATGTCGTTCTCGGTGAGTTCGCTGGGCACGGCCACGTCCTGCACCCAGGTTTCGCCGCGCGCCACTTTGCGCACGCAGTCGACCAGCGCTGCACTGGTCACGTTGCGATAGACCACGCCGTGCGCGCCATTCGACATGTGCCGCTGCGCGCTCTCTCCCGTGTCCGCGAGCACAATCACTCGCGTTTTGGCTTTGTTCGCGCCCTGCACGATGGCGGCAAAGTCGTTGTGAAATCCCGCTGCCACCACCAGCACGGCGGCGCGAAACTTGTCCAGCGCCATAAACATCTGTTCCGGCGTCTGGGCCTGGGCCACGATTCGCATCTCATCTTCCACGGCCAGCACTTTGGCAATGCCCGCCCGGAAGATCGCCTGGTTATCGGCCAGTATCAATTTGAGCATGTGTTAACGCTCCCCGAAAGTCCGCAAAAATTAAGAGTTCCTGACGAACTCATATGAGTCAATCACGCAGGCCACGCCGCGGCCTTCTCCGCTACTGCCGGTCTCATCGGCGCGCACCACTCGCCCCTTGCACTGGATCGTCACATTTTCCTGACCGCCGGTCATCTCCGGGGGCAGCGTGATTTCAAATTCCACCGGCGAACCAATCTCCATCGAAGAATCCGCGCGGATGTATACCCCTGCCGCGCTGAGATTCCCGGTGATTCCCTTGGCGTCTCCGCCGGGTTCGCCCTTGTGTATCTTAATCGGCAATTCCAGCGGGAACCGTTTTCCGGTCCGTGCTTCTTCCCCCACGGTGCCTCCTCTAGGCTGCCCTTCTTTGTTTCTCTACCAATGGGACCAGCATCGTCGCACCAGGCTCCTGGCGGGGCTGGAGACCCACTTTTCTGCTCACGCGGTTATATCACGGAACGTTACCCTTGTAAAAGCCTGATACTCCGTTAGTTAACGTAGGAAGCAGCTTTTCCCGAAGCGGTATACCATCGGTCGCGCCCGCTCGAGGTGTTGACCGTCCCTTTTACGCCGATTGCGGCACTCGCATGGTAGTGTTTGTTCAGCATTTTTCCACAAACAGGAGCGGTATTCCTATGGCGAATATTTCTCGCATCCTCAGGAAGAGAAAGGCTCGGTCTCTCCCGATTTTAGCTTTCATCTTTCTTTTTGCGGGCGTCGCGTTCTCTCTGGCACAAACGAGCCAGAAACCTTCGCCGTCACCGTCGGAGAAGAAAGCCGTTCCTGGCGCCAGCGATGCCAAACCCAACGAGCCTCCCAACGTCTTGGTCCAGCTCAACCATGCTCTGGAAACACTTGCCGCCAAGGTTTCTCCCGCAGTGGTGCAAATTCTCGTGACCGGATACGGGCCGCTTCGCGAAAGCAGCGAAGATCGATCCCAGGCCGCATTCATCGTCCGCCAACATGCAGTGGGCTCGGGAGTCATCGTAGATTCCAATGGCTACATCATGACCAATGCTCACGTAGTGGAAGGCGCTCAGCGCATTCGCGTCGCCTTACCGCTGCCTATGGGCGAGCCCGTTAGCCAGGTACCGATCGGGAAGCGTCGCATACTGGAAGCGCGCCTCATCGGCCAGCACAAAGAAACCGACCTCGCGCTGCTCAAGATCGATGAGACCGATCTGCCCACTCTACCGTTTGTCAGCCAGCGGCCCCATGTCGGGCAACTCGTGTTCGCTATCGGCAGCCCAGAGGGTCTGCAGAATTCGTTGACCATGGGAGTGATCAGCGCACTCGCTCGTCAACCGGATTCCACCAAGCCGCTTACCTACCTTCAGACCGACGCGCCGATCAATCCCGGAAACAGCGGAGGCCCCCTGGTGGATATGAATGGCTACGTTCTCGGAATCAACACTTTCATCCTGTCGCAGGGCGGAGGCAGCGAGGGTTTGGGCTTTGCCATTCCTGCGCGCGTCGTCGATTTCGTTTACCACAGCCTGCGTGACCACGGGCACGTCCATCGCGTCGAAATTGGCGCCGGCGCGCAAGAGATCACGCCCACGCTGGCGGATGGCCTGCACCTTCCGCAACGCTGGGGAGTGGTAGTGGTCGATGTGAAACCGGACGGCCCGGCCGCCGCAGCCGGTCTGCAAATTGAAGACATTATTCTCACCGCGGATGACCGGCGCATCGAAACTCTGCCGTCACTTACAGCCGCTCTGTACCTGCATCGTCTCGACCAGGTGGTGAAGTTGGAGATTCTTCGGGGCAAGGAAAAGAAAACTCTCTATATCCCAGCGATCGAGCAACGCGATCACATGGACGAGTTGCTGGATACCGTCAATCCAGAAAAGAGTTTGATTCCGCGCCTGGGTGTTCTCGCCATCGATCTCACCCCTGAGCTCCGCTCTCGCGTAGGCTCGCTGCGAATTCCCTCAGGAGTCGTGGTGGTGGGCCGCGCCGCCGACCTGATCATGCCGGACACTGGCTTGCTGGCGGGTGACCTCATCCACCAACTCAACACCACATCCATCGATTCCATGGACGGACTCCGCGCCGCCGTCGGCGCACTCAAGCCAGGCGATCCCGTTGTGCTGCAAGTGGAGCGCGATGGTGGCCTACTCTATGTGAGCTTCGAGCTGGAGTAGTGTCGGGGGGCGAATTTCGAGTTGAAGTCCTCAAGATTTGTCTCTTGCCTTAACCCTCTTGGTTAGCTAACATATACTTAGCTAATATGAAAACCGTTGGTATTCACGAAGCCAAAACCAACCTCTCTCGGCTGATCAAAAAAGCATGCTCAGGAGAGGAGATCATTATTGCGCGCGGCAAAGAACCTGTAGTACGGCTGGTTCCGATTGCATCCCGCAAGGGTCGCCGGAAGCTCGGTATTTTGAAAGGTAAACTAGTGGTCGGACCCGAATTCTTCGAGCCACTCCCGCCCGAAGAACTCGACCGCTGGGAGTGAGTTACGCGATTTCTTCTCGACACGCATACCCTTCTTTGGAGCTTCAATGATTCGCCTTCATTGAGCCCGCGAGCTCGACGACTCATCGAAGACGGCAATAATGAAATGCTCGTAAGTGCAGCCTCAGCGTGGGAAATTGCGACAAAGGTTCGGCTGGGCAAGTTGCAGGAGGGGGAGGAACTGGTTGCCGATCTGGATCGTTACCTTGCTCACTTGGGATGCGATGCCCTGCCGATCTCACTCGATCACGCCGTCCGGGCCGGCAAACTTTCAGGAGAGCATCGCGATCCGTTTGACAGAATGCTGATTGCTCAGGCGCAGGCTGAGAATCTCAATATCATCAGTAATGACCGCATCTTCGATACATATCATGTTCAGCGCATCTGCTAGGCTTTGTTTTGATCGGTTCAACCTGTTTACAATCCCGCGCGCACTGCCGATGCCTTACCCTTCCCCGCGCACTCGATCACAACTCCTAACCCAGCAGTGATTGTCTCTACCACGCTAAGGTCATCCGCTGTGAACGCATCTTGGTCGGCGCGATATAACGCCAGCACCGCCGCAACTGCAGCGGATCCTTCCATCGGCACAGCCAGCGCCGAACGCAGCGTGCTGTACTTTGTAGGATCGTTCAGGTACCCCGGTTCGACCGAAGGATTACCGTTCCGAATAGCCTTGTGGTTTTGCGCTACCCATCCCGAGAGTCCCTCTCCATGCGGGATCCTTAGTGAAGAAAACAACCGGAAGTTTTCCCCACTCACGAACTCGGCAGTGAGCACACCATTTCTCGGGCAATAGACCGCCAGAGCATCGTGCGGAACCAGGTGTTTTAACCGCATCGCGAGGAGGGAAAGAATATCCTCGGCGCTCAACGCAGGGCCGCCCCGGCGGCTGAGCGCAAGGATCTCCTGAGCTCGCTGCCGGGCTACCGAAATCAATTCAAAGGAATCTTCAGCCGTTCCGGACGTGTCTGCATCTGGCCCAGGGGCAGCTTCGAATCCGGCCGCAGGCGCCAGGCCGCGTTCCACCTTAACGTCCGTAGACAACTTCGGCGGAGCATGCAAGGGCTGCTCATTCGCAAGTTTTTCCAGCTCAATATAACGGCGCTGCAGAATCGCAACCACCTTCGGATCAAAACTCTTGCCGGCATCCGCAGCCACCTTGGCCATGGCTTCATCCAACGGCAGCGCCTTGCGGTATTGCCGGTCCGAAGCCAGAGCATCCAGGCAATCGACCGCCGCCAGAATTCGAGCGCCTATCGGAATCGCCTCCCCTGCTAGCCCGTTCGGATATCCGCTGCCATCCCATTTCTCGTGGTGAGCGCGCACGATCGGAACTACGGGATACGGAAAATCCACCTGCTCCAAAATTTCCGCCCCCACCGTGGGATGAATTTTCATCTTCTCGAATTCCTCGGGCGATAGCTTGCCGGGTTTTGAAATAATGTGCTCGGGCACGGCCAGCTTCCCGATGTCATGCAGCACCGACGCCGCTTGCAGCGCTTCGGTTTCGTCGTCGCTCAAGCCCAGTTCCTTCGCCAGTTCCATGGCGTACACTCGCACCCGCTGCAGGTGTTCGCCAGTAGTTGCATCCTTGGCCTCGATGGCCAGCGCGAGCGCTTCAATCGTTCGCAGGTGCAGGCTGGAGACCTTCTCGGCGTGCCGCTTCTCGGCATCCAGCTTCCCGAGATAAAGACGATACGACCGGTACATCAGGTAAATTGGCGGAAGAACCAGCAGCGACGACTGCCATCCCACGTGCCGGTTTAGGAAATTCACCAACCCTGCCGCGGCCGCCCCTACCATGTAGTAGGGAAATGACCATAGATAGCAATTGGTCCACACTTTGGTGAAAGGCTTATCTTCCGTCAGCCCGATGATGATCGACATCGCCGCTGTGTTGCAGCCGTAGTGTGTGATCGCGGCCACCAGAAGGGCGAGCGGGCCGGGAGCGTGCAGGACATAAATGACGACCAGCTTATAAGCGCCGTATGCGACGGCGCTCGAAACCGTTACCTGCGACACGTTGAAAATGAGTTGGACTCGCTTTAACTGCCGCGCCGGCTTCCAATAAAACTGCGCCAGCGTGCTCGCGAGGCAGATCAGCAGGGTCTCCGGCAAAGTCAGTTCCAGGATTCCGAGCAGTGTGAACAGGAAATTTACCGACAGCGTTCCCTCAATGCCGGGCAAGGTCACTTTGAGTGACGAAGCCAGAAGCGCCGCAATCAGATAGCAAACGAACTTCAGCGGATCATTCGACTGCCAGTGCCAGAATGCCAGCGCAAAACAGACCAATCCCGCCAGCGCCATAGTGGCGATAAACACGCGCGCGCCAATAGAACGAACCCACGACATGGTAAGTACTTAAATTTTCAATCAAGTCGGGCGGCATGTCCGCCCAAAACGAATCTCTCTGATTACCATGGTTTTCCCGAAATATCAGCAACTTACAGGCATGAAGATCTCCCGTGAGCGTTTGCACAAACCGTGGCTGAGACAACTTGTCCCAGGTGGCGGGCAATGGGACAAAGGGCCCATCAAGTTTCGCGCCAGCCTACGGTAAACCACTGATAACGAACGGAAACTAAAGTGCCGCTTTGGACCAGCACCTGCACATATGAGAGGCACTTAGGACTGTTACGCGCCTGTGAGCGCTTTGATTTGGGGCAATGGGGGGAAAATGAAGAAGTTCCTGCTTTTACTACTGATCTTTACGGTCACGTTGGCTAACGCCGACAACTCGAAAATATCTCCGGAACTGCAAAACTATCCGTCAACCCAACAGGCACAAGTTATTGTTCAATACGTGCCGGGAACGCAGGTGAGCTGTAGCGGGCTACTCGGCCTGGTCGATTGCCTGGTGAATGACATTCTGAACCTGGGTGGTACCATCCTGGGACAACTACCGCTGATCAACGGCGTGGTTGCGTTGCTCGATGGCAATGGCATCGTGAGCCTCTCCAACCAGTCGAACGTCGTCTACATCAGTATGGACCGCCCGTTGGCGCCATCGCTTAGCAACGCCGCGCCTGCGATCAACGCAGAATACGCGTGGCAGTCGAACTATACCGGAGCCGGCATTGGTGTAGCGCTGATCGACAGTGGCGTGAACACTCATCCCGACCTCAACCAGGGCATTCTGCTGTTGCCGCGAGTCGTTTATCAGCAGTCCTTTGTGCCGGGAAATTCGAGCTCCAGTGACCAGTACGGGCACGGCACCCACATCGCAGGCCTGATCGCCGGTGACGGCCTCAGCTCCACCGGCCTTCTCTTCACCAAGACCTTCAAAGGGATCGCGCCCGGTGCCAACATCGTTAATTTGCGCGTACTCGATGCCAACGGCGCTTCTACCGATAGCGTGGTAATTGCTGCCATCGCCCGCGCAATCTCCCTGAAATCGACCTACAACATCCGGGTGATCAACCTTTCGCTAGGCCGCGCCGTCTACGAAACTTACAAACTTGACCCGCTGTGCGTGGCTGTCGAGAGGGCCTGGAAGAGCGGAATTGTCGTGGTGGTCGCGGCCGGCAACAACGGCCGCTATCAAGCCACGAATGGCTATGCCACTATTACCTCCCCCGGGAACGATCCCTATGTCCTCACCGTCGGTGCGATGAAGCCAATGGGCACGCCCACCCGCACCGATGACCTGATCGCCAGCTATAGCTCCAAGGGTCCGACCGCAGTTGACGCAGTCGTGAAGCCCGATCTCGTCGCCCCCGGCAACCTGCTGGTTTCGCTGGCCGCGCCCACTTCGACTCTCTACACGCAGGATCCCGGCAATCGGGTTCCCTACAGCTACTATGTGAACGGAGGCACCAGCACATCCTCTTCCGTTTACTTCACGCTGAGCGGAACCAGCATGGCCACCGGTGTGGTCAGCGGAGTAGTCGCCGACATCCTGCAGAAGACTCCAAGTCTCAATCCCGATCAGGTGAAGGCCCGCCTCATGAAGACGGCATGGAAGTCTCTCCCACAATACAGCAGTACCACCGATCCCACCACCGGCATCACCTACACCGACCAATATGATGTATTCACCGTCGGTGCGGGCTACATCGATGTCGAAGCCGCCTTGCTCAACACCGACGTGGCGAAAGGTACTGCGATGTCTCCGATCGCTACTTTCAATAGCAGCACGGACCAGGTCTCCATGAAGGATGATCGCTCCGCGGTTTGGAATACTTCCTCCACCTGGTCGAACGCGGCCGTCTGGGGATCTTCGCAGTTCGTTACCGGAACGTCGAGTAGCACAACCTCCGGCAGCAATGCCTTGTGGGGCAGCAATGCTCTCTGGGGCTCCAATGCCTTGTGGGGATCGAACGCGCTCTGGGGCAGCAATGCTCTCTGGGGTAGCAATGCCCTGTGGGGCAGCAACGCCCTCTGGGGCAGCGACGCTTCCGCCGGCGAACAATAACCTGCGCACTCGAAGAAAAAGAGGCCGCGATAAATTCGCGGCCTCTTTTCTTTTGCACGTAGCGACAGCCGCCTCGGCTGTCCAGCGAGCCTGCCCTAACGAGCGGCAACCGCCTTCAATATTGCGCCTTTGAGTTCGTCCGCATGGAAACCAAAAGGGCCAGGCCGACTCTTGTAGGCTACCCGCCTGCCAGCATCAATCAAATAAAGCCGATCTGGCCAGCCGGTGTAAGCACTCTCAGTCGAGTTTCCAAATTCATCCAGCACCGCCGGAATCTCGATTCCCAGCTTGCGCACGCAAGCCCCGGCGACAAAAGCGCGTTCCTCTTCACTGTGCGGGCTGGCAAATACAACTTTGTCCCTTACATTGCTCTCAATCTGCCATACGTCGCTGGGGTGCGCTTCAGTGATGTAGACCACCAGGAATGTGATCCGGTCTCCGAACTGCTGGTAAAGTTTGTTGAGGGCAGGAACCTCCCGCCGGAAGGGAGGTCAGGTATAGCTTCCAAATACCAGCACTACCGGACGATTCTGCGCGGTTAAAGACGACAGTTGTACTTGGGCTGTCTTATCGAGTTTCGTCAGCGCAAAATCCGGCGCCGGACTGCCGATCTGCAATGTGCCCGCGCGAGCCTGCATCCAAAGCGTTTCGAAAGGAAAAACCAAAAAAGGAATCGGCCCTGGAATCTTGGCCATCACCCGCGCAAAGCGTTCCGGCGATTGCCACATC
>Ga0193751_1002152_pt1 | contig 12100 bp, 9 predicted proteins | sample L1c2metaG_FD_143050 | JGI IMG/M metagenome (GOLD analysis project Ga0193751, IMG submission 143050) | Soil microbial communities from a riparian zone of the East river system, Colorado, United States - L1c2 | ecosystem: Environmental > Terrestrial > Soil > Riparian zone | place: USA: East River... | reverse complement strand
CACGGTCCCGAATGTCCTCAGAATAGGGTTGTGTCATCCATGCCGGCCCCCAATTCCCAGCATGAAGCTTGAATCAGAAACCCGCCGATTTGGGAATCCCGATTCCGACAAAAAACATCATGCTCTAGTAGCCGTTTTGCCGCCGGTTCAATATCCGGCTTCAGGACGAATAAATCTCGATATTCGGTCAAACCGAAATGAGCCTTTATTTGGTTTTGATCGATGCTGAATTTCAAAAAAATCTGCTTGCCGCTGAGCGGTCGCCTAAATCGGTCATTACCACTGCGCCCATAAAGTCGGACGCGAGGTCCCAATAGGATACAATATTCAACTAGCAGGTCATCATCATTGATCCTTGGTATGGCCTCTGTCTTTTGTCCGATGCCTGAACCAGCTAGCTTGCTGCGGAACAATCGCGCAGCATCTGCGATTGGTATTAAATTAAAGTCAGTCGTTTGCAGTTGGTCAGTAAGGGGTTTGGGACGTTGCGTTATCGGGTATGCAGCAATTTGCTCTGATCCCAGAAAAGCGCCGTCGCCTTGGCCGGACATGCGAGAACATAGGGCGAGAAACTCATCGTATTTTTCTCGCCCTAGCCTTGCGGCAAGAATTTCAAGTAGATACCAAACGCTTTCGCCCACAGATATTGGTCTTTGTTCTGACCAAGAATAGTGAGCCAATCTGACGACGGCTTCTTCATTTTCATCTAACAGCGCATCAAGTTGTTTAATGTCGGAAATTCCGAGAAAATGCGCTTGTTCCTCCATTATCCACGACATCGATGTTCTATCCTCGTCAACCTTCAGGTCGGCGTCGTCGGCAATTCGTTTGTCTAGGCGTCTTACACGTCGATTAGAACGCATATAGGCGCCAAGAGCAGCATCGTCGATTGGGATAGGGGCCACCAAATCAGAGGGTAAGGAAGTGGTTTCTTCGCGCGCAGTCAAATCGGGCTTTATATCGGCTGCAGAATGCTCATGTCCGCGACCGGCTATCAATTTCGAATTTTTCGATTTTTCGAGAATTGAAATTGCCAAATAGACGATCACCATGAGTGCCGCTATTACAACGAGCGCCAAAACCCAGACATCTAGGGGCGATCTCCCATCTACGGCAGCCTTGATGAAGGTCACGACACCACCACCCCCGCCAATGGCGGCAGATATCCAGCCCTTCCAATCGAAGATAAAGCCCAGCAGCGTACCGCCGAAATCTGCACGCGATGCACGGTCGTACCAGCGCCAAAAAGCCATCGCTGCAACCTCCTAGTCGGAACCGTACCCTAGGAGCGGCGGATTCAGAATGTCTGGATTTGAGCGATCCGGGGTCACTTTCGGACCGCTGTGGCGTTTGCGCGTTAGCACCGGGAAAACCTACCGTCCGAACAGCCGGTCCATCAGCCAGCCGTCCAGTCCGCTCGCCGCTTCCGGCCGAACCGAGGCGCGCGTCGGCGCCGGCCGGCCTGCGACGGCAGCGGAGGTTGCGGCCGCCAAATTGGTTTGCGGCAGGGCCTGCGCGATATTCGCAAGCAAGCCACCCGCTTGCGAGCCCGGCAGGGCCGCGACCGGCACGCCCTGATGGGCCGCTTTCATGAAACGGGTCCAGACTTCGACGGGCAGACCGCCGCCGGTTGCCTTCTTGGTCGGCGAATTGTCGTCATTGCCGAGCCAGACGCCGGTCACGAGATTGGACGTATAGCCGATGAACCAGGCGTCGCGGAAATCCTGACTGGTGCCGGTCTTGCCGGCGGCCATCCAGCCCGCAAGTTCCGCCTTGTGCGCGGTGCCGCTCACTAGCGTCTCCTGCATCATCGTATTCATCATCGCCACATGGCGTGGTTCGATCACCTGGCCAAGCTGATCGTTGGGCCGCGCATACAGTACCTTGCCCTCGACGGTGCGGATTTTGTTGACGACATGCGGCGAGATGCCGAGGCCGCCATTGGCAAACGGCACATAGGCGCCGACCAGTTCGATCAGCGAGACTTCGGAGGTGCCGAGCGCGATCGACGCGTTGGCGTCGAGCTTCGATGAAATGCCGAGCCGATGCGCGGTGCGCACCACATTCTTGGGTCCCACCTCCAACCCGAGCCGCACCGCTACGGTATTGAGCGACATCGCCAGCGCCTGGGTCAGCGTCACCGCGCCGAAATACTCATGGCCGTAATTCTCAGGCTTCCAGCCCTTGACGTCGAGCGGCGCATCCTGCCGGATCGTCTCTGGCGTCAGGCCGGATTCGATCGCGGTGAGATAGACGAAGGGCTTGAAGGCCGAGCCCGGCTGGCGTCTCGCCGTCACCGCGCGATTGTACTGGCTTTCGGCGTAGTTACGGCCGCCGACCATGGCGCGCACCGCGCCATCCGGCGTCATCGCCACCAGCGCGCCCTGGCTCACATTGAATTTAACGCTCTTGGCCGCGAGTTCGTCGATCACGGCGGCTTCGGCGACCGCCTGCAGTTTCGGGTCGATGGAAGTTTCGACCACCACACTCTGGTCGATCTGGCCGATCAGATCGTCGAGCACCTCGCCGATCCAGTCCGCCACATAGTTGACCGTGCCGGCGCCGACCGGCTTCACATGGTAGGAGGGATGCCCGATCGAGGCCTGCGCCTGCGCTTCGGTAATGAATTTGGCTTCCGCCATCGCGGTAAGCACCGTCTGCGCCCGCTGCTCGGCGCCTTCGGGGTTGCGATTGGGCGCCAGCCGCGACGGCGACTTGACGAGGCCTGCGAGCATCGCCGCCTCCGCCAGCGTCACGTTCCTGGCCGACTTGCCGAAATAGCGCTGGGCGGCGGCTTCGACGCCATAGGCGCCGGAGCCGAAATAGACGCGGTTGAGATAGAGTTCGAGAATCTCGGCCTTGGAGTGCTTGCGCTCCAGCCAGAACGCGAGCTCGACTTCCTGCAACTTGCGCTGAAACGTGCGCTCCTGCGTCAAGAACAGGTTCTTGGCCAACTGCTGGGTGAGCGTGGAGCCACCTTGCGAAACGCCGCGATGCAGGATGTTCGCCACCGCCGCGCGCGCGATGCCGATGGGGTCGACGCCGTGATGCGAATAGAAGCGGCGGTCCTCGATGGCGATGAAGGCCTTCGGCAGATAGGCCGGCAGATCCTTCAGCGCGACATTGGCGCCGGCCATTTCGCCCCGCGTTGCCAGCACGCTGCCGTCGAGGCCGGTGATCTGAATGGTGGGCGGCCGTTTCGGGATTTCGAACGACTGGATCGCGGGCAGATGCGCGCCGACCCAGACGATGACGCCGACCATCGCGATCGCGCCCCACAGGCCGAGCACCACGCCCCAATAGAACAGGCGCGGCAGACCGAGGCGCGCCCGGCCACTGGATCGGCGCTTGCGGCTTGCCCTTCTGACGCGCGGCTTGCGCTCGCGCGGGGCCTCGTCGTCATCGTCATCGTCGCGGTCGATGGCCTTGCGTCTGGGCGATGGTTTCCTCGGTTTGTCTGCTTCGGCCGGGGCGACGCGATCCTGCGAACCGAGACGCAATTCCGCCAGCGAAGCACCGAGGCCGAATTGCGGCTCCTTGCGCCCGCTACTCTTTTTCCGTCCCCACGCCATCCGCGAACGCCCACGCCACCCGATGCCGGCCAAGGTAGCGGGGCGGGTTTAAAGCCGTCTTAAGCGATGGTTAATCGGGGCACCCGGCGCGATGCGTAACTGCCTGACATGAAAGGCGTTCAGACAGACTTAACCCTACCGCGGATGAGAATTGAGGGCCGCCATCGCAAGCAGCGTTCGCGATGGCGGCCTGCGACTTAACGCCCGAATCAATCCGGCATTAGCCGGCAGCGCTGTTATCCTCGATGATCGGACCGAACAGTTCCCAGCGCTCGCCGTTGAACCTCATCATCTGAAACAGCTTGTTGACCCGATAGTCGTTGGGCGTGGTGTTGCCGACGACTCCGGGCAGCGCGAGGTCAAGCTGGACGTTCTTCAGATTGGTGGCCTGCTTCATCACATTTTCACGGGTCAGGTCGTCGCCGCATTGCTTCAGGACGTGAACCATTAGCTGTGCGGTGCTGTAGCCATAGGTATTGAAGCTGGAATTCTTGTCACCTTCCGGGAAATACTTCGCCATGAACTCGAAATACTTTTTCATCCCCGGATCGTCTTTCCAGGTCGGATCGAGTGGATCCTTGCCGTAGTTGACGCTGATCACGCCCTTGGAGGCGTCAAGGCCCGCAGGCTGCATCACGGCGCCCACTGAAGTGGCGTTGATGTCGAGGATATGCACCGGCTTCCAGCCAAGTTCGGCGTTCTTCTTGATCGCCTGCGCGGCAAATTTCGGCGTCGATGCGCTGAAGAACACGTCGGCGCCAGCCGACTTCAGCTTGATGATTTGCGAGTCGATGGTCGGATCCGTCATCTCGTACGACGCCTCGGCGACCACCATCGTGGCAGCCTTGGCGCCGAGGCCGGCCTTGATGCCATTCAGATAGTCCCTGCCCAGATCGTCGTTCTGGTAGAGCACGCCGACCTTGGCGTTCGGGTACTCCTTGAGAATGTACTGGCCGTAGATGCGCCCCTCTGCGAAGTAGTTGGGATTGAAGCCGAGCGTCCAAGGGAAGTTCTTCGGATCGGTGAATCTGGAGGCGCCGGTGGCGGCGAACAGTTGCGGCACCTTTTTCATGTTGAGATATTTCTGGACGGCCGCGTTGGAGGGGGTGCCGATGATCTGGAAGGTCAGCAAAACCTCATCGCTCTCGACCAGTTTGCGCACCTGTTCCACCGCCTTAGGGGGACTATAGGCGTCGTCATACTGGATCAGGTTGATCTTGCGGCCATTCACGCCGCCTTGCTCGTTGATCATGTTGAAATAAGCCGCCTGGGCCTTGCCGAGGGTGGCGTAGGCGGAAGCCGGCCCGCTGAAGGGCACGGTCTGCCCGATCTTGATCTCGGTGTCGGTCGCGCCGGGATCATACTTTTTCTGCGCCTGGGCTGACGATGCCGATAGCGCAAATGCGACCGCCGTTGCGGTGACGAAATGAAAGAAGCTGTTGCTCATGTCGCTGCCTCACCTCAGTTTTTTAATTATGCCGACGATCTGTTCGACGATAGATGGCGTCATCGCTCACGCGCGATACTGGATGAACGATGATGGCAATGCAAGGCAATGAAGGGCTTAAAAGGTGAACGCCCTCACGCCAGCCAGAGCAGAACCAAGGCGATCGCCGCGGGCGCGGCCTGCACCAACAGAATCCTGATGCTGACGGTGGCCGCGCCATAGATGCCGGCGACGATCACGCAAAGCAGGAAGAACACCTTGATCTGGAAAGCGAACCCGGGCACGGCCTGAACCAGTCCCCAGACTAGGCCAGCGGCAAGAAAACCATTATAGAGTCCCTGATTGGCGGCAAGGACCGCGGAATCGGCGGCCTTCTCGGGCGAGTTCCGAAAGGTCCTCAGGCCGAGCGGTTTGGTCCACAGGAACATCTCCAAAACCAGAAAATAGACATGCAGCGCAGCGACCAGCGCCACCAACAGGTTGGCAATTGCGTTCATCTTGTTCTCCCCCTAAGACGCCAGCCGAATGATCGCCCGCATGATGATAGCACGCATCGGGTGATGGCAGGCTACGAGGCAAAGACGATGACAGGCCATATCGATCCGACCAAGGACGCGTTCGCCCGGTTTCGTGACAACGATCGCGAAGGCCCGATCCACATGCTCAATCTGGTCCGCTTGCGCGATCACGCCGCCTATCCCGATGGGCAGGTCGCCACCGGCCCAGAGGCCTACGCCGCCTATGGCCGCGACAGCGGGCCGGTGTTCATCCGTCTCGGCGGCAAGGTGATCTGGCAAGGCAGCTTCGAACTGATGCTGATCGGACCATCCGACGAGCGCTGGGATCATTGCTTCATCGCCGAATATCCCAGCGTCGGCGCCTTTGTCGAAATGATCCGCGATCCGGTCTATCGGCAAGCCGTGAAGCACCGGCAGGCTGCGGTGGAGGATTCGCGCCTCATTCGTTTGAAGCCGCGCGCGACCGGCACGACCTTTGGCGAGATTCCGTAAAAGGCCGTGAAGATCGTCGCGCGGCTCACGCCGCGACCTGCTCGTTGGCCAACAGGTGGATCAGCGCGCTTCTGATCGCGGACTGGCGCGTCGGCGCCGTGATCTGCGCGCCGAGCAGGTCGGTGACGTAGAACACGTCGCGGGCGCGCTCGCCGAAGGTCGCGACATGGGCCGAGGCGATATTGAGGTTGAGCTTCGAAATCGCGGTTGTCAGCTCGTAAAGCAGGCCCGGCCGGTCGAGGCCGGACACCTCGATCACCGTATAGCGGTCCGACCACTGATTGTTGACGGTCACTTCCGGTTCGACCACGAATGGACGCGCCTTGCCGCGTCCGGCGGCGCGACGCACCACTTCGGGCAGGCGCAGCTTACCCTCCAGCACATCCTCGATCATCTCGCCGATTCGCGTGGCGCGGCGCCCCTCATCCTCGTCGCGATCGTATTCCCTCGTGATCGCGATGGTGTCGAGCGCACGGCCATCGGTGCTGGTGTAGATCTGCGCGTCGACGATATTGGCGCCCGCTGAAGCGCAGGCGCCGGCGATGATCGACAATAACCAGGGGTGATCGGTCGCGAGGATGGTGAGTTCGGTGACGCCGCGCGCCTCGTCGAAGCCGACATTGATCGCCAGTTTGTGGCCGGCCTGTTCGGCTTGCCGCAGGAAGCGCGCATGGCGGATCTTGCGGGGCAATTCGACCTTGAGCCAGTACGCGGGATAGTGCCGCGCGAGATAAGTATTGAGCTCCTGCTCCGGCCATTCCGTGAAAGCCGCGCGGAACTCCGCCTGCGCCGCGGCGATGCGCTGCGCGCGGTTGACCTCCGAGAAGCCCCCGGTCAGCACCGGTTCGGTTTCGTAATACAGCGTGCGCAACAGCTGCGCCTTCCAACCGTTCCAGACACCCGGACCGACGCCGCGAATATCGGCGGTAGTCAGGACCGTCAAAAGCTTCATCTGCTCGACCGACTGGACCACGGCCGCGAAATTTTCGATGGTCTTGCGGTCCGACAGGTCGCGCGATTGCGCCACCGTGGACATCGTCAGGTGCTGCTCGATCAGCCAGGCGACGAGCTCAGTGTCGGCGGAATTGAAACCGAGCCGCGGGCATAATCGGCGCGCCACTTTCGCGCCGGCAATCGAGTGATCCTCGAGCCGGCCCTTGGCGATGTCGTGCAGCAGCGTCGTGACGTAGATTACCGCGCGGTGTTCGGGGCGAATTTTGCGCATCAGATCGCTGGCGACGATGAATTCGTCGTTGCCGCCGCGCTCGATCTCCTGCAGGTAGCCGACGCAGCGCAACAGGTGCTCGTCCACCGTATAATGGTGGTACATGTTGAACTGCATCATCGACACGATCTTGCCGAAGGCGCGGATGAAATGACCGAGCACGCCGGTTTCGTTCATGCGCCGCAGCACCACTTCCGCATCGTTCGATGTCAGAATTTCCATGAACAGCCGGTTGGCCTCGGGATCGTCGCGCAGCTCACTGTTGATCAGCTTGAGCGACCGCGTCACCGTGCGCATGGCGTCGGGATGAAAGGCCAGGTTGTTCTTCTGCGCGAGGCGAAAGATCCGGATCAGGTTGACCGGATCGTGCTTGAAGACATCCGGCGCCGCCAGATTGATGCGGTTGTTGTCGACGATGAAGTCGTCGCTCTCCGGCACCCGCCGCCGGTTGGCGCTCGGCCGGAACCGCGCCATCATGCGGCTGAGCACCGGCACGGGCTTGGCCTGCTGATCTTCCAGCTTGGCGCACAGGATCGCGGTGAGATCGCCGACGTCCTTGGCGACCAGGAAATAGTGCTTCATGAAGCGTTCGACATCCTGCATGCCCGGGTGCGAGGTATATCCCAGCCGCACCGCGATCTCGCGCTGCAGGTCGAAGGACAGCCGCTCTTCAGCACGGGCCGTGACGAAATGCAGGTTGCAGCGGACCGACCACAGGAAATCGGCGCAGCGGCGGAAAGTGCGGTATTCCTGCGCGTCGAACACGCCGCGGTCGAGCAGCTCATCGGTGTCCCGCACCCGGTAGACATATTTCGCGATCCAGAACAGCGTATGCAGATCGCGCAGGCCGCCTTTGCCGTCCTTGACGTTGGGCTCGACCAGATAGCGCGATTGCCCGGCGCGGCGGTGCCGCTCTTCGCGCTCGGCGAGCTTGGCGGTGACGAATTGGGCGGCGGTGCCCTGCACCACTTCCTTGTCGAACCGCGCCACCAGCTCATTGTAAAGCGGCTGGTCGCCGGTCAGAAACCGGGTCTCGAGAATGGCGGTGCGGATCGTCATGTCGCCGCGGGCCTGCCGGATCGATTCGTCGACCGAACGGGTCGCGTGGCCGACCTTCAGTCCCATGTCCCACAGACAATAGAGCACGGCCTCGGCGACCTGTTCGCCCCAAGCGGTTTGCTTGTAGGGCAGGATGAACAACAGATCGATATCGGATTCCGGCGCCATCAAACCGCGGCCATAGCCGCCGGTGGCGACGACCGCCATGCGCTCGGCGCCCGAGCGGATCGGCGAGCGATAGAGGTGGCGCGTGGCGGCGGCGAACAGAATGCGGATGATTTCGTCCTGAACGAAACACAGCCGCTCGGCGCAACGCCGCCCGTGCCGATCCTTCAACAGCACGGCTTGGGCCGTGGCGCGCGCGGCGATCAGCTCGGCCTTGAGCAATTTCGCTACGGCGGCGCGAAACAGATCTTCGCGTCCGGCATGTTCCGCGGCGAGCGCGTCGACCGCGGCCGTGATCCTTGCGGTATCGAAACGTTCGTCGGCCTCGGACCGGGCCTGTGTGACAACGTCATCCATCCCCTACCCCGATATCGGACGACGCAGACGCTGTCACGGGACATCGCAAAAATAGCAGAAGATCCATGGCGCCTTCCCGTGACCCTGAACAGCGCCGCTCTCGTCCGAGGGCGCGAAGGAGGCGGATTTTGTCGTTGGCGCCAGGCCTAACCAATTGAAATGACAGTGTTTCTTTAGGGTTCCTAAAGCCGGCCGTTAAAGCGTTCCGCGCCTACCTCTTTGACGCTTGCCCGCAATCTGCTTTGATCGGGCTACCCCCCATGGAGATATCGACGATGCTCAGGATTTCACGGCGCGTCCTCGCCGCGATGATCGCCCTCTCCGCGCTGATTCCCGGCCACGCATCTGCTGCCGACGCGCTGAAGGAGATTCGCCTGGATTGGGCGACTTACAATCCGGTGTCGATGATCCTCAAACAAAAGGGATTGTTGGAGAAGGAATTCGCCAAGGACGGCATCGCCATCGTCTGGGTGCAATCGGCCGGTTCCAACAAGGCGCTCGAGTACCTCAACGCCGGTTCGATCGACTTCGGCTCGACCGCGGGTTCCGCCGCGCTGGTCGCCAGAATCAACGGCAATCCGATCAAATCGATCTATGTCTATTCGCGCCCCGAATGGACGGCGCTGGTCACGGCCAGGGATTCAAAGATTTCGACCGTCACCGACCTCAAAGGCAAGCGCGTCGCGGTGACGCGCGGCACCGATCCGCACATCTTCCTGGTGCGGGCGCTGCTCGATGCCGGCCTGAGCGAAAAGGATATCAGCCCCGTGTTGCTGCAGCACGCCGACGGCAAGACCGCGTTGATCCGCGGCGATGTCGATGCGTGGGCCGGCCTCGACCCGATGATGGCGCAGGCGGAAATCGAAGATGGCGCCAGGCTGTTGTTCCGAAAGCCCGACGCCAACACCTGGGGCATTCTCAATGTGCGCGAGCCGTTTCTAAAGGATCATCCCGACATCGTCCGCCGCGTGCTGGCGGCCTACGAGGAGGCGCGCAAATATTCGGTCGCAAACTACGACGATCTCAAGAAGACCTTCATCGCCGCGACAAGGTTGCCGGACGCGGTCGTCGACAAGCAGCTCAAGGAGCGTACCGAACTCACGCATAGCCGGATCGGCGCGCCGCAGCGGCAGTCCATCCTGGCCGCCGGCCTTGCGTTGCAGCAGGCGGGCGTGATCGACCCCAAGGCCGACGTCAAGGCGACGCTTGACGCGCTGATCGACGATCAGGTTCCGCTGCCGACGAATTGAGAATGTGGTGGGCGCATTCTTACCCTCTCCCCCTGTGGGAGAGGGTGGCACGGGCGCGCAAAGCGCGACCGTGACGGGTGAGGGGTTTTTGTCCGCGGATGCAAACCCCTCATCCGACGCGGACTGCGTCCGCGCCACCTTCTCCCACAAGGGGAGAAGGGAAGATGCCCAATCAGCGCCTTGCAATCCTTTCCGAGACGCGGTTTGGCTATCGCCATGACGGTTGAACTGCCATCGCTTGAACGAACCAACCCAATGGCGAACTCAGCGCCCACCACGCGCCTGCGTGGTTACGCGCGGCCGTTGCTGGGGCTTTTGCTGCCGGTTGGCGCCGCGCTGGCCTGGGAGATCATGGTCTGGGAAGGCCTGTCCAGCGGACGGCTGGTGCCGCCGCCGTCAAGAATTTTCGCCACCATCCTCGAACTGGCCGAGAGCGGTGAACTGACGCTCCATATCACCGCGACGATGACGCGTGTCATCGTCGGATTCGGCCTTGGCGTGGTTTCCGGCACGATCCTTGGCGCCATCTCGGGCTATTGGGGATTGGCGCGCCGGCTGCTCGATCCCACGGTGCAGGCGCTGCGAGCGATCCCGTCGCTGGCCTGGGTGCCGCTGTTCGTGCTGTGGCTCGGCATTTTCGAAACCTCGAAAATCGTGCTGATCGCGATCGGGGTGTTTTTTCCGGTCTATCTCGGCGTGATGGGCGCGATTCTGTCGGTCGACCGCAAGATCGTCGAAGTCGGCCGCACCTTCCGCCTCTCGGGGCCGGCGATGATCCGGCGCATCCTGCTGCCCGCGGTGTTGCCAGCCTATGTCGTGGCCCTGCGGGTCGGCCTCGGATTGGGATGGATGTTCGTGGTTGCCGCCGAACTGATCGGCGCCTCCGAGGGTCTCGGCTATCTTCTGCTCGACGGCCAGCAGCTCGGCAAGCCTGCGCAAATCCTGGCGGCGATCGTGATCTTCGCCATCCTCGGCAAGACCACCGATTGGCTGATCGAAACCGGCTCGTCGCCGCTGTTGCGCTGGCAGGACGCCTTCGGCCGCCAAGGTGGAGCGGTCTGATGCTGGTGCTTGACGCGATCGGAAAAGTCTATCCGAACGGCGTCCATGCGCTGGAGCGCATTTCCGCCGACGTCAACCTCGGTGAGATCGTTGCCATTATCGGCGGCTCCGGCTGCGGAAAGTCGACGTTGTTGCGCGCCATTGCCGGCCTCGACCGCGCCACGTCAGGCACGGTAACCCTCGACGATATCGCGATCTCGGCGCCGCATGCGAAAATCGGCATCATCTTCCAGGAGCCGCGGCTGCTGCCCTGGCTTAGCGTCGCCGACAATATCGGCTTCGGCCTGTCAGACCTGCCTACCGATGTCAGGCGCGAGAAGGTCTCACGCGCGCTGGCACGGGTTGGTCTCGCCGACAAAGCCAAAGCCTGGCCACGGGAGCTTTCAGGCGGGCAAGCGCAGCGCGTCGCGATTGCCCGCGCGCTGGTGCCGCAACCGGAAGTGCTGCTGCTGGACGAACCGTTTTCCGCATTGGACGCCTTCACGCGGCGGGATTTGCAGGATCATCTGCTCGACCTCTGGGCCGATTCAAGGCCGACTTTGGTGCTGGTGACCCATGATGTCGACGAAGCGGTGGTGCTGGCCGACCGTGTCTTCGTGATGCGGCCGCGGCCGGGCCGGCTGTTCGCCGAGATCAAGGTCAATCTGGCACGGCCGCGCGATCGCAATTCACCGCTGTTCGACAATTTCAAACGCCGCGTGCTGACCGCGCTGGACCGCTCGCTCGACCGCAACGTGCCCGACGCTGAGCCGAAATCCAGCGCCGGCGAAGCAATGTGGTGGTGACATCCGCGCTTCGACCCGTTACATCCGACACGACTAGTGCCGCCGATTTGAAGTTCCTGCATCACCCGCGGCAAACTCGAACAGGAACTTCAAATCGAAAATCGGCACTAGCATCATAGGCTTGCTAGTACCCTTTGCTTTCCGAAGTTCGTTTGCGAAGATGCGGAG
>Ga0193751_1002151_pt1 | contig 12107 bp, 15 predicted proteins | sample L1c2metaG_FD_143050 | JGI IMG/M metagenome (GOLD analysis project Ga0193751, IMG submission 143050) | Soil microbial communities from a riparian zone of the East river system, Colorado, United States - L1c2 | ecosystem: Environmental > Terrestrial > Soil > Riparian zone | place: USA: East River... | reverse complement strand
GACTCCATCGGGCAAAGAAGCCAGCAGGTTTTCATCAAACTCGCGTCCGGCAAACGAAGCGTCAAGTTTCTCCGTGTCAACACAGGTCAGCTTAGCCCGCATGCCAGATGCGATCATTTGCTTTGCTAGGTCCCGAGTGGGCTGCCCCCACAAGGGAAATATCGGCAGTAGGCCAGTATTTCTCATTTGTTTTTCGCGGTACCCGCGCACGTCTTCGAGAAAGAGGTCGCCAAATGCGATCCCTTCGATTCCGTCGGCGGTTGCTCTGGCGCACGTCTCAGCCATAAGCAATTCGTACTGCTCGTTCGAACAAGGCCAAGGCAAGGGGACATTCCAAAGCGGCAAACCGGCCGCCACGGCTTGCCGCTCGACCAGTTCGCGACGCACCGCATGCATCGCCACACGATCCGCGGCTTCATTGAACGTGGTCAGCAGTCCGGCGATCTCATACTCGCGTTGCTGGCGGAGAACATGCAGACTCCATGCGCTATCTTTGCCGCTGCTCCATGAAAGAAGAACGCGCTTCATAGCCGATTCCCCAGATCGAAACAAGACGGCAATTTGTTGTCTGTGCCCTCGATCAGTCTGAAATATGAAAACAAAGCGTAGCAGAGAAAGAGATCGTCGCAATAGGGAAAGACAAAAAATCCTGCGAGACCTCAAGAGACTGACGCAGGACCGCCACTCGCGCAGTCAAACTGTGCTCGGGAGGTTCTTGCAATGGCAGGATCTGCAGATGTCCTCGGCGCTACTAGCGAGAGCGGTCGAGCAATGCTCCCGCTGGCATCGTGGGAAACGCCTCGCCCCTCCCGGAGGGTGCTTGCCACCGACCAGCTGATAGCACCGCCGTGTGAAGTTGTGCTGCCTACTTTGCAGAAGGTGCCAGTTGAACAGCGTTTCTCGGCGGATGACCGCGAGGTAATCGCGTTGGCGGAGGTCCTGGTGAAGTCCGATATCGCGGTCGCGGTGGACTGGGACAAGAGCGGAAGAGACGCGGCCAAATACTTGTTGCTAACTCTTCAGCGCTGGATCCGCGACCACGGCGGGGCTGCAATCCAGCGACGTTTCGATCTGGATCTCACACTCAGCGACCGGCTGGTTGACTACTCGGATGAGCGAGTGCTGGAAGAGACGCTCTACTTGATCGTCGATCCAGATGCTGCGGCATTCGTGCTTCTGAATCCGGTCATTGAACTACTTGGGAGGGTACATCCGCGTCTGCCGGCGACATTCTTCAGGCATTTCGTAGGATCACTCAATCGCTGGGTGCGGGTCTATGACTACCACGACGCGGAAGAGCGCGTGGACATGCTGCGTGAGTGGTACGAAGGCGAAGAGAATCCCGAGCAGTACGAAGTACCGGATATTGAGGGATGTACTCCAAAATGTCTCAAAGAGCCACCCCTGAGTCTCCGAGGTCTGAAGGAACTGAGCCATTGGACACGGGACCCAGAACTGAAGGCGCTGGTCAGGGGACTGCTGGAGTTGTGTTGGGTCGCCAAACAGGCCAGGCGACCGGAGTTCAGCGAGGACATGGGAGAGCAGCTCATGGACAGCAATCCGCCACTGCCGTGTCTGCTTGCTGCATTCTCATCCGGCGATGCCGTGTTGGGGTGCTTCGACGATGAGGCTCAGACCGCAATGGAGACGACACCCCAACCTAACCTCATTGTGCCTCTCAAGCTTACCCATCCGAACAGCGTACGGCAGGGCTTCCGAACGCTGGGCGTCGTGTGCGACACGCTAGCCGCAGCCAGCCGGCTGATTGACTTGATGCCCGGCAACGAAGACGGCGTGATTGCTCGGGAGGAACAGTCATGAACGTCCAGGTACGGATCGGAGACAACCGAAACTTCAGTCTGAAACAGGCTGTGCTCCTTTATCAGGAAGGAAGCAGGGCCTTTGCGACGCTGCACGAAGTAAAGTGCCGACTGAATAAGGCGCCTTACTTGTGCGCCGGCCAGTCCGTCACGACAGGGTTTCTTGAGACGCTCGCCAAAGGCTTGGGGGCAAGCATGGGCGCAGAGGTCTTGCCGGAACATGTGATGGCAAGAACGCCGGATCTGATCGCATGGTGGAGCAGGGCGCAACGTCGGCTGATGTTCTTCGGCGATGGAAATGCCGAGGCGAAAAAGCTAAACGGCAAGATGTATTCTCACCCTGCCCTGGTGTTCATGATCCACGGGCGGGAACTGTTCGTGCGTGCGCTCGCAGAAGACTGCCGTCCAGCAGCAGATACGCACTTGAAAAACGCTCCCTACTGGAACACCGATGCGCACGGTCGAGTCTGTCTGGGAAGTATGCGAGTTCCGGAAGAGATAAGCGTCGGTTCCCTGTCGGGCTGGGAGGACGCGTATTTTGCCAGCGAATTCACGCATCCCAATGGCGCGGTCCGGCTGACAACCCATCCAGGCGGTTTTCTTGGTCTGTGGTCGGGCCTGGCGGGAAAGAAGCACAAGTTTCCCGTGAAGTTTCTGGCCGACACCAAGCAAACGCTTCAGGAATTCGTTGAGAGAAGAGGTGAAGGATGAAGCCATGGAAACTCACCAGATTCATCCTGAGTTACTGAAGAACAAAGTGCGCGTGCTGGTCGTGGGATGCGGAGGTAACGGAAGCGCTATCGCGGCTGGCTTGCCCTACTTGCATCAGGCATTGCTGGCATACGGTCATCCGGAAGGAATCCACGTAGCTTTGCTGGACCCAGATGTGATCTCTCCGACGAACTGCGTGCGCCAGCCGTTCAGTCAATCTGAGATTGGTCTCCATAAATCCGTGGTTCTCGCTAACCGCCTGAATCTGTTCTGGGGCCTGGATTGGCAGGGGATTCCGGAGCGCTTGGATCCTAAACGCAGGCTCGATGGCGTGGACATCGTGATCGGCTGTGTCGACACTCGGAAAGCGCGCGCGGCCATCGCAAAGTGCGCAGAGGATTGGAGTGAGGTCGACTACTGGCTGGACTTAGGCAACAACGTCGACAGCGGGCAATTCGTGCTCGGAGAACCCTTGAATCGAAGGAACCGGAGACACAGGCTCCGGCTGCGTACAGTCTCGGAACTTTTCCCAGAAGTCATCCAGGGCGAACTGGACGGAGATGGTCTGCCAAGCTGTAGTGCCGCGGAAGCCCTCGACCGGCAGGAACCGTTCGTCAATCCGACGGTGGCCAATCACTCACTTGCTCTGCTTGCGCGGCTGTTTCGCTACGGGACGATCTCCTGTCACGGAGGATTCGTCAGTCTGTCCTCGTTATCTAGCGTTCAGGCATTACGTGTTGATCCCAAGCATTGGCAACGGTTCCGCAACAGAGGCAGGCTCTCAAAGAACCTTTGAAACCAATGCCCGTGCTGGCAAAGCCCTTGCCTCCAGCGGGATCAGGATGGAAGGCTCCCCATTCCGGTCTGGCCTTGCCAGCCGGAAGAAGTAAGGGGTAATATATAAGTAAGGATTTAATGGAAGGCAAGGACATAACGATGCTACATTCTACAGTGACGAGTAAGGGACAAACCACCATTCCCGAGAAAATTCGAAAGGCCTTGCGAATTAAACCGGGCGACAAGTTGGAATACGAAGTGAAGGGAGACCGAGCTACCATTCGTGTGCATCCCGGCATTCGGTCGCTCAAGGGCGCGCTCGCCAGCGACAAGGGAAAGGGGATGTCTTTCGCTGAAATCCGCGAGGCCGCGGCCGCGGCCGCGCGTCATGAGGGTACCCGGTGAGCAAGCAAAGACTTGTCGACACTAATGTGATTGTCCGCTATCTGGTACAGGACCACGACAAACATGCACGAGCAGCTGGCAAACTGTTCGATGCCTGCGATCGGGGCGATGTGGTCATCGTGGTATTGCCTGTCGTTCTGGCAGAGTGCGTGTTTGTGCTTGAGTCTTTTTACCGGCACCCACGTGCGGCTATCGCCTCCGCACTCGGAGGCCTGATCTCGAGTCCTGGCGTCGAGATCGATGAGGTAACGGTCCACTTGGACGCTCTGAACCGCTATAAGGGGACGAAGGCTCACTTTGTCGACTGTCTGATCGCCGCCACCGCGGTGGCTAAGAACGTACCAGTCTCGACCTTTGATCAGGACTTTCGAAAGTTTGGCGACGTGCGCGTGGAAACCGAATAGTTGCAAGCGAATCGCTACTCCCGTTCTTCGTCAGTCGGCGACCAGGAAATTCCCTTGATAACGTGGAACCAGCGTAAGAGCGACCGATTCAAAGGGGAGAACATTATCATTCCTCGAAACTCCGTTTGGAAGACACGACTGGTGGAGGGCAGCTTCCCTGATCGCTCGTTCGACATCGCGTTCTGGCAGGAGCAGGGCGATGAAGCCATCTTTGCTGCCGCATGGGAGATGGTGGAACTAGCTAAGGAAATCAGCCATGGCAGAAAGCCCACACTACCGCTACAACTCTTAAACGAATTTGAGGTTGAATATTTGATCGTCGGCGGCTTCGCAGTCATGAAGTACGGCGAGCCGCGTTACACGAAAGATCTCGACGTGTGGGTCCACAATTCAACGCAAAATTCCGCCCGTGTCGTTGGAGCGCTCAGGAAGTTTGGCGCTCCCCTCGAGCATGATGGGATCACTACGGAGACATTCACCGGGAAGCAGGTGGTCTATCAGATCGGAATTGCTCCGGTGCGAATTGACATTCTGACCGAAATCACAGGCGTCGAGTTCCATGATGCGTGGGGAAAGAGGGTCGCAAGCACTTTCTTCAGTGTTCCGGTGCACTTCATTTCCGTGGACGATCTTATGGCCAACAAACAGGCTTTAGGCCGCAGCAGCGACCTGAAGGACTTGAAGCAGAATCCAAAGCGCATGAACTCGGATAAGTAAGAGTTTAACCCGGCGCTTTCCCCACCTTGACACAGTTCAACGTCGGAAGAAACGTAGTGACCGCTCGCAGGATTCCCCTCATTCGGACAGCTATTACTAAATTGGACGCGTTTTCGCGCAGAGGGTAGGGCCTCCTTGGCGAGTCGATCCCGGTTTGTCCCGGCATCGCAGTGAGAAGCCATTCCTTCATGAATCGCCAATGCCGGGATCGAAGCTCATGCAAGCACCTTCGCCTACCAGTGCCTCGAAACGCTGCGTCAACGGTTTAGCCACAAAGTGCTTCTGGTCGAACATGGCGAAAGCGGAGGAATCATCATGGAAAGCAATACGAGTGACAAGAACGAAGCCCTGAGCCCCGAAGCACAAACCGCCAAGGCGGCCATACTGGCGGAGTGCGACCGACTAGCCGCTGCGGGAATTACGTTCGTGGCAGTGCACTTCGACGGTTACGGCGACGATGGAACCACCGAGGAGGTGAAGTGCTACGACAGCGAATGGTATGCGTCGGGCGAGCACGAGCCTGTCAACTACGACCCCTCGCATCTGCAGGAACACTTCGAAGCCCTCGTACCCTTCGGATACGAGAACGACTGCGGCGGCTTCGGGGATGTAGTTCTGGATGTGAAAGCGCGCAAGATCACGATCGAGCGCAACGACCGCTTTGAGGACTACACAACCACCACGTACGAGGCGTAGGTTATGGCTCACCCGCTCAAACACGCAGAGAGCAGCGCGAGGAAGTTCGGCGGAAAAGCGAAAGACTATCTGCCAATCCACAACTGGTTTGATGAATCGAAAGCATTCCTAGCAGATTTCCGTCACCGGGCACTTCGCCACCATGCAGAGGGCATTTTCCTGGCGGAGAGACTGTTTGGGATTGCCATCGTGAATAGCGAAGGCAAGCAGGTTCCCGTCCGCTATGTGGGAGAGCAGCATGTCCGGGAAGATCTAGGCCGCATTCCCACAGCTCAAGATTGGCTCCTGCAGATCAATCCGCAGCGTTGGATGTACGGTCAGCGTCTGGACGAAGAAACGCCAACAATAAAGGAGGCTCCACTATGAGCGCCTCAAATGGCCATGCACACGAAGCAGCGTCCATGTCCGGTTCGCCGCCTGCAGTGTTGGGTACGCCGGCTGTGCTCCAGGTCCCACCGGAACAGATCAAAGAAATGGTGGCAGCCTTGGAAGTACCTTTTGATCCTTCGCAGATCGAATGGCGAGTTACGAACACAACCAAGAATCAGCAGCCTGTGCGGGGCCAGGTGGTTCCGTACGCCGACCAGCGAGCGTACACCGATCGCCTAAACACGCTGTTCACGCCGGCAGGCTGGACGCGCAGGTACACCATTCATACCAGCGCAAATTTCGAACGCAGCAAAGACCAGAAGATTGCTGCGAAAGTGCTGGTCACGTGTGAGCTGACGATCTTCGGTTTGGGCTCGCATTCCGCCACAGGAGAAGAATGGGCCGACAATGACAATGCCGGAACGGCAGCGGAAGCTCAGGCATTTAAGCGGGCCTGCGCTTGTTTTGGACTCGGACGCTATCTGTATTACTTCACAGGAACGTGGGTTGACCTTGATGGTCGCAAGCGACCGAAGTTTGTTCCGCAATTGGCAGGGTGGGCCACACCTGCAGGCTGGCTAGAGGGCCTTCGGCCACGTTGCGCGGGCGACCCGAAGCCGTCAGAACGAGCAGCTGCCGGAAATGGCGGCAATGGTCAGCACAATGGGGATGCGAGTGCTCAGCGGGATAGCATCCTCCGCGAGATTGAGCAGATGGAACAGGTGGTGGGGAAACGCATGTATCGCGGATTATTGAAGACCGCGGCGAGAGTGTGGAATCCTAAGGACATTCAGGATCTGGCGATCCAAGAGAAAGTGCTGGCACACATGCAGGCGGCCGAAAGAGGATTACGCCGAGCCGAGGCCGCACGAGAGAAGGCTGGTCTGGCAGCGTTCGCAGGAATTCTCGGGTCTTTGAGATTAGGTTCACTTGACCAGGTGGACAATCTCAAAACGCTGCAGGAGATCGTGGTCGCGCTCGAAGGTGCAACACCAAAAGCCAAGTAATAAGTCTTTCGCTCGCGAGCTGTCCCGTCCTTTTGTGCTCGAGGGCTCAACGTTAGAATGCGGCCAGGAGAGGCGACGAAGCCCGGAATTCGATAGGATAGGAACCTTCATGGAGCTCTACATTATCGCGGGGCCAAATGGCGCAGGCACGACAACCTTCGCTCGGGAATTTCTTCCCAATTACGCGGATTGCAGGAACTTCGTCAACGTTGACTTGATTGCGCAAGGAATGGCGCCCTTTTCGCCCGAGACTGCTGCCCTGCGAGCAGGTAGAACGATGCTTGGGGAAATCCGGTCGTTTGCCCTGAGTGGCGTTTCCTTTGCCTTCGGAACTACGCTTTCGGGCCGAAGCCACCTGCCTCTCCTGCGGCGATTGAAAGCCAGGCTACGAAATCCATTTCTTCTTTCTGTGGCTTAAGAGTGTGGATCTTGCACTATCGAGGGTTAGGGAGCGAGTTTCAAGAGGCGGGCACGATGTGCCGGAAGTGGTCATCCGCCGAAGATTCGATCGATCCATGCGCAACTTTCTGGTCGACTATCGCCAGTTGGCGGATGTCTGGACGCTGTTTGACAACTCCGGCCAAGTCCCTGAGGTGGTTGCGTTGGGGCGGGACAAAAGAGTCCGTACAATAAGGAAGGGAGTTTATACAGCCCTGGTTAACCGATACGGTCGCACATGAGAAAGCCTTCTAGAGACGTACTGCGGTTACCGCTTGAAAAGCGCGCTGAAATTGCTTTCAAAATCGCGGTGGCAAAAGCTATCGACGAACACGCCCGCCTCGGATTGCCCGTTTATATCTGGCGCAGGGGTAGAGTCGTCGAGTTGCCCCCGAACAAAGCACGTAATGTTGCAAGATCGAGGGCTCAAAAGTAAGACTCCTGACCCTCTCCCTGGTTGTGTCTTGCTGAAAGACTTTTCTTAGCCACTTCCAGAACCGTTGACAGTCCTCCCAAGTGCCTCGTCTGCCTCTGCATTCGGGCATGTGTTTAGGAGGTGGCTATGGTCGCCCAGCGACGCGTAAAGCTTTTGAAAGATGCCCGCAATCAGGCAGTACGGATTCCCCATGGGTTCGAACTCCCGGGTGAGGAGGTAGTCATGCGAAAGGAGGGCGACCGACTAATCATTGAGCCGGCTCCCACCAAATCGCTGCTGGCAGTGCTAGCGACCTTTGCGCCGCTGCACGAGGATTTTCCGCCCATTCGGGACTTGCCACCTAATCCGGTCGATCTCTGATGTGCTTGCCTCCTCGATACCAACATCGTTTCTGATCCCGTCCGCAATCTCCAAGGACAAGTTGCACAGCACATCCGCAAGGTTGGCGAAGCGCAAGTCTGCACCAGCATCATCGTCGCTGCGGAATTGCGTTACGGAGCTACTAAGAAAGGATCACCGGCGGCTCTCGGCCCAGCTTGAAGCGGTGCTGGGAGCACTTGAAATTTTGCCTTTCGAGACACCGCAGATGCTGCCTACGGATTGCTGCGTACGAGGCTTGAGCAAGCTGGCAGACCAATCGGGGCCAATGAACTGCTCATTGCGGCTCAGGCGCTTACTCTTGGTTACACCATCGTCACCGATAATGAAAAGGAATTCGCCCACGTCGAGGACCTTCGACGAGAGAATTGGCTGCGCTAAAGCGAGAGCTTTTCACCAGACCCTTCCAGCCCCTGCAAAATGGACTTGCCAGGTCCGGACAACGAAATAGTGCCACACCTCATTCCTGGTCACGCCGACTCGCTTCCCCCTGATTAGAGCTCTCTGTGAGGGAGGACAACCTCGCCGTCGCTTTTCTTTCCACTGGGAGCGGCTCGTTCTCGTGGAAGAAGACGAACCAGAGAGAGTTTCTTCGAATCCGCGAGGAGTTTCGCGCGCGCTCCGGAATTAGTGCCACCGCGAATTCGATGCCCGCCTAACCCGGACTTCGAGTTGAGCGCCAACTAATGAGAAATGAGGATGGCCATGAGGATTCGTGTGACCACGAGGACCGAACTGTTTGAAGAGCGAAAACAACAACACATCGAGCGCGGCTACCGAATCGAAGACGAGCGACCGATACCGGTGAACGGCTTCTGCTCCTTCATCGCCGTGAGGGAGCTATCTACTTCAGACGCTGTCGGCGAACTAGTGTGTGCCTTGAAGCATAAAATGGCACCGGGTTGAAGCATAAAGTGGCACTGCCGCGCGCAGAGCGCCTTTTGAATCAGTCCGGCCTCTTCCAACCGGCAGCCCCGTTTTGACGCATAAGGTGGCACTAAGTACCAAACAGAAGGAAAACGTGTCAGTAAGTACAATCGGGCCGCAGATGGACCTCCGGCTCTGCCCGGGACCAAGTGCACACAACAGAGCCTGCCAAGTACACCTCCCTGACATTGACGCCCTTGTCGAAGATCGGGAATCAAGTCAGTAATTGACAAGCGTTATGTACAGGTGTCATATAACACCTATACATGCACAAGAACGAATCGTCAGAAGATGTACGGCGTTGGTTCTTGCGCGCTATTAAAGATTTGTGGCCGGTTGCTCTGGGCTCTGTTTCCCTGCGAAAGAGCCCCTGCATTCGGGAAAACTGCCCTGCCTGTGCGTCAGGCCAAGGCCACAGCAGTTACGCGCTGTCTGGCTACCGGGAAAATCGCCGGTTCTCTGTCTACGTGCCAGACGAATTAGCTCCAGACATTCAGAGAGCCTTGGAGAAGGGACGCCGGCTACAAGGCTTGCTCAAGGAGGCCGGGGTGCGTTACTTGCGTGCCCAGAAGCGGGAGAGGCAGTCGCAACCAAAGAAGTGAGAGACGCTGGACGCAATGCTTGCCGTCTAGCTCCGGAGGTAAAGCTGTGCTGGGGCAAGATGACTTGTTGGGATGGTTTCAAAGGCTGGGCATTCCGGAACGAACGCGCACGATGATCAATCACATTCGGTCATCGGGTCCCTCACTGCGCGTGGGCGGTGGCCGCTCGAATGTAACCGGCCGCTACCCGAGCCGGAAAATGGGCGTCACCATCCAGTTCGATAGCCACCGAGTCGAGTTGGCTGGAATCTACGAGATGGAACACGACGCCAGTGTCCTCGAGTATTTCGATCAGCCACCGGCAATCAAGTTGGATTATGAGAGCGTCGCGGGGAAGCGGATGGGCGTGCTCCACACGCCGGACTTCTTCGTCATCCGCCGCGAAGAAGCAGGTTGGGAAGAATGGAAGAGCGAGGAAGAACTGCTTCGACAAAACTCGCATAACCCCAATCGTTACTCTCCTGGAAGCGGTGAGCCTTGGCGTTGCCCACCTGGACAGGCCTACGCAGAACGGTTTGGTCTCTATTATCGTGTTCGCTCCTCGGCAGAGATTAACTGGGTGTTCCAGCGGAACATTCAGTTTATGGAAGATTACCTGCGGGCCGATTTAACTGCGATCGCAGCCGGCAGTCGCGACATTGTCATTGCACATGTGTTGGCAAATCCTGGCCTGACGCTGGAGGATTTGTTGCGAGCAACCGCGGGCAGGGTTGCGCCGGACGATATCTTTATCATGATCGGAGCGAATGTTGTTTACGCAGACCTCCATGCCGCACCGCTCGCCGAGCCGTCGCGGGTCACGGTCCTGGTTGCGCCGGAAGCAGTCTCCAAAATAAGGGATAACGGGACCCGACAACCGGATTCTTGCGCCTTTGTTGATTTCCACTGCGGCAGCGCAGTGACCTGGGACGGCCGTTTATGGAAGGTAGTGAACATCGGTGAAACCTCCTTGGGCCTGCTCTCTGAAGATCAGCGGCTAACCGAGTTACCAAGAACCGCGATCGAGACTTTGATCTGCCAGAAACGAATCCAAGTGCCTTCCCCCGTTTCCGACGACAGTTCCAAGTCCGCCACCTGCGAGCGACTGTCCGGGGCATGCGAGAGCGACTTGCATGTTGCTAATCAGCGCGCTCGAATGATCGGCCACTACCTGGAGAGCGGAAGGTTACCAGCGGAGACGGAAGCGACCAGGCGTACCTTCTTCCGCTGGCTCGCCCGGTACCGCGAAGCAGAGGCCAGCCATGGTGCCGGGTATGTGGGTTTGCTGCCAGAGTCCGGCCATAGAGGGAACCGCACGCGGCGATTATCCGAGAGTTCGCAGCGTTTGATGGAAGATTTTCTGGAGCAGGATTACGAGACGCTCAAACAGAAAACACGGTATGCATCGTGGGCAGGACTGAAGCTAGCGTGTGAGGCTCAGGGAATCGTGGTTCCCAGCTACAAAACCTTCTGCGTTGCAGTGAAAAACCGACCAGCTTTGAATCAGACACTAAAGCGTCAAGGCCGGCGGGCCAGCTACAAGTTGGAGATGTTTTATTGGGAGTTGGACCAGAAAACACCCCGACACGGCGATCGCCCGTTTGAGATTGCCCATGTCGACCACACGGAACTGGATGTCGAATCGGTCGCCAGTACCGGTCAGCTTCTCGGTCGGCCATGGATGACGATTGTCACTGACGCATTTTCACGGCGGACCTTGGCTTTTTACCTGACATTCGATGCGCCGAGTTACCGATCTTGCATGATGGCGTTGCGGGAGTGCGTGCGACGATTTAGCCGGCTTCCGCAGATCTTGGTCGTCGATGGAGGGCGGGAGTTCGAAAGCACGTACTTCGAAACTCTGCTGGCGCGGTATGAATGCATGAAGAAGACCAGGCCGCCTGCCAAGGCACGATTTGGGGCAGTTTGCGAGAGGCTGTTCGGGATCACCAACACCCAGTTCATCCACAATCTGCGGGGGAACACCCAGATCACTCGCAATGTCCGACAGGTAACCAAGTCCGTGGATCCGAAAAGCCTGGCAACTTGGCCGCTGGCGGAACTGCACCAACGATTATTGCAGTACCTCTACGAAGTGCGCGACACCCTCAACCATCCTGCACTCGGCCAGAGTCCACGGCAAGCGTTTGAGACTGGCTTGGCTCGAAGTGGCAGTCGGCTTCATCGAATGGTCCCCTACAACGAAGAGTTCCTGATGTTGACGCTGCCCACGACTGCCAAAAGAACAGCAAAAGTCATGCCGTCGAGAGGAGTGAAGATCAATCATGTCTACTACTGGTGCGAAGCCTTCCGCGACCCAGAAGTCCAGTGTGAAGCAGTGCCGATCCGATACGACCCTTTTGATGCTGGCCTTGCCTACGCTTTCGTTCGTAAACAGTGGCTGCAGTGCCACTCTGAGTACTACGCCGTATTGAAGGGTC
>Ga0193751_1002150_pt1 | contig 12111 bp, 10 predicted proteins | sample L1c2metaG_FD_143050 | JGI IMG/M metagenome (GOLD analysis project Ga0193751, IMG submission 143050) | Soil microbial communities from a riparian zone of the East river system, Colorado, United States - L1c2 | ecosystem: Environmental > Terrestrial > Soil > Riparian zone | place: USA: East River... | reverse complement strand
TCGCCGAGCTCGTCCCGGTTGACTACCTCGACGTGGCGCGAGAAGTCGCCCGAGGCAATCGCGGCCAGCCGTCCGACGATCCGTTGGATCGGCCCCACCACCGACCACGAGAGGAAGTAGCCGAGCAGGAGCGCGAGCACGACCGCGCCGGCCGCCGCACCGATGAACACGTTGCGCGAGCTCCGGTACGAGCTGCGGTTGGCGGCGATGAGCAGGGCGGTCTTGCGCGTCGTGCGGTCCGCGAGCCGTTGGGTGTCTCCCTCGAGCGTGCGCGAAAGGGTCTCGGCCTGCTGCTGCAGCTTTAGCGATTGGCGCTTCGAGCGCGTGATCGTGCCCAGGAAGTGCTCGAGCCTCCTGTCATCCCGGGTGACCGACCGGAAGAGGTGAGCCTCGTCGGCAGCCGGTGTGAGCTGCGTCGCTGTCGTGAGAAGGTCATCCAGCGCCGTCTGCACGACGTGGGTCTTGGCGATCGACAGCAGGCACTGGTTGGTACTTGCACCGGGCGTGGCCTTGCCTCCGTTCGCGAACTTGGACGCATCGGTGCCACCTGCGCAGAGACCGAGAGTGTCCCGGATCGTTGTCGTCTGGATATTGAGGGCGAGGTAACCCGCGGCGTGAGCCTGGAGAGCCTTGAGGCGTTCGGAGCGCGCGTTCGCCTGGCCGAGCGCGCGGACGCCGAGCAATGATACGAGCACCAGCAGCGCGGCGATCACCAGGAAGGCGGCGGACAGCTTCGTCCTCAGCTTCGCCGGAAGCCTCGCGACGGCGCGGACGACCGGGTTCTCGGCGCGGGTGAAGAGCCGCCGCACGGCGGCGTTCGCCCCAGAGTGCGCCGCCACGGACATCCGCGAGCGTCCTCCTACTGCTTCAGGGTCACCGATGAGGCGATCAGCTTCGTGATCAGCCACTTGCCGTTGATCTTCCGCACGTCCTGATCGGCGCCTACCGAAGCTGCCACCTTTCCGGTGTCGACGTCGATGTAGTGGCACTCGAAGTAGAGCGTTCCCCTGTTGCCGTTGACGGTCGTCCGGATCTTGTAGGTAGCCGTGTCAGACTCCCAGTGGTTCTGGGGCTGGAAGGGCGCCGCCTTCGCGAAGAAGGCGCGGATGGCTGTCTTCCCCCTGTACGTCTGACCGGCGAGCGTCAACGTCGCCTTCGGCGCCCAGGTCGACATCATCAGGCGGAGGTTCTTAGTCGAGGCGGCCTTGTGCCAGGTCCGCTCGATCTTGTCGATCTCGTACAGGTTGGCCTGGATCTTCTGGAGGTTCACGCCGGAGCCCCTTCCCCAGGCACCGTTCCCCGCGATCAAGACGCCAAGGCCGATCAGCGCCGCTGTGACAAGCAGTTTCTTCATGCCGCATCCTCCTAACGGTCGGTGCCCTCTAGACGGAGATGGGCCGTCCGATCTTCGCCTCTCGCCTCAATGGTCTCACGATTCCGGCCGTTTGCCTACGGCGGCCGGACCCTGGTGACGACGGAGCGTCCCGCGTTCAAGCCCAGCTCGACGGTCTCGCCGCCGGGCTCGAGGCGCGCAACGGGAACGGAGCCGCCCTGGAACCCGGGTTCGAGCCAGAGGGACAGACGTTCCACGGGCGCATGCCCGCGCTTCCGTAGCGCGGCCACGAGGTCGCCCGCGATCGCCCTAGCCGTCGCCGTGCTCAGCGTGGAGTCCACGCCTTTCGACGGAAGAATCGTGATCGGCGGGAGACGTCCCGCGTAATGGGACGCTTCCGCCTGTGCGACTGGCCTCGTTGAAATTCCGGCCGCGACGAGGAGGCCGACGTAAGCGGCAAGACCGAGCCCGAGAGCCCGAACCGGCACCGCCGGGCGCAGCGGAAGGACCCGCGCGCCGCAGACGATCGCGAGCGCACCGAGCACGGCGACCTTGCTCCAGTACTCAGTCTGCGCCGGCGCTATCAGCAGCGCGGCGAGGAGCCCGATCGCAAGGGCGTAGACGACACGTTCGCCCTGTCGCCGGGGCACCGTCTTCGGGTCGGTGATCATGAAGAAGAGGAAGACGAGGAGCTCGGGTGACGTCACGAGCGTCCGCCAGAACTCGAATCCGGCTATCGGCCCGAGATGCCAGCGCGCGGTCATCGAGTGACCCGTTGCGGCGAGGACGCCTAGTGCCGCGGCGAAGGCGGCCCAGAAGGAAACGGCGACCTCGAGTAGTCGGAGCCGCGAGAGGATGGCGAGGCCGCCGAGCACGATGATCGCCAGCGCGAGCGCCAGCCACGCCGACATCGGGCCCCACCAGAAGTCGAGTGGCTCGGCCCGCGTGGAGCCGAGCGCGAGGAAGCAGAGGACGAGGCCGAAATTCGACGGGTTGAAGACGTGCTCTCCCCGGATGCGGACCACGTACTTCGAGAGGATCGACACCGCAGCAGTCGCCGCAAAGATCCACCAGCCGCGCGTGCTCCACCAGTCGCCGTGCCGAGTGCCCGGCACGCGCAGGATGAACGCAACGCCGTTGCCGGTGAGGAGTGCGCTCGCGGGCCACAGCAGCACCCGCTGCCGCCCGCAGACGATCGCAACCTCCAGCACCGCGCAGACGCCCAGGGAGATGAGGATCTGGGCAATCGAGACTCGAAACGCGAAGGCCGTCTGTCCCAGTACCTGGAGCGAGACGATGACGGCCGCCAGATGAAGCCGCGGGTCGCGGAACGAGGGCAGCACAACGGGATAGCTCGTGCCGCGGATGTCGATGGCGTGGCTGCTCATCGGCGGTGTTGGCCCCGTGTCAGCCCGCGCCGACCGCGACCGCCTCGGTCTCCCGCTGGATCGCGGGGATGACGTGCTCCGCGAAGAGCTCCTGCGCCTTGATTGCCTTCCAGTGCTCGACGCCGCCGGGGTTCGTCGTGATCGCGATCTCCGTGAGGCCCTCGCAGACCTCGATCGTCTCGCGGATGCGCTGGATCACGTCGTCCGGCGTCCCGACCCAGACGATGTCGCCGGCGATCATCTCGTCGTAGGGCGTCGCGGCGAGCTTCTCCATGATCCCGGACGCGTAGAAGCCGTAGCCGGCGGCGTTGAGCGCGTCGACCGGCGGCACGGGGTACTCGGTCAGAGGCGACGCGTTGCCCTGGAGGAAGCCGCGCATGTGCTGCTCCGCCTCGCGCCGCGCGAGCTCGCCGTCCTCGTCGAGGTAGCAGGCGTGGATCCAGATGATGTCCGGCGTCGTCCCGTACTCGGCGCACTTCGCGCGGTAGAGGTCGAGCTGGTCCTTGAGCGCCGCGTACGGGAGGAGCGGCGGCACCGCGACGGCCCAGCCGTGCTTGGCCGCGAGGTCGTACGTGCGGTCGGACGTGCCGCCGAGCACGACCCGGAACTTGTGCCCGCTGAACGGGATCACCTGGCTGTCCTTCACGGTCCAGTACTCGCCCTCGAAGTTGACGACGTCGTTGTGCAGCGCCTCGACGAAGAGGTCGAGCGCCTCCTCGTAGCGCGGCCGCGAGGTGTCGTCGAGCGGCATCCCCGCCGGCAGAGGGATCCAGCCGTGGCCGCGGCCGACACCGAACTCGTAGCGGCCGCCGGTGAGGAGCGAGAACTCGTGGATCATGGCGGCGAGGACGAGCGGGTTGTGGTACGGGAGGATGTGGAGCATCGTCCGGAAGTTGATCCGGCGCGTGCGCGCGGCGGCCATCCCGAACAGCCCGAAGACGTTCGCCGAGGCGGAGAACTTCCGGAAGAAGAGGTGCTCGATGACGGCGTAGGCGTCGTAGCCGAGCCGGTCGGCGTTCTCGATCTGCTCGAGCACCTCGCCGTAGAGCCGGTCGTACGGCTTGCCCGGCCAGCTCTGAACCTCCGTGTAGACGCTGAACCTCATCTCGTGACCCTCGCTTTCTCGAGGTCGACCGCGGCGCGACGCCGTCGTGGCATGGACAGCTCTCGGCCGCCGGTGAGGCCGCTCGGGCGGAGGATGAGCACGAGCGCCATCAGCGCGCCGAGAACGAGCTCGGCCGTGCCCGCCCGGACGGTCAGGTTCCAGCCGAAGACGTCGACGGTGTTCACCGCGGCCGAGAAGAAGGAGTAGATGCCGTTCAACGCCAGCGTGCCGACGACCGCGCCGAGGAGGCTCCCCGAGCCGCCGACGACGAGCATCGCGAGCGTGATGAACGTGAGATCGAGGGACAGGTCGCCCGCCGCCAGCGACTGCAGGTGGACGTAAATGCCGCCGGCGAAGCCGCAGAGCGCGCCCGAGAGCGTGAAGGCCAGCAGCCGCTGCCGGTAGATCGAGATCCCGGCCGCCGCGGCCGCCGCCGGATCCTCGCGCGTCGCGCGCAGCATCCGCCCGAAACGGGTGCGCTGGTACAGGTACGCGACGGCGAGGCAGATGAGCGCACCGATCGCCGCCTGCCAGATGCCCGTCGTCGGGGGAACCGACGAGAACGCGTTCTCGCCCGGCCCGATCGACTGGTTGAACGTGAGCACGTTGCTCGTGATTTCGAGCACGCCGAAGGTCGCGATCCCGGCCGCGAGGCCGGAGAGGCGCATCAATGGCAGCCCGGCGGCAAGCGCGGCCGCGGCGCCGACGGCGGCGGCGAGCACGAGCGATGCAACGTTGCCGACGTTTGTCTTGAGCAAGAAGTGGGCGAGGCCCGGCATGATGATCCGCTTCTGGCCCTCCGGCACCGTGAGAACCCCGGCCGTCCAGGCGCCGAGCGCCACGAAGCTGATCTGTCCGAACGAGAGGACACCCGAGTTGCCGATGAAGAGGTAGAGCGCAACGACGATCGCCACCTTGACGAGCGTGTCGAGGAAGTAGACCTGCAGATAGCTCGAGACCTCGAGGCCGAGCAGCGCGGTCCCTAGGACGAGCAAGGCCGGCGCGAGCAGCTCCGGGATCCTCCGCACGACGCTCATACGCGCTCCACAGCGCCGCCGCCGCGGGTGAAGAGCCCGTTCGGCCGCACGAGGAGCACGACGATTACGGCCGCGAAGAGGAAGGTCGGCAGGTACTGGCTCTGGTTGGACGGCAGCACCCCGCCGAGGATCCCGCTCGCGAAGCCGATCGAGAAGCCGCCGAGCGTCGCCGGAATCGGCCGGTTGAGCCCGCCGAGGACGACCCCGGCCAGAACGAGGATCGTGTCCTGCGTGCCGAAGGCGTACGTAACGGTGATCTCCTGGGCGGTGAGCATCACGGCGGAAACGGCCGCGAACAGTCCCGAGACCATCACGGCTGCGGCGATGACACGATTGGCGCGGACGCCGAGCAGGCGGGCAGTCCGGAAGTCCATGGCCGCGGCTCGCATGTGCAGCCCCAGCGGCGTCCGCGTCAACAGGACCTGGAGGATCGCGAGGCAGCCGGCCGCGGTCGCGACCGAGATCACCGCGATCTTCTTGATCTCCACCCCGCCGATGTCCCAGGGCGCGTTGAGGCTTGCGAGCGAGCCCGCGCTCTTGCCCAGCGGGCCGAAGGCGAGCAGGGCGATGTTCTGGAGGAGGAACGCGATCGCGAACGTCGCCACGAGCATCACGGCAGGGGAGTGCGTGCGTAGCGGCCGGAAGACGAGCCTGTCCATCAGCACCGACAGTGCGAGCACGACGCCGAAGCAGAAGAGGATCGAGACCCAGTTGGGAAGGTTCCACTGCGCGCCGTAGGCGAGCGCGAAGGCGCCGGCCATGATGAGCTGCCCGTACGCGAAGTTGACGAGGCGAAGGACGCCGAAGACGAGGCCGATCCCCACGGCCATGAGCGCGTAGACCCCGCCGAGGGCAACGCCGTTCGCGAAGGTCGGCCAGGTGAGATTCAGGAACCCGAGGATCATGCGAGGTAGGCGGCGACGAGGCGGTCCGTGTCGCCCGCGTCCTTCGGGCCGAGGGTGAGGCGCAGCTCGCCGTTCGCGAGCACGTACGACCGGTCGGCAAGCGCCACCGTCCGCTGGGCACGCTGCTCGACGAGGAGGACGGCGAGGCCAGCGTCCCTGATCTGCGACAACGCCTCGAAGACGACGTCGACGATCTTCGGCGCGAGGCCGAGCGACGGCTCGTCCAGCATGAGGACGTCGGGTTCGGCCGCGAGCGCCCGCCCGATCGCGAGCTGCTGCTGCTGCCCTCCCGACAGCAAGCCTGCTTGGCGCGAGCGGAACTCGCGCAGCACCGGGAAAAGGTCGTACGCCTGCGCGAGGGGCGGCCGGCCGTTGCGCCGTGGTCTCCGAGCGGCGAGCCCGAGGCGAAGGTTCTCTTCCACGGTCAGCTCGCCGAAGATGCGGCGTCCCTCTGGCACGAGCGCGACGCCACGCCGCGCCACGTCCTCGGGTCGGCGGCCAACGAGCGAGCTCCCGTCGAGCCGCACGTCGCCGCCGGTGACAGGAGCCGTGCCCATGATCGCGTGCAGCGTCGACGACTTCCCGGCGCCGTTGGGGCCGATCAGGCCGACGATCTCGCCGGACCGCACCTCGAGCGACAGCCCGCGCACGGCCTCGACCGCCCCGTACCGGACGGAGAGCTTCTCGACCGCGAGGGCGTTCACTCGATCTCCTCTGCCGCCGCGCTCTCGCCGAGATAGGCGGCCGCGACGCCGAGGTGGGCGCGGATCTCGTCCGGCGTTCCCTCCGCGAGGGTCGTCCCCTGGTCGAGCACGTGGATTCGCTCGCACACCTCCAGGACAAGGGCCACGTTGTGGTCGACGAGCAGCACCCCGGCGCCCCGGTCGCGAACGGCGCTGACCGCAGCGGCGAAGCGCGGGATCTCCGCCTCGGGAAGTCCCGCCGCGGGCTCGTCCATGAGCACGAAGCGCGGCTCGGTCGCAAGGGCCCGGGCGACGCCGAGCCGCCGCTCGTCGCCGTGAACGAGCGAGCCGGCGGGCCGGTCGGCGTACTCGGCGAGCCCGAGCAATTCGAGCAGCGCGTTCGCCCGTCTCGCCGCCTCGCGCTGCGATGCGCCGACGCCGAGGGCTGAGACCTCGAGGTTCTCGCGCACCGAGAGGCTCCCGAAGGCGTGGCTGTGCTGGAACGTGCGGGCGAGCCCGCGGCGACCGCGCCGGAAGGCGGGCCAGCGCGTCACGTCCCTCTCCTCGAGCAGCACGCGGCCGCGCGTGGGACGGTCGAAGCCGCTGAGGAGGTTGACGAGGGTCGACTTGCCCGCCCCGTTCGGCCCGATCAGCCCCACCACCTCGCCCTGCCGGAGCTCGAGCGAGACGTCGCGGAGCGCCTCGACGCCCGCGAAGGAACGGGAGACGGAGGAGGCCCGGAGCGATCCTCCGGGCCTCCCCGTCTGCTGCGCGAGCGTCGCCAAGCCCTACGAGTCCGGGCTCTTCGGGACCTTCTTCGCGCGGATCAAGCCCTTCGCGATCGGGACGTTGTTGTTGATCTCGACCACGCGGTACTGTCGGCCGAACACCGAGTGCAGCCGCTTCGAGAAGCTCACGTTGCCCGAGAGCGTCGGGACGTCGTGGAACTTCTGCATCACGGCGGCGAGCTTCGAGCCGACGAGCGAGCCGTGGGCTCGCTTGATCGCCGTGACGAGGCCGTCGATCGCGGACGGCCCGGTCACAAAGCCGCCGGTTGCAGCTTTGATCTGCTTCGCGAGCTTGTTCACGGCCTTGCTCGGGTCGTGGCCGAACGCGTTCGCGTACGTCACGAACCAGTACTTCGTCACCTTCGGGCTCGCCGGCAGCCAGTAGGTGCCGTCACCCGCCCACGAGTTGAGGATAGGCGTCTTGTCGTTCGCCGTCCGCAGGTCGGTGACGAACGGCGCCAGCGCTCCGTAGGCGCCGGCGGTACAGGTGACGATGACCTTCGCCGGATGCTGCTCGATCGCGCTCGCGGCGTTGTTGTAGTTCGTCGATCCCGCGGGGATCGATAGGGCGGGATCCTGGTATGTCGTCTCGAACTTGATCTTGCCGCCGAGCTGCTTGAACCGCGCCTTGAACGCGGACACGATGGCCTTGAAGTAGACGATCGTCGTGTCCTTGGCGAGGTCGGCGGTCTTCCAGCCGTGTTTCCACGCAAGCTGGGCCATGGCAGAGCCCTCGTCCTGCGCGACGTTGCCGAAGCTGAAGGCGAGCTTGCCCGCCTTGCCGAACCTCTTCGGCCCCATCTGGTCGGTGCCGATGCAGGGCGCGATCGTGAGCAGGTGGTGCTTGAGGGACTCCGCCACGACGGGAGCCGCGAGGTCGACGTCGCACGTCGTGAAGATGATCTTGGCGCCCTGGCTGATCAGCTTGTCGGCGCATGCCGTCGACGCCGGCCCCTTGTCCCCCTGCGTGTCGCAGGTCTTGATCACGAGCTTGCGGCCCATGACGCCCTTCTTGTTGATCTTGTTGACGCGGAGCTGGGCCGCGGCGAGAGCCGGACCGTCGAACGGGGCCATGGGCCCGCTCGAGTCGTGAGCCCAGCCGATGATGATCGGCTTCTTCGCCGCCGTCCCATGTGTCCGAGCCGCCGCGGCCGCGGCGAGAACGAGGGCCGCAGCGGCAACGATCACGAGCGCCCAACGCGCCCGGTTGTTTCCCGTCATGTCTCTCCTCTCCGGCCAACGGCGTCCGCCGTGACCCTCCGTTCCGACCAGGTGTTGAAGAAGGCGTCCCGACCCCGGCGCGCGAGCTCGGCGGCCTCGAGATCCCAGAGCGAGTCGGGATACGCGCTGCCGAAGGCGCCGTTGTCGGAGAAGATCTCGAGGTCGTAGAAGCCGTCCCAGCCGGCCTCCTCGAGTGCGCCGAGGATCGCGGGCAGGTTGGCCGCGCCGTCGCCCGGGAGCACACGGTCGGCCCAGCCGCGCGTCGGCTCGCGCCAGTCGTTGACGTGCACGCCTGCGATGAGGTGCGCGTAGCGCGGGATCTCGTCGGGCAGCTCCGGCGTGTTCCAGAGCTGCCAGACGTCGAACTGGATCCCCAGCGCCTCGCTGCCGACCTCGTCGACGAACGCGGCAGCATCGCTGAGCGTGTTGAGGATCGACCAACTCTCGATCCCTTCCAACTGGAACGGCTCGACAGCCAACCGGAGGCCGAGCCGCTCCGCCTCGCGCGCGATCTCGCGCACACCGTGGACCGCGGTCTCACGGTCGCCTGGCCCGGTGAAGCACAGGACGGCCGCCGGCGCATACGCCGCGAGGACTTCGAGCGAGCGGAGAAGCGCATCGACACGCTCGCGCACGGTGTCGGGGCCCGGCAGCAGCGGCAGCGGATGCACGGACGGAACCGCGGGGACGGCGGTCGCGGAGCGAAGGCCGCTCGCGCGGAACTCGTCGAGCGAGCTGTCGCCGAGCTTGAGCTCCCAGACTCCGATCCCGTCGACGCCGGCCTCCGCATATGCGCGGACGTCGTCGGCGAAGCTCGCGGGAAGCGTGCTCACCTGCGAGATGGAGAACAGCGGCTGGTCAGGCACCCTCGACACCCGTGTACGGATCGTGTCACCCCGTGGATTTCTGAGCAAGACGCTACGCTCGCCGGCCCGCGAGGGCTCGGGCACGCGCGACCGCGCGTTGGGTGAGCGGCGGCTCGAGGAGCGTGCGAGCTACGAGCGTTCCCGAGCCGGCGCCGAGGCCGGGGCCGGGCCAGGTGCTCGCGCCGATCTGCCAGAGCCGCTCGACCGGCGTGGCATGGCCGGGACTGCGTCCAAACGGGCGCCAGAGAAAGTTCTGGTCGAGCGCGAGCGAGCCGCCGTACGGGTCGCCGTGGCGAAGGTTGACGTTCGCCCGCTGTAGATCGTGAGGGCCGAGCGCGACCCGCCTCAGGAGCGACGACTCGAGATTGGGGATGTGCCGGGCGAGGCGCGCCTGGATCCGGTCGGCGTACCGCTCTCGCAGCTCGTCCGTCCACTCGCCGCTGCCGGTGTCGAGGGTGCCGGCGGCGTCACCCTTGATCCGCCACGGCAGCTCCTGCAGCTGGATCCAGAGGAGACCGCGGCCCTCAGGCGCGCGCGACGGGTCGAGGGTGAGCGGTTGGCCCACGACGACGGTCGCTTCGGCAGGCAGCAGCCCGCGCTCCGCCTCGTTCACCGCGCGCGACACTCCGTCGAGCCCCGGCGTCAGGTGCACGATCGCCGTTCGCGCGAGCCGCTCGTCTCCGTCCCAGCGCGGGGGCTCGGACAGCGCGTAGTGGATCTGCATCTCCGAGCGGCCGTAGCGGAAGCGCCACGCCCCTTCCGCCACCGGCTCCGGTACGTCTGCGTCCGCGAGCAGCCGCTCGTGCAGCTGCGTCGGCGTCACGCTCGCGACAACGGCCCGCTCTGCCTCAATCGTCTCGCCGTCGGTGAGGCGGACGCCGACGGCGCGGCCCGAACGCACGAGGACGCGCTCGACGTCGCGGTCCGTCTCGCAGACGCCGCCGTGGTCGCGGATCAGCTGCACGAGCGCATCCGCGAGCCTCGCGCCGCCGCCGCGCGGCACCGGCATCCCGCCCTCCTGCACCGCGACCGCGATCACCTGCGTCATGAACCCGGACGTCGCCTGGTCAGGCCCGAGGCCGGTGTGGAGCACCCAGGGCGCGAGGACTCCGTGCGCGCGCTCGGAGGCGAACGTCGTCTCGAGCCAGTCGCGGCTCGACTGCAGTGCCTCGCCGAGGAAGGCGAGCGCGCCCGCGCGGCCGAGCCGCCGCACGGCTTTCGCCGCGAGCGCGAGACCGGCGCCCGACCACAGCTCGGTGCCGAGGACGCCGAACGCGAGGTCGGCGTTGGGGAGGAAGCGCTCGAGCACGTCCGGCCACTCCGGCCCGAGCTCCTGCATGTTCCCCTCTGCGGTACGCAGAAGGAAGGCCGCACGGCCGTCCGGGAACGCCGTCGCTGTCGGGAGCTCGGTGTTGAGGTACTCGAGCCCGCGCGCCGCGAGCTCGCCGCCGAGCTCGGCGTGCGCTGCGCCGCCGACCCAGAGCGGGTGCCACGCGCTGAACACGTCGTGGAGGAACCCCGGCTCCGTCAGCTCCTCCGTCTTGATCGCGCCACCGAACCAGTCGTTGCGCTCGAGCACGCAGACGCGCCAGCCCGCCCGCGCGAGGAGTGCCCCGCACGCGAGCGAGTTCACGCCGCTGCCGACGAGGATCGCATCGAACGCGTCGCCTTCAGCCATCCGCAAGCTCCCGGAGCTCGTCGTCGGTGACGAGGCCCCGCTTGCGCGTCCCGAGCTCCTTCACCCGCGCCAGCAGCTCCGGCCACCGCTCCTCGGGCACGTCGAGCCCAAGCTCCTCGACCTTGATCCGGATCGAGTCGAGCCCGCTCTTCTTCCCGAGCACGATCGCCCGCTCGGCGCCGACGAGCTCGGAGGAGTACGGCTCGATCGACGGCGGGTCGTGGAACTGCGACGCGACGGCGCCCGACTCGCGGCGGAAGAGCGTCTCGCCCGTCAGCGGCTTCCACGGCGCGAGCCCGTAGCCGGCCAGCTCCTGCACGCGGGCGGCGACCTCGCGGATCCGCTCGAAGCGGAGGCCGGTCTCGACGCCGTACAGCGCGCGGAGCGCGAGGGCGATCTCGCCGAGGTCGGCGTTTCCCGCGCGCTCCCCCATCCCGTTGATCGTGCCGTGGATCCACGTAGCGCCCGCGCGCACCGCGGCGACGGCGGACGCCGTGGCGAGGCCGAAGTCGTCGTGGCCGTGGAAGTGGACGGGCACGTCGGGCCCCACCGCCTCGGCCGTCCGCCCGACGAGGTCGGCGACCGCCTCCGGCGAGGCGATGCCGAGCGTGTCGACGACCACGACCTCGCGGGCTCCGGCCTCGACCGCGCTCGAGTAGACGCGCTCGTAGAAGTCCGGCGCCGCCCGGGTCGAGTCGACTCCGAAGAACGCGGCTCGAATCCCGTGCTCGGCGGCGAAGCGCAGCGCGGCGGTGATCCGGCCGAGCATCGTCTCGCGGTCAACGCCGATCGCCTCGAGCTTCAAGTCCGAGATCGGCGACTCGATCACCGAGGCCTCGACGCCGAGCTCGACGAGGAGCTCGAGGTCCGCCGGCACCGCGCGGGAGAAGCCCCAGACCTCCGCGGTGAGCCACGCGCCGGCGATCAGCTCGACGGCACGCCGGTCGTCCTCGGAGACGCGCGGGAAGCCCGCCTCGATCCGCTCGATCCCGAGCCCGTCGAGCAGCCGCGCGATCTCGAGCTTTTCCTCGGGCGAAAGGACGACGCCGACCGTCTGCTCGCCGTCGCGCAGCGTCGTGTCGTAGAGGCCCACCCGGCCGCCGATGC